>Ga0306923_10007207_pt1 | contig 11050 bp, 8 predicted proteins | sample sta12Can44000108_FD_203841 | JGI IMG/M metagenome (GOLD analysis project Ga0306923, IMG submission 203841) | Lab enrichment of tropical soil microbial communities from Luquillo Experimental Forest, Puerto Rico - statanox.12C.anox.44.000.108 (v2)... | ecosystem: Environmental > Terrestrial > Soil...
GAAATCGAGGGCCTGCTGAAGACTGCCCCCGCCTCCAGGTGACGGGCCTTGCAACGCGACGCTCAAATTGATCACCCGCGCTCCGGCATCGATGACGTCGATGATGGCGTCGGCAAGCTCTCCCGCGGAGGCGCTCGGCATCTGCTCGCCATTGGTGGGTGCTTCAGAGAAGATCGGCCGAACCAGGAGATTGCAGCCTGGGCAGATCGCGGGGGCTACGGAGGTGCGCCTCGCCACCAGGATCCCGGCGATGAACGTACCGTGCGCGCACGCCGCATCGCTCGCATCGGCGCACGCCGCCGGTAGTTTGCCGGGGACTTCACGGATGTTTTCGGCGGCGAGATCGGGATGATCGAGCGCGACCGGCCCATCGATGAGCCCAATCGAAATTTCCGGCCTGCCGCTCGTGCGTGCCATCAACGGAGGTAGCCCGACCAGGTCTAGGCCCCCGGGGCTTTCGTTAACGTTGCTTGCACGAGCGGATAAGCCCGCCACCGCGTCTCCCCCTTACCGACCAGCTGGATTTTGGATCATCCAGTCGTTCTTGTTTAACCTTAGCGCGCTGGGCTGGTCAAACGCGGGAATATTACCATTTGGTAACATTCCATCCCCCGCACCGCGCCCCGACGGTGACCCCGTCGCTCTCAATGGACGACTATAATTTTGCCACATTCATATTGTATTATTTAATAAGCAATGCAGCCGATGGACCGCAAGATCACGGAGGAAAAGTTAACGCCTGTAGATTCCCTGCAGAAGCAGGTGAGCCGCAATTTCCAGTTGGTTCGAGGCATTTCTTACACGTCATGGCGGACTTGTTCCGGCCATCCACGTGGATCCCCGGGACAAGCCCGGGATGACGAATGAAGGAGATGTCTAGGTCGCGATGTCGAGCCCCAGATCGAGGATCGGGGCGCTGTGCGTGATCCAGCCGGAAGAGATGAGATCGACGCCGGTGGCGGCGATCTCGGCGGCGGTCTCGACGGTGATGCGGCCGGAGGCTTCGGTGACAGCGCGGCCGTCGACCATTTCGACCGCCCGGCGCATCGTCTGCGGCGTCATATTGTCGAGCAGCACCGCGTCGACCCCGACCGCGAGCGCCTCGGCGAGCTGATCGAGGGTGTCGACCTCGAGCTCGATCTTGACGAGATGGCCGGCATGCTGTCGGGCGCGCTCCAACGCCGGGCGCACCCCGCCGGCGATGGCGATGTGGTTGTCCTTGATCAGCATCGCGTCGTCGAGGCCGAAACGGTGATTGGCGCCGCCGCCGAGCCGCACCGCCTCCTTTTCGAGCGCGCGCAGACCTGGCGTCGTCTTGCGCGTACAGATGATCTTCGCCTTGCTGCCGGCGATCGCGTCGGCCAGCTTTCGCGTTGCCGTCGCAATGCCGGACATGCGGCAGAGAAAATTGAGCGCGGTGCGCTCTGCCGCAAGCGCGCCCCAGGCGCCGCCACCGATACGGGCAACGATGTCACCGCGCGAGATCCCGGCGCCGTCGGCGCGCAGCGGCTCGATCCGCAATCCGGGATCGGCCAGTTCGAAGGCAAGAAGCGCGGCATCGAGCCCGGCGAGCACGCCCGGCTGGCGAGCGACGATTTCGGCCTCGGCCACAGCGTCACGCGGCACGATCGCTTCGCTCGTGATGTCTCCTGCTCGGCCTAGGTCCTCGATCAGCGCGGTGCGCACGATCGGCTCGATGAGCAGGCGCAGCACCGTCCGCCGCTCCTCAACCCAGCGCCATCATGCGCTCGACCGTCCGGCGCGCCGGCTCGGCGATCGCCGGGTCGACGCTGACCTCGTGCGTCATGGTTTCGAGCGTACGCCGGATCTTCGGCAGCGTGATGCGCTTCATGTGCGGGCAGAGATTGCACGGCCGCACGAATTCGAGCTCGGGATACTGCAACGCGACATTGTCGCTCATCGAGCATTCGGTCAGCAGTACGACGCGCGTTGGCCGCTCCTTGCCGACATAGTCGGCCATCGCCGCGGTCGAGCCGGAAAAGTCGCATTCGGCGATAACCTCGGGCGGGCATTCCGGATGGGCGAGCACGGTAATGCCGGGGTGGCTCTCGCGCAGGCTGCGGATGTCCTCGGCGGTAAAGCGCTCGTGCACCTCGCAATGACCCATCCAGGCGATGATCTCGACCTTGGTCTGCGCCGCGATGTTGCGCGCCAGATACTCGTCGGGCAGCATGATCACGCGCGGCACGCCGAGCGCCTCGACGATCTTTTTGGCGTTGCTCGAAGTGCAGCAGATATCGGAGGCGGCCTTCACCGCCGCCGAGGTATTGACATAGGTCACGATCGGCACCCCCGGGTGCCGTTCGCGCAGCAGCCCGATATCGGCCGCGGTGATCGAAGCGGCGAGCGAGCAGCCGGCCTCGAGATCCGGAATCAACACCGTTTTTTCGGGGTTCAAGAGCTTGGCCGTCTCGGCCATGAAATGAACCCCGGCGAGCACGATTACATCGGCATCGGTGCGCGAGGCCTCGCGCGCCAAGGCGAGACTGTCGCCGACGATGTCTGCGACGGTATGGAAGATGTCGGGGGTCTGGTAGTTGTGGGCCAGGATCACGGCGTTGCGTTCACGCTTGAGCTTCAGGATGGCGGCGATGTCATCGGCCATGATCGGCCATTCGAAGGGCGGGATATGCCGCTCGACACGGCGGTACAGCTCGGGCAGCGGCATTTTGGCCGCGGGGGCTGGGGAAGAGGTCTGCAGCACGGTCACCTCCTAGCGTTATACTCACAGTGAGCATTTCTTCCGCCCAGAAAAGCCGGGCGAGTTGCGCCCGGCAATTCCTTATGCTGGAGATGAGAATAAGTCCGGTAACCGAACTGTCAAGAGGCGATCGAACGGCGCAGCGCACGCAATCGCAGGCCAGGTGCCGGTCGTTCGAGCAACACCTCGCGGCGAAAACGTACCAGGCGTGCCGGCCGGCCGCCGGTCTCGGCGCTGATCTCGCCGGTTTCTTCAACCAGGCCCTGCTGCTCGACAAGGCGCCGGAAATTCTGCTTGTGCAGCCGCACTCCGGCCAGTGCCTCGACCGTGCGTTGCAGCTGCAGCAAGGTGAAAGCGGGCGGCATCAACTCAAAGACGACGGGACGGTATTTGATCTTGCCGCGCAGCCGGCCGATCGCCGTAGCCAGTATTCGGCGATGATCGGCCGCCATCGGCACTCCGGAAGCGGGAAAGTCCGCGGGTGGTATCGGACGACCGGCATCACGCCACCGTTCCTGGATGAGGCCCGCTTCGTAGAGCAGCTCATAGCGTTCGAGCACCAGTTCGTCGTTCCAGGAAGCCGAAAACGCAAGACCGATCCGCTCCTCGCGCAAGCGCCGCCCGGTCTCACTCGCGGCGGCGTGCGCCCAGCGCCGCAGCCGCTCCTCGAGTGGCTGTAACGCCGTCGGCTTGCCCGTCCGCCAGTCCTCCCACGGAAAATAGCGGTAGCAATTGTGCCATGCTGCCGCGACCGCTCCCGCCGGCCGCGCCTCGCGCACGAGCGCTAGATAGGCAACGGTTAATGCCCAGCTGGGTCCGTCATCGCCGGTTTCGACACGGTCGCGATCGCCGAAGGTGTAGAGCTGCTCGACATAGCCGAGTTTCTGACTGGTCTGCCGCTCGACCCAAGCCCGCAGACCAATTTCGAGCGTGCGATGCTCGATCTCGAGCGGGCCGGAGGGGAGGGCCGCGACCGCTTGGCGCCCAATACGCAGCGCCAGCACGCGCGGCTCGTCTACTGTTGCCGCGGCGATCACCGCACTCAATCGAATCGATAGTGCGGCCCCGCGGTCGCTCTCACGTGGAATTGCCTCGCCAATGAGCGTGCCTGCACCTGGCGCGATACTTTCCATGCGTCGGGTCGCCTCCGGGTCGTACCCGACGCATCCTATCACATCCGATGGTTCAGCCGCCCGCCGCGATCATCTGTTCGAGCTCAACCTCGGCGGCGAGACTGTCGTGATCGCGCCCGATCGTCAGCACCGCCAGTTTGCGGCCGCCCCGCCGGTAGGTCACGGTGCAGTCCTTCGCATCGAGCCGGCCATCGATGTCGAGCCGGTCCCATTGCGGGGCATGGCCGACATAGTTCAGCAGCAGATCGTGCTGCTGGGTCCAGAAGAACGGCACCGCATCGAAGCGCTCGCGCGTCCCGAGCAGGTTGCGCGCCGCGGTCTGACCCTGGCGTTCGGCGACGACCCAATGCTCGATGCGGATCGGCTCGCCGGTCAGCCGGTCGGGCCAGCGGGCAATGTCACCTGCGGCATAGATCCCTGGAACGCTGGTCTGGAGATATTCGTTGACGACGACGCCCCGGCTTACGGCCATCCCGGCCTCCTCAGCGAGCGTTGTCCGCGGCCTCACCCCGATCCCGATGATGACAAGATCGGCGTCGATCCGCTGCCCGCTCTTCAGAGCTGCCCCGCCCGGATCGAAGCCGGTCGCGGTCTCCCCGAGGTGAAAGACGACCCCGTGCTCCTCGTGCACGCGCCGCACGAGATCTCCGACCTTGGCGCCGAGCACCGCTTCCATCGGGCGCGCCTCGGGCGCCACGACGTGAACTTCGAGACCGCGTGCCCGCAATGAGGATGCGACCTCGAGGCCGATGAAGCTGGCGCCGATCACGACGGCGCGCCGCGCGGCTGCCGCCTTCGCGATGATCGCCCTGCTGTCGGCGAGCGTGCGCAGATAATGAATTTGCGGCAGATCGGCGCCTGGAATCTCGAGGCGGACGGGCTCCGCGCCGGTGGCCAGCAGCAAGGCTCCGTAACGGCAGCGGTCGCCGTCCGCCAGCCTCACTTCCCGCGCCGCGACATCGATAGCGGCTGCGTGCGTCCCGAGCCGTAAGTCAATGCCCTGCTCGCGGTAAAATTCGGGAGGGCGCAGCGGCACCCACTCCTCAGGCGCGTTCCCGGCAAGATAATCTTTCGACAGGTTGGGGCGGTCGCAAGGCGGCGCGTCATCGTCGCTGAGCATCGTGATCGCGCCGGAATAACCTTCACGGCGCAGCGTCTCGGCGGCGGCCTCGCCTGCCGCGCCGCCGCCGATGATGACGATGGGCCCCGCCGCCGCACTCACCCGGCGGGGTGCGGTCTCGAGCTTCTCCCGCACATAGACCATGCCGTCGCGCCGCTCGACGCGCCAGCACGCGATTGGGTTGAGAGCAGGCGCGCGCAGCGCTTCGCCGGAACGCAGGCTGAAGCACGCGTGATGCCATGGACAGCGAACGGTTTCCCCGGCGAGGACGCCCTCTGCGAGCGGGCCGTGGTAGTGCGTGCATTCGGCGCCGATCGCGAACAGCTCCTGTCCGCGGGGCGCCAGCAGCACCGCCTCGCCGGCGACCTGCCCCAGAAGCATGCCGCCGTCGGCAATCTCGGCGAGGGGTATCCCTTGGGAAAAATCGCGGCCGTCCAGCTTCTTTTCGTCGCTCATGAAACCTCCTCACGCAGCGCCCCGGCGCTGCGACAGTCTGCTCGTTGCCGCAATTGCGATCGAGCACCGTGGTTACTTCGATCCCGCCGACAAGCTGGTTCTTGGCGAGGATTTCTTCGGGACCCAGGTTCGTTATGACTCCGGACGGATTGATCCTCGTAAGGGGTCATGACTTTTGATCCATAGGTTTGAGTTGGCGGAGATCTGCTATCGCTGCCTGAAAAGGCAACGTTTGACACCTGGGAGCCAGTTCCGGGCGCAGCCCACATGCGGCGACGGCGGCGGGGCGTGAATGGAGAGATCCGAGGCCGGATCGACGGACTACCGAACAACGCCCGGAACGTTCACTTTTCCCCGAACTGCCGTTCAAGCACCAACAGGCTCTGCAGCGCGTCCGCTAAACTGGATTGCTACGGTAATGTATTACGACGCGACGAAACAGTTTACGGCACCGGGGCGGGTTGCGTTCGCTGTTCTTTTGCAGAAATAACAGTGGAAAACAGTGACGGAACAGCAGTTGCGTCGCTGTTCCTTTTGTTGTCAAACCGGCGGCAGCCCAGGATTTCCGCCAAAAATGAGAAGCCGCTCGCTGTAAATTTCCGGCCATAACAGCGAAAACAGCGAGATAGGCCTCCCTGGTCCAGCGGCGTCGGATCTGCTGAAATGCGAAGCTCACGGGCGTTCAGATTTAAACTCTGGTGCGGGGAGGACGAATGTCGTTGTTGGCGGGATTGCGCGTCGTTCAGCTCGGCTGCGAGTTGGCGCCAGCGGTCTGCGGACGGCTGCTTGCAGATGTCGGCGCCGATGTCGCTTGCGTCGGCCCGGACGTGTCGACGGATCTGACGGCTTATCTCAACCACCGGAAGAGAATTGTCTTCAACGATGCGGCGGCACGCGATGTGATCGCGGCCGCTGAGCTGATCGTCGCGGAAGGCCGGCCGCGTGATCTTCTTGCGCTGCAATACGATGCCGACAGTCTCCGCCAGGTAAATTTGAGGGCTGTCCTCGTGTTCATCTCGCCGTTCGGTCAGACCGGACAAAAAGCAGACGATCCAGCCACCGACCTGACGTTGTTTTTTGCCAGCGGTATTGCGCGGCTATTGACCGGGCAGGTGGACGATCTCGCGGAAGCGCCGATCCGTTCCGTAGGCAAGCAGTCCGCCTTTATCGGCGGGCTCGCCGCCGCCTGTGCCGGCATGCACGCCGTGCTCTCCGCCAAACCTGGTGCGGTCATCGACGTCTCGATCCACGAGGCACTGGCGACAATGGCGATCGGCGACCTGGCGCGCGTCGGGCTCGGCGGCAAGATCGCTCCGCGCAAGAGGGTCGCCGACGGCAACGGCGCCACGGTGACGATCTTGCCGGCGGACGACGGCTACGTTGCGATCTCGCCGCGCGAAGAGCGCCAATGGGCGGCATGGTTGACCGTAATGGGCTCGCCCGACTGGGGACGAGACCCGCGCTTTGCGACAAAACCGGACCGGGTCGCCAACTGGGATGCTTTGCACGCGCTGATGTCGGCGTGGAGCCGCCAACATGGCAAGCAATGGATCGCCGATGCCGCGCAGGCTGCGCATGTGCCGAGCTTCCCCCTGCGCGAGCCGGCGGAACAGTTCGAGTCGCCTCAGCTCGAACATCGGAACTTCTGGCGGGCGATCGAAGTGAGTGGCCGAAAGATCAGGGCCCCCGGTGCGCCTTTCGGTGTGCAGATCGCGAATACGGTGGCCGGCGCGACACGGTCGGACGCCGATGGGCCCCTGCCGCTGTCCGGGGTGCGTGTACTCGATTTCAGCTGGGTCATCGCTGGACCGACGACGACGCGCTATCTCGCCGCGATGGGCGCCGAGGTCATCAAGATCGAGGCGCCCGGTCGCGGCGATCCCGGCCGGGCATCGCACCTGCACACGGTTCTTGGCCAGGCGAAACGGGGGATTGTCCTCGATCTCAAGAACCCGGAAGCGGTTGCCGTCGCACGTGCGCTCGCCGCGCAATCGGACGTGGTGATCCAAAATTTTGCGACAGGGGTCATGGACAGGCTGGGGCTTGGCGCAGAGCCCTTGTCAGCTCTGAATCCTGGTCTGATCTATGTCTCGGCATCCGGCCTGGGACGCACCGGACCGGAGGCGAGTGCCGTCGCCTATGGCACATTGCTGCAATGCTATGCCGGGTTCGCCCGGCTCAACCGTCATCCCGGAATTCCGCCGCGAGTCGGCTTCGCCTGGCTCGACCCGATGTGCGGCTTGATGCTCGCCTTCATTGTTGCCGCCGCTCTCTGGCATCGACGGCGGACAGGAGGCGCCGCACGCATCGATTTTTCGATGATCGAGGCGCTGCTGTGGACAATGGCCGAGCCGTTGTTAGCGTCGCAACTCGAGACGCCGCCGCAGCCGCGAGGAAACGATGACCCGCACTGCGTCCCGCATGGCGCCTATCGCTGCGCCGGCGAGGACGAGTGGATCAGTATCGTTACAACCAGCGACGAGGAATGGCGGAGGCTTTGCACGATCGTGCCGGCCATGCGGGAAATTGCAGGCTTCGGGTTGAGCGAACGCCTGGAACGGCGCGGCGCGATCAACGACGCGCTTGCCGTGTGGTTACGCCACCAGCCGGCCAAGACTGCTGAGGCCGAGTTGCTGCGCGCCGGCATCCCGGCAGCAGCACTCTCCAGCTCCCGCGGGCTCGCCAATAGCGATCACCTGAACCAGCGCGGCTTCTGGGAAGTCCACGATACCGGCGTTCTGCCCGGCCTGCCGTGGCGCGCCAGCTTCGGGCGGAAATCCGGCGACGCGCCCAAACTCGGTGCCGATACTGAAACCGTTCTCGAGGAAGTGCTCGGTGTCTCGCCCGACGGGATCGCCGCGCTGCGCAGATCGGGCGCACTGGGATAGCGCCCGCCACCGGTGACTCTCAGGGGAGGGATCGATCGGCTGCGGCCTGGTTGAGGGAATTGCGCCAGCGTGCGAGGGCGTCGCGGATCATCGCGGCGAGCTCGCGTCGTATTGCAGGCGCGACGAAATCGCCGATCGCCAGGCTGCGGCCATGCGAGGCGATGAGCAGGCGGTTCTGCTGAGCGGTCCGCTCTTCGAGGATCACCCTTATCCAGAACGGTTGAAACCGCCAGAGGCGGCGCTCGCCGCGCACGCTCACCCGCTCGACCGAGAACGCATCGCCAGCGAGCCGGATCGTCTCGCTCTGCCGCGCGCTGCGGTAATTGAGGCGGAAGGCGAGATAGACGAGGGCGACGTCGAGCCCAAAGAACCCCACCACCGGCCAGGCGGCGATCGAGACGAAACCGATGCCGACACCGAGGCTGATCAGACCAAGAAGCCCCATCAACAGATGGAAGTTGCGTGAGGGCAGACTGCGGTGCGGCTGCAGTACCCGCTCGAAAAACGTCTCCAACTGCTTGGGGCTAGCAGCCATGTCGGAAGAACATAAGGCGGGGGCGAGCGATCCGTAAAGCGGCTGCGAATTCGTCGGTTGCCGTTTGTCCTCGGGCGCGGCGGCCTCTACACTCGCCGGCGATGCGCGCCTTCACCAAACGCGAGGTCGGGGAGTTCTATCGCCGCTTGGCCGAAACCCGCCCGATCCCTCAAACCGAGCTCGAATTCATCAACCCGTTTACTTTGCTGGTCGCCGTCGTGCTGTCGGCGCAGGCGACCGATGTCGGCGTCAACCGCGCGACCCCGGCGCTGTTCGCACTCGCCGATACGCCCGCGAAGATGCTGGCGCTGGGCGAAGAGCAGCTCACCGAGCTGATCCGCACAATCGGTCTGTTCCGCACCAAGGCGAAGAACCTGATGGCGCTGAGCCGCATCCTCGTCGAGCAGCATCGAGGCGAAGTGCCGAGCGACCGGGCCGCACTGGAGGCGCTCCCCGGGGTTGGACGCAAGACCGCGAACGTCGTCCTCAACGTCGCCTTCGGCGAGCCGACGATCGCCGTCGACACGCATATTTTCCGTGTCGCCAATCGCACGGGCCTCGCGCCGGGCAGGAACCCGCTCGAAGTCGAGAAGGGGCTGGAGGCAGTCACCCCCAACCGGTACAAGCGCTACGCGCATCACTGGCTGATCCTGCACGGGCGCTACGTGTGCAAGGCGCGCAGACCCGAATGCCCCGATTGCGTCCTCGCCGATCTCTGCCGCTATCCGGCTAAGACTGGTCCCGCCGAATTGATCGCGGCACGGGCAGCCGGCGGCGAGGCCGAGGCTCTGACCGAGCCCGCGGCGGTCGCGTTCCCATCCAGGCAGCCGAGCCGCCCCCGCGCCCAGCGGCAGGCGGCAGCACCCCGGGTCAGTCCGCGGCGTGCGCGCTCGTCACGGCCGTCGTGAGCTCGGCAGGGTCCGAGGCGGGCTGCGCCTGGATGTCGCCGGAAATCTGGCCGCCGCATTCGATCTCGATCTGGCCGTAGCGAATCGTTCCGGAGACGCGCCCGCTCGCCTTGATCAGGAGCCGCTTGCGCACCACCAGATTGCCCTCGAAGCGGCCATGGATCTCCGCGTCCTCAATCGACGCAGAGCCTTTAAAGAGCCCGGTTTCGGCAATCTCGACGTCGCGGCAGTTGTTGAGATTGGCCTCGACACTGCCCTCGATGATCAGCTTGTCGCAGGAGGTGATCTCGCCCGAGAGAGTGATCTCGCGGCCGACGGTCAGCTTGCGGACCTCGCCGTCGATCCGTCTGGATTGGGTTGCCATGTCGCCGGGACGGCGGAACGGCTCGGGTGGGCGAATCGCCTCGCCGGCGCGCACCACCTCGGGGCCGCGCGGCGCTAATGTCGGCACTTTAGTTGGGCCGTTGGGACCCGGGGCGGCCGGGCGGACCGGCTTCATCGGAATACCCAGATCGTCTGACGCATCTGCCATTTTGTGGTCCTCTGTCTCGATTCGTTTTCTGCTGAACATGGGATGGGACACCCGATCGACATTGTTGAAAGGATGGCTACACCGCAGACCGGGTCAGGGGCGCGACTCGACGCGCGGCAGCGCCTCGAAGATGTGCAACATAAAAGCCGTGGCGATCACCGGCGCGACGAGATTGACAAGCGGCAGAGCGAAGAGCCCTGCGATGACGACGCCGCCCAGGAAGATGCGGCCGGTGAACCGGCTGCGCACGCTCCTGGCTTCCCCCAAGCCGAGCCGTCTGAGCGCGATCACTTCAAAATACCCCCGGCCGAAAAGATATCCGTTCAGGGCAAAGAAGAGAAAGAGATTTATTCCGGGAACCAGCAGGTAAATGGGAAGCGCCAATAGGTTGAGGACGAGCGTCAAAGCGGTGAGCCGCAGCGTCACGCCGATCAGCTCGGCGACGGGCTGGCCGCGCGGCGGAGCTCGCCCGGGATAGTCGAGCGCCTCGACCGCGGCGGCCACGCGCTCAAGGTAGAAGCTCATGATCAAAGTGACGACGGCTGGAAACAGCAGCCAGCTCAGCACCAGCACGCCGAGGCCGCCCAGAACGTCGACGAGCCAGTTGAGCGGCCGCCATTCGAAAAAGGAGGTCTCGTAGAGGACCGCCGCGACTGCCCACCACAGCACGGCGAAGGTGACGACGGCGAGCCCGAGGCTGAGCGCGACCACTCGCCGCATCGGCGGGGCCGCGAGCACGCCGACGGCACGAAACAG
>Ga0306923_10007208_pt1 | contig 11050 bp, 8 predicted proteins | sample sta12Can44000108_FD_203841 | JGI IMG/M metagenome (GOLD analysis project Ga0306923, IMG submission 203841) | Lab enrichment of tropical soil microbial communities from Luquillo Experimental Forest, Puerto Rico - statanox.12C.anox.44.000.108 (v2)... | ecosystem: Environmental > Terrestrial > Soil...
GAATGCTGCACCAGGGGCCTCGGCCAAACGAAAAAGGTGGGCCAGTTTAGGTGTCAACGCCGGGTTCGTTCCATAGGCCCGCGCGCCCTTCATTTGCCGCGAGCGTGGGCTTATATCTGACCTCGTCCGAATCCGCATGGTCCCTATGTCTTTGCCCTTGAACATTCGCTTGCCTCAGCGTTGGCTCGCGATTGCGGTCTTTGTGGTGGTCGGCGTGGCGCCGCTCGTTAGCGCCGCCCAGGACCGCAGCCCCGATCGGCGCGTTCCGTCCTCGCCGAACGAGCTGCGGCTGTCCTATGCACCTGTGGTGCAGCGTGTGGCGCCGGCGGTCGTTAACGTCTATGCCGCCAAGACGGTCGCCGTTCGCAATCCCCTCTTTGACGACCCCATCTTCCGCCGTTTCTTCGGAATGCCCGGCGGCCCCGGAGACCAAGTGCAGCGCTCGCTCGGTTCGGGGGTTCTCGTCGACGCCAGCGGCCTCGTGGTGACCAACAATCACGTCATCGAGGGCGCAGACCAGGTGAGGGTGTCGCTTGCGGACAAGCGCGAATTCGAGGCTGAGATGGTGCTCAAGGATTCGCGCTCTGACCTCGCAGTGCTGCGCATCAAAGCTCAGAACGAACGGTTTCCGGCGCTCGAATTGGCCGATTCAGATGCGCTGGAGGTCGGCGACGTTGTGCTCGCCATCGGCAACCCATTCGCCGTCGGGCAGACCGTGACCCACGGCATCGTCTCCGCGGTGGCGCGCACCCAGGTCGGCATCACCGACTACCAGTTTTTCATCCAGACTGACGCAGCCATTAATCCTGGCAATTCGGGAGGCGCGCTGGTCGATCTCAGCGGGCGAGTCGTCGGGATCAACACCGCGATCTTCTCGCGTTCGGGCGGCTCACAGGGCATCGGCTTCGCTATTCCCGCGAACATGGTGAAGGTCGTTGTAGCTTCCGCGAAAAGCGGCGGCTCCACAGTCAAGCGTCCGTGGCTCGGCGCGAGGCTGCAGGCGGTCACGCCGGAGATCGCCGAAGGTCTCGGGATCAAGCGCCCGTCCGGCGCGCTAGTGGCGAGCGTCGCGCCGGCGAGTCCCGCAGCGCGGGCGGGCCTCAAGACTGGCGACCTCATCATCGCTATCGATGGGCAGGCGGTCGATGACGCCAATGCGCTCGAGTACCGCTTCGCTACCAAGGCAATCGGCGGTCATGCACGGCTCGGCGTCGTGCGGGCAGGCAAGGAACTGGCGGTCAATGTCGCGCTCGAGGCCGCCCCCGAGGCACCGCTCGAGGAACTTGTCATCGCTTCGCGCTCGCCGTTCCAGGGTGCCAAGGTATCCAACCTCTCGCCGGCGCTTGCGGAGCGCTTGCGGCTGGATCCCTCTTCGCAAGGCGTAGTGATCGTTGACATCGCCAACGGATCGCCGGCGCAAAGCCTCGGCTTCCAGCCCGGCGACCTCCTCGTTTCCGTCAACAACGCGAAGATCGCGAACACGCGCGATCTTGAGCGCGTCGCCGGCCAACAGACCCGCCGCTGGAGCATCACCATTGTGCGCGCGGGCCAGCAGTTATCCGTGGAGCTGCGCGGATGACGGCGCGCGTCAAGCGCCAAGGCGCGCCGCTGTTTGCAGCGGCGGGGCTCGAGCGCGACGCGCCGCGTCCACTCGCCGATAAACTGCGGCCGACGCAGCTCGGTGACGTGGTGGGCCAGGATCATCTGCTCGGGTCGGATGGCGCGCTTATGCGCCTGCTCGAGACGCGAACCCTGGTCTCGCTGGTCTTTTGGGGCCCGCCCGGCACCGGCAAGACCACGGTTGCGCGGCTGTTGGCGCAAGCGACCGATCTGCATTTCGAGCAGATCTCGGCGATTTTTTCCGGCGTCGCCGATCTCAAGAAGGTGTTCGACGCCGCCCGCGCGCGGCGCGAGACGGGGCAGGGGACGCTTCTTTTCGTCGACGAGATTCATCGCTTCAATCGTGCCCAGCAAGACTCTTTTCTACCTGTCATGGAAGACGGCACCATCGTTCTTGTCGGCGCTACCACGGAAAATCCATCCTTCGAGCTGATCGCGCCGCTCCTCTCGCGCGCGCGGGTGATGGTGTTCAAGCCGCTCGACACCGAGGCGATTGAGAAGCTCCTGGCTCGCGCCGAAACAATCGAAGGCAAAACACTGCCGCTCGATGAGGAGGCGCGCCAATCCCTCATTCGCATGGCCGATGGCGACGGCCGCGCGGCGCTAACCCTCGCCGAGGAGGTCTGGCGGGCTGCGCGCACGGGCGAGATATTTGGCGCAGCGAAGTTGCAGGAGGTCGTGCAGCGTCGCGCGCCGATCTACGACAAGCAGCAGGACGGCCACTACAACCTGATCAGCGCCTTGCACAAATCGGTGCGCGGGTCCGATCCCGATGCCGCGCTCTACTATCTCTGCCGCATGCTGGACGCGGGCGAGGACCCGCTCTACATCGCGCGCCGCGTCGTACGCATGGCGGTCGAGGACATCGGCCTCGCCGACCCACAGGCGCTGGTGGTCGCCAATGCCGCGAAGGACGCCTATGACTTTCTCGGCTCGCCGGAAGGCGAATTGGCAATTGCCCAGGCCGTGATCTACGTTGCGACCGCGCCGAAATCGAACGCGGCCTATATGGCCTACGGTGCGGCCATGCGCACCGCCAGAGAAGCGGGCTCGCTCCTTCCGCCGAAGCATATCCTCAATGCACCGACAACGCTGATGCAGACGGAGGGATATGGCGAAGGTTACGATTACGATCACGACACGCCCGAAGCTTTTTCCGGCCAGGATTATTTCCCCGAACAGCTCGGGCGACAGAAATTCTACGATCCGCCCGAGCGCGGCTTCGAGCGTGAGATCAGGAAACGGCTGGACTACTGGACGAAGCTGAGGAAGGCGCGGAGCGAGCCGTGACGAGCGGCGTACAGACGGCCCGGGTGAGCGCCGACGAAGCCGGCATGCGCGTGGACCGTTTCGTCGAGGCCCGCTTCCCCGGGCTCGCGTTTTCCCACATCCAGCGCATTATCCGGAAGGGCGAGTTGCGCGTGAACGGCAAGCGCGCGCAGCCGCGCCAACGGCTTGAGGCGGGGCAAGCGGTACGCATTCCGCCGCTGCGATTGGAGCCGCGGCCTCCGGCGCGCGACGCCAAGCCGCGCAACGAGACGCGCGATTTCCTCAAATCGATCACGCTCTATGAAGATGCGGACGTGCTGGTCCTCAACAAGCCCATGGGGCTTGCAGTGCAAGGCGGCTCCGGCACCACGCGTCATCTCGATGGAATGTTAGAGACTCTGCGCGATGCCCAGGGCCAACGCCCGCGCCTGGTGCACCGCCTCGACAAGGATACTGCGGGCTGCCTGCTCGTCGCTAAGACGCGGTTTGCCGCCGCGGCGCTAGCCAAGACCTTCCGCTCGCGCTCGGCGCGGAAAATCTACTGGGCGCTGGTTGCGGGCGTGCCGAAGCCGCGTCAGGGACGCATCTCCACCTTCCTCGCCAAGGAGACGCGGGCGGACGATTCCTTCATGCGGATTGCCCGCCACGGCGAGGAGGGCGCGAGCCACGCGGTGACCTACTACGCCGTCATCGATACCGCCGCGCGTCAATTGGCTTGGCTCTCGCTCAAGCCGGTCACCGGCCGAACCCATCAGTTGCGCGCGCACCTGGCGCATATCGGTCATCCCATTGTGGGTGATTCGAAATATTTTTCGAAGGAGAACTGGGAGTTGCCGGGCGGGATGCAGAATCGCCTGCACCTCTTGGCCCGCCGCATCGTCGTGCCGCACCCCCGCGGCGGAACGATCGATGTCACCGCGCCGCTGCCGCCGCACATGCGGCAGTCGTGGAACCTCATCGGCTTTGACGTGGAACGCTACGACCCGATCGTCGAGGCGCCAGAGGAGTAGAAACCGCCTCAAACCTCTGCCGTTCGTTCCCGCGAAGGTGGGGACTCTTGCGGCCGGAGTTTTGCGGTCCGCTCAGAGCGCCGCGAACCGGTCGTGATTTAGATTGTTGGCTAGCGCAGGCTGGCGTTGATTTTCTCGAGCATCGCCGAGCCCGGACATAGGTCCTTTTCTGCGAGCGAGTTGAGCGGGGCCTCGACCGTATTGAAGCTCCCGTGCAGGTCTTCGGGCTCGCGATCGACGTAAAGAAGCCCGGTGACGACCTGGCCCAGCGCGGCGTGCCGCTGCAGGAAGTTCATGGCGCCGAGCCGGTCGTGCGGGTCGTAATCGGCGGCAACTTTTTTGAGCACGAGCTTCGATCCGTCATGCTGCTCGACGACTTCGACCGAGCCGGGCTCGTAAGCAACCGTGATCGACGCGCGGCCGGTGATGAAGTCCAGCCGGTTTACTGACTCGTTGTGCTCGCGCACGTAATCAAAACTCTTGGTGGAGCCGAGGTGATTGTTGAACGCGACACATGGGGAGATGATGTCGATGAAGGCGGCGCCTTCGTGCTCGATTGCTGCCTTGATCAGCGGCACCATTTGCTCCTTGTCGCCGGAGAACGAGCGCGCGACGAACGTAGCTCCGAGTTGCAGCGCCAGGGCGACAAGGTCGATGGAATTGTCGGTGTTGGTTACGCCACGCTTGGATTTCGACCCGCGGTCGGCGGTGGCCGAAAACTGGCCCTTGGTGAGGCCGTACACGCCGTTGTTTTCGACGATATAAACCATGTTTACGCCACGGCGTAGCGCATGCGCGAACTGACCCAATCCGATCGAGGCTGAATCGCCGTCGCCGGACACCCCGAGATAAATGAGATCGCGGTTGGCCAGATTTGCGCCCGTGAGCACCGAAGGCATGCGCCCGTGCACTGAATTAAAGCCGTGAGAACTGCCGAGAAAATAGGTCGGGGTCTTCGACGAGCAGCCGATGCCGGAAAGCTTGGCGACTCGATGCGGCTCGATGTCCAGTTCGAAACAAGCTTCGATGATCGCGCCCGAAACCGAGTCGTGGCCGCAGCCGGCGCACAGCGTGGATACCGATCCCTCGTAGTCGCGGTGGGTATAGCCGAGCGCGTTCTTCGGCAGCGCCGGATGGTGGAATTTCGGTTTGGTGATGTAGGTCATGATAGAGCCATTCAGTAGTCAGCTGAGCGTCGTCACGACACGACCTTGCGCAACGGAGTGACTTTCAGCGCGTCAAGGTGGTCGCCGATCGCGCGTGCGATGAAACGTGCCGTGACCGGCGTGCCGTCGTAGTGAAGGATCGGCACCAGGCGGACGGGATCAATGCTGCATTCATTGACGATGAGCGAGCGCAATTGGCCGTCGCGGTTCTGCTCAACGACGAACACGAAGTCATGGTCGGCGACGAAGCTGGTCACGCTCGAATGGAATGGAAACGCGCGCACGCGCAGCCGGTTCAGCGAATGGCCGCGCGCCTCGATCATATGGATCGCCTCGTCCATGGCCGGCGAGGTCGAGCCATAGTAGATGACGCCATACTTCGTCGGCTTCTCGGCGTTGGCCTGCAGCGGGCGCGGAACGAGGTCCTTGGCGGTCTCGAACTTGCGCAAGAGCCGCTGCATGTTGTCGGCATAGGGCGCGCCCTCCTCGGTGTAGCGCGCATAGCGATCGCGCGACGTGCCGCGGGTGAAGAACGAACCCTTGCTCGGATGCGTGCCGGGATAGGTGCGGTATGGGATACCGTCGCCGTCGACGTCGAGATACCGGCCGAAATCCTTGCCCGCGTCGAGATCGGCCGCAGTCATCACCTTGCCGCGGTCGTATTTGCGGTTGTCGTCCCATGTCAGCGGTCGACACAGGCGGTGGTTCATGCCGATGTCGAGATCGAGCATGACGAAGATCGGCGTCTGCAGGCGGTCGGCGAGATCGAAGGCGTCTGCCGCGAAATCAAAAGCCTCGGCGGGGTCTTCCGGGAACAACAGCACGTGCTTGGTATCGCCATGCGAGGCATAGGCGCACGAGATCAGGTCGCATTGCTGCGTGCGCGTCGGCATTCCTGTTGAAGGCCCGGCGCGCTGCACGTCGAATATCACTGCCGGAATCTCGGCGAAGTAGGCCAAGCCGAGAAATTCCTGCATCAGCGAAATACCGGGCCCCGATGTGGCCGTGAACGCGCGCGCGCCATTCCAGGCAGCGCCGATCACCATGCCGATCGAGGCGAGCTCGTCCTCCGCCTGCACGATCGCGACCTTGTTCTTCTTGCTTGCCGTATCGACCCGCAGCCGTCGGCAATGGCTGGTGAAAGCATCCGCCAGAGACGATGAGGGCGTGATCGGGTACCAGGCGCAAACGGTCGCGCCGCCGTAGACCGCACCCAGCGCCGCAGCCGAGTTGCCCTCGATGAAGATGCGGTTGCCGACCGCCTTGGCATGACGCAAACGCAAGCCGATCGGGCACTGCAAATTCTCCAGCGCCCAGTCGCGCCCGAGATGGAGGGCGTGCAAGTTTGCGTCGATCAGCTTTTCCTTCGACTTGAACTGCTCGCGGACGAGCTGCTCGGTCGTCGCGACGTCCATGTCGAGTAGCGCGCAGAGCACGCCGACATACATGATGTTCTTGAACAGCTGCCGCTGGCGGGCATCGCTGTATTCGCGGTTGCAGATGGCGGTCAGCGGCACGCCAATGACCGTGATGTCCTCGCGAAACTTGGACTTCGGCATCGGCCTGGTGGCATCGTAAAGCAGGTATCCGCCGGGCTCGATGCCTGCCACGTCCTTGTCCCAGGTCTGCGGGTTCATCGCCACCATGAGATCGGTGCCGCCGCGCGCTCCGAGGTGGCCGGCCTCCGAGATGCGCACCTCGTACCACGTTGGCAAGCCTTGGATATTGGAGGGAAAAATGTTGCGGGGCACGACGGGAACCCCCATGCGCAGCACTGAGCGCGCGAACAGCTCGTTGGCACTGGCGGAGCCGGAGCCGTTGACGTTGGCGAACCGAACGACGAAGTCGTTTACGCTGCTGATCGGGCTGCTACTTGGCATAGGTCATTCGCGTGCGTCATGTCGATGAGATATTTTTTCATGTCCCAGGCGCCGGTCGGACATCGCTCCGCGCACAAGCCACAGTGCAGGCAGACATCCTCGTCCTTCACCATGACGCGACCGGTCTTGAGATCGTTGGCGACGTAGAGGTCCTGGGTGACATTCTTTGCCGGAGCCCTGAGTCGGGTGCGCAAATCGGCTTCCTCGCCGTTCGCCGTGAAAGTGATGCAGTCCATCGGACAGATGTCGACGCAGGCATCGCATTCGATGCATAGCGACGAGGTGAAGACGGTCTGCACGTCGCAATTGAGGCAGCGGTGCGCCTCCTTGAGGGCAAGGTCGGGGTCGTAGCCGAGCTCGACCTCGGTCTTGATGTCGCGCAGCGCCACGACCTTGTCACGCAACGGTACGCGGTAACGCCGGTCAGGCGCGATGTCGTTGTCGTAGCTCCACTCGTGGATGCCCATTTTCTGGCTGACGATTTCGACCATCGGCGTCGGGCGATCGTTGATGTCCAAGCCCGAGCACAGCTTGTCGATCGAGAGCGCGGCGTCGTGGCCGTGGGCGACCGCCCAGATGATGTTCTTCGGGCCGAAGGCGGAATCGCCGCCGAAGAACACGCGCGGATGGTTCGAGGCCATGGTCTTGGAATCGACCTTCGGCATATCCCACTTGTCGAATTCGATGCCGATGTCGCGCTCGATCCAAGGGAAAGCATTCTCCTGACCGACCGCGACCAGTACGTCGTCGCAAGCAAAGTGCTGATCCGGCTCGCCGGTCGGGACCAGGTTGCGGCGACCTTTGGCGTCGTATTCGGCTTTCACCTTCTCGAATAACACGCCGGTGAGGCGGCCATTCTCGTGCGTGAACTCCTTCGGTACGAGGAAGTTCAGGATGGGAATGTCCTCATGCATGGCGTCCTCCTTTTCCCAGGGGGACGCCTTCATCTCCTGAAAGCCCGAACGCACGATCACCTTCACATCCTCGCCGCCGAGTCGGCGCGATGAGCGACAGCAGTCCATGGCGGTGTTGCCGCCGCCGAGCACGATCACGCGCTTGCCGATCTTGTTGACGTGGCCGAAGGAGACCGACGAAAGCCAATCGATGCCAATATGAATGTTGGCCGCCGCTTCCTTGCGGCCGGGGATGTCGAGATTGCGGCCACGCGGTGCGCCGCAACCGACGAAGACCGCATCCCAACCCTCGGCCAAGAGTGCTTTGAGGCTGTCGATGCGCTTGCCGCCACGAAACTCGATGCCGAGATTGAGGATGTAATCGCATTCCTCATCGGTGATGGATTCGGGCAAACGAAAGCGCGGAATCTGCGTGCGCATCATCCCGCCGGGCTTGGGATCCTGATCGAACACGACGCAGTGATAGCCGAGCGGGGCGAGATCACGCGCGACGGTGAGCGAGGCGGGGCCGCCGCCCACGAGGGCGATGCGCTTACCGTTCTTGGCCGCCGCCGGCTTGGGTAGGCGATCGCGGATGTCGTCCTTGAAATCGGCGGCCACGCGTTTGAGGCGGCAGATCGCGACCGGCTCGTTCTCCACGCGCACGCGCCGACAGGCCGGCTCGCAAGGCCGGTCGCAGGTGCGGCCGAGGATTCCGGGAAAGACGTTGGATTTCCAGTTGACCATATAGGCGTCGGTGTAGCGGCCGGCCGCGATCAACCGGATGTATTCGGGCACCGGGGTGTGCGCCGGACAGGCCCACTGGCAGTCCACGACCTTGTGGAAGTAGTCCGGCGTCGAAATGTCGGTAGATTTCATTTACGCCTCTGCACGCACGCTTGTACCGCGCGCCACTTAAGAACCATGCGCGAACAAACGTCGGCCGGTCTTCAGCCCCCGCATCCGGCGGGTAGTTCGCCGAATCCGGCCGGGATAGTAGTGGACGCCCCCTCGAAACTCCACCGATACATTCGTCATAACAGGGTTATCGCGTTGCATTTCGATCACGAGCGCACACGAAGCGACATTCCCCGCGATAGAACACGGGAAATGCGTTGATTTTCAGGCCCTCCTTGATATCTATCTATAACACGAGGTAACACAAGAAATATCGCGCGGATGTTACCTCGGTGTTACTTTTTGGGGGCGATAACATGACGTTACGACGATTGACGGACTTCGCAGTGCACAACGCGAAGCCGAAGGACAAGGGGTACGAGATCAGCGATGGCCGCAGCGGGCTTCGCCTCGCGGTACATCCGTCCGGCGCGAAGTCTTGGGTTGTGCGCTACCGGCATCCGGTCACCCGCGTCTCACGCAAGCTGACGTTGTTGCCGCCCGAGAAACTGACGCTCGCCCAGGCTCGCAAGCTGGCCGGGGACGCGATGTTCTCGGTGTCGCAGGGCGTCGATCCCATCGAGGCGAAGCGCGCCGAGAAGCAGGATGCGGTCGCCGCCACCGAGGGCACGCTGGCATCGGTCGCGGCCCGATACCTCGACATCGAGGCGCGCAAGCTGCGGTCCCACAAGCACTACGAGAGCGTGCTGGCGCGGCATGTCTTGCCTAAGTTGGGCCAGCGCCAGGTGGGCGAGCTACGGCGGAGCGAGATCGTCAGCGTGCTCGATACGGTCGAGCAGACGGCGGGCCCGCGAGCGGCGGACGCGGCGCTGGCCGTGCTGCGAGCGTGCCTTCGCTGGCACGAGATGCGCTCGGACACCTTCCGCAGCCCCGTCGTTCCGGGCATGCAAAGGGTGAAGGCGTCGCAGGGGACGCGTGATCGCATCCTCGACGATGACGAGCTCCGCGCGGTCTGGAAGGCGACGTTCGACGAGCGCCTCGGCCCGTACGGGGCATGCGTGCGGCTGTTGCTGCTGACCGGCGCGAGGCGGAGCGAGGTCGCAGGGCTGCGCCGCAGCGAGATCGTCAGCGTGCGGGAGGACGGCAGCGACATCGTCGTGTGGCGTCTGCCCGCGATTCGCTCGAAGAGCAAGAGCGAGATCGTGAGACCACTGTCGAAGGCAGCGCTCGACATCGTCGACTCGACGCCGGTCATCAGCGACAGCGACTACGTGTTCACGCTGAACGGCATCAACGCGATGTCCCTGAACTACGTGCAGAAGAAACAATTGATCGACGAGATCGCGGGAGTGCAGGGTTGGGTGGTGCATGACCTTCGCAGGACGTATCGCTCGTTGCTCTCGCGCTGTCGCGTGGCGTTCGAGGTAGCCGAGCGGTTGCTCGGGCACTCGCGCCCCTTGCTCGATAAGGTCTACGACAGGCACGCGCACATGGCCGCGATGCTCGAGGGAACGAACAAGGTCGCCGCCGAGGTCGAGAGGATTGTCACGGGCGAGCGCATGGGGAAACTGATCCGCCTTTGATGTCGGCAGTTGCGCACCGGTGTAATCTGATGTATGGGTGCGTGGGTGCGTTTTCGCCTACTTCCCGGCCGCCGTTCTGGAAATAGGCGAAGTCGCAGCATCCACCCGGTGATCACCGGGCAGACAAAAAATGGGATGCACTCAATGGGATGTGACCGTCCATTCGTGGACGGATGTAATCCATTGGAGCGGCTTCATTGAGGCGGCCACTCTGTCATCCCGACACTGACCACTCCTCAATGGCAACGGGCCATATTGAGGAGTTGTCATGGCCATCTCGGAACAGCAGCGCCGCGCCAATCACGTCACCCTCACCCGCTATCTGACCAAGGACGACGTTCGCCAACGCTACGGCTGGGCGAGCAAGATTTCCGTCGACCGCGCGTGGCAGCAATACCACACGTTGCCGCCGCCGACGCTCTTTCAGAGCCGCCGGCCGTTGTGGGATGTGGAGACCCTCGACGCACACGACGCCGCGCGCGCATTCGAGGCGACCGCTGTCTGACGCGAAACGGGGCACCCCTCGCGAAGATGCCCCGCTTCAGAAAGATACGACAGGTCTTTCTCGTAGCACCCACCAAATCGCCACGTCAACCGCCCGCCGGCGTTTCGTGATCACGTTCACGCCAGGGCCCGGCGTCGACGCCATCCGTAGCCTGCGTCTCCTCCTCAAGGCAGCCAAGCGCCGCTTCGGCTTGGTTGCGACCGACGCGTACGAGGATCGGTCCGCTCCGCTCGAGATCTCCAACCAGATCGCCGACGAATTCCGTG
>Ga0306923_10007210_pt1 | contig 11049 bp, 8 predicted proteins | sample sta12Can44000108_FD_203841 | JGI IMG/M metagenome (GOLD analysis project Ga0306923, IMG submission 203841) | Lab enrichment of tropical soil microbial communities from Luquillo Experimental Forest, Puerto Rico - statanox.12C.anox.44.000.108 (v2)... | ecosystem: Environmental > Terrestrial > Soil...
AACGACTTACGCGTCGAGTTATTGCAGAGCAGAGCGAGGTAGGCCGCGTTTGCCACACTTGTGCAGTGTGCACCAGCTAGCTCAGCTATATAACAACATCGGGTGGCGCACACATGACCACTTTTCGCCATGTGCGCGAGTGTCAACGGTCGCATACATCGCAAAATCCGGATGTATACGCCGTCCATGGGGTAAAGATTGTCTACCCAATTCGTGGACACTACACGAGCATCTGACTTGCGTTTTCCATTAGAAATCGGCAAGACGAGCCCCGTGTTGGTTGCTGTCATAGACCGCGCTCTCGCGAACCCACCATCTTACAGAATTTGCCTCGACGTTAATAGTGCTCAGCACCTGACTCACCTGACTCAGCACTTGGCAAAGCCAACGCGATACAACGCCGCCGGGCGGGACCGCTCAAACTTGCGGGAGGAGACTGGAGCGGCGGATTGTCGCCGGAAGAGCACTACCATTACCAGCTTGCATCGAGAACTTGCCGGTGTCCCGACTCTTAAACTAGCCTATAAGCCGCAGGCCTTGAGGCAGAGATTCACCGAAGATGCGGAGGGCGTCAGCCTGCGCCGGCGGAACGTGGGTGTGAAGGCCTCGGCTTGCTTCGTCTCCAATACCCGCCGCCGTCAACCTGGCGAGGGCGCTCCGCCGCAGGTCATCGTCGATATCCCGCAGGTGATCATCCGTGCGCGACCCGAGCTGGACAACCGCTGATGCCGTCTCGGGCGTGCATTCAGGCAGATCGAGCAGGGTCTCGAGCCATTTCATAGCCGCTTCCACGGCGACAACGCAGTTGAGCGGGCCATACAAGGGGATACGCGCGCCCAGCCTGCCGAGCGACCATAGCCACCCCTTGTCCGTGGGTTCTTTCTTGATCTTGGCCAGCAGCACCTCACCCAACGACGCCCGCAGGGGCGCCGGGAGATGCTCCAAACTGGCGAGCAGGCGCCAACCCTCGTGCTCCACCTGGCTGTTAAGCCGCCCGCTTGTTTTCTTTCCACCGATTTCCAGCACTGCCGCGTACTTTTGGTAAAGCTCTCGCTGCTGACCGGCATTAAGTCCCCCCGCCACGCGACGCCACAGCACCAACCACTCCACCTGGCATTGAAGGTCCTTGGGGAAAGCCAGTCCGGCCAGATAAATCTTTCGCGCCTGACTGATTCGCCAGTCGTCCAGCAGCGCGCCGAAGCCGGGCCGCAGGCAGAAACCAAACAGGTTCAGCCAGCGAGCTTCGTGTCGCCGGGTTTTGGTTCGCCCGTCGACAACCTCGGCGAGTGTATCCGAGAGCCCGCGGATGGTAGCCATGGGCCAAGCATCCTTATTGTGGCAAAGCGTTGCTTCCAACTTGTTTACGAGCGCCTCAGGTGCCACCGCCTCGTGTCCCGGAGTATCGTGCGTCCTGCCAAAGACCGCCTCCACCAGGCCCCGCGCAGATTCCAGCGACTGATCCGAAATCTCCAACGGTGCAGGCGCTGGGGTTGGTGTTGCATGCTGCGGTTGCCCCTCATCGCCACGCAGTTCGAATTGCAGACGCCAGCGGTGTTGGGTCTTGAGCGACTCGCACCAGAGTTCGAGTGTCCCCACCTCCGTGAAGCTTGCTTGAAGGTGCACGTCCAGCTCGATCTGGCGCGACTTCTTGCCGTAACGTAACTGGGTGACGAGCGGGGCGTGGCGATGGAACTGTTCTTCGTCGAAATCGACCACCTCCCCATGTTCGTCGTGACGGGTGGTCGAGCTATAGAGGGTGAAAGACACCGGGCGGTTGGTAAGGACGGCGAATTCACGATTGGCGAGCGGCAGACTGGTGCCCTCATCGATCCCGGAGGGCAGCACGCAGACAGCTTGAAGCCGATGATCGGACTGCACGCCGATATAGTAGGTTCGCGCGCTGCCCGCCTTGATGCGCATACCGCCGCCGCGTCGCACCGGCCCATAGTACGCAGCGCCCGTGGCCACCGCACTTTCCGGGGCTTCGTTGATAAGGGGCTTGGGCCGCCAGCCGTTACTCTCATGGCTAAACCAGCCGGCCACTGCCTCTACGATCCTCTCGCGAGCGATAGACGGTGCGAAAAAACCACCGTTGAAAAGAATGGCGTCCGGGCGCGCCATCTGCGACCCAGGCGGACGGTCCGCCGAAGGCGGGTCAGGCTTAGCCGCGGAAGCCGCTTGGGTCAGAAACGCAGCCAGATGCTTTGTAATTGCGGGCTCGCTTGCGTAGGGTAAGCCCAGTTCGCGCAGGCCTACGCGCTTGTCGTGCGTGGGCAGGTCGTTGGCGGCGGTCAGTGGTGAGAAGCCGCTCGTGAGAACCTCCACCACCTCATCCCGCGTCAGTTCAGCGCTGAGCAGCCTGCCCACCACTGCGCGTCCGCTGCCCAGAACGCTGACCGGAAGCCGTTCCTGGCTCGGGTCGCTGAGTAATCGCTCTTTGACCGCACAACACGCTCGCCGCAGCGCATAGCGCTGGCGGAGGCTGAGCTTCGGATTGTTGAGCTTCTCTTCCACACGCCGCTCGAGCGCCAGGTCGAGATTGTCGCCCCCGAGCAATAAGTGGTCGCCGATCGCCGTGCGTTCGAACTGCACTTCACCGCTGGCCACGCGAACCCGAATGAGGCTGAAATCGGTGGTGCCGCCCCCAACATCACAAACCAACACAAGTTCACCGTCCTGCAGTTCTCTCTCGAGCAGGTTGCGATGCGTGGCGATCCATGCGTAGAAAGCGGCCAGCGGTTCTTCGAGCAGAGTCACTCTTTCCACACCTGCCTGCTCGGCCGCTTCCACCGTCAGCTCACGGGCCTCTTCATCGAACGAGGCGGGGACGGCCAAAACGATCTCCTGGTTCTCGAAACGGACTCCCGCACTCCCGGGCGCGTGTGCAGTATGATTCCAAGCCTCCCGCAGATGGGTGAGATAGCGGGCTGAGGCTTCCACGGGGGACACCATGGGCTCCGGCGGCTCGGCTTCCCAAGGCAGAATCCTGGCTCGACGATCGACCGCTCCATGGCAGAGCCACGACTTGGCCGACGAAACCTGACGTCCGGGTACGAGCGCACCTTCCTCACGCGCCAGCACGCCTACTACCGCCGAAGGACGCTCATCCCACGGGAGCCTCAAGCGCCCAGCCGACAAATCCTGCTCATCGGGGAACCAAAGGAACGAAGGTAGCGTGGGTAACGCGCGGACCTCCCCCGCCGCAACCAGTTGCGGCACTTGGAAGACACGTATGTCTGAGGGTTCTCCTCCCTTATCGACATAGGCCACAACCGAATTGGTCGTACCCAGATCAACCCCGATCATGTAACGACTGGAGTCTTCCATGTGTTCCCGATTTGCCCGGAGGGCAATACCGTGAGTAGCCGTAGGTGAAACCTACGGGTTAGCAAGCCCGAGATGATCCTCCCGGCCCTGGAGGGGCCGGACAACACCCCGGTCAACCCCTCGAGGGTTTGAGGGACGAGCATGGCATCTCATCCGTAGGTTGTACCTACGGCTACTCACAGCCGGCCCCTGCCGGGGCCGCAACGACCCATCGCCGTCTTGCTTGGTCACTTTTCGCCCTTGGGCCGGATGTTCAATTCCAGCTTCCAGCGGTGCCCGCCGTCGCGCGAGACGCACCAGACCTCCAGCGTGCCGACCTCGGTAACGCGGGTTTCAAGGCGTACGGGGAGAACCGTGCCCTCCTGCCCATTGAGCTCGAGCGTTACCTCGAGCGGGCTCATCTCTTCGATTTCTTCACCCCAATCCTCGAGCAGGCTCCCTACCTGGTCTTGTTTGCGCACGCTGGAGCTCAAAAAACGAAACTCGGCCGGCTCTCCCACCACCAGACCAAATTCCCGTTCTGGAATCTTGGCCTCTGTTCCCTCTTCCATGCCAAAAGGAACCACGCACAGCGCCTTGAGCGGCGCCTCCATTCCGGGCACCGCCGGCATCGCACTCTCAATGCCGATGTAATAGGTCCGCGATGCCCCGCTGCGGATGCGCACCCCCTGTCCCCGTCGCGCCTTGCCGTAGTAGGCTGCGCCACGGGCGACGGCGTGCTCCAGGTCAGGCGCATCCAGAACTTGCTCTGTTTCCAGCCGTTCAAAACCCTCCTCCCGCAACCAGCTGTTGAGCAGCCCAATGAGCCGGTCCCGCAGCACCGCTGCCTTCATAACGCCACCGTTGAAAAGAATATGTGTTGGGCAGGCCAACCCGCTCCGGCCACGGCGGATCTTTGCTGCTTCGGGACTGTTTGCCACTTGCTGCGACAGGAACTGCGCCAGATGCTTGGTGATGGCCGGGTCGGCCGCATAAGGCAGACCCAGTTCCTGAAAGCCGATCCGGCGCTGCCGGGCAGGGGCTTCGTCGCTCGAGACTTTCGGAAAAAACCCCTCCACCACAACCTGAATGAGATCTTCGCGCGTCAGTTCGGCTTTAATCGTCCCGCCAACCAGCTTGGTGCCTTTACCCAGCAGGGTGACGGACTGCTTCTGGCTTTTGGTTTCCTCGAACAGTTTTTCCTTTGCCAGCCGGCACTGGTGCCAGAGACCGTGCAGTTGCCATAGATCGATGCGATGCCCGCTCGATTCCAACCGCTGCTCGAGCAGGCGGGCAAGCGCCAAATCCATGTTGTCGCCGCCCAGTAAGATGTGGTCGCCCACCGCTATCCGCTTGAGGGCGAGCTCCCCTTCTTCTTCCGAGACGGCGATCAAACTGAAGTCCGTTGTTCCCCCGCCCACATCGCACACCAGAACTAAGTCACCAACTTTGATGCGCTTGCGCCAGCCATCACCCTGGCTCTCCAGCCAGGCGTAAAAGGCAGCCTGGGGTTCTTCGAGCAAGGTCACGTGCTTCAAACCAGCCTGCCCTGCAGCCCGCACTGTGAGCTCCCGGGCCTCTTCATCGAACGAGGCAGGCACCGTCAGCAGCACTTCCTGCTCGCTCAAGACGAGTTCCGCTTTCCTCTTCGCATGATTGCTGTCCCATGCGCTACGGAGGTGCTGCAAGAACTGTGAAGAGGCCTCAACCGGGGAAAGCTTGGGGACGTCTTCCGGGGCCTGCCAGGGTAAGATGGGTGCCGTCCGTTTCACCGCAGCGTAACAAAGCCACGACTTGGCTGATGCTACCACCCGACTCGGGCTCTCGGCGCCGCGCTTACGCGCCAGTTCGCCAATCACGAACCTCGGTTCCCGGTCCCAGGGTAAGGCAAGGCTACCCTTCGGAAAGTCCAGGTCACCCGGTAAATAAAGAAAAGAGGGCAGCAATGTGCGTTCCGCCACTTCGTTCGGATTGACGAGCTGGGGGATTCCCTGCACCCCGATCCGTCCATCTTCTTCGGCGGCGGCAGCTTCGCAGTAGGCGAGCGCCGAATTGGTGGTGCCCAAGTCGATACCAACAGTGTATCGCGCGTCCAAATATCCTCCTTAAGGAATCTCAACCTCGGCAGGGGCAACGACGGACCGACCCGTCCCCTCGGGCAAAGAGGGCAATTTCACCTGCGTTGCGCGCCACCCTCGATGTCTTAGCATGCCCCGGAGAGGCGGCTTCCCCGTGACGTTCCCGATCAGCTTAATGGAAGCTGGGTCAAACCCGGCCGGCACGGTGAACGGCTGGTCCTCCTCAGAGCTGACGACTGGTTCGAGCTTTACGTAGCGTTCCAGCACCTGCCGGCAGCTCTCGTGGACAGTTCGCACCGCGGCGCCGAGTTGGCTATCGGGGTAGGGCGTTACGTCCTCAGCCAAGAAGTCGACCAGTCGCCCGTCGCGTTGCAGCAAGGCAAGCATCTGCACTGCTCGGTCAAACGACTCCGCTTCTTCGGTCCTCGACACCACACGCGGCTCCGCAGTAGATGCGGTTGTGGGAGTAACAGTCGAAGTCTTCGCTAGCTTCGATGCAATGTCCTGCGGTATCTCACCACGTAACAGAACGGCGAAGAAGCAGCGCAAGGCATAAGAGATTCGCTTTCCATATCCCATCGTATTAACTCCGATACCGGCGAGAATCTTGTTCCCGTCGCAGGATATCAAGTGCGTGGCAACGCTGAAAAATCGACGCCGCTACCACAGAGGTACAGAGACACCAAGAAAGACAAAATTGAAACAACGGAGCAGGCGAGAGCGGATAACTAGAGCTTCTTTCCAAACCCTGAACTTTTCCGTTGGTTTTACATCTCTTTGTTGTTGCCAGGTTTCTATCTCCATGCCGCTCTCTCTGTGACTCTGTGTCTCTGTGGTGGGTCTTGGGAATTACTTCACGGCTTCGGAGCCCTTGGTTAGTCTGTTGTGTGCGAAGGGCGGCCTTCCCAAACCGGCAACTCCTACTATTATACCTTGACTTTGAAGTTTGGAATGGGTTGCCTAGGCATTTGCGTTCCATTAAGGATTCGGCTTGAGCCAGGTAGGGTAAATGGCGAAATGGGGAAAGGGGGAAATGGTTTTGCGATCCATCAAGGATTCGGGTTTGGAAACTGGTAGGTCGGGATGTATCATATGGTTGTAATTTGTCAATATGTACTGTATACACGGCTAGTTGCGATAAGCGAAGATCGCGGCGGCGATGTAGCCTACAAAAAAAGTGGAGTCCGTTACCGAGCCTTTGGCGAGCCCGTAGGCTAGAGAGGGCGGGCACGGGGCCGGCCTTTCTACATTTGACGGTCCTGGTAGATGACGTCTCAGGCCCGGAGGACCGATAGAGAATAGCCCACGGCGTGAGCCCGTTTGGGACGAAGAGTTGGGTTAAGATGGTGCCAGCCCCGGAGGGGCGACAGACGATGGCTCACACCTTCGCCAACTGCTCACCCATGTCATCTTTTCCACCAAGGACCGCCAGCCACTCCTCACACCCGACCTCCGCACGGACTTGCTCGCTTATCTGGGAGGGATCGTCCGGAATATCCACGGTAAGCTGAATCGAGCGAATGTCAAGCCTTCTATTTATAATTGTTTCATCGAGTTACGTAGCTGGATGCAAGGATGGGTCGATGAGGGTGGTCAGGCCTGGCGGATTCGGCAGAAGAGTTTCCCTACTGCTTCACCTATTTGGCAAAACGAAAGGCGCCAGGGGCTAAAGCCCGCTAACTTAAGGCATTGGAGCGGCACGGCTGAAGCCGTGCCCTGATACAAGCAGCCACGAACTAAGCAGCCGCAAACCTTCTCCCTTCGAGGTGGAGCACAAAGTCTCGGCTTCCGAGGCCAGTTTCCGGGCTCGCTCGAAGTCGCCCGCCTGCAAGGCCTTCCTGGCCTCCAGGCGAAGGCGGTAGGCCCTCGCGATCAGATTCATCAGGGGAACAAGATCGGCGCCGCAACGCGAGCAGGTGCGCGATTCTCGGAAGCGTGCCTGGCAGACGGGGCACCTGGGAAATTCCTCACGCTCGATCAATGGCCCTCCACAAAAAACAGCAGTTCGCGCAGGGCCGCGACGGCCTCCTTCAAGGCATGAGGGTCATTCGAGGAGATGGCGGCGTTGATCCTCTCGTGCAGCCCAATCGCTTCCTCCTTATCCTCCGGATGCATCGTATCCAGCAGGCGACGCGATTGTTCAACCAGTTCGTTCGCTTCTCGCTCGGCCTCCACCGATATCCCAGGGACGGCGGTAGCCATGCCTTTGGACTCACCGGAGCCTGCTTCGCTCGGGACGGCCTCCTCTCCCGAGTCGACTTCCTCCTCATCCTTTTCCCAGCGATCCTCGGTGCGAGAGGAATAGAGCGCTTTCAGCCGCTCTCGCGCTTCCGCGATCTCAAACGGGGTGCGGGCAAGCAGCGCTCGGGCAATCGTGATGTGTTTGGATTTGCCCGTCTCCTTCTCGATGGCCGTGACGTGCAGGATGCCGTCCACATCCAGGCTCATGCGGCACAGCACTTCGTTCGGCGTTTCGGTCGCCCGCAAACCTTGGATACGGAAATCACCCACCAGAATGTTCTTAAGCGCGTCTTCATCCTCCCCTTGATAGATCTCAATGTCCACCTCGGTTTGATACGGATGCGCCGTGAAGTAAGTGTCGGTACGCGTCACCGGGAGCGGCGTGTTGCGATGAATAATGGGATGGTAGCAATGGAGGTAGGGGAAACCGCCACGCTCTCCCAGATAAGACGGACCGAAGGAAAAAGGAGAGATATCCACCAGCACGCGCTCCACTTCGTGCCCGGCAAGGCGAGAAGCGAGCACCCCCGCCCCCAGGGCTACACACAAGTCGGGGTGCACGTCCTGCCGCGGCTCCAAATGGGTCAACTCCTGCAACCGCCGGGAGACCAGCGGCGTCCGTGTAGAGCCGCCGACCAGAAGAATGGCGTCCAAATCGCCGGGGCTCTTCCGTGCATCGCTGAGCGCTTTGGAAACACTATCGAGCGTGGACTCAATCAGCGGCCGGATCATCTCCTCGTATTCGGAGCGAGAAAGCTCGAGGTCGAGGTGCAAGGGCTTACCGTTATCAGTAACCAACGCTTCTTCCCGCACCCGGGCGTAGGGTTCGAAGCTGAGCTTCTTCTTGGCCTCTTCGGCTGCCCACCAGAGCCGGGCATGGGCGGAAGCGTGTCCATGGCGAAGATCAATGCTATATTGCCGCTGGAATTCGCGCTCCAGGCGTTCCAGCAAAAGGTCATCAAAATCGTCGCCACCCAGCTGATTATTACCGTGACTGGCGAGCACTTCGGTGACGTCCCCTTCAACGCTGACGATGGAGACGTCGAAGGTGCCGCCGCCGAGGTCGTAGACCATGGCGGTGTGGTGTGAGGCATCGCCGAAGCCGTAAGCAAGGCTGGCGGCGGTTGGCTCATTGAGGATTCGCACCACTTCCAAGCCTGCCAGCGCTCCGGCCTCGCGAGTGGCGTTGCGCTGGGCGTCGGAGAAATAGGCCGGGACAGTGATGACGGCCTTTTCGACAGGCCGGCTCAAATCGCGTCCTGCCCATTCCACCAGCTCGCGAAGGATGAGCGCCGAAATCTCCTGGGGTGTAAAGCTCTTCTCCCCTAGCCTTACCATCTCGGCCGAACCCATCTTGCGCTTGATGCTGCGCACGGTAAGCTCCGGGTAGAGCAATTGTTGGTGGCGAGCCGCCTGGCCCACCAAAAGCTCCCCGGCGGGAGAGAAGCCCACACACGAGGGCAACATCTTGTTGGCTTCAGGGCCCAGTACTTGCACCCTCTCGCTAATGATGGCTGCTATTTCGGAATTTGTGGTTCCCAGATCGATGCCTGCGATCAGCTCATTCATCCTCAGCGTCTCCTGGTGAAATTTTCGCCGGGCTGCGCGCCACCTTCACTTGTGCCGGACGATGCACTGCGCCTTGCCATTCGTAGCCAACCCGGTAGACTTCGACCACCGTCCCCTCGTCTGCCTCGGCGGTCTCTTCGACATCCACAACGTGCATCGACCGCGGGTCAAAAGGCTGACCGAGACATGTAATCTCCCGCACATCGAATTGGGCAAGAACGTCATCGAGCCGGTCCATGCTTATTCGATAGCCCTCTTCGAGCGCGGCCAAGGCCTCAGAGGCGTAGCGGAAGGACACGTGTCGGGCGAGCAGCCGGGCCGTCCAGGTCGAGAGTTGAGATTCCCGCATCTTCGCCTGGCTGGTGCGGCTTGCCTCGAGCCCCCGGGCCAGGCGGTCCCGAAGGTCCAGGAACACGTCCAGCAATTCACGGCGCGCCTGTTCTTGCGCCTTCCGTTGTGCCTCCGGTAGCTGCGGCGCCAAATCGGCGACAGGCGCAAGCGTCTCGCTCAGTTGCTTGAAAGTCCGCCCCTGAAGTTTTACCTCCTGGGTCAGAGCCGTAACTGCCGCCCACATCGAGTAGAGATCGCATTGGCCATCGCCGCTGGCTCCCGCTTCCACAGTAAGGGCAGAGAGCAGTTCGGCAGCGATGCCCTGCGGCGGTTCCTCGAGAGCTAACACGCTGTCGAGCCAACCTTCGAACCGGCGCAACATCTCTTCGCGATCCACGCTTACTTCTCCCTCAGGACTGCCAACCACGGGCCAGGCCCTGTAAACCTTCTCTCCGGGGTTTGGGCCGGCAGCAAAGAGACCAAAGGAGCTTCGGGATCCCCCGAGAGCAACATGTAGAGGGCCCGGCGGCGCGGGTCCCGCAGGATTTCGTACGCGTCGCGAATGCGTTCAAAGGCGGCCGCCGAGCGGTCCGGCGGATTCTCCTTCACTTTACGCAGATAGGCGGCGCGGATCTCCTCGTCGCCGGCATTCGGCGCCACACCAAGAATCTCCCGAGGATCTTCGTGTGCAGCGATGACTCCCTGTCGGTGCCTACTCAAAACAAATCTCCTTGCTCCGGTACAGGAGGGCGGCCCTTCTGGCGTCGTTTTTTCTTCGCCTCGGCCTCAGCCTTATCCAGAAGAAGCCGAGCAATCTCTTCGAAGCTGGGTTTCTCGTTCCTCCCCCGCGTTTTCGAGTCGCCGCCTTCGACCAGCAGCCGGCCAATCTCTTCGAAGCTGGGTACGTCACTGGCTTCCTCGGCTTCCTCATCATCAAAGAACGCATCTTCCTCGAAAGGATCAGCAATCGGACGAGACTCATAAGCAGGAAACCGGGGCGACTGCTTTTCCCTTTGAAGCACCGCACTCACCTGCTCTGTGCTCATGGAGAAAGCGTCCTCATCAGCAGCATCCATCCAATCGAAGAAATTCATTCGACGCCTGCCGCGGCCTCGTTTGAGCTCCACCGCCTCGTCCACGAGGCGCATATCTCGCCGCCGGCGTCCCAGTTCGGCGGCGGCGGCGATGCAATCGGCCCGACGCTCGAACTCCCATTCCGGCAGCGCCTGGGCCCGCAACAGCAGGAATCGCGCTTCGCTGTCGCCACCCTTCGCCAAGCCAACGGCCGAAGCCGCGTAGGCGAGCTCCCGCCGATCCCTGCGCAGGGCCGCCTCCCCCAAAGCACGCAGTTGCCGAGCCTCCAGGCGGCTAGGCGGTTGCGATAATTCCTTGAACAGGGCGCTCTCCCAAGCCGTCGGAATACTAAAAACCACGTCCATGTCGTCGCCTAGAGCGCACGCGCGGCCCACCGCCGCCGCGAGCGACTCCGCCTGATCCACGAGCGAGACTCCGACCGGCAGATAAA
>Ga0306923_10007211_pt1 | contig 11049 bp, 9 predicted proteins | sample sta12Can44000108_FD_203841 | JGI IMG/M metagenome (GOLD analysis project Ga0306923, IMG submission 203841) | Lab enrichment of tropical soil microbial communities from Luquillo Experimental Forest, Puerto Rico - statanox.12C.anox.44.000.108 (v2)... | ecosystem: Environmental > Terrestrial > Soil...
GGGATCGACAGGCGGATGCCTGGAAGGAATGTAACAGGCGCCTGTATCATTATTATCGAACGCTTGCGCCGCAACTGCCGAATAGTTTCAGTGAGATGGAGCCACTTTTCTCAGCTGTCATCTGCGGCTGCAATGCGGGTCTGTTTCGAGAGGCGCTGCATGAAGTTTACATTCCCCGGATTCAGCGAGGTAGTGCCTACTTTGTGGCCAACGTTCTTGGAGCGAGAGGAGCTTTGTTGACTGCTCTAGTTCATTTCTTTGAAAATGAACGCTGGAATTCACCCGTGAAAGTCGGTGTCGAGGCGCAGCGTCTCACGGCGGAAGATCAGCTTTTCATTCTCATGCAAGCAGGGCTATACTTATCGTCGACGCGCGGGTTCTCCACACCGGAGTCACGAAATTGTTATGAGCGCGCGGAGCCTTTGTGTCATTCGCTCAACCGCCCGCTACTTCTGTATTCCGCGCTAATGGGACAGTGGCGCTATTCCTACATCGCCGACAAGCTGAGTGCGGCGCTAGGGGTCGCAGAACGAGTCCATTCGTTGGCAATCGAGCGAAACAACTCCGCTGTAATGATAGGAGCCTGTCAGGCCCTGGTATCGACTCTCTACTATTTGGGCGAGTTCGAGACCGCGCGACAGTACGCGATGCGTGGGGTTCAGATATGGCGGTCGGGGGGCGTGCAGTATAATGCAGAGGATCTCGACGCTCCCGCTGTCGTTTGTCTGTGTTACGAGGCCCTATGTCGGTGGCATCTGGGAGAGGTTGCCTTTTGCCATCAGATCATGGAGGAAGCGATCTCACTGGCGAAGGAGTTGAATGAGACGAATTCATTAGCCGTCGCGCTTCATTTTGCTGCGTTTCTAGCCCGCTATGAGCGTAATCCTGCCGAAGTGGAACGATTGGCGTCGGATTTAATTGAGCTATCAACTGCTCAGAATTTTGCGTTTTGGCTAGCTTGCGGAGAAGTTTCGCGTGGTTGGGCGCGCAGTGCCTCGGGTGACACAGACCAAGGAATCGCTTGGATAGACGACGGAATACGAGATTATCGGGCAACCGGCTCGATTCTGGTCACGCCGTGTTGGCTCGTACTAAAGGCTGAAGCCTTGCACCTTGCGAATCGTACCTCCGAGGCTCTTGCGGCAATAGCGGAGGCGGAGGCAGTGGCCCAAAGAACTGAAGAACGGGAGTGTTTTGCCGAACTGCATCGGCTTCGCGGCGTGTTTCTTGCCAATATAGGTGGTGACGAGGTCCAAATCGAGACTTCATTTTGCGAAGCGATCAGAATCGCAAACAAACAGAAGTCGGTTTCGCTGGCGATACGCGCAGAAGCAAGCTACGCGGAATACCGTTGCCGAAAAGCGAGCGGGTTACGGGGACAAGGATTCCCACTACCTCTTTGCTAACTTACCGGTGAACCCATTTCGAGGCACTTACGAAACTTAGCTTCTACCCACTCAGTAGCTAAAAACAGGCTAACTAAACAACTGGCCCCTTAACACGAGAGCGGAGATGAATCTCAAGGTCCGCTTGCGGACAGAAATCACAAGTTCGAACAGGAGTCTAGGTCCTTCAATGCAACCGTGGTGCTAACCCAAGACCATTGTATATCTTTTGATTGGAATAAGAACGCTTGAATTTCCGGAGTCCCCAGATTTTCCTTAGTGACAACGGTTGCGCCGCTATCGATAACCGCATGCACCGTTTCTCCCTTCATTTTGGCAACCAGCGCTTGCACAGCCTCACGGCCCATCTTCTTGGGATTTTGGGCGACGAGCGCTTGAATTTCACCTCGTTTCAAGCCTTCAACGAGTGCTGGCGACGTGTCGAAGCCGACGAACTTTTTGCTGCCCGCCAGGTTATTCTGCCTGAGCGCAAGCAACATGCCGAAAGTGGTCGGTTCGTTTGAACAGAAAATTCCGTCCGCCTCTTTGAGCTTGTCCAGCATGGCCAACGCTGTCGATTGTGCCTCGCTGATGCTCCAGCCGGAGTAGCGATTGTCGAGAATAACCTGAATGTCGGGAAATTTCTTGATTGCTTCGAGGCAGCCCGCCTCCCGCTGACCCGTGCTAGCGCAACATTCTATAAAGCGAAGGACCGCCACCGTGCCTTTGCCATGTAAAAGCTTTCCCAACTGCTCACCAGCCATTTCTCCGGCACGGTGGTTGTTGGTCGATACCGTGCAGACAAAGTCCTTGAGGGGTTCACCCTCGAGCGGCGAATCCATGATCACTACAGGGATTCCTTTCTGCATGGCAGCAGCGACTGGGCCCCTAAGCGCTGTGCCGTCAATCGGCGCCAGAACAATGCCGCCCACTCCCTCCGAAACGAACTGTTGAACGATTTGGATCTGTTGCGCAGGGTCGTCTTCCTTGAGAGAGCCCTTCCAAATCATCTCCACGCCAGCTTCTTTTGCGCCTTCACGCGCTCCCGCTTCGACCGCTTTCCAAAACACGTGCACTGTGCACTTGGGAATCACAGCGATTGGATTCATGGGGAGAAGGGTTTATAGAGGATAAGCCCGAGCTTCCGGACTGTCTATATCCTTGTTCGCAAAGCTTTGAAGCCGTGCCGCCAGAAAAGCTCGGATGTCGATCTATGAGGGAGTCGCACACGCGCCGTTTTACGAGCGGTCCGAGCGTTTCAATCGCGAACTCGCGGCCTTCGCGAAAGGCTAATCGAGGAGTCCACCGTGTCTTTCCTTGAGGTCGCTGCCGCACTGCTCGTGGCTCTCCTATGGGGGGTACAGTTCGTCACCAGTAAATACGGGGTCGATGTCTTTCCACCACTGCTTTTCGTCACCCTGCGGTTTGCGACGGTTGGGCTTCTGCTCCTGCCGTTCGCTGGTCGGCCCTCGCGCCGCGAGATCGCGGCCGCGGCGGCAATTTCGGTATTCTTCGGCGGCTTGTGTTTCGAATGGGCTGGTTATCACACCGGCGAGCGCTCGATGCAGCCATTCAGTCAATGATTCCGGCATTCGGAACAAAAAACGGCGGGTCGACGACAACCTGCATTCTAGTTACTCCCGTAGTAATAAAAGAGTCGCTGGGGGTGACCAAGAAGGCCGCCCGGCGTTAGGCGATTCTCCCATTCGCTCCGATTCGAAGCATTGAACGCCCACAAGAAGAGTTACGATGACTATTATTTCCGGACCGGTTAAACCGGTTGACTACCATCCTGATGTGAGCCAACCAACAGCGGCATATTCAGCCTCCGTGGTCGATTTTCTCGAACCAGGTCGCCGGCAATCGTCGGAATCTGAAGGGACTGGCAAAGTAGCGGCGATAGCACAGGGGCATCGCGAAGCTGTATATTGGCTGATCTCATTGGCAGCGCTCATATCTTTGCTTGTCGGGATTCTCTGCCTCATGGAGTCCGTGACGCCGCCAACGGCCGGTACCGATCAACTGGATCTTGCCGCTGAAGGTGCACCGAGTCATGTCGAAGTTACCATTGGGGAAGCCATCCAGGCGCTCGGTCTTCGACATTAGTAATAGGTTTGCAGGCAGTTTAGCGGCAAACGTAAGTACCTGCTCCCGACGCCCATCATCCCTGGCTGCGGAGCGATCGGGCGCGTGCGAGAATTGGGCAACATGCCCTTAAAAGACGTGACCCTGCCTTAAAGACCCCGGCTCAGACCACTAATGCGGCAGCTTGATCAAAAGATCGGACGATTCGTTGCCGTTTAGAGCAGCAATTCCGGCAATCAGAACAAACTTAGCGGATCCCGACTACGAATGAGGTTTGTTACGGTGACTTACCGTTCAGCGGATGAAGACCAGGTTAACAAATCTGTTAGGAGAGCAAACTACATGAGACGAGAAACAGCTTCTAAAAGTTATTACCTTGGCGAACGCGCCATTGTAGTTGGAGGTGGACTTGCGGGATTATCGGCCGCTCGTGCGCTCTCCGATCGTTTCGGTCAAATAGTGATTCTGGACCGCGACGAACTGCCAGACGGTGCCACCCCGCGGGCTGGCGTTCCGCAAGGTAAACACCCCCACGGCCTACTGGGTGGGGGGCTAAAAGCACTAGAGCAGCTCTTTCCTGGCTTTGGCAACGAGCTGGGTCGGGCTGGAGCAGTGCCGATCAATCGGGGTTTTGACATGCTGTATGAGATCCCGGGACAGGATCCTTGGCCGAGAATTGAATTCCGCTGGCCGACCTACGCGATGTCGAGACCATTGATTGAGCTGACTTTGCGCCGACAGGTGGAGCGCCTGACGAATGTCAAAGTGCAAGGCCGATGTCGAGTCCTTAACATCATAGGTGAATCCAACACCGGCGCCGCCACGGGTATTTGTTACCGAACGCCTGACGGTAACCTGGAAACACTCCAATCTGATCTCATCATCGATGCGTCCGGAAATGGATCCTTGACGTTGGAATTTCTGAAAGCCTCGGGCCGAAGGGCGCCAGAGGAGACGAGCATCGGTGTCAATATGCGTTATGCCAGCGCTCTATTCGATCACGCCGGCATCAGGGATGATTACAAATTTGCTTACACCTTTCCCAATGCGCCTGAAGAAAGTCGAGGCGGCCTTATCGCCCCAGCAGAAAATGGAAGTTACCAGGTGGCGCTGATCGGGAGGGGTGAGGATATCCCCCCGATTAGTGAAAGTGAGTTTCGGAGGTATGCTCGGGAGCTCTGGACGCCCACAATCTATAATGCGATCAAGAATGCCACGCGTTTAACCGAGATAAGGCCTTATTCCTTTACCGAAAGTAGATGGCGACATTTTGCGCAAGTCTCTGACTTTCCTCGCGGGCTGCTGCCGATTGGGGATGCCATTTGCCGTTTTAACCCGGTCCACGGCCAAGGCATGTCTGTCGCAGCGCGGGAGGCCAGTCTGCTTTTTGACTTACTTGGAAGATTCAACAGTGATTTGCTGTCGACATTGGCGCACGATTTTCTAACCAAAGCAGAGGACCTGATTGCCGATCCCTGGGCTATGTCGGCAATTCCTGATTTTATCTATCCGGAAACTACCGGTGTACGCCCGAAAAATTTAGAAGAGCGCCTCAATTTCCAGAAAGGGTTAGGCCGATTAGCCGCTCGCGACACGGCCGTTTTCGAGCTCATCATTGATGTCAGGAATCTTCTTAAACCGCTTAGCGAGCTAGACAATCCGTGGATTACCAACAGAATCGAAAACGAGGTCGTTTCAGAGCTGTCGCTTTCAAGTGCTGCGCAGGCAGCTTAGTTTGCTAAAGCAGCGTGGGGTCACAGTGAACAGCCTTATACCGGGCCCTACAGAGAGTGAGCGAGGAGCCCGCACCGGTCAGACCAATCTGCTTACCGAAAAGCGTATCGAGCAACCTTTTCGAAAGCGGCCGTGGCAATCCCTTCGATCACTCGCTCGAGACTACATCACCACGGGAGCGGGCCGTCCTCGTTCGAGAACGTGCCCGTCGGACCGTTCGCGTCGAGGAGTGCGAGGCGCACGGGCTCACGTGCGGCCTGTTGGACGGTGCGCGTGCCTGGAAGTTGTTGAGGTCCGTCGCGGTGAAGCCCGGGCACGCAGCGTTGACCTTGATGGGTGTCGACTCGAGTTCCAAGGCGAAGGCGAGCGTGATCGCGTTGAGGGCCGTCTTCGACGGGCTGTAACCGACGCCGAACATTGATCGATGCGGGTTCGTCGGGTCCGAGTTCCACGTGAGCGAGCCGGCGGTGCTCGAGACGTTGACTATGCGTCCCGCCGGCGCTTCACGAGGGAGTGGCAGCATCGCTTGCGTGACGGCGATGACGCCGAACACGTTCGTCTCAAACACCGCGCGCACCTCCTCGAGAGACGCGACGCTCGGGCGGCTCGACTTCACGATCTCCTCGAGCGACCTGCCCGGCTTTCCCGCATGCGAGACGGCCGCGTTGTTCACCAGCACGTCGAGACGGCCGAGCTCGTTCCGAATGCGCTCTGCCGCGGCGGCGATGGAGGCCTGATTCGTGACGTCGAGCTGGAGGGCGCGGGCATCCGCTCCGACGCTCTTCGCGGCCGTCTCCCCATGCCCGAGGTTGCGCGACCCGACGAGCACGGTGAAGCCGTGCCCCGCGAGATCCTTCGCGACTTGAAGACCGATTCCTTTGTCGGCCCCGGTGACCAGGGCGACGGGTTTGTCCTGCATAGTAATCTCCTTTTTTTGCATTGATGTGTGGCCAAGGCCGCCACCCTGTGTTAAAGAAGGCAAACGGAACAGCCTTCCAGTTTATGCGGAACAATGTTCCGATTGTCAAGAGGTGGTGCGGTGAACAGCAAAACCGAAGAACAAGGTCACGGCTTGGAGCCTCGCGGCCCCACCGCTCGACGCGTGCGCGCCGACGCACAGCGCAACATCGATACGTTGCTCCACTCGGCCATGGCGGTGTTCGCGAGCTCCGGAGTGGATGCTCCGGTGCGAGAGATCGCAGAGAAAGCCGGGGTCGGCATCGGCACTGTTTACCGCCACTTTCCGCAGCGCTCGGACCTGATCGTGGACGTCTTCCGACATGAGGTCGATGCCTGCGCAGACGCTGCATCGGTCCTGGCGGCCGAGCATGAACCCGGCGAGGCGCTAGCTCGATGGATGCAACGTTACGTGGACTTCATTGCGGCTAAACGCGGACTTGCGGCAGCCCTGCACTCGGGAGACCCGGCGTTTGACGCTCTGCCTGCCTACTTTCAAAAGCGACTTCGCCCCGCCCTCCAAACCTTGCTTGAAGCAGCGGCCGCAGCGGGTAAGGTGCGCGCCGGCGTCGACCCAACTGACCTGTTGCGAGCCGTCGCGAGCCTCTGCAGGCCGGCTCACGAGGGCGATCCCACGCATGCACGGCGCATGGTTGCTTTGCTGGTGGACGGTCTCCGCTACGGCGCGAGCGTGCCGGGCCGAAAGTCGAAGAAGCGCCTCAACCCACGGCCACACCATTCCAAACTGAAGGGGGGCCGCTCGATGACGGGTACCAGGAAAAATATGCCGCCTGGAAACAAGGAATCTTAGCGAATACAGCTGTGACAGGCAGAAGAGCCTGAGAGACCAACTTCCTGGAGACTTCGAGCGCCAGACCCGCCTTGGTACGTTCACGACGCTCTCAAAGGCACCGAGCATCCCGCCATTTGTAGACCAGAGGCCCGCTGGGCGTAAAAGCGACCGAGGGCATACAGCGCGGTTCTACGTCTCGCATCGAGGGTGCGGTAAATAAGTCCAAGAGCCACGTGTATGCAGCCCAGAAGCAGCGCGATACGCCTTTAACGGCAGCAGCCAGGACGATGGAAGTTGCTGGAATCTCACCAGCCAGCCGATTTCGCTCTTGCAAAACCGCCGGCCGAGTGGCGCGTGCGAGGTCCGCGCGCATTTGAAGACCGATTCCTTTGTTGGCCCCGGTGACCAGGGCGACAGGTTTGTCCTGCATAGTAATCTCCTTTTTTGTATCGCTGTGTGGCCAACGCCGCCGCCCTGTGTTAAAGAAGGTAATCGGAACAGCCTTCCACTTTATACGGAACTATGTTCCGTTTGTCAAGAGCCGATGAGATGAACCGCAAAACCGAAGAACAAGGTCACCGCTTGGAGCCTCGCGGCTCCCAGGAAGTGCGAGCTTTGTCCGAGGCAGGTTGGTATCAAGGCTGAGTATGTAACACCTCTGGACAGGCGGGCTTTAAAGCCTTAGCATGGCAAAAATGGATGGGAGAAGGTTTGACTGGATCCGCAAGCAGCTCGGCTTGTCGAAGGCGGAACTAGCCAGGAGGCTTGGAATATCTCGTCAAAGCCTCTACCGGTGCATCTGGGACGGTCCTCCAAAACTGGTGGCTTTGGCGATTCTCGGGTTGTGGTACCAGGATCGGATGGGAGGATTGCTGGAGGAAGCCAGCGAACCGGAAGAACAAACAGTGCAAAAACCAAGAGGCAAACAGGGGAATCGCCGATCGAATAAAAAAAAGTAGATTTTTTGTTGAAAGTGTATCATAAGGATACATAATGGCCACCAAATATCTATCTCCGGCTCGGGGTGAAAGGGAAAGAGGGAGAAATGAGAACCCTTTACGCTGAAGAAATTCAGCAGGCAGGGAGGTTGGTGACTTTCAGTTTGGACTTACCCGAAAGGAGTATTGCCGCTGGCTTATTACGTGGTTATCCTGGCGTCTCAGGGAGATGGGTCGTTTCGGCAACTTTTTGCTCAAGCAAAAGAGGAGGTCGAATTCAATGAAGAACGCAACACCTCGCATGCATTCTTATCTCGATGCTGCCAGTCGTAGCATTCGGGTAGCAGACTGCGAACCAGAAAACCAATGTGCAAAATGCCGGCACCTACAACGACCGGGAACTAGTCAAGCAAAAGAATGGCGATCTGGACGGAGCAATGGCTGACTTCAACCAGCTCAGTCTGAATTACGCCCTCACGTACAACAAGCCGGGGAATTGTTCAGGCAAAGGAGGCAAGGGGTGGCGTTGTTTCATCTGTTCGCATCCCCGGCCGCTTCGATTCATGACAAGTCCGTAAGGAGCCATTTTTAATCAAACAACACCACTAGTTCTGGAGTTCAGACATTTAGGCAAGTTTCACAAGAAAGGGCATGTTCGGATGGAAAGGCGAGAAAGAGCAGAATTGCTGAAGAAAATGCTTCTTCAAATTGCGCCCGGAGACAACATTGAAAACGTCGCACGGCCTTCTCTCGACGGCGGGCTGGAATCCATAGACACAGGCGTTTCCCCCGCTGAAAACGGTTTGAAGAAGATGGCGGAGGGGCGACAGCACGAACTTACCGACGAAGAGATGAGCGGGTTAGAGGCTATTGTGCTGCCTCAGAATCGTCCTGTCGTGTTTGTGAAGGGTGATTCCTACGACGATGTCGAGCACCCGTGGGAGAAGCTCAATCCATCTGAAGTAAAGGCTCGAGTCTGTCGCGCGTTTCCCTCGGTCGGGCGTATCGAAGTGCCCAATATGCCGCAAATTCCATACGGCGGCACCGGCTTTGTGGTAGGAAAACGTCTGGTGATGACAAATCGGCACGTTGCCAAGCTTTTCTCGTCCGGACTTGGTCTGAAGATCGCTTACAATCCCGGCGATTCAGTGATCAACTTTCGCCGTCAGATCGACTCCCAGGACTTAGACCGGAATGCGTACGTAGAGGTTCTCGGTGTGGAAATGATCCACCCCTACTGGGACATGGCGCTCCTCAGAGTAGCAGACCTGCCAGACGATAGAGTTCTTGCGCTGTCGACCAAAATGCCGGAAGCTCTGGAAGGGCGGGATATCGTTGCCGTCGGCTATCCGGCCAAGGACTGGCGCAGCGACCTTGCTTTGCAGGATCACATCTTCAGCGGTCAGTACAATGTCAAGCGCCTGCAGCCCGGCGTGCTTCGAAAGCGCGCCAGCATCCGCAGCTTCGCCAACGTGGTGAACGCCGTGACCCACGATGCGTCCACGCTGGGCGGTAACTCGGGATCCGCCGTCCTCGATATTGAGACGAATCAGGTGCTTGCTCTGCATTTCGCTGGTGAATATCTCAAAGCCAACTATGCCGTCCCCATGTATGAGTTGGCGCGTGACAGCTGCGTCACGGCAAAGAAGCTGAACTTCGACGACACGTTAACGCCGACGAACGATTGGGAGCCCTCATGGCTGCTTACCGAAGACACCGAGGTAACGGCTTCGAGCGGGCGGTCCCAGTCCGGGCCGTCGGCTCCGCTACAATCGCCCGCTCCGGCTCAGACCGCACCAGTTTCGCGTGCGCAGACGCCAGCGGCCAATGTGTCGACGTCGACGAGTTCTGCCACCTGGACCATCCCAATCCACGTGGATGGCGATCATCGGCCCGACATCGGAACCCGCTCCGGAGATCGCTGGTATCGCGATCCGCGCATTCAGAAGACGGAACAGCTCGGTCAGGAGGCCTTCGAGTCCGGCATCGATCGTGGACATCTCACCCGACGCGAAGATACCGCCTGGGGCAAGGATGTGGCTACCGCCACGGCGGCAAATAACGACACTTTTCACTTCACCAACTGCTCGCTACAGGCCGCGCATTTCAATCGCGGGAAGGACCGCTGGCAAGGGATCGAACAGTTCCTCCTGGAAAAGCACGCCAAGAAAGATAAGCGCCGGATGACCGTGATCACTGGTCCGCTGTTCGCGGCGCACGATCCCATCTACCAGAACGGCAAGATGGATTACTCCGTCCGCTGTCCCTTACAGTATTGGAAAGTCTGCGTTCTGGTTCGCGATGAGGGATCCGTTTCCGCGACGGCTTTCCTACTCAATCAGAGCGAGATCCAGGATCTACCCGGCTTCGAAGAGACCTTCGATGTGGCCGCCACTCAGGTCAAGATTTCAGATCTCGAAAGGAAGACGAAGCTCAGCTTTGGCGACCTCAAGAAACACAACCACTTTGCTGAAGGCGGCGCAGCCGGAACACTCGAGGCGCCTACCGGGCTGGAAGGCGAAACGCAGACCGTCAAGCTGATCTTCCACCCAAGCGACATCGTTGTCTAAGGGAGGCTGAAACGCCGCGAATCAATCACTTCATCGTTCTGATGCTGGAAAATCGTTCTTTCGACCACCTGTTCGGCTTCTTCCCGCCTCCGGCAGGAGAAACGATCGAGACCTGCTGGCGCTGCATTCCCCGGTCGTCAACCTGCTGGAACCCTCGATGCCCGAATCCGCCGATAACCCAGCGTTTTGAAGCGTCTTGGCCTGCGCCCTTCGCGGTCAATGACAAGGAAGGCCCCGTCGCGAAACTCGAGGCCGCCGAACTCAAAGAGGGAAACGCATGGCTTGGGATGATCTAGGTGATCTCGAACATAGATTGAAGCTGGCATTACACCGATTCGATTGGGAAGCCGCGGACGAAACGTGCCGGAACATCATCGATCGCCTGCCCGGCGAAACGTCACTCTTTCCAGCTCAAACGGCCAGGGCTCTTTTGCAGGCACTACGCCGTAAGTGCCGCTTTGCCGCTATGGGGTTGCTCGCCGAGGCCTTTCTGGAGTCAGGGCTGCGCACGGCTCAAATTCGCCGGCAATACGGCCAGGCATTAATCGATCAAGGCATGCTTTCCGGTGCCGAGCCGTATCTGCGGG
>Ga0306923_10007212_pt1 | contig 11049 bp, 5 predicted proteins | sample sta12Can44000108_FD_203841 | JGI IMG/M metagenome (GOLD analysis project Ga0306923, IMG submission 203841) | Lab enrichment of tropical soil microbial communities from Luquillo Experimental Forest, Puerto Rico - statanox.12C.anox.44.000.108 (v2)... | ecosystem: Environmental > Terrestrial > Soil...
CGGAAGCTTCGAAGGACGGCACGATCACGCCGGTGAGTCTCGAGCGCCTCGCGGAGGCTCCGGCAGCGAGCCCCGCGCGCCGCGTGCGCAACTACGAGGAGCTCGACGGTGCGGAGGGCCGCAGCGTCTTCTACCGGCCGGATCGCTACACGGCGGCGGACCTCGCGCCGCTTCGCGGGACGGTGCTCGCGTTCGTCGAAGGGGAGCAGCACGAGTGCGAGGTGCTGAACGTGTCGTCCGGCGGCGTCGCGTTCGCGTGGCCCACCGCGGCGCCCGTGGTACGCGGCGACCGCATCGCGATCGCGCTGCAGTTCGACGCCTATACGGCGCACGAGCCGTTCCGCGGCAGCGTGACCGTCGGCTCCGTGCGCGCGCAGGACGGCGCGACCATCGTCGGCGTCGCGTTCGACGACTTCCTGCTCGACGTCCACGAGCTCGTGCAGCTCCGCAACCTGCGCGCGTGGGAGCTCGACCGCGAGCGAGCGTCTCAGGAGCGGGGCTGGCTCTTCGACGGCGGCGAGCGGTTCAAGGGCCTCGTCTCGGACCTGCGGCTGTACCTCGAGGACGCGCGCCGCCGGGTGGGGAAGCTCGAGCAGCAGCTCCCGTGGAAGATGATCCAGGATCCCGATGGCGCGACCCGCGCGGCGCTCATGTCCTCGCTGCAGCAGGAGCTCGCGCCCGAGTTCGTGCGCCTCACCGAGGCGATGGACGCCGAGATCCGGCTCCTCCCCGGCGGTCACAAGAACGAGGCGGCGAAGGAGTGGGAGCTCCGGCAGCTCCTCGACTTCATCCACCTCTCGCCGCTGCTCCGCCACGCGCGCGAGAAGCCGTTCGGCTACCCGGGCGACTACGAGGTGATGAACGCGATCTACACGCACATCTTCGAGGGCCCGAACCTGTTCGCGCGCACCATCGGCCTCGCGGTCTCCGGGGCGATGTGCTCGCACGCGGTCCGCAGCCGCAAGGACCTCGTGAAGCAGCAGGTGCAGGAGCTGCTCGCCTCGGGCGCGAGCCTCGGCCGCCCGCTCCGCGTCCTCTCGATCGCGGCGGGGCCGGCGCAGGAGCTCGTCGACGTCTTCCACGAGGCGGACGAGCTGCCGGTGCCGCTCGAGGTCGTGCTGTTCGAGCAGGACAAGAACGCGCTCGCCTACGCGTGGCGCCGGCTGAAGCCGACCGTCGACGCGAAGTTCCCGAAGAGCGCGCGCTTCACCTTCCTCCACGACTCCATCAAGCGCCTGCTCCGCGATCCCGAGATGTTCGCGCCGTTCGGGAAGTTCGACCTCATCTACTCGTGCGGCCTGTACGACTACCTCGTGCCGCGCACCGCGGTCATGCTCACGCGCCACCTCGCGGCGGCGACCGCGCCCGGCGGCAGGCTCCTCGTCGCGAACATGGTCGATCACCCATCGCGCCTCCTGCTCGAGCACATCTTCGATTGGCACCTCATCTACCGCACGCGCGCCGAGCTCGTGGACATCGGCCGACGCGCGGTGCCCAGCGCCCGCCTCCGCATCGTCGAGGAGGAGACCGGAGCGAACCCGTTCCTCGAGCTGGTCCAGCAATAGATGAGCCCGGGCGCGGCGGCGATCGACCAGCGCTGGGAGCGGTGGCTCGTCGACCGGAACCGGCGCGGGATGCGCGCCGCCGCGATCTTCATGGTCACGCTGTACCCGGCGTTCGGCGCGCTCGACTGGCTCCTCGCGCCGCGGGAGGCCCCGCGCCTGTGGGCTATCCGCGGCGCCGTCGCGCTCTTCGCGCTGCTCCTCGTCCCGGTGCTACGCTCGCAGCGGCTCGACCCCCTCCAGAACGGCATCGCGCTTCTGTGCGCCTGGCTGCCCGCCGCGGGGATCAGCCTCATGACGACGCACCTCGGTGGGCTCGCGTCGCCCTACTACGCCGGGCTCACCCTCATCATCGTCGGCGCCGGGCTGCTCTTCGTCTGGCCGCCGGGCATGACGATCGCGGGGCAGGCTGGGATCGTCGGCTCGTTCCTCCTCGTGAACGCGATCTTCGGCGGCGCCGGACAGCTCGCGACCGCGCTCTCGAACCTCACCTTTCTCTGCTCGACCGCGCTCATGACGGGCGTGGGCCAGGTGCTCCTGTTCCGCACGCTGCGCGAGCAGTTCGACCAGCGCGTTCGCCTCGAGCAGACCACCGCGAACCTGGAGCGCGCCCACTTCGAGCTGCAGCAGCTCGATCAGTTCAAGTCGCGCTTCTTCGCCAACATGACGCACGAGCTGCGGACGCCGCTCGCGGTGGTGCTCACGCCGCTCGAGCTGCTCCTGCAGGGCGAGATGGGGCAGTTCACCGACGCGCAGCGCAGCTCGTTCCAGACGATGTTCAAGAGCGCGATGAAGCTCTTGAAGCTCATCAACGACCTGCTCGACCTCTCGCGCCTGGAGGAGAGCCGCCTCCGGCTGAAGGTGGCGGAGCACGACCTCGTCCCGTACCTGCGCACGCTCGCCGACCAGACGCAGGTGCTCGCGCGGCACAAGTCGATCACGCTCGAATTCCACCCGCGGCTCGACCGCGCCATCCTCTGGTGCGACCTGGAGCGGCTCGAGCGCGTGTTCGTGAACCTGCTGTCGAACGCGATCAAGTTGACGCCAGCCGGGGGCCATGTGCGCGTGTCGCTGCTCGACCTCGCCGACGGGGTCGAGGTGACCGTGGAGGACAACGGGCCGGGCTTCCCCCCAGAGCAGGCCACCCGGCTCTTCGAGCGGTTCTATCAGGTCGACATGGGCGGCACGCGGCAGCACGGCGGCGCCGGCATCGGGCTCGCGCTCGCGCGCGAGATCGTGCTGCTCCATGGCGGCACCATCAGCGCGTCGAGCGACGGCAGGTCCGGCGCGCGCTTCACGGTGAAGCTGCGCAAGGGCTCCGGCCACTTCCGGCCCGACGCGGTGGTCGCCGCGTCCGCGGTCGACGCGCGCGAGCCGGAGTCGAGCTCCGACCTCATCGTCCAGCTCGCCTCGCGCGACGAGTTCCGCCTGCTCGACATCGAGGAGGCCGCGGAGCGGCGCGTCGTCGAGCGCGACCCGGACGAGAACGACCGGCCTTACACCGTTCTCGTCGTCGAGGACAACGCAACCCTCGTGCGGCTCGTCCACATGTCGCTGCGCCGCCAGTTCAAGGTGCTGACCGCGCCCGACGGCGTGAAGGGGCTCGAGCTCGCGCTGCGCGAGAAGCCGAGCCTCGTCGTGACCGACCTCATGATGCCGGTCATGGACGGACTCGAGCTCACCCGCCGGTTGCGCGCCGAGCCCGGCGTCCAGCATGTGCCGATCATCATGCTCACCGCGCGCGGCGAGCTGGACGACCGCGTGAAGGGGCTCGAGACCGGCGTGAGCGCCTACCTCACGAAGCCGTTCTCGCCGAAGGAGCTCCTCACCTGCGCGCGGGAGCTCGTGCGCGCCGAGGAGCGGACCGCGGACCTCGTGCTCACGCAGCGCATGGAGTCGGTGGAGACGGTCACCGCCGGCCTCGCGCACGAGATGAACAACCCGCTGAACTACGCGCGGAACGCGCTCGCGCGCGTCCGGCTCGACGCTGCGGAGCTCGCCCGGATCGCGGCGACGGCCGCCGAGGAGCGGCTCGGATCCGAGGACCGGGAGAAGCTCGAGCGGGTCGCGGCGCGGCTGCACGAGCTGCTCGCGGTGGCGGACTCGGGGCTCCGTCGCATCGGCGGGACGGTGGACCTCATGGGCCGCTACGGCCGCGGCGGGTTCCGCCGCGAGCGCGTGTCGTGCGACGCCTGGGCCGCGCTCCGCGCCGCGGTGGACATCGTCCTCCCGGCCACGGGGCGCAAGGTGAACGTCGACGTGGATCTGGTGGGTGACGGGACGGTGGACTGCGTACCCGAGGAGCTCACGCAGGTGTTCACGAACCTGGTGCAGAACGCGATCGAGGCCGCGCCGGACCCGGGCGGGCGGGTGTTGGTTTCGGGGACCGTGGAGGGAGGGGAGCTCGTCTTCCGGGTGAAGGATGACGGCCCAGGGGTGCCGCACGCGAACCAGGCACGGCTCTTCACCCCGTTCTTCACGACGAAGGGGCCCGGCCGCGGCACGGGCCTCGGTCTCACCATCGCACGCCGCGTGATCCAGTCGCTCGGCGGGACCATCCAGCTCGCGAGCCAACCCGGTGAAGGGGCTGAGTTCGTGGTGCGGGTTCCGCGCCGCGCGGCGGGTTCTGCGCCAGGTGCGGATGCGGAAGAGCTGCGCTGAGCAGCGGCTCGCGCGCCACCTCCCACGACCCCTGCCCCCGCGCCCACCGCCTCACCCTGGCAACCAGCCTGGCCAGCCGATAACGACACCGCATGGCGGCGGTCGACATTCGCGGCGTGCGGAAGTCCTTCGGATCGACGGAGGTCATCCACGGCGTCGACGTGCACATCGCCGATGGGGCGTTCGTGGTCCTGGTCGGGCCGTCGGGCTGCGGAAAGTCGACCCTCCTGCGGATGATCGCGGGGCTCGAGGAGATCACGGCAGGCGAGATCGCGATCGGTGGCCGGGTGGTCAACCAGGTCCCCCCGAAGGAGCGGGACATCGCGATGGTGTTCCAGAACTACGCGCTCTACCCGCACATGAAGGTCTTCGACAACATGGCCTTCAGCCTGCGGCTCGCGAAGACGGACCCGCAGGCCATCCGCGAGCGCGTCCACCGCGCGGCCCAGATCCTGGGGCTCACCGACCTGCTCGAGCGCTACCCGCGGCAGCTCTCCGGCGGGCAGCGGCAGCGCGTCGCCATGGGCCGCGCCATCGTGCGGGCCCCGCGGGTGTTCCTCTTCGACGAGCCGCTCTCGAACCTCGACGCCAAGCTGCGCGTCCAGATGCGCACCGAGATCAAGGAGCTGCAGCAGCGGCTGGGGACGACGGCGGTCTACGTGACGCACGATCAGATCGAGGCGATGACGATGGCGGACGAGATCGTCGTCATGCACGATGGCCACGTCGAGCAGATCGGCACGCCGCTCGAGCTCTACGATCGCCCCGCGAACCTGTTCGTCGCCGGCTTCATCGGCTCGCCGGCCATGAACTTCCTCCGCGGCACGTACCGGAAGGACGGCGCGGCCGCCTACGTCGCGCTACCGGCCGGCGCCCGCGTGCCGGCGCCCCTCACCAGCGCAGCCGACGGCACGGACGTGGTGTACGGCGTGCGGCCCGAGCACCTCGCGCTCGCGAACGGCGGCGAGGGGCTGGCCGGACAGGTGGCGGTCGTCGAGCCGACGGGCGCCGACACGCACGTGGTCGTCCGCGCCGCCGAGCACGAGATCCTCGCGGTCTTCCGAGAGCGTCACGCTTTCCAGCCGGGCCAGCAGATCACGCTCCGGCCGGATGTCGCGAGCGCGAACCTCTTCGAGGCGAGCGGAGGGACGAGGCTCCACTAGCGCGGCGAGACCTCGCCCGCCCCCTCGTTGTTCCTCGGGCTCTCCGCCAGTAATGGTCCTCGGCCGCCAGGAGAGACCGACCGTGTCACGTGACCCGGCCCGCAGCCGCGAACCGAGCCAAGCGCCGTCGTGGTCACGCCGCGACTTCCTCCGCGCGACCGCGGGCCTGTGTGCTGCCGCCGCCTGTACCCGCCAGGACGACCGCGTCCTGCGCTTCTGGGCGATGGGCCGCGAGGGCGAGGTGGCGACGCGGCTCTTGAAGGACTTCGAGCGCGAGAACCCTGGCCTGCGCGTACGGGTGGAGCAGCTCCCCTGGAGCGCGGCCCACGAGAAGCTCCTCACCGCGTTCGCGGGGGACGCCACGCCCGACCTCGCGCAGCTCGGCAACACCTGGCTCCCCGAGTTCGTCGCGCTGGATGCGCTCGAGCCCCTGGATCCGAGAGTCCGCGAGGCGCAGCAGGTCGATCCCGCCGACTACGACCCCGGCATCCTGGATACGAACCTATTGGACGGGCGGCAATGGGGAGTGCCCTGGTACGTGGACACCCGCGCGCTCTTCTACCGCCGCGACCTGCTCGCCCAGGCGGGCTACGCGGAACCGCCGGGGGATTGGGCCGAGTGGGTGCGCTCCAGCAAGGGGAGCCGCTATTGCGCGACGGCGGCCGCCGCGGAAACTTCCGCGGCCCGGGCTTCGCGCGCACGCTCCAGTTCTACCTCTCGATGTACGAGCGGCGCCTGGCGCCGCCGATCGCGCAGACCGAGATCGCCAACGTCTGGAACGAGTTCGGCCGCGGCTACTTCAGCTTCTACATCTCCGGTCCCTGGCAGATCGGTGAGTTCAAGCGGCGGCTCCCTCCCGCGCTCCAGTCGTCCTGGGCGACGGCGCCCCTCCCCGGCCCCAGGGGCCCCGGCGCGTCCATCGCCGGCGGGGCGAGCCTCGCCATCTTCCGGCGCTCCCCGCGCAAGGACGCGGCCTGGAAGCTGGTGGAGTTCCTCTCGCGACCCAACGTTCAGCAGCAGTTCTATCGGCTCACCGGAAACCTGCCGGCGCGCCGGAGCGCCTGGGCCGACGCGGAGCTGGCGCGGGATCGTCGTGCACAGGCCTTCCGCGACCAGCTCCAGCGGGTGCGCCCGGTGCCGAAGGTCCCGGAGTGGGAGCGGATCGCCACCGAGCTGAAGTTGATGATCGAGAAGGTGGTGCGCGGCGAGGTCCCGGCGAGCGGCGTGGCCGAGGAGCTCGACGCGCGAGCGGACCGCATCCTCGAGAAGCGCCGCTGGATGCTCGAACGGAGGGCGCAGAGATGAACGGCTCGCGCGCCGGCTGGCTGTTCGCGGCTCCCGCCCTCATGGCGATCGCCGTGTTCTTCGTGGTGCCGGTCTCGGCTGCGCTGCTCATGAGCGCCACCGACTTCGACATCTACGCGCTGGCCGACCTGCGCAACGTGCGCTTCATCGGGCTCGGCAACTACCTCCAGCTCCTGCAGACCCCGCTGTTCTGGCGGGCGCTGCTCAACACCCTGTTCTTCGTGGTGCTCGGGGTTCCGCTGTCGATCTCCGCCTCGCTGGGAGCAGCGCTGCTGCTCCATTCCCGCCTGGCGCGCTTCCGCGGCTTCTTCCGCACCGCGCTCTTCGCGCCGGTGGTCACCACCCTCGCGGCGGTGGCGGTCGTCTGGATCTTCCTGCTGCACAGCCGCTACGGCCTGATCAACTACGGCCTGTCGTGGCTGGGCCTGCACCCGGTGGATTGGCTGGGCAATCCACGCTGGGCGATGCCGGCCATCGTGCTGCTCTCGGTGTGGAAGAACTTCGGCTACAACATGATCATCCTGCTGGCTGGCCTGCAGGCGATCCCGGACGAGCTGTACGAGGCGGCTCAGCTCGACGGCGCCGGGAGACGCGCCATGTTCCGGCACGTCACCCTGCCCGCGCTGGCGCCCATGCTGCTCATGGTGAGCATCCTCACCACGGCGGGCCACTTCCAGATCTTCGCCGAGCCCTACGTGATGACGCAGGGTGGCCCGGCCGAGCGCACCGTCACGGTGCTCTATTTGATGTACGAGAACGGCTTCAAGTGGTGGAGCCTGGGCTCGGCGTCGGCGGTGGCGTTCGTGCTCTTCCTGATCATGCTGGGGTTCTCGCTGGCGCAGACGCGCCTGACCCGGGGCGGGGGCTTCGCATGAGGCGGCCGCTCGCTTCGCTCGCGGTGAACGGGGCGCTGGCGCTCGTCGCCGCGCTCACGCTCTTCCCGCTGGTGTGGATGGTGTGCGCGTCGTTGATGACCCCCGGCGAGGCCAGCACCTATCCGCCGCCCCTCTTGCCGCGCTCCGCCACGCTCGCGAACTACCGGCTCCTCTTCGCGGAGCACGGGATCATCCGCCAGGCCGCGAACAGCCTCTTCATCTCGCTGCTCGCCACCGCGCTGTCGCTCCTGTTCAACGTGAGCGCGGGCTATGCGTTCGCGAAGCTGCGGTTCGCGGGGCGGGACCGCGTCTTCCGCCTGCTCCTCGGAGCGCTCGTCGTCCCTGCCCAGGTGGCGATGATGCCCCTCTTCCTGATGCTGAAGGAGCTGGGGCTCGTGAACACCTACGCCGGTGCGCTCGTGCCATGGCTGGCGAGCGTGCTCGGCATCTACCTGGTCCGGCAGTACGCGCTCACGATCCCGGACGCGCTCCTCGAGGCGGCGCGCATCGACGGTGCGAGCGAGCTGCGCATCTTCGTGCAGGTGGTGCTGCCCCTGCTCAAGCCCATCATCGTGACGCTGGCGGTGCTCACCTTCCTCGGCTCGTGGAACGACTTCATGTGGCCGCTCATCGTGCTCACCGACCACGACGTGCAGACGCTCCCGGTGGCCCTGGCCGCCCTCTCGCGCGAGCACGTGCAGGACGTGGAGCTGATGATGGCCGGGGCCGTGATCACGGTGCTCCCCGTGCTCCTGCTCTTCCTGGCGCTGCAGCGGTACTACATGCAGGGCCTGCTGGTGGGGGGCGTGAAGGAATGAAGGGGATGGCCGTGCTCCTCGCCGCGCTCTCGGGGGTCGCGCACGCTGCGCCGGGCGGGCGCGTGGTCGTCGATCTTCGCGACCCGGGCGGCTGGAAGGCCGCGGCGTCTGATCAGGTCGGCGCCGTGCTGCGGCGGGAGCCCGACGGCAGCGTCTGCCTGGAGTACGACTTCCACTCGGTGGGAGGCTATGCGGCCCTGAGCCGCGCATTGCCCGTGCAATGGCCCGCCGCGTTCGCGCTGGAGCTCCGCGTGAAGGGGCGCGGCGCCGTGAACGACCTCCAGGTGAAGCTGGTGGACGCGAGCGGCGACAACGTGTGGTGGGTGAACCGGCCGGCCTTCCCGTTGCCGCGCTCCTTCACCGATGTCACCTTCCGGAACCGCCACTTCAGCTTCGCCTGGGGGCCCCGCGCCGATCGCACGCTGACGCGCACCGAGCGCCTGGAGCTCGTCATCGCCGCCGGGCAGGGCGGCGAGGGGGAATTGTGCGTGGCGGGGCTGCGCGTGGAGGAGCGCGAGCCCGACCCGGCGGTCTGGCCGGAGCCGCTGGTGCACAGGCAGGGGCGGACGCTCGACCTAGATTTCCGGCGGACGCGCGAGCTCAACGGGATCACGCTGCGGTGGCCCGGGCCGGATCGTCCGGCGAGCTACGACGTGCTCGCCTCGGACGACGCCCGGAGCTGGCGGCTCTTGCGCCGGGTGCGACGGGGGTCGGGTGGCTTCGAGGTGCTCTTCCTCCCCGAGAGCGAGGCCCGCTACGTGAGGATTCGCCTGCCCGAGGCGCGAGCGGCGCCCAGCGTGCAGCTCCGCGACGCGAAGCAATGGCCCGACCTCAATGCGGCCATCTCCGAGCTCGCCCTACACACGCCGCGCGGACACGTGCCGCGCGCGTTCCTCGGCGAGCAGAACTACTGGGCGCTGGTGGGCGTGGACAGGGGTGGCGAGCGCTCCGCGCTGCTCAGCGAGGACGGGGCGGTGGAGGTCGGGCGCGGGGGCTTCAGCGTGGAGCCCGCCGTCCTCACGGACGCGGGTCGGCTCGTGACCTGGGCCGACGTCCGGATCGGCCACTCCCTTCGCGATGGATACCTGCCCATGCCGGAGGTGCGCTGGGAGCACGGCGACCTCGCGCTCCAGGTCGCAGCAGCGGCCGAAGGGCAGGCCGCGGCACCACGAGCGCTGGTGCGCTACGCGCTCACGAACACGGACAGCAAGGCACGCGAGCTCACGCTCCTCCTGGCCGTTCGCCCCTGGCAGGTGAACCCGCCGCAGCAGTTCCTCAATACGCACGGAGGCGTGCGCCGCATCGACCGGCTGCAGTGGCAGGCGACGCGGCTCTCGGTGAACGGCGGCGCAGGGCCGTGCTTCGCCGAGGCGCCGAGCCGCGTCACCGCCTTGCCGGGCGAGGGGGGCATCGATCTGCGTGCCCTGCTCGAGGCCCCGGCCCTGCGAGAGCTCTCGGATGCGCAGGGCCAGGCCTCGGCCCTGCTGCGATGGAGGCTGCGGCTCCTGCCGGGCGAGACGCGCGTCGTGAGCTTCACCGCGCCCCTCGGCGGTTCTCCAGAGACTTCAGCTGGCGCTTCGACGGACGCTTCTGCGCACGCGTCGGCGGACATCCCGCCACCGCCAGCCGAGTCCGTCGATGTGCGCCTCGAGCGCGTGGCCGCCGGGTGGCGCGCGCGTCTGAACCGGGTGGAGCTCGGCCTGCCCGCGTCGTCGCAGCAGGTGGCCGACACGCTCCGGACGGCGCTGGCTCAGATCCTGATGTCTCGCAACGGCGTCGCGCTGAAGCCCGGCACGCGCGCCTACGCGCGGTCGTGGATCCGCGATGGCGCGATGATGGTGTCGGGCCTCGTTCGCGTGGGCGAGGTCGACGCCGCGCGCGACTTCGTGGATTGGTTCTCGGGCTACGTGTTCCAGTCGGGAAAGGTGCCGTGCTGCGTGGACGCCCGCGGCGCCGACCCGGTGCCCGAGAACGACAGCGATGGGCAGTACCTCTTCGCCGTGGCCGAGGTCTGGCGGCATTCCCGGGACGAGGCGTTCCTCGCTCGCCACTGGCCGATCGTGCAGCGGGTGGTGGCGCACCTCGAGGGCCTGCGGGAGAGCACGCGCACCGAGGAGTTCAGGTCCGCGCATTCTGCCAACCTCTGGGGCATCTTGCCCCCATCCATCAGCCACGAGGGCTACTCGGACAAGCCCGCCTATTCCTACTGGGATGACTTCTGGGCGGTGCGCGGATACGAGGGCGCGGTCGTCATCGCGCGGGCCACCGGACATTCGCAGCTGGCGGCGGAGTGGACGCGGTGGCGGGACGAGTTTCAGGAGGAGCTGGCGCGCTCCGTGGACGCCACGGCGAAGCACTTCGGCATCGACACGATCGCGGGCGCCGCCGACCGCGGGGATTTCGACCCCACCTCCACGACCGTGGCGCTCGACGCTTCGGCGCAGGTCTCACCGGCCCTCCTGCAGCGCACCTTCGACCGCTACTGGGACGTGGCGGAGCAGCGCCGCTCGGGTGCGCTCGCATGGAAGGACTTCACGCCGTACGAGCTGCGCACCGTGGGTGCCCTGGCGCGGCTCGGCCACCCGCAGCGGGCGCAGGCGATGCTGGAGTGGTTCATGCGCTTCCGCCGGCCGGGCGCGTGGACCCAGTGGGCCGAGGTGGTGAG
>Ga0306923_10007214_pt1 | contig 11047 bp, 10 predicted proteins | sample sta12Can44000108_FD_203841 | JGI IMG/M metagenome (GOLD analysis project Ga0306923, IMG submission 203841) | Lab enrichment of tropical soil microbial communities from Luquillo Experimental Forest, Puerto Rico - statanox.12C.anox.44.000.108 (v2)... | ecosystem: Environmental > Terrestrial >...
TTCCAGCTATTTGGCTGTTGAGCCTGAGATAAGGGCGATCCTGGGTCTCGTAGGGCCCCTCATTCCGGTAAATCCAGATCCGGGCCACGCCGGCTGGAATAGGAGGTATCACGGCCGAACTTGTCGGCGCCACTTGGCTGCAACTCGTCAGCAGCAGAAGGATGCTCGCCACGCACCGCTGCATCCAACGTGGTCGGAGACCAGGGTTTACGGACATCGCCCTTCCTCCCGTGATTCTTATTGGACAGCCGGCGCTCGACAATTATTCCCAACCAGAATGAACCACGGGATAACGAGTTTGCACGCAATTTGGCTCGTCGGTAGGCGTCTCGGCTTGCGGATCGGGCTGATTCTGGCGATGACGCAGGGCCATTCGTCATACGCGATCGACGCGACAAAGAGCGAGAGTCGCGCGGCGGCGAAGCCGAGCCTGAACTGCAACAAAACGCTGACTGGGGTCGATCGGCTGATTTGTCTGGAGCCGTCGCTGGCTGCCCTAGACGCCGCTATAAGTCGGGCGTTCCACGATTATCTGGACCGGGCAGCACAACCGGCCAAGCGCGAGGCACGGACTGCCGACCATCGTCTCTGGCTCGACGGACGCGCAATGGCGTGCCCAGCGGCAGCGCGGCTGGAACCGGACGCGGCGACCCAAGGCGAGTGGGTCGAGGGGGCGGTTGCGTGTCTGTCGCGCATCTATGAGCAGCGCATAGCGGTCCTGCGCTTCGAGCAGAACGCAGTAACCTGGCCGCACATCCGGTTCCACCCGACCCTCATCGAGGGTGCCGGCACCAAACTGTGCGAGGATCTCGAACGTGACCTCGCGGCGAGCTTTCTCGGCGGTGGACTGTTCGTAAACCCGCTTGGAGAGCGCGAGATCGGCTTCGTGCCGATGCCCGGCCTCGGTGACAACCCGGCGGTGCAACGGGCGGATATCGACGCCTACAATCGCGGCAAGCCCTTCCCGGTTCTGCAATGGACCGCGGACCATGGCGATGCACATCCTCCCACCGTCGAGTATCGCGCCTTTGATTCGTCCCAGGAACTGCTCGGCGCGATCGGTCGTGGCGTCGAACCGTTGGCACACAGTGTGCGAGGCCGCCCATCCCGTCATCGATATCGACCGGCTGCCGCATCCGGACGCGACAAAACCGCAAACCCGGCCGCGAGCAGCCTTCGCCCGCTCCTCGAACCTGTCGGTCGACGAAATGCCGCGGTTCTTTCGCTTCGAGGACCACATCTATCTCGCGGGCCCGATGCAGCCGGTAGCCAGCAAGCCGGGAGATCTCGGGATCTATCGCCTCTATGGACCGGCGCAGCTGCATCGCGTTTGCCTGTTCGATGCGCACATGCCGATGGTTCATTTGCCCGACCGGGCGCTGTTGCTCCCAGAGATCGAGACACTCGGGCGCGCGGCGGCACCGCTGCTGCCCACCGGCAGGCTGTGCGCGGGGATCGGCGACGGGGCGCGAACCCTCAGCGATCACGCGGCATGGCGGCCCTGGGTTCTTGACCGGCGCCCGCCGATGCCGGGTGGTTTCAGCAGCAAGCAACTCGCCCTCTACATGCACAATCGTGGGCTGACCGGGCCGGAAACAGCGCGGCAATATCGAAAATACATTGTCGCCCGAGCCGCCGCGATCGAGGCGTTGGCGCCATTTTATCGCGATGAGTTCGGCCGCACGCCGGCGGAAGCCAAGCGGTTTGCCACGCTCTACCTCGATCGCAAGATTTCCGACGGGCTGGACCTCGACCCTGACGACGATGCGGCCGCCGAGCTCTTTGCGGCGGACTATGTCGAGAAGCATGCCGCGCAAAAGGCGGCTTTGGCGGGCGACACCCCGGCCTTGCACGAGGCGCTCGGCCCCGAGCCGAAGGCGGTTGCCAAGGGCGTCAAAGGCGATCTGGACGAGCCGCTGGTCAGCGACGCACTCGAGCATCCCGACACACTGCGCGCCGTGCTCGAGCTCGGTCTCGATCCGAACGAGGTCGGCGCCTCGGGGCGCACACCGTTGATGATGGCAGTACGGCTCGATCTGGTCGATGCCGCCGGTATTCTGCTCGCGCACGGAGCCGCCCTCGACGCCGCGGCCAAAGATGCGGTCGCGCAGACCGACAGCGCCGGCGATCCGCTGTGTATGACCGGAGACAGGGCCGCCGGCGACACCCCGGGACGCACCGCGTTATCCTACGCAGCCGAGCTGGGATCACCCGAGATGGTGCGGCTGTTGCTCGATCACGGCGCCGACGCGAAGAGGCCCGACAGCGCAGGCCGCCGGCCAGCGGATTATGTCAAGAACCGTACCGGCGACGTGGTCCAGTCCGCGAAGATCGTCGAGATGCTGAAATGAGGCGAGCGCGTCCCCTCAGGCGGATGAAAACCGGTCGAGGTGCGGGCGGGCCCACTGCAATTGATTCTGTGCGGCGGTGGTCTTGTCCAGGATGCGCCTGATGCGCTCGGCCGGGAAGCCGAGCTGAACGAAGGCGACGCCGCGGTCGAACGCTTCGGAGTAATGGGCGATCAGGTCACCGCGAAACCGGAAGCAGCTGATGCCCTCGAACAGCACCGGCCGTCCCATGCTTTCCTGCAGCCGCGAAGTATAGCTGAAGCGGAAGCGAGAATAGCCTGTGGCGCCGCTGCTGACAGGATCGACTAACTCCCAGAGATAGCTGCTTCCGGTGTCATGGAAGCGCTGCAGCATCGCGGCGATTGCCGGGCGCCCGGTATGGGACCCGAAGAAACCGTCCTCATAGACGCCGTCCTCGGTGAACAGCTGTGCCAGCCCTGGGCCGTCATTGGTTTCGACGGCGTCGGCGAAGGTCTTCAACAGCTTTGCGAAGGAGTTGGAAGCTGGCGCGGGGTTGGTCATCGACCTAATCGAAGTACTGAATACCAGGCTCCCACGGATCCAGCTTCATCGCGGCGAGGCGGGTCCGCCAGTCCCCGGCATGGATTTCGAGCTTGTGACTGTCAGGATCGAAAAATAGAGTGAGGCACCTTCGCTCCGGTTGTCCTGCCAAATCGTCGCCCCCGAGGCGCGTATCCGCGCAGCGGCTTCATCAAACCTCGCCGCAGCAACGCCAAAGGCGATGTGAGAATACTCGGGCAGCGGCAAAGAATGTGCTCGGTCGTCCAGAGTCAGACAGAGCCACACATCTCCGGCAAGCAGGTAAGCCCCTTTCCTCCATCGCGCCAGCGGTTTCGCTCCCAACGTCTCGACATAGAAGCGAAACGAACGCTCGATGTCCCCGACCGAGAGGGTGATGTGGTTGACTCCATCAATCATATGGCCGAAGTCCCATTCCGCCGCTCGAAGGCGCGCAAGAAAGTGGCGACAGCGTCGTCGACGGCCGCACCGATGCCGCGCCGATCGGCGTCCGCATCGAGGCGCAAGAGGTGGCGGAGCTGCACGTCGCCGCGTATCAGCGCGACGAACTGCTCGGCGGCGAGCCTGGTATCGGCCGGGGTCAAGGTACCCGATGCGATCGCACGCTTGAGGAACGCCTCGATCTGGGCCCGTTCGCGTTCGGGTCCGGCACGCCAGAATACCTCGCCGAGCACCGGGAAGCGGGTGACTTCGGCGAGGATGATCCGGTGCAATGCCAGCGCATCGGGGGACAATAAAAGTTCGAGAAAGCGTCGGCCCAAGACCATCAGGGAGGCGCGGACATCACAGGGATCGAGTTCGCTCACCGAGAAGCGCGCGAAATAGCGCTCGCACTCGCGCTCGATCACCGCGCCGAACAGCTCTTCCTTGCCGTCGAAATGGGCATAGACGGTGGCTTTCGACACGCCGGCTTCGCGGGCGATCGTGTCCATGCTGACCGCACCAAACCCGGCGGCGAGAAAGCTCCGCTTTGCCGCGGCGAGGATGCTCTCAGCCTTGCTGACCGGCGGGCTGTCCTTCAGGTCGATGTTCTCGATCGCGCCCGTTGTCGCCTCCCGGCTCACGCGCCAAAAGCCCTTTGGGCGGCGACCGCGAGCTTGACAGTTTTTAGCCGAGCTTCCATCTTGGCGCAAGGCTGAACTGAACGGTTTAGTTCAGGCCATTCCAGGTGGAAACACTTGCGCAAGCTATTGTTCATAATTCTGCCGGTCGTGGTCCTCGCGGGAGGTGTCAGCGGAGGCTGGTATTGGTGGAACGTCCTGCGCTTCCTGCAGTCGACCGACGATGCCTATGTCCAGAGCGATGTCTCGCTGATCAGTCCAAAGGTCGAGGGCTATATAAAAAAAGTCAAAGTCGCTGACAACCAAGAGGTCGCGGAAGGTGCGGTCCTGTTCGTCATCGACGACCGCGACTTCAAGGCCAAGGTGGCACAAGCCGACGCGGCGGTGGCGATCGAGGAGGCCTCGGTCGTGAGCTATGACAGCCGGCTCAAGCTGCAGCAAGCGATGATCGACCAGGCGGCCGCCACGGTGGCCTCCACCGAGGCCGACCTCGCCCGTGTTCAACAGGACTACAAGCGCTACAGCGCCCTGATGTCGACCGATTTCGCCAGCCGCCAGCGCTTCGAGCAGGCGCAAGCCGACGCCCGCAAGGGGGAAGCCGCAGTGGCCAAGAGCCGTGCGGCGCTCGCCGCCGAACAGAACCAGCTCGCCGTGCTGCATTCGCAGCAGCGCGAAGAGCAGGCAAAGCTTCAGCAGGCCCGCGCCAATTTGCAGCTCGCCCAGAACGATCTCGACAACACGGTGATCCGTGCGCCAATTTCCGGGGTCGCCGGCAATCGCGCCGGGCAGGTCGGACAGTACGTCAAGGCGGGCACTCAGCTGTTGTCGCTGGTGCCGTTGTCGCGCGTCTATGTCACGGCAAATTTCAAGGAAACCCAGCTGACTCATATGCGGCCGGGCCAGCTCGCCGCGGTGGCGGTCGACGCCTATCCGGATCTGACCATCGATGGCCATATCGAGAGCTTTGCGCCGGCGAGCGGTGCCGAGTTCAGCCTGTTGCCGCCCGACAACGCAACCGGGAATTTCACCAAGATCGTGCAGCGCGTGCCGGTCCGGGTGGCGCTGCCGGCGAGCAGTCCGCTGATCGGGCGCTTGCGCCCCGGACTGTCGGTCACCGTCACGGTCGACACCCGGGACACCGGTGACGGCGACGGGCTGGTCGGCGCCGCCCAGGCCAAGTCGCCGAGCCTGGACTCCGCTCCGGCACGATGACATGGACACTGGCCTCGCCGCTGCGACGGGCGCGGATCGCGCGCCGCGCCCTAGCCGCGGCGCGGCCGACAGTGACCGCAGCACGGCCTGCCGCCGCGATCGTCGGGGAGAAAAAGCCGCCGGCGCCCCCTTTGCGCGACTGGATCGGCGTGTTGGCCATGGTCGTCGGCCTGTTCATGGCGATCATGGACGTCCAAATCGTCACCAGCTCGCTGACCCAGATCCAAGGCGGCTTGTCCGCCAGCCCCGACGAGATCGCCTGGGTGCAGACCTCCTATCTGATCGCCGACGTTGTGATGGTGCCGTTGTCGGGCATGCTGTCGCGGCTGTTGTCGACCCGTGTGCTATTTGTGGCCGCGGCCCTGGGCTTCACCGCGTCGAGCGCGCTGTGCGCGACGGCGACGACCCTTGGCCAGATGATCCTCTTTCGCGCCATGCAGGGGTTCAGCGGCGGCGCGATGACGCCGACGGTATTTCCGGTAATCTATACGAAATTCCGCCAGCCGCATCTGGCGTCGATCATGGTCGTAATCTCGGTGATCCTGAACCTGTCGTCGACCCTGGGCCCGACGATCGGCGGCTATCTGACCGACACTTTCTCGTGGCACTGGCTGTTTCTGGTCAACATCGTGCCCGGCATCGCCGTCGCCATTGCCGTGTGGCTCGCGATCGACATCGACAGGCCCGAGCTATCGCTGCTGCGTCATTTTGATCTCTGTGGGCTCGTGCTGATGGCGCTGTTTCTCGGCTGCCTGCAATACGCGCTTGAGGAGGGGCCGCGCTGGGATTGGCTCTCCGACGGCTCGATCCGCACTGCCGTCGTCGTATCGAGCATCGCTGCGGCCTTCTTCTTCTGGCGAGTGCTGAGCTACCACCAGCCGATCGTCGATCTGCGTGCCTTTACCAATCGCAACTTCACGCTCGGTTCGTTCTACACCTTCGTGGTCGGCACCGGGATGTACAGCACGACCTACCTGATCCCGCTCTTTCTGGCCCAGGTTCGCGGCTTCAGCAGCTTGCAGATCGGCGAGACCGTCGTCGTGGCCGGGCTGGCGCAGATGGCGATGTCCCCATTCGCCGCCCCGCTGGCGCGCAAAATGGATTTGCGCGTGATGCTGAGCGTCGGCATCGGGCTTTTTGCCGTGTCGATGTATCTGACTGCCGGCCTGACCAACCAGGCGGGGTTTGTCGAGCTGTTGGTGCCGCAGGTCGTGCGCGGCGTGGCATTGATGATGTGCTATATCCCCGCCAATATGATCGCGCTGAGCAGCGTGCCGCAGGACAAGCTGAAGAACGCCGCCGGGCTCTATAATCTGACACGCGATCTCGGCGGTGCCATCGCGCTCGCAGCGATCGGCACAGTCATGAATTCCCGTCTGCATTTTCATTGGAACCGGCTGATCGAGGACATCAACCCGGCGCGTCCGGAAGTGCAGCATTTCCTCGACATGCGCACGAACCATTTCGATGGGCTCGTACCCGGAGATGCCGGCCGCGCGGCGCTGAAGCTGCTCGCCAATCTGGTCCAGCGCGAGGCGCTGGTGCTGACCTACAACGACGTGATCATGTTGATCGGCGCGGTGTTCGTCGCGGCCCTCTTTGTGATGCCGCTGGTCCGCCGCCCGCGCGCCACCCCTGTCTCGCCCGGTCATTGACATTATAATAGCCTACAGATCACGAGAGACGGCGCTTCTTTGATGGCGAACGCAAGACGGATGCCCTGGTGGGCGTGGGCGTGGCCTGTGCTCGCCTGGCTGGTTCTGCCGGTTGCGGCCCTCGGCGGCGTGGCTGGGGTTCTCGCCGCCGCGGCTGGGGCAAGTCTGGTTCTTACGGTGTTCGCCGCGGTCTACCATGCCGAAGTGGTGGCGCATCGGGTCGGCGAGCCGTTCGGAACTCTGGTGCTCGCCGTTGCAGTCACGGTGATCGAAGTGGCGCTGATCGTCTCCGTCATGATCGGCAGCACGGCCGATAAGTCCGGGCTCGCGCGCGACACGGTCTTTGCGGTGGTCATGCTGATCTGCAACGGTGTGGTTGGGCTATGTCTTGTTGTTGGCGGCGTTCGCCATTATGAACAAGGGTTCCAGGCACTCGGCGCCTCTGCGGCGCTGGCGGTACTGGCTGCCCTGGTGACGCTATCGCTGGTCTTGCCGAATTTCACCAGCACCCCCGGGCCGCTTTATACGCCGCCGCAGCTGATCTTTGCCGGCGTGATCTCCCTGGTATTGTACTGTGCATTCGTGTTCGTCCAGACGGTGCGGCATCGTGGGTATTTTCTTACGGATTTCGAAGAGAACGAAGTCCACGGGGCACCACCCTCCGGGCCGGTTGCCCTGCTCAGTTTCGGATTGCTCCTGATCTCTCTGGTCGCGGTGGTTGCGTTGGCGAAAGCACTGACCCCGACTGTGGAGACCGCCATCGATCGGTTCGGGGCGCCAAAGGCAGTCGTCGGCGTGATCATCGCAACCCTAGTGCTATTGCCCGAGAGCCTCGCAGCACTGAGAGCGGCTCGCCTCAACCGGTTGCAGACCAGTATGAACTTGGCGCTGGGCTCGGCGCTCGCGAGCATAGGGCTGACGATACCCACGGTCGCTTTTGTATCGATTGCGATCAGTCAGCCGCTGTCACTCGGCCTCGGGGCGCGGGAAGAGGTGCTGCTCGCGGTTACTCTGTTTGTCTCGGTGCTTACATTGGGAACCGGGCGAACCACGGTGCTGCAAGGTGTCGTGCACCTGGTCATTTTGGCAACTTTTCTGTTTTTCACCGTGGTACCTTAAACCAGCGAGGATTAGTGGCCCGCCCCGACCTTCACGAGCTGCTCGGCTTCGAACGATGCGTCGCTCGATGATGGGGCCAGGTGGTGCTGGCGCTGGGCTCACGACTCGGTGGCAATCTTTCGAAACGACTGATCGGCGATCGCATGCTTATATCGTGGTCACGATCTCCGGGAATGCGGCACCCGATTTCGGGCATCGCCGGACCGCCGAACTTCTCGGCCAACAAAAGAAAGGGCGCACAAATATTGCACACCGTTTTTTTCATCACCCATCCTGATGTGCGGATTGATCCGAGCGTGCCAGTGCCCGAGTGGCCGCTCAAAGAGCGCGGCCAGGCGCGCATGCGCGCCTTGGCAGCTCGCCCGTGGGTGCAAGGCGTCCGGAGTATTTTCGCAAGCGGCGAGCGGAAGGCGAGAGACGCCGCACAACTCCTTGCTGACGGACTCGGATTGGACGGGTATAGAATCATCGATAGCCTAGCAGAGAATGACCGCTCTGCGACGGGCTATCTTCCGCAGCAGGAGTTTGAAGCAATGGTTGATGCATTCTTTGCTCAGCCGCTGAGGAGTGTCCGAGGCTGGGAGACCGCAGCTCACGCCCAAACCCGGATCATTCAAGCTATTGAGGTTGTCTTACGAACCACCGAAATGGGAGATATTGCCATTGTCGGTCACGGGGGCACTGGAACGTTGCTCTATTGCCATCTTGCCGACGTGCCGATCAGTCGACACCATGAGCAGCCTCCGACAAATGGTGGAAACTGGTTTGCTTTTGATCGGACCAGCAGAAAGCTTTTGCACGCCAGGTGGCGGTCTATCGACGCACCTATATCAGAAGGCTGATCAACGCCGATCCGGGTCGCCGGGGCACCCCGGCAAAAGGCGCCGCCGGAGTGCCGGCGCTGCTTTGCCGGGTTATTCGGCGGCGGCGAGGGTGGGGGTTTGCGCGGCGGCGAGCACGGCGGCGGCTTCCTTGGCGACCCGCGTGCCTTCAAAGAAACGCGGGTTCTGTGTGCCCCACAACCGCACCGCGTTGGCAAAGGTAAAGGCGCGGAAGTCGTCGGCGGTGATGTGGCCGTCCTCGACCAGCTCATAGGCTTCAGGCAACGGAGCGCGCATGTCGATCACATCGAAATGCCCGATATCAGAGCTGAAGATCGCGTTGAGCTTTGACCCGAACGGGTTGTTGCGGCCAAAGGCGGTGGCGTTCATCCGGTCGTCGGCCTCGCATCCGAAGTAGTAGGGCCTGGCGTAGAGATCGACCCAGTCCTCCTTGCGGGTGATCTTACAGGCCGAGAAGTCATCGATATCTTCGATGTTGCCGGTCAGATAAGCCTGTTCGGGGTCGGGCAGACCGCCGCGCTCGCGCAAGGCGGCGGCGACGTCGTCATAGCCGTATTTCTCAACGAGGCTCAGCAATTTGGCGCGGTCGAGCTTGTCCGGATGCATGCGCTCGAGCGCTTGGGCGCTGCGCCGCTCCCAATGCTCGATCAGATCGCCGAACAATTGGGAGGCCCAGCCGACGCCGCCTTCGAGAAAGGCAAAACGCAATTGCGGGAACCGCCGGGTGACGCCACCCAAAAAGATCGCCTTGGCGGTCGCGTGGCCGGCCGCGGCGAAATGGCCGATATGATTGTAGACGAAATTCGTCGGCGACAGACGCAGACCCTGGCTGCTCGAGGCGCTGTGGAAGGTCGGCGCGATCCCCAATTCCGCGCACTTTGCCCAAACCGGGTCGTAATCATAGTCGCTGTCGATGCCGAACACATCGTACCACACCGCAAAGCGCGCCGTGTCGGGGTCGTTGGTGGCGGCCGCAGGCACTTTGCGCGCCATGTTGCTGCCGAACATGCCGACCTTGGAACCCAATTCCTTGGTGACGAATTCGAGCTCGGCGATCGCCTCCTCGGGGGAGTGCATCGGGATGATCGCAGCCGGGGTCAGCCGGTCGCCGAGACCCTTAAAGTAATCGGCCGAGACGATGTTGTAGGCGCGGATCACGGCGCGCCGCGTCGCGTCATCGGCTATGCGCGGAAAGCGCAACCCGGCGGTCGGGTAGATGATCGCGAAATCGAGACCGATCTCGTCGAGGCGATCGTAGAGCAGCCTCGGCATCATCGCGGTGGCGCGGTCGAGTGTGTTTTCCGCCTGGCGAGCCCAGAAGGCTTGCTGGGCGACGCGCTTGTGCCGCCGTTCGGCGACCGACAGCGACAGCGTCTCGCGGGTCGTCGCCATTGCCTTCAGAAAGCCGTCTGCCGCCAGATCGCCGCCGATTTTGCGCATCTTTTCGCTGAACACCGGATCGTATTCGACCCAATGCCCGTCGCCGTCGACGATCGGGTGGTCGATTTTCGAACGGACCTGCTCGGGGGTCATATGCGCGCTCATGATCTGCTCCGAAAGAATGGCGCTTGGACGCCGGTCATCCTGAGCCCGCTATAGGCGAGCGCCAACCATGAATTGATGCTGAGGTCTGCGCCACGCGCATGCATGACCCGAAAAAAGGCTGCGCGCTCGGCCCCGGGCGCACCTGCGAGAAAGCAAAGTGAACCGGACGCACGTAAGTCCACTCGGCTTGCCCAGGCTATTGACCGCAGCGTTGGCGATATATCATCCGAACTTCGTCCTTCCCGGCCTCGTTGACAGCATGGCCGCGCGGTTGGCAAGCATAGGATTGAGGGGACAAATGCACGCTGAAGATAAAAGCAGCTTAGGGGGAGGGATCTGCGCCGCGACCCTCCCGCGACTGCTGGCGGCGGTCCCACTTTGTCTCGTTGCGGTATCGGCGTTCGCGGCCGACAACGCATCGCGCGGCCCCTCGGAAGCCACCTTCCTCTTCCAAATCGTTGCACTTCTCGTCTGCGGCCGGCTGATGGGCGAGCTAATGCAACGGATCGGCCAGCCGCCGGTAATGGGCCAGCTGATTGCCGGGATCCTGCTCGGCCCTTCGGCTCTTGGTGCTCTGTGGCCAGCGCTTCAGCGGAGCTTATTTCCGACCAGTCCCGAGCAGAAGGCGATGATCGACGCCATCGCACAGCTCGGCATCTTGCTGCTGCTTTTGCTGACCGGAATGGAGACCGATCTGGCGGTGGTACGGCGCTCGCGCAGAGCCT
>Ga0306923_10007216_pt1 | contig 11046 bp, 9 predicted proteins | sample sta12Can44000108_FD_203841 | JGI IMG/M metagenome (GOLD analysis project Ga0306923, IMG submission 203841) | Lab enrichment of tropical soil microbial communities from Luquillo Experimental Forest, Puerto Rico - statanox.12C.anox.44.000.108 (v2)... | ecosystem: Environmental > Terrestrial > Soil...
CCACGCGAGACGGCCATTATCGCGGAGATCAACGGCACGGTCAAATACGGCGAAGTCACCAAGGGCCAGCGCAAGATTTTCGTCATCGGTGACGACGGCGAGCAGCGCGAGTACTCGCTGCCGCGCGGCGTGCATATCAACGTCCAGGAGGGCGAGCGCGTCAAAGCCGGCGAGCCGCTGATGGACGGGCCGCGCAATCCACACGACATCCTGGATGTTCTCGGCGAGAAGGAGCTGCAGAAATACTTGGTCAACGAGATTCAGGAGGTCTACCGGCTGCAGGGTGTCAACATCAACGACAAGCACCTGGAAGTGATCTCGCGCCAAATGATGCGCTGGGTGAAGGTCGAAGACATCGGTGACACCGACTTCCTTCCCGAAGAGGTGCAGGACAAGTTCAAGTTCCGCATCGAAAACCAGAAGGTCATCGAAGCCGGCGGTCGCCCGGCGCAAGGCAAGGCGGTGCTGCTCGGCATCACCAAGGCCTCGCTTTCCACCGATTCGTTTATTTCGGCAGCATCGTTCCAGGAGACCACCCGCGTGCTTACCGAGGCTGCCATCAACGGCAAAGTGGATTATCTGCGCGGTCTGAAGGAGAACGTGATCATGGGCCGCCTGGTTCCGGCTGGCACCGGCATGGACTACTACCGCCAGGTGAAGATCGAAGGCGAGGACGTGGTGGAGGAGCCCGTGACGGAGGTTCCGCTGGAAGCGATCCCTGGCTACGACGAAGAGACCCGTCTGCAGTACGCGGGCGGTCTGCCCGAGGAGAGCGGCGAAGAGTCCTTGGCCGAATAAAAATCTTGGATCGGGGCTCCGATGACTGCCATTTCGGGGTTGGCTAGAAATGCAGTCCCGGATCCGATACGCGAAAACCCGTGTCATTACACTCGCAGCGGGGCCACCCGGTCTTCGCCCACCTGTGCGGTAGCCAGAGGTTCCCAGGAAAAGTCGACCTGAAGCGCCGCTAGAAGGACAGTTCGCCCGACAGACCGAGATCTCTCTCGCGACGGTCCGAAGCAGAATTCAGTTTGAGAGCGATGACTCTGGTGGACCGTCAACCAAGGGGGGCGTCGAGACCGAATCGTCGCAGGTAAGGGGCGGGCATGGTGGGACCCGGGGCGGGTCGCTCCCACGGAGTCGCGCCACACCGCGCTCATTGGTTATCGGTGTTCCTCCTTGTCCTGGCTTCGCCTCTAACGCGCCGTGGAACTCCTCCCTGAAGAGCAAACCGGACTCGATGTGAGACGCCGCCGGGAGCGTGATTCGAAACCCTGCCGGCGGGGGGCTATGCCCGGTGATAGGGTTCGCGTGTGGATCTTGACGCACGGGTAGCGCAAGCCTGCGATGCTCGGAGTTTTACTTTTGGACCAAGCCGGCCGCATCTGCGCTGGTTCCTTTTGTTAACTTGTACCTTTCACGGACGAACGCGCCCTGGGTTACGATAAGAAGTAGCAGGCCCGCTGCGAGGTCTTTCTGAATAAGGTTTTATTGGCTTTTGGGCTCAGTGTCCTGATACTGCTTTTTCCGGCGCCTGGATCCGAATTGGCCGTCATCGTCTTGAATACTTTGAATTGGGGAAGCGGGAAGTTGCCCTCTGATTGGCAGATCAAAGTGACTCACGGAAAGCCCGAGGTCTCGGTTTGCTCCGACAGCGGCGGATCGTGCCTTCATCTCAGAAGCGTGAAGGCGTCGTTTGGCGTGGAGCACGGTGTCGACGTCAATCCATTCGAAACGCGGTATCTCACCTGGCGTTGGAGGGTCACCCAACTGCCCGCGGGCGGAGATTTCCGCCGTGCCTCAACGGACGACCAGGCCGCCCAGGTGCTGGTGGCTTTCGCGGACCGGCGGATTCTGACCTACATCTGGGACAGCACTGCTCCCAAGGGAACCGCGCGGCATGCCAGTTCCATTCCACTGGTCCACATCTTCGCCGTGGTCTGTGAATCGGGATCTGCGGAGATGAATCGCTGGGTTTTTGAAGCCCGCGACATCGCCGCGGATTTCGAGCAGGCTTACGGCCGGCCGGCGCCGCTGGTCAAAGGCCTGCGTCTCCAGATCAACTCTCAACATACAGGCTCGATTGCGGAGAGTTATTTCGGAGAGGTGGCTTTTCGCAGTAACCTCCAGTAATGATCCTGGTGACGGGCGCCTCCGGATTCATCGGGAGCCATCTGGCCGAAGCTCTGCTCGCCCGCGGCGCTCCGGCGCGTGCCCTAATCCGGCGCTCGAGTTCCCAGCGCTATCTGCCTCGGGTGGAGGTCGCCTATGGGGACCTTACGACCGGCCACGGTCTTGCGGAGGCGCTGGCGGGCGTCACCACCGTGATCCATGCGGCCGGCGTGACGAAAGCACTTCATCGTGACGACTACCACCGCGGCAATATCCAGGCGACCGAAATGCTGGCGCGCTCGGTGGCGCGGCAGGGAATCCGGCTGGTGCACGTCAGCTCGTTGGCCGCGGTCGGGCCGAGCTGGACCGAAGCTCCGCCCGCCGAAGATGCCGAGCCGCGTCCTCTCACTCATTACGGACGCTCGAAGCTGGAAGCCGAGCGCATCGTTCGCAGCCTGACTCCGGATGCCGTGATCGTGCGGCCTCCGGTGGTCTACGGGCCGCGCGATACGGGTGTATTGCAGGTTCTGAAGCCGATCAGCAGGGGATGGTCGCTTGAAATCGCGGGTGGGCCGCGCTGGTTCAGCGCCATCTACGTAGCCGACCTGGTGGGTGGCCTGCTGTTGGCCGCCGTCCATCCGCTGGCCGCTGGCCGCACCTATTTCCTGTCGCACCCCGAGCGAGTCTGCTGGAGTGAGTTTGCGGCGGCTGCCGGACGGATTATGGGCCGCCGCCCGCGCGTGGTGCGGCTCCCGGTGGCCGCGGCCCGGGCGGTGGGATTTGGCGCAGAGCTGTGGTCGCACCTGACACGTCAACCCGGTATTCTCTCGCGGGAGAAGATCGCTGAGGCGGAGTGCCGGGCCTGGCTTTGCGACCCGACCCGGGCCACTCGGGAGTTGGGCTTTAACGCAGCGACTCCCATTGAAAACGGTTTGGCCCGCACGCTTGGCTGGTACAAGGAGGCCGGTTGGCTCCAGTATTGACTCCTGAGGCATCGGCCCAAGAAACACGGCTCTGGGCCATCGACAAGCTCATCCTGGCATATTTTGGCTGCTGCATGATCTTGATCCTGGGCTGGTGGAGCCAGATTCAGTACGCTTCCGCTCTTTTCGCCAGCCACTTGGCGGGCGCGGCCATGGTGGTTTACCAGGTGCGGAGGCCAAACCGAACCACTTGGTTCTTCCGTCACTGGTATCCGCTCTTGTACGTGGCGGCTTGTTACAAGGAGACGGCGCTGTTCATCCCCGCGATCCGGCATACCGAACTGGATGGGTGGCTGGCCAAGCTGGACTTCTCGATCTGGGGGGCGAATCCGACCGTGGCGCTCGAGCGAATCCAGTCGCCCGTCCTGACCGAGTATTTGCAGTGGGTATATACCCTATTTGTGCCGATGGTGCTGCTGCCGGCGTTCCTTCTTTGGCGGCGGCGCCGGTATGCCGATTTCCAATATTTTGCGTTTCTGGTTGCTCTCGGTTACCTGGTTTCCTACGTGGGATACCTGATGGTTCCGGCCCGCGGTCCGCGGTTTCTGCTGGCTCGCTTGCAGCACATCCCGTTGCAGGGATTGTGGTTGTTCGACGGTATGCAGCGGGTGCTGGACCACCTCGAATCAGTCCATTACGACTGTTTCCCGAGCGGACACACCGAACTCACCATCCTGGCGTGGTGGAGCACGCGTCCGTTTGGCCCCCGATTATTCTGGCTCTCTTTTGCCTACACTCTGTCGATCATTTTTGCTACAGTTTATCTTCGATATCACTATACGGTCGATCTGCTGGCAGGGGTAGTGGTCGCGGCCATTCTCCTCGCGGCCACGCCCGCAATCTATCGAAAGTGGAAGTAAAAGGGGATCGAGTTTGGGAGAAATCGAGGTTGTCGCGGCGGATAAGCGGGGCCTGAAGGAGTTCGTCGAGCTGCCCTATACGCTATATCGCGATGACCCGTATTGGGTGCCCCCGTTACGCATCGCGGTCAAAGAGCTGCTGGATCGCCGCAAGCACCCATTCTATGCCGGCGCCGAAGCGGAATTCTTTGTGGCGCGCCGGGGGGGTCGAGTGGCGGGCCGAGTAGCCGCCATCGTCGACCGCACCTACAACCGCTTCCACGGAGAAGACGCCGGTTTTTTTGGCTTCTTTGAATGCGTCGACGACCCGGCGGTAGCGGGACGGCTGCTGTCCCGTGCCCGGGAGTGGGTCTCGGAGCGGGGCGCCCGGTTCCTGCGCGGCCCGGTGAACCCGTCGACCAATTATGAGTGTGGGATGTTGATTGAGGGTTTCGATTCCCCTCCCATGATCATGATGACTTATAACCCGCCATACTATCCGGTCCTGATGGAGCGGGTGGGGCTGCGGAAGGCGAAGGATCTGCTGGCGTATTCCAGCGACACCGAGGTCATCCGTCGGGAGAAGATCGAGCGTGTGGCGGACCGGGTCCTGGCGAAAAACGGCGTTCGCGTGCGGCCGATCGACTTGAAGAACTTTCCGCAGGAGATCGAGCGGGTTTGGGCGGTCTACGGGGCGGCCTGGAACCGCAACTGGGGCTTCGTGCCCATGTCGCGGGACGAGTTTTTCCAGATGGGCAAAGAGTTGAAACAGGTTCTCAAGCCCGAACTGGTGCTGATCGGCGAGGTGGGCGACCGCGTGGTCGGTTTCGCCCTGGCTTTGCCCGACATCAACCAGGCGCTCAAGCCGGCCGGCGGGTCGCTGTTCCCGACAGGGTTGCTCAAAATCCTGTATCATCAGCGTTTGATCAAAAGCGTTCGGGTCCTTGCCCTCGGGGTGGTGGAGGAACACCGGACATCGGGGCTGGGTGCCGCGTTTTATGCGACACTGGTTCGCAATGCCCGCAAGCTCGGGTATCGGGAATGTGAAATGTCTTGGATTCTGGAGGACAACGTGTTGATGAATCGCTCCCTAGAGGTGATGGGTGCGAAGCGGTACAAGACTTACCGAATCTACGAATGGAGCTGAGGACCATGCGTGTACCGAGTGCCGACATCACCGGCAAGAAGAAAGGCAGCGGATCGAACGACATCTTTGAGAAGTGCCGTACCTTTACTCGTCCGGGTGATCTCCAGTCAGCCGGGCTGTACATGTATTTCGAAGTATTTGGCGACCGGGATGGGTGCGCGCCGGGCGAGGTCCGGCTGGGCGGTCGTCAGGTTTTGATGTTCGGGTCCAACGACTATCTCGACCTGATCACCCACCCCAGGGTCAAGGAAGCGGCGGCGCAGGCCGTCCGCAAGTACGGGAGCGGGTGCAGCGGTTCGCGCCTGCTGAATGGAACCCTCGACCTGCACGTGAAGCTCGAAAGCGAACTGGCAGCCTTTACTCACAAGGAAGCCGCCATCATCTTCGGCACCGGGTTCCAAGCCAATTACGCCACCCTGTCGGCGCTTACCGAGAAGGGCGACGTGATGATCTGCGATCACAACCTGCACGCCAGCCTGGTGGAGGGTGCGCTCCGGTCGCCAGCGCGGACGGTTCGGTTCCGCCACAACGATCTCGAGCACTTGGAGCGCTGCCTGGAAAATTGTCCCCCCGAGGAGAAGATCCTTCTGGTCTCCGAAGGCGTGTTTAGTATGGAAGGCGATATCGCCGACCTGCGCGGGATCCTCAAGCTGGCCAAGCCCTATGGAGCACGAGTGTACGTGGACGAAGCCCACGGCATCGGCGTGCTTGGCCCCACCGGCGCCGGCGCTGCCGAACACCTGGGAGTGCTCGACGACGTAGACATCATCATGGGCACATTCAGCAAGTCGCTGGCCTCGGTGGGCGGCTTCATTGCGGGTGAGCGGTCGGTCGTCGACTATCTGAAACACACGGCGCGGCCGTTCGTCTTTTCGGCCAGCCTCCCCGCTGCCTCGGTGGCGGCGGTGGCAGCGGCTCTGCAAATCATGAAGAAGGAGCCGGAGCGCCAGCGCAGGCTGCTGCGGATTGCGAATCTGTTGCGCGACGAACTGCGGGCCCGCGGCTTTTCGGTGCTTCCCGGTGAAACGGCAATCGTTCCGGTGGTGATCCGGGATGAGATCGATCTGTGCCGCTTGTGCAAGAAGCTGCTCGAGCGGGGCATCTACATCAATCCGGTGCTTCGGCCGGCGGCCGCGCAGAACCTGCTGCGGATCTCTTGCACGGCCGCGCATACTGAAAAGCACGTGGACCGGCTGGTCACGACGCTCGAAAAAGTGGCGCGCGAGCTCGAAATCGAGCGATAGCTTCGGTCAGCGCTGCGGTTTCAGTCGAGAGGCAGGCCCACGTAGTTCTCAGCCAGGCTGGTCATGGCGGCTCGCGAACTCGTGATGTAATCGAGCTCGGCCAGCTGGCGGCGATGGTCGAAATCGTTATCGCTGCTAAACCGGTGGAGCAGGGATGTCATCCACCAGGAAAAGCGCTGTACGTTCCAGATGCGCCGCAGGCAGGTTTCCGAGTAGCGGTCGAGCCAATCGCGCCGTCCGGTTTTGTAAAATTGCGTCAGGCCGCGTGCCAGCACCGCGACGTCGGCAGCCGCCAAGTTGAGGCCCTTGGCTCCGGTCGGCGGCACGATGTGGGCGGCGTCGCCTGCAAGATACAGGCGCCCGTACTGCATCGGCTCGACCACGAAGCTGCGCATGTCAGTGACTCCCTTTTGAATCACCGGGCCTTGCCGCGGAGCCCAACCATCGCGCGTGGTGAAGCGCGCCAACATCTCGTCCCAGATTCGGTGGTCTGGCCAATCGGCCAGATCCTCGTCGGGTTCACACTGCAGATAAAGACGGGTCAGCGCCGGAGAGCGCATGCTGAACAGGGCAAAGCCGCGCTCGTGATAGGTGTAGACCAGCTCCTCGCTCGAGGGCGAGGCCTCGGCCAGGATGCCGAGCCAGGCGAACGGATAGCGGCGCTCGTACGCGGTCAAGACGTGGTCCGGTACCGAGGCGCGCGAGACGCCGTGAAAGCCGTCGCAGCCGCCGATGAAGTCGCACTCGAGCTCGCGCGTCAGCCCGTCCTGGCGGAAACGGACCCGGGGCCGGGCTTGGTCGAGCTCATGAAGGGTGACCTCATCCACATCGAACAGGATCACGCCCCGCGCGATCAGCCGGGCTTCGACCAGGTCTTTGATAACCTCGTGCTGCGCGTAGACCGTAATGGACCGGCCGCCTGTCAACTCGGCCATGTCGATCCGATGGCGGCGGCCACCGAAGCTCAGATACACGCCGCGATGCACGAGGCCTTCCCGCTTTAACCGATCGCCGACGCCGGCTTGGACCAGAAGGTCGACCGTGGTCTGCTCGAGCACTCCGGCCCGGACGCGGCTTTCGATGTATTCGCGGTTGCGCGCCTCGAGGATGACCGACTCGATTCCCTCCAGGTGCAACAGGTGTGCGAGCAGCAAGCCGGCCGGGCCGGCGCCTATGATGCCAACCTGGGTGCGCATCCCAAGTCTATTTGAGGACTCCGATCAGTTTCCAGTAGCCGACGCCGACGGCCAGCGCCACCAGAGTGAGGACGGCATAGGCGTTTGCCAGACGCACGCGCTCCCGGGCGGTGAACGCCTGGTTCCCGGTAAGCCCCTCGCCCATGGCAAGCCAGAAGTTCTGGTACGACACCCAAAAGGGAGCGGACGCGAGGATAATCGGCGCCATGAGCACCAGAGGCGGAATGCCGGCGGCCATGGTCACCTCTACCGTCGACAGGAACAGCACCGAGACGGCGATGAAACTGGATGGATCGAGAAAGCGAAGAATGTACATTGCCAGCGCCATGACGAAGGCAAGCAGAACGACGCTGAACTCAATCTGCTTCACGGCCGGGATGAAATATCCCGCCAGCCAGTCGGTGATCCTGTAGTCCTGCACGATGTTCGCCAGGCTGAAGACGCCGCCAATGAACAGCAGCAAGGTCCACGAAACGCCGGTGCTGATGTCTTCGTCGCGCAGGATACCGCCCATGTAGAACACGCCCATCGCGATCATGCCGATCAGGAATGCCGGAAGGTGGTGATAACTGTCAGTGGCCCAGAACACGATCGAAAACAGAACCACGAGCGCAGTAGTCAATTCAGGACCCTTGAATCGTCCGAGCGCGTGAAGCCGTTCTTTGGCGAACGTGGCGGAGGCTTTCAGGGGTGTCTCCGGCCTTACAATCATCTGGTTGCCCACCAGGATCAGCACGCACAGTAACAGCGTGGGGAAGGTGAGAACCTCGGCGTAGCCGAGCCAGGTGATGGGAAGCTTCTTGGCGTCGAACGCCGCTACGACGACCGGTCCCGTGAGCGAGCCGTAGAGGAACGCGATGCCGGGAACTACTGCCATTTCGACGGTGGTCAGAACGATGAGTGCCGAGCCGCGGCTGCGGTTGGGCAAGCCGAGAGACTGCACCAGTGCCCAGGCGACCGGCGCCATGATGGCGGTGCGTACCGTCATAGAAGGAATACCCAGTGCGAGCACGAACCCGATGACGAAGAACGACGTGAGAATCCCCCCGTAGGTGCCCGGGAAAAGCGAAAGAATGTAATAAGAGAGCCGCTCTGCGAGGCCCGTCTTCTTCATCGCAAAGCCGTAAAACAGGACGGTCAGCAGAGTCCAGAATGCTCCGCCACCGAAGCCGCTGAACACGCGCGGCACCGGGACGCCCACCACAATTAGCAGGGCCATGAGCAAAATGGAAGCCACCCCGCTGTTCATAACCTGAGCCGCCCAGAGCACCACCGTGAACGCCGTGATGGCAAGCACGAGTTGGGCTAGGCGCGAAAGGCCTTGGGGGGTGGGCAAGGCGGCAATGACGGCAGCGATCACCACCGCCACAACCAACCATAGCCACTTGCCGGCCTTGATGTGAACTTGGGGGGGAGACGAGACAGCAACACTCATGGTCTTGTGTCCTGCAGGTTTCCACACTATGACAGATCGATCTTCGGACTGTCAAGGCAGCGCGCGGCCGCATCGCGAACCTGCTAGAGTATCCAATTCGGGGCACCGATGCCGATCGGTCGAACCGAACTCGCCCCCGTCCGGTCGGATTTATGAAACGGTTTTGTGTCACCTCCACCGAGGAATCGAACTCGACCGACCAGGTGGAATTTAGCGGATCGGAGTCTGCCGTGCTAGTGCTATCCTGAAAGAAATCGCCGTGTTCTTGCCGATCCACTGCAGTCGCGTGATCATCCTCGCCACGAGTGGCATACTGGCCGCCGGCGCCATCTATGCGATCCAGCCGTTTCGGGAATACCCCGGGGTGGAATATTCGAACTTTCCCTTGCCTCCCGACTTCCAGGAGAAGACCGAGTGGGTATTCGCCCGTCTCATGTATCCTCCCGTCAACCGGTATTATGGCGGGTTTGAATTCCTGGGTGATTGGCGGCAGGGCGCCTCAAACTGGACGATGGATTACCCGCGTTCGGATCGCCATTTTTCCGCGGCGTTGCGCCGCCTGACGCGCATCCACGCCCGTTCGGCAGAGCAGCCAGTGAATCTGGATGACCACGACGTGTACGATTATCCCTGGCTCTATGGCGTCGAGGTCGGGCACTGGAATCTCAGCGATGATCAGGCGAAGACCTTCCGGGAATATTTGCTGCGCGGCGGCTTCTTTATGTGCGACGATTTTCACGGCACGATCGAATGGGAAGTCTTTACCGCCAGCATGCAGCGGGTGTTTCCGGACCGGCCGATCGTGGAGATCCCGTCGCCGGATGGGATCTTTCACACCATCTATGATCTGGACGACCGCTACCAGGTGCCTGGCGCGCAGTTCCTGGAGACCCACCAACTCTGGGAAAAAGACGGGAAGATCCCACACTGGCGGGGCATCTACGACGACAAGGGACGCCTGATGGTGGCTATCTGCTTTGACATGGACCTGGGTGACTCGTGGGAGCACGCCGACAACCCGCAGTATCCGGAAAAATTTTCAGCTTTGGGGATACGGATCGGCGTGGACTACGTCATCTACGCCATGACACACTGACGGACGCCAACCCATGAACTGGAGCGCAACCGGAGCGACCGCATTGGCGTTGGCCGTGATCATCGGTGCCTTCGGCTCACATGGCTTGAAAGAGCACCTGGACGCGTATTCGACCAGCGTCTACGAAACCGCGGTGACGTACCACTTCTTCCACGCGCTCGGCCTGCTGATTGTCTCGTTGATGCCCAAGCTCGGCTACGTCACGGGCCGCCAGGCCGATTGGATCTGCGCTCTTTTGCTGGCCGGCGTGGTCCTGTTTTCAGGAAGCCTCTACCTGCTGGCCGTCACCCGCGTTCCCACATTCGGCGCCATCACGCCGTTCGGTGGGGTCTCCTTCATCGCCGGGTGGATCACGCTCGCCTGGACGTTGCTGCGCAACCAGTCCTGAGCGCGCCCGGGCCTTTTCAGGGTAAAACATCTGGTTATAAGAAGAATGCGCCCTTCCCGGGAGGTGCTCATGACACTAGCGGCGATCGAGGGCCTGCTTCGCGATGATCGGTTTTCGGGCAGCGTGACAGCTGGATTATCGATCCCGGTCGGCCGGAGGGAGTCATGCGGGCCACGCCCTCGACAGGTGCATGCCCTGGCATGTGCGTTGATGCGCTCGGTGGTGGCTTGATGACCGAGCCATGGCACGCGATCCAGCTCCAGTTAGCCGATCTTTTTGCGCCGGTCGTGGCCGCGGTCGCCAGACCGGTGGGGTAGTCCGGTACTCCTAAATCGCTTCCAGCTCTTCTTCGAGCATCTGCTTCTGCGAGAGCGATGCGTAGTAGCCGCCCATGTCCATGAGTTCGGTGTGTGTGCCTTGTTCGACGATCGAACCCGTCTCCAGAACCACGATTCGGTCCGCCTGGCGAACGGTCGAGACGCGGTGCGAAATCAGGATAACGGTGCGCCCGCGCATCACATCGGCCAGGTGATTCAGAATACGTTCTTCGGTGAGCGTGTCCACGCTGGAAAGGGCGTCGTCGAGAATCAAAATGCGCGGATTGCG
>Ga0306923_10007217_pt1 | contig 11046 bp, 8 predicted proteins | sample sta12Can44000108_FD_203841 | JGI IMG/M metagenome (GOLD analysis project Ga0306923, IMG submission 203841) | Lab enrichment of tropical soil microbial communities from Luquillo Experimental Forest, Puerto Rico - statanox.12C.anox.44.000.108 (v2)... | ecosystem: Environmental > Terrestrial > Soil...
TTCTTGGCCCACATCCCCGCTGTATACTCCACTCAGCAGGGCGCTCTCTCATAATGCATTGACCCCCTACGAACCCCGGGGCGGGTCCGCCCGTCGCTTAACTCGGCAAGTAGACGCATCCCAGCGCGACAAGCGGTCTGGGCACCCGGGTCGAGCAAAATATCTAAGCGGGAGACGCAACCTCCGGGCTGCAGGCAGTCTCTATAGCCGGGAGAAGTTCACTCCCTGCATTTGCCTTTAGCACGTATCCTTCTGCGCCAGCGGCGAGAGCTGCAGTCCTGATTTCCTCGTCATTTTCCTGAGTCAAGAAAACGATTCTTGAGCTGGGAGACCTTGGTCGAATCTGTTTAGCGGCTTCAACTCCGTTCAGGACCGGCATTCCAATGTCGAGAAGAACAATGTCAGGGCGCAGCGCCGTTGTTGTGTGAACAGCATCGAGTCCGTCACCCGCTTCACCGATTACCTGCAATTCTGGTCGTGTTTTCAAGATTGATCGGATTCGGACTCGCCACTCAGCAGAATCATCCGCAATAAGAATACGGAGGGGGATCTCTTGCTTCATAGGGTTCTTACGGGCCTCGTGCCATTTTTCTAACTGACGTGACCTTGGCTGACAATGGCCAACATGTGCCATCTGGTCGAATCTGTATTTTTTCTGGAGGCCGTCGAAAACTGGTCTTAAGCACAGCAGGACTGCTCCGCGGCTGTTCAATTTTTCCAACCGGCAGTTTGTTGGGGACTTGAACCTGTCTGCCCCTACTCAACCTTCCGCTTCGCACCCCAACTGAGGCGGGAGCATGGTCGTGGGGGGAACCATCATCACGAGGACGATGAGCGATGAGGTACCACGACTAATCGCTAGCAGCTGAGAGCTCCACGATGCAGAAACGCGCTATCCAGCTCCTTCCTCCGAAGCGGGTGCGGTGGTGGTTCAGTTTAACGATCTTGGCGGCCCTACAGGTCCATTGCGGCGGTGGATGGGGAGGTTTCGTTCCGTGCGCTCCGCCCAGCGCGCTCTTCACTCCTTCAACGTTTGAGTTGAGTTTCGGGAATCAAACTGTGGGGACGACCAGTCCGCCACAGACCGTAACCCTGAGTGCCACCGGTACTGCATCGAGCCTAATAGATGGCATCACAATAAGCGGCGACTTTAGTCAGACGAACACGTGTGGCACATCTCTGGCACCAAACACAAGTTGCTCGGTGGCGGTCGTTTTTAAGCCCACCGCAACGGGGACAAGGGCCGGGAGACTTGTGATAAGCCAAGGGGCTTCAGTGCAGATTGTGGTTAGCTTGACCGGTACAGGCCAGTGAAGGAGTATCCTGCTCGACAGTGGCGTGGGCCACGCTGCATAGCGATCTCTTTCCCGAGTTTGGTTGCGATGGCGAGTTGATCGATAGAATGATGCACTCAGCTTGTCGGGGGCCATATGAAACGCTGGTTACTCGCGGGTTTCTTGTTCTGCACACCCCTTTTCCTTTCGCCATACACCTTGGCCGCAACCATCAACACGTTTGCATCGCAGATGGGAGGATCGAACCTGGTGCAATTGGTTCATGGGGAAATTCCGCTTCTCACCACCACCTACGCCGGGACGGCCCAGCAGGGCACTTTCCCGAACGCGCTGATCTTTGAAACCAACATCGCGCCGTAGGATCGTTCACACTTGGCTACACGCTGAACATCGGTGGACTGACTTTCCAGATTCCGATTGCTTCGGAGAGTTGCACGACTTCATCGGGATGCTTTTTCCAGGCGGGCTTCACCATGCCAACATTCTCACATCCGACCAACGGCACGCTCACCGTGACGTTTAACGGCTCGCCTTCCACCTTCGGATTTGCCTTCCAAAGTCCCGTGCCCGAACCTGCGAGTTTGCTTCTCCTGGTTACGGGTCTCGGTGCGATTGCGATGCGAAAGCATCGGGTCCTCTGAGGCGTCTCTGAACTTCCTCAGGCTTTGTCACCGGCTTTGCGAAATGTCAGATTGATGCGTTGCGATCCGAGTGACGGATGTTCAGCTTCTTTCAACGGCAGAACTCCGTGATACCGCAGCCGCGCCGGGCCCCCCCAGACGACGACATCACCATGGGTCAATGCGACGCGGAGGGTCTTGTCGGAACGCTGCATTGCTCCGAAAAGAAATACCGCGGGAATCCCGAGCGACACCGACACGATCGGCTGAGTGAAGTCGCGTTCGTCCTTGTCCTGGTGCAGCGACAATTTGGTGCCGGGATCATAGCGGTTGATGAGGCATGCATCGGGAGCGAAGTCTGAGAACCCGCCTTCTTGGGCGGCGCTGGCGGCCAACTTTCGGTAAGACTCCGGCATCGACGGCCAGGCGCGCCCGCTCTCAGGATCAGTTGCCGTGTAGCGATACCCGCTCCGGTCCGTCACCCATCCCAGCGCGCCACAGCTTGTCATCGCCACCGACATGCGATATCCACCGGGAGTCACCATGTGGCGAAAGGGGGCAGCTGAGGTTATCTTGCGCAATCCGGCGAGCAGCGCGGCTTCCAGCGGCAACGCAAATCCGCGCAGCAGAAAAGCCCCAGTTGCGAGCTCCTCTCTGCCAGATTGATCGGGCTGTCCGAACAAGTCCAGTGTGGCCGAGTTTTGCTTATTGGGCATCATGAAAGATGATACCCGCCGTGTAGCGCTGGCCGGATCGGATTCGACTGACGCCGTGGCGCATGTTCACGCGGTAGGCTCCACGTTTGCCACGCATCGGGCGATGGTGGACCGCAAAGGCAATCGCATCTCCCTGGCGAAGCGGAACCACCTCCGGGCGCGATTGCATGCGCGGGCGCTGTTCCGCCAAAACAAACTCGCCGCCGGTGAAATCGCGGCCTGGCTCAGAAAGAAGGATGGCCACCTGGATGGGAAACACATGCTCACCGTAGAGGTCCTGGTGCAGGCAGTTGTAGTCGCCTTCCCCATATTGCAGCAGAAGCGGGGTTGCTTTGGTCTGCCCGGCCTTGTGACAGCGGCGCAGAAAATCGGCATGCTGCTCGGGATAACGCACGCTGAGATTCATTTGTTCATTCCAGTGATTCGCGATCTCGGCAAGCTGCGGGTAAAGACCATCGCGCAATTCCGCGAGGATCTCCGGCAGAGGGTAACGGAAATATTTGTACTCGCCTTGTCCGAAGCCGTGGCGCGCCATGATCACGCGGCTGCGAAAGTGAGTGTCGTCAGAATAGAGCTTCGCCAGGGACCGGCACTCATCGGGCGTAAGCAGCCGGCTCAGGATCGCGTTCCCGTAGGCATCAAGGTCGTGCCTTAAGCGCAAAGGATCGAGGGCATGCAGCTGCTTGCCCAGGCTGGCGGTCGAGTAGGTTTCCTTTACAGCGAGTGTCATAGCTTCTTCCCCAGATTTAGATTCGCATGGTGCCGTACTGATGAAAGTATTCTGTCGGCGCCGCGAGGGCATTCCGATTCTTGCGGTCGAAATTTGTGGCACTGAGCATTGGGCATTCAGCATTCGGCACTTGGCATTCAGCCCGTTGAGACCCACTAAAATTTCTGCTGATTTTCAGTAGCTTGCGGTCATCGCCCAGCCCTCTTCGTGCCAAATGCCAAGTGCTAAATGCTAGGTACTAGCCCCCGCGCTGAATGCTGAGTGCCGAGTGCTGAATGCTCCAATCCCCTATTGACAACACCACAGGCTGAGAGCAAAATCTTTGATAGGCGAATAAAAAGCGAAAATTCAAAACTTCCCTTATTTCGCCATTTCAGATTTCCCCGCGGAATTCTTCCGGGGAATCGAGGTTCTTATGGCTTCCCCGCTTTTCTCGATCGACGACCTCGGTCTTTCTTTTGGGGCCCAGGATGCAAAATCGACGGCGCTGCTGCAGCACTTCTCTAAGCAATCGCCAGTTGCGGCGATCGCAACGGCTTCACGCTTGGAAGTCCGGCCTGCGCCGGAAATGGCCTCCTTCGGAATCCCGCAAATCGACGCCCTGACCGGCGGTTTGCCTAGAGGATGCCTGACGGAAATTTGCGGACCGGAATCTACCGGCCACACCACGGTGATGCTCGCGGCCCTGGCTGCAGCCACACGCCGGCAGGAAACCTGCACGCTGATTGATGCCAGCGACTCCTTCGATCCTCTCTCGGCCGCGGCCACCGGAATCGACCTGAAGCGGCTTCTCTGGGTTCGTTGCGGTTCCCCCTCGCGCGCCATGTCGCAGAAGCGCCGTCCCGCGGCGAGCCTGCAGGAATGGCAGCGGCGCCGCATGGAAGACCCAGTGGAGCAGGCGCTGCGCACAGCCGACCTGCTGCTGCAAAGCGGCGGCTTCGGGATGGTCGCCCTGGATCTGGCCGGAGTGCCAGTGAAGATGGCACGCCGCATTCCGCTGACAACGTGGTTCCGGTTTCGTCGCGCCGTTGAAAATAAACCGACGATCTTGCTGGTAGTCGGAATTCAGCCTTGCGCGGAGTCGTGTGCGTCGTTGTCGCTGAAACTTAGTCATCCGTCGTCAGTTTTCAGTCGTCAGCAGGAAATTCTCGGTTCAAAAGAAGTTCCCCCTTCGCATGCAGAACTGTTTACCGGAATCGAAGTTCATGCCGAAGTGCTGCGCTCGCGTTGCGAACGCAAATCGGTTCAATCGGTAGGAGCTTTCGGTTCGAAAACGGCGTGGACGGCATAGAAGCAGACCGCAATGCCTAAAGCGCGGCGGAAATGGAATTTTTCAGCACGGCTGAAGAGTTACGGAAAAAGCAGATTCCTCCTGCCTCGCTTCGCTCGCGCGTCGGAATGACAAGATTAAGGGCACCTAACGGCACGGCTGAGAGCCTTGCTTCCCTGCAGATGGCTGACGGCTTTCTGCTGACGACTGGCAACTGAGAACTGTCTTCCCCCATGTCTTTCGCTTGCATCTTCGTGCCCGATTTTCCCGCGGAAGCCATCGTGCGCGCCGAACCGGAATTGCGCACGCAGCCGTTGGCTGTGCTTGAGGGCAAGCCTCCGCTGCAGAAAGTGATTGCCGTCAATGAAAAATCCCGCCAGGCCGGGGCCGAGGTGGGCATGACGAAAATTCAACTTGAGCCTTTCACGGAAATCACGCTGCGCCCGCGCTCCATTTTGCAGGAAAGCGCCGCGCACGCCGCGCTGCTGGACTGTGCACAGTCGTTCTCACCGCGCGTGGAAGATGCCGCGGCCGACGCCGTGATTCTCGATCTTGCTGGACTCGAATCTCTGTTTGGCGCGCTACCCAAGATGGCGCGCGATATTGCCCGCCGCGCTTCGGATCTGGGACTGGAGGCGAACGTCGGTGCTGCGTTCAATCCCGATACAGCTCTTTTTGCGGCGCGCGGATTCGGGGGTGTCACGGTGGTGCCCGAAGGGAAAGAAGCGGAGCGGCTGGGCAATCTTCCCCTGGATGTTTTGTTCCCAGAACTCACGGCGCCCGATGCTTCGGAAGACACCGCGCGTTTGCTGGAAACTTTTGACTTGTGGGGAGTGCGCAATTTTCGCTCCCTGTGCGCGCTTCCTGAGATTGCCTTGACCGAGCGCCTGGGCCAACGCGGAACGCAATTGCAGCGACTGGCCCGCGGGGCGGTGTCGCGCACGCTGGTGCCCGTGCCGCCCCCGCTTATTTTTGAAGAAGCTGTGGAGCTGGAGTATCCGCTGGTGCTGCTGGAGCCTCTGGCATTTTTGCTCGCGCACATGCTGGATCAGCTATGTGCGCGACTTGGCGCGCGTGCTTTGGCTGCGCAGGAATTGCGCCTGCAAATGCATCTCGACGAGGGATTTCAAATGGATTGTCATCCTGAGCAGAGCGAAGGACCTGCTTTTTCACCCCGGCCTGCACCGCTTGTCACTCTTAACTCGAAACAATTCACCCGAACCCTCGAACTCCCCGTGCCTATGCTCGATGCCAAAGTCTTTCTCAAGCTTCTGCAACTGGACCTGAAAGCGCATCCTCCGGGCGCGCCGATCCTGAAGGTCCATCTCACGGCGATTCCCGCTCGTCCCCGCGCCACGCAAGGTGGACTCTTCCTGCCGCCGACACCCGAACCAGAAAAGCTGGAACTTACCCTGGCGCGCATCGCAGGCATGGTAGGCGAAGACAAAGTCGGTTCGCTCGAACTGCTCGACTCTTATCGGCCGGAAGCGTTTCGCATGCAACGTTTCGTGCCCCGTGAACCTGCGGGGAATGCAGAAAAAACAGATGGCTGTGCGCCAAGTGCGCCGATCACCGCATTGCGTATGTTCCGCCCCCCGCTACGGGTCACCGTGCGGCTGCGGGAGGGGAAACCGGTTCACGTGATTTGTCCGAAGCGAAAAGAAATCCAGGGCGAGATTCTCTGGCTCGCCGGCCCCTGGCGTTCCTCGGGAGACTGGTGGGAACAGGATGGCTGGGCACGGGATGAGTGGGACATCGCAATACCGTCGTCAGTTACCAGTCACCAGCTGCCAGCGAAAAATCATTATCAGAGCAGCCTTGCCCTCTATCGCCTGGTTCGCGACCTGCTCAGTGGGCATTGGTTCGTGGAGGGAACGTATGACTGAAAAGCAGGTGACAGGTGTCAGGTCACAGGTCACTGGAAAACCGAACACCCAACCGAATCACCTGTCACCTGTGACCTGTATCCTGTGACCTGTTCTCATGTACATCGAACTCCATGCCCGCTCCGCCTTCAGCTTTCTCGAAGGCGCCACTCTACCCGAGGACTTGATCTCAGTCTGCGCCGAGCGGGGCATGCCGGCGATGGCGCTGCTCGATCGCAACGGACTCTATGGCTCACCGCGTTTCTACCTGGCCGCCGAGAAAGCAGGACTGAAAGCGCACATCGGAGCAGAGGTGAGCTGCGAAGGTTTTTTGCAGGGGCATAAAAGCCTTTCACCACAGAGGCACAGAGACACAGAGACAGACAAAAGGGGTATTGAAAGAGCAGCATTAAATGAGGGCTCAGGGTTAAATAAGGAACTGCAAAAACAAATAAAAAATTGTCATCCTGAACAAAGCGAAGGACCTGCTTTTTCTCGGCACTCGGCACTGCCCTCAAATTGTCTGCCATCTACCTCACTCGGGAGTCGGAGCTCGGAACTCAAAACTCCTCTCCCTGGTGAATTCAAGCTCCCCCTCCTCGTTTCCTCTCGCACCGGCTATCAGAACCTCTGCCAGCTCATTACCCGCATGAAGCTGCGCGCCCAACGCAAAGAAGAAGGCGCCATCCTCGAGCCCGAACTCGAACAACATGCCCTCGGCCTCATCTGCCTGACAGGCGGCGACGAGGGCCCGCTTGCCGCTGCCTTGAAGAAAGACGGCCCCGCGGAAGCCCATCGCGTCGTCGATCGTCTCTCCAGCATCTTCGGGCGCGAGAACGTCTACGTCGAGCTCCAGCGTCACTTTCACCGCGAGGAAGAAGCGCGCAACCGCATCGCTGTCGAAATCGCCCGCGATCTCCACCTTCCTCTGCTCACCACCAACGGCGTCTGCTACGGCACTCCCCGCGACCGCGAACTCTGCGATGCCCTCACCGCCATCCGTCACCATCGCACGCTGATGACCGCCGGCCGCCTGCTCGCGCGCAACTCCGAGCGGCACATCAAAACGCCGGAGGAGATGTCCGCTCTCTTCGCCGACCTGCCCGAGGCCATCGCCAACACCGCCGAGCTTTCCGCGCGCCTGGAATTCAAGCTCAGTGACCTGGGATACGAATTCCCCCGCTATCCCGTACCCGAAGGCGAGACCATGATGTCGTTCCTGCGCCAACGCACCGACGAAGGGGCTCGCTGGAGATATGGCATTTCACTGTCGGGTGATTGTGTGCCCCAAAGCGGTTTTCATAACAAAGAGCTGCAACAGCGCGCTCGCCGCCAGATTGAACGCGAACTGCAACTCATCGAGAAGCTCGACCTCGCCGGCTATTTCCTCATTGTCTGGGACATCGTGCGCTTCTGCCGCGAGCAGAACATCCTTGCCCAGGGGCGCGGCTCCGCGGCCAACAGCGCAGTCTGCTACTCGCTTGGAATTACCGCGGTCGACCCCGTCGGCATGGAACTGCTGTTCGAACGCTTCCTCTCTGAGGAGCGTGGCGAGTGGCCCGACATCGATATCGACCTGCCCTCCGGCGACCAGCGCGAACGCGTGATCCAACACATTTACCAGCGCTACGGACAGCGTGGCGCGGCCATGACCGCCAACGTGATCACTTATCGCAACCGCATGGCCGCCCGCGAAATGGGCAAAGCCATGGGATTTGATCCGGGAACGCTCAACAAAATTTCCGCTGCGGTCGCCACCTGGGAATACAGGGATGCCAACGACGCGCTCGATCGCCGCCTTACCGACGCCGGCCTCGACCTCAATCACCCGCGGCTGCGCAAATACTTCGAACTCTGTACCGCCGTGCAGGACCTGCCCCGCCATCTAGGCCAGCATTCCGGCGGCATGGTCATCTGCCAGGGACAGCTTGACTCGGTGGTTCCGCTCGAGCCCGCCTCCATGCCCGGCCGCGTCGTCGTGCAATGGGACAAAGAAGACTGCGCCGACATGAAGATCATCAAGGTCGACCTGCTCGGCCTCGGCATGATGGCGGTGCTTGAAGACTCGCTGCAGATCATCCGCAACGACTACCACGAAGAAGTCGACCTGGCGCACCTGCCCCCCGACGATCCCGAGGTCTACGCAACCTTGCAGAAAGCAGACACCATCGGCATGTTCCAGATCGAAAGCCGCGCGCAGATGTCGTGCCTGCCGCGCCTGCGCCCGCAAAAGTTTTATGACATCGTGGTGCAGGTCGCCATCATTCGTCCCGGCCCGATTGTCGGACAGATGGTGAATCCCTTCCTGCAGCGCCGCCAGGGGCGCGAACCCGTGCATTATCCGCACCCCTCGCTCGAGCCCGTGCTGGCACGCACGCTGGGCGTACCGCTGTTCCAGGAGCAGTTGCTGCGCATCGCCATGATCAGCGCGAATTTTACTGGAGGCGAAGCCGAAGAACTCCGCCGCGCCATGGGATTCAAACGCTCCCAGGCACGCATGAAGGAAATCGAAGCCCGCCTGCGCTCGGGAATGACGGTCAACGGCCTTACACAGGAAGCCCAGGAGCAGATCATCCTTTCGATCTCTTCTTTTGCGCTATACGGCTTCCCAGAATCGCACGCCGCCAGCTTTGCCCTGATCGCCTATGCCAGTGCCTGGCTGAAATGCCACTACCTCGGGGCCTTCACCGCCGCCCTGCTGAACAATCAGCCGATGGGCTTCTACCATCCGGCAACGATCGTGAAAGACGCGCAGCGACATGGACTCAAAATTCTGCCGATTGATGCGACAAAATCGGATTGGAAGTGCACTCTGGAGGAAGTCGTCAGTCGCCAGTCGCTAGTCGCTAGCGAAGCTGTCAGCTATCAGCCATCAGCTACGAGCCGATCAGAATTGGCCGCCTCCAATGTCCAGATCATCAACCGCTTCATCTCTGGGCCTGGCTTTATCAATCCCGCCAAAGCTTCCAAATTCAATACTGCTTCAATGCCCGACTCTGCAGTTCAAATTCCCTGGAACGAGATCGGATCCTACACTCGTGCAAACTTCACTCCTACCGCGCAACGAGTCCACGTCGACAAACCTCTGGCTGCTGACGATTCCCAGGGTGCTGTCAAATCTCCAAAAATTTGGCATTCTGAGCGAAGCGCAGAACCTGCTTTTCCCGCGCGACTGACGCTCGGCGCGACCGATATGCAACCTCCAAAAACCCTCGCTCTCCGTCTCGGGCTGAATTATGTACGCGGCTTGCGCGAATCTGCCGCGCAGGCCCTGGTGCGTGAGCGAAGTTTTGCCCCCTTCCAATCCATTCACGACCTGACCCGCCGGGTCCCCGAGTTGCGAAAAGACGAACTCACCACCCTCGCCGAAATCGGAGCGCTCAACGCAGTTTCAAGTTTCGAGTTTCAAGTTTCGAGCTGTCAGGCACCAAGGCCCATTTTTCAAAATTGTCATCCTGAGCAAAGCGAAGGACCTGCTTTTTCCTCCTCATCCAAAACTCGAGACCCGAAACTAACACTTCACCGCCGCGACGCTCTCTGGCAGGTCGAGAAGGCCGTCCGCCGCTCCGGGCCGCTTCTGGAAGAATTCCCCGAACCCGACGCTCCATCTCCACTCGAACGCATGACGCATGAAGAACGACTGATCGCCGACTTCCACGGCGTCGGCCTTACTGTCGGGCCGCACCCTATGGCTTACCGTCGTGCCGAAATGGAGGCACTGGGGATTTATCCCGCCTCCAGCCTCAAATCCATTCCCAGCGGCCGACGTTTGCGCATTGGTGGATGCGTGATCACGAGGCAGCGTCCAGGAACCGCTAAAGGGTTCCTGTTCCTCAGCCTGGAAGATGAAACCGGGGTGGCCAATGCCATTGTCACGCCCGATCTTCTGCACACGCATCGCATCCTGCTTATTTCTGAGCCCTTTTTGATGGTCGAAGGGATTCTTCAAAACCAGGACAATGTGATCTCGGTGAGAGCGGAGCGGGTATCGTCACTTTCGGTGACACGCGCAGAAACCAGTTCGCACGATTTCCGCTGACACACACCTTTTCGAACGAACTCGGTAGATCTGTAAAGATCGTAAAGATCTGTAACACAAGCTCCGTTCGTGCATCTTTTTCTGCTTTTTCTTGTGCTCAATCCACAGTCAAACGGTTTATATTGAGAACAACGCGCCACGAAAATGAATTTCTCTTCCCTCGCGCAGTTGAGGCCAAGGTGTATGTAACGTTGTTCATTCATAGCAATCTCATCTAGTTTCAGGAGTGTTGGAAAAATGGCAAAAGCGAAAGCTCCCCGCAGTACCGGAAAGCAGAACGGCGGATCGGTCCCTGTCCCTGATACTCCCGCCGTCCATACGGAAAACACCTCAGAAATCAGAGAAATCCGCAAGGCCGTTCCGGGGCCGAGTCCAATTTTGGTGCCGATCAATCTAGACGAGGAAATCCGTCGCCGGGCCTACGAACTTTGGGAACAGCACGGCCGCGAGTCCGGGCATGAAAATGAGCACTGGCTGATCGCCGAACGCGAGATCCTGGCCCGCTACGACT
>Ga0306923_10007229_pt1 | contig 11040 bp, 13 predicted proteins | sample sta12Can44000108_FD_203841 | JGI IMG/M metagenome (GOLD analysis project Ga0306923, IMG submission 203841) | Lab enrichment of tropical soil microbial communities from Luquillo Experimental Forest, Puerto Rico - statanox.12C.anox.44.000.108 (v2)... | ecosystem: Environmental > Terrestrial >...
GGCATCGCGGCGCGCGCAATCCTGCGGGAGTGCGCCGACTACCGGCCGGAGCGGCTCAAAAGCATCGAGGCGCGGTTCTCGCGGCCGGTCTTTCCCGGCGACACCATCCGCACCGAGATGTGGCGCGAGGGCGAGCGCGTCTCGTTCCAGTGCCGCGTCGTCTCCCGCAACGACATCGTGCTCAGCAACGGGCTCGCGACGCTGCGCGGCTGAGCGTGGCCGCCTACTTCCCCAGCCGCCGCGTCGCCTTCATCCGTTGCACGCTGTCGCCGGCGAGATGGCTCCAGATGATGGCGTCGCGCACGAGCTTGTCGGCGCGCCGATCGAAGATGCCGGCGCCGGCATGGAGCTCGAGATTGAGCTCGGTCACCTCTTGGATCACGTCGGTCGAGAAATTCATGGCGAGCCCGGCGTTCGCCGAGTGCACCTTGTGGTCGTGCTCCCAGGCAACCCGCATCACGAATGAGCGCAGCGCTTCGGTGAGCAGGTGCATCCGGTTGAGCTTGAGCTGGATCGCTTGTTGCTCAAAGAGCACGCGGCCGCCTTGCTTCTTCGTGCGCGCCAGCGTCAACGCCATGCCGCAGGCGTCATCGCAGACCCCGAGCGCGTTGGCCGCGAGCTCGAGATCGCCGAACAGGTCGCCGCCCGTGCGGTCGCCGGCCTGCTGGGTCTTCATGTCCGAGCCGTTGACGGGGCCCACGACGTTGGCATGCGGCACGCGCGCGTTCTCGAAGATCATTTCGCCGTTCTGGTAGAAGCGCCAACCACTCTTGTTGAACACCTTGCCGATGCGGAAGCCGGGCGTGTCGCGCGGCACAAGGAACATGGTGGTGCCTTGTCTCAGCGGCGCGTTCGGGTCGGTACGCGCGTCGATGAAGAACAGCTTGCCGACGCTGGCATTGGCGATGAAGCACTTCTCGCCGTTGAGGATCCATTCGTCGCCGTGGCGTTCCGCCTTGAGCTTGAGACCGGCCTTGGGATCGTCCGGCGGCAGCCGATTGTCGGAGCCGGCGCTCGGCTCGCTGATCCCCTTGCCGAGCAGGAAGGTGTCGTCCTCCAGGAACGGCTTGAGGAATCGGCGCTTCTGCTCCTCGCTGCAGACGGCCGCGATCAGGTGGCTCCACTTCCAGCATTGGCTGAAGGTTTTCGAGATCGCGCTGTCGGCCTTGGCGAGTTCCACCATCACCAGCGCTTGGGTCACGAAATCGGTGCCATGGCCGCCCCATTCCTTGGAAACCGCCATGGTGCGAAAGCCGAGCTTGGAGCCTTTCTTGATGACGTCCCAGTCGAACGTCTCGCGCGGATCGGCGATCTCGTCGCGCTCGAGCGAGATCGGGCGGATTTCCTCCTCGGCGAATTTGCGCGCCGTCATCTGCCAGGAGCGCTGCTCGTTGCTCAGGGTAAAATCCATGGGGTCCTTCCCTCGGTTCATTCGGCCGCGAGCACGGCGGCGCTCGCCGGCCGCCGATAGCGCGCCAGCGCCTCGGCGATGCGCAGCTTGGCATCGCCGTTGCCCGCGCCGGAATGCAGGCACACGAGCGCGTCGTGCACGTATTGCTGCAACGGCATGTCCCGCATCACGCCCATGGCGCCGAAGCATTCCGCCGCGTCCTTGGCTGCGCGGTAGATCGCCTCCGAGGCGAACACGGCGGCGATGGTGGTCAGCGGCAGGTCGGGAAGGCTGCGATCGGCGAACGCGTCCGGGTGGTCCGAAGCCCAGGCCGCTTGCCAAATGGCGGCGCGCGCGACTTCGAGCCGGATCGCGATCTCGGCGAGCTTGGCGCCGATTGCCTGGTGCTCGATGATGGGGCGCCCGCCTTGCGTGCGCAGTTGCGCGTAATCGAGCGCCCCTTCATAGGCGGCGCGGCCGATTCCGAGATTGAGCGCCTGATCCTGCGGGATGTGGCGCCCGGCAGCGGCCGCGAGCGGACTTTCCGCTCCGAGAAAATTCTCGGCCGGCACGCGGCAGCCGTCGAACGCTACGGTGCCGCAGGCGCCGTGGCGTGTGCGCGTGGCGGCCTCGGTCGTGGTCACGCTCAAGCCCGGCGTGTCCCGCGGCACCAGCAGCGTAGCGACGCCACTTTCGCCGACGCTCGCGCGCACGACGAACAGCGTCGCCAGCGATGCGCCGACGACGCCGTCCTTGCTGCCGCTGACGGCCAAGCCATCGCCCGCGCGCACCGCGGTCGTCTTGAAAGGCGCGCCGCTCGCCTGAGGGCGGTGATAATTGATGCCGAGCGCGGCATCGCGATCCGCCTCGTGCTCGGCGAGCGCGAGGTGATAGCGCTGCTCCGCGAGGAACGGCGGCAAGAAGCGCGCCCGTTGCTCCGCCGTCATCAGCCGGTCGAACAGCGCCTGCGCCAGCATCGACGTCTGCGCCAGCACGGCGGCGACGTCGGGGTCGCCGACGGCGAGCTCCTCGGTGACGATGCAGCAGGTGAGGTTGTCGGCGCCGGCGCCGCCGCGATCCTCGGATAGCGCGAGCGTGCGCAGCCCCATCTCCGCGGTCTTGTCGAGCGCCTCCACCAGCAGCGGCCGCGCCCGCGCCTCCAGGCGCTGCGGCTTGAGCGCCAGCGGCTTGATCACCTCCGCGACGAAATCGCGGACCGTGTCGCGGATCTGCAACTGCTCCGGACTGAGGCGAAGGTTGTACATTCAACGTCTCCGAAATTCCTGCATGCCGATCGCGGATCACGTCATGGCTGAGGCGAGTAGCGGAGGCTACTCTCCCTTGATGCCTGCGGTCTTGATCACGCCCGCCCATTTCTCCAGGTCCTTGCCGATGAGCTCGCCGAACCGATCGGGGGTAAGCGCAAACGGCGTGACCTGCTGCTCGGTGAGCTGCCTGACCACTTGCGGGTCATGCATGATCGCGAGCGTCTCCTGGGAGAGCCGCTCCACGATCTCCTTCGGCGTGCGCGCCGGCGCGACGATGCCGACCCACGGCGCCATTTCGAATCCCTTAACCGTTTCGGCGCCATCAAGGCAATTTTGGATTTTGTGCAACCCCCCTCGATTGCTCCCATAAGTCATTGTTTGTAAGGCATAATTACTCTGTGCGCACGATCCGAAATCGGTTGCATGATACCTCCATGCATGGTAAGTTTCAATGCAAGCCGTTGATCCACTGTAAGTTTTTGGGACCACCATGCGATACGTCAAGAGGCCCATGCCCACGATGCGCGAAATTCAGGCCCTTCCGCCGGGGCGACTTTACTTGGGCAATGGCCTTCTCCTCAAGACTACTCCCACAAGCCGCACTTGGATGTATCGCTACACCAAGCCGAGCACGCACCGGGTGACCGAGACTTCGATAGGCCCATGGCCCGAATACAGCCCCTCGTACGCTCGGCAAGTGGCAACTCAATTACACGTCATGGTCCTAAAGGGCGAAGACCCGGTGCAGGTCGCGCGCCAGAAGGAGACCAGCAAGATCACGTTTGCTGATGTGTGTGAAGAATGGACGAACCATCATCGTTCTAAATGGCGCAGCTTGAAGCACGTCAACAATCTTATCGGCAAGCACGGCCAACGATTAGCTGATGTGCCGGTGCGCGCGATAGACAAGCACATGATCGAAGGCGCTTTGTCCGATCTGTATAAGCGCCACCCGGACCAGGCGCTCCGTGCGCTGCGAATGTGGAAGTCAGTGTTCGACTATGCGATAGCCAAGGAAATGCGACCAGAGCCTAATCCTGCGAGATGGCGCGGCCACCTCGAGCACATATTTCCTGAGCGACCTAAGACGAACAATAACCACTATCCATCAGTGCCGTTTAAGGACGTGCCAGAGATAATTCAGCGGCTACGCTTGCGGCAGGAGAAGGGAACTTCTGCAGCAGCGTTAGAATTTCAAATTCTCTGTGCCTCTCGGCCCGGCGAGGTTCGGAACATGAAGTGGTCCGAGATCGATTTGGTAAATCGAACTTGGACCCTGCCGCCTGAACGAACAAAGCAAAATCGACAGCACCGTGTCCCGTTGTCCAACAGGTGCATGGAGATACTCGCCTTGCAGGCCGAGTATCGTACTAACGATTTCGTGTTCACCGGCTACAAAGGCGAAGCCTTGGACGAAAAGGCGATGCGCGAGCTATTGAGGCGTATGGACTTGCCCATACGCGCGACGCACGGCTTTCGAGCTAGCTTTAGGAATTGGGCTGCTCGCACCTTCCCCCGGGATCGCGATTTAGCCGAGTTGAGCCTTGGCCATTTGATCAAGGGTAAGGTCGAAGAGGCATATTGGACTGAAGATGCACTCGAAGAGCGTCGTCCGATTATGCAGAAATGGGCCGAATTCTGCTGCTCATTTTGACTTGTCATCCGATTCGCGTAGCGTGTACAATGTATGTCAAAAAGCGCCGCGCTACGCCTTGCCGCCTACCTTCGCAGCCTCGGGCATCAGGCGAGGATCAAACGGCACAGGTCGCCGGCTGGAGCTTTTTACAGCCTCAAATTCACAGCGCCCAAGAGGCGAGCGGTAATGAGTCTGGAGCGAGGCGCTGCTTGTGCACCGTTTCGAGGGGCACATGACCTCAACTGAATGCTACCGGTAGAAAAGGACGGAAAATGGTTCTCATTGCACCTGTACTCATGAGCATCGTGTTGTTTTTCTGGTTCGCCGCTTGCTTCACCCTATGGGCATGGCTTCAAACAATCTTTTGCCTGTGCCAACTTCAGTTCGTTAGAGCCACCATCTGGTTTTCCCTTGGGTCCGGAATGCTGTTTTGGTGGATGGGCACGGACGACATCGACTTTGATGCGTGGGCACATGGATCTGCCGTTCTCGTAGCCTTGGGCGTGCTCGCAACAGTTGCTCGCTATTACAGGAAGTGGCGGGCAATGCAGGCCATACCAACGAAGCCAGTGTGGACACCACCATTCGAGGCAACCGGAAACATCGCCCCGATCATCGAGGTGGAATACAGGCGGTTGCCGAATTAAATTGAAAGAGGTCGGGCGCTACGGCCCGACTTCCGTGGCGGGGTGCTTGGCTCCAACGAACAAATCTTTGGCGCGGAAAGACAAATCTTAGGACCGGAGCGGAGCGACTAAGGGGCGTCATACGCCGCCTAGACCCGGGAGGCATTGGCATATTTTGGACGGAGGCACTGGTGAAAACGGCACTCTTAGCCGGGGTCGCTGTGCTGCCGAAAAATGCGTTAACCCGGATGGAACGCAAGACCCGGTTTGCGCCGAGCATAATGACGAGGATTGGGGCGGCGAGCCGCGTCAGCGAGTGACTGGGGCTCCTCCACTTCCACCCGGCCCACCTCCGTTGGGATGGGTCTACGGCCCATACACGATGTGCGGGGACCCGCCGCGTTGTTCCATGGGTGTTGTGAACGTGCCAGCCGATGGGCTCAACGTTCGCGTAACCCCCCAACGGACCCCCGGTAATGTCGTTGGTGAACGGCGTGCCACTTATCCCTCTAGATAAGCAGGGAGATTGGTTGCTCGTGGCTGCGGGCTGTGACCTTACGCCCACGTTCGCGTGGTCGTGGACAGCGGGCGTCCCCCTCAACCGGTGTTGGGTGTATTTCTAATGAAAAAGACCCTCCTAACCAGTGTCACGGCGCTGTTCCTGGCAACAGGGACAGCGTATGCCAGTGAATGGTGGACGAACAAAGAGTTACAAGATCCGAGAACCGAGTGTGTTCAGGCAGGCACTGAGACGGGCGGGGTAATCATAAACACTGGCAAAGACGGTAAAAGGTTTAAATCCCCGGCTGAGCTTTTTGAATTTGGGCGACGACGATGGGAGCCGGTGAAGCTTACCGACAATGGAGATGAGGTTATTGTTGCATATCTAGGTCCTTTTTATATGAGACTTTTTGCTGACAACATAGCCGAAGATGGGCCGGAAATCTGGACTCCGAAGTACCATTTCTTCCGCACTCAAAAGGCTTGCGAAACTGCGCGCAAGGCTGCTCAAGATAAATGGGATGCCGATAATCGCAAGGCAAGCGAGGCATACGAGGCCGAAACCAAAGCCTTGGATAAATACCGATGAAAAAGACCCTCCTAACTGGTTTTGCTGCGCTGTTCCTGGCAACGGGGGCAGCGCACGCTGCGAACCAACTCAAAGCCCCTGAAATACTAGGTCAATGGTGTGCTAGTTATGATGCAGGCAATGGTTTTGTAGTTCACGATGTACTCTCCAATCTTTATGTGGTGCCAGGAAAAGATGAGCTGGAAAAACAAGTAGAAGAGTGTGGTGACAATATTGTATGGTTCAAACCCAATTATTCTGGAGGCGTGGAGCTCAGTTGCCGATACCTGTCGGTGCAGGAATGGAAGGATTATAACAAGGCATATGATACTAAGACTGGTGGAGCCCCTACAGCCAAAATTATCTCATCTTGCTCTCATGGGCAATGCACTTGGCACGAGCATCTATTGATGTATTGGTCAAAAGGAACGCTGTACATACGTTCAAAAAGCCATGATCTGAGATGCAAATGAAAACCACAGCTCTTATAGCTGGTGTCGTCACGCTGTTCTTGGCAACAGGGACGGCGCACGCCCAGAACATGCAGACATTCAGCGACAGTTCTGGCAGGACGATCGGCACTGCAACCAAATCCTGCAATACCACCATTTTCCGCGACGACCGTGGCCGCACAACAGGAACTGCGACTACTGATAGTCAGGGAACCACCATCTTCCGTGATAGCCAAGGCCGCACAACAGGTACGACGAGTAGACGATGAGAAAGCTATTTCTAACCGGCGTCGCTGCGCTGCTCCTGTCAGCAGGGACAGTGCACGCTAACGAGTATCGCGCGTGCGCTAGGGCAATTCCGCCTTTGGCTTACGGGGAAGAAACTGGTGTTCTTAATGTACGGGAGCAACCGAACACCAAAGCGAGAATAAGAAATATAGTAACAACAGATGATCTTTTGGTATTCAACCTAGATCCAACCTTATCTATTTCCGAAGGGTGGAATTATGTAACTGGGATTTGGATAGGCTTTTCTGATGATCCATATCTAGAAACATCGAAGCGCGGGTGGGTCCGAAATAAATTCGTTAAGTGGATAACGTGTCCCAAAATGGAAGATGATCCCGAAGGTTCATACCCTGGTAAAGTGCAAGACTAATGAAAAAGCTGCTCCTAACCGGTATCGCTACGCTGTTCCTGGCAACGGGGATAGCGCACTCTGGCGCCGCAAATCCTGGAGATGTGTATTACATTTGCGGTAGTCAGTTTGTCTGGAAGAATCGTCATAGCGAACCTGTGGACAATGTTACCGCCTATGTGAATTATGATGGCAAACGGCTTTTCGTTCACATGACTGGTGGGAATAAACCTACACAAGATGGCACAGATTATGAAGCGCCATTGTTGAATCCACCTCAACCGGGTGGAGGACGCGTTACGATCCTTAGGTTTTCTGATGATAAGCATTATGCCGATCCTATTAACAATAGCTTCGGCGCATCTTTCTATCCGGGGAATGCTGCCGGAGATGGTGGCACGTTGCAAATAGGTGATATGGATGCATCCCTTTATTTCAATCTGCTACAAGAGAAAGTATCAGTAAAGGCTATCTGCAAATGAGAACCCGCGCCCTCGTAATCGGAATTGCAATGCTCCTGGCAACAGGGGCAGCGCACGCTCGTAATTCTGATTGGCGCTCACAAATAGTAGGGGCAGGGGGAGAATTGACTTGTGGCATGTTCAACAAGCTCAACAAGGCTAGAAAGGAACAAGCCATCACATGGGCTCTTGGTTACATTTCCGGTATGGCAACGTCCAATACAGAAGAAGCCCGGATGGAACATGATCACAAAAGGCTTGCCAAGCTTATTGAGGATAAGCCTAAGAAATCAAAGCTCGTAGCCACGATAAAGCAACAATGTCTTGAACGACCAGATGTATATTTCCCCTTAATAGTGGAATGGGCATACGCGGAGGAATAATGAAAGCCCGCGCCCACTTCCGCCTGATACAGATGCCGTGCTGTGGGCAGATGCTCTGTTGAGTGAGCCCACGGCTAACGAACTACTTAGTTAGAGTATATCGCGCACGCTGATGCCTCAGGTAGGCCCGCACCGAGTGCCCCCACGGCGCGCGAAGCGACTAAGAAGCGTGGTCGGGGGTTGATTGATGGGCTCCGGGGTGGCCCCAAGAGCTTGAGATGAAAAATCGTACACTTCTACATTGCGCCACCCAAGGACCTCGAAAAGTTAGTGCGTCCTCGCGCGCGCAAGCATGCAAAGCGTCCTAAACGGGACGGCACCAAACGGTCAATCGCCTTCCGCAAGGAGCTTCCTAGAGCTCTTTTGGTGCAATGGCGCGACGCGTGGCACTTGTTTGGTGCCCCCCTTGCCCAAACCTTCTGAAGCGGAAGTCGATGTCGGCTGTGCCAGCGCCAGCGTGGACAACACCGACGGCCAACGACAGCCTTGTGACGTTTTTCGCTACACGCGAAGAATGAGGGTTAGCCCGCTCGCCGCTGCGCATCGTTGCCTTTACCACCTCACACGGGAGCGGTTGTAAGTGGGGTGGTTGGGAGCGCCCGGGGCTACGGGGCAATTTCGGCGCCGCTTCAATTGCACCGTGGCCTCGACCGCCTCGATGCGCTCGCCTCCCGCAGCAATGGCCTGACCGAGCGCAGCCCGGAACCGCTGATCGGCTTCGACAAACTGCGCGTGCTCATCCGGCGCGGCAATCGGCGGCTCTGATACCAGCTTGTTCTGTTGCCCGGGGCGGAAGTTGTGATGACTGCTCATCGCCTCAAGTGTAGCCATCCCTTCAGCGCTGTCCACTTTGTCCGCACCTGGTTGGGGGTGATCGGATAGCTCCGTTTTGGGTGGGGCGCTGTTAGGGGACAGCACGCTCGTGGCGTGGTATCGTGCCTTTACGCACCTCGCACGGGAGGGCGTATGACAGTCACCATCGGACGGCGGGAATTGCTGGCCGCACTCGGCGGCGCAGCCGCGTGGCCGCTCGTGGCGCGCGCGCAGCAGCCGGCAATGCCGGTGATCGGGTATCTCAGCGCCCGGTCAGCCGATGATACTGCGCATTTAGTGGCGGCGTTCCGCCGAGGTCTTGGCGAAGGCGGTTTCGTCGAAGGCCAAAATGTGATGATCGAATACCGCTGGGCGATTGGCCAGTACGACCGGCTGCCGGCGATGGCAGCAGAATTGGCGCGTCGTCCAGTGGCTATTTTTGCCACTACCGGTGGCGAGCCCTCGGCGCTCGCAGCCAAGGCTGCGACTTCGACGATACCGATCGTCTTTCTCATTGGCGGCGATCCGGTCAAGCTGGGTCTCGTGGCGAGCTATAACCGGCCGGGCGGCAACGCCACCGGGATGAATATTTTGACCGCCACAATGGAACCCAAGCGGCTTGGACTGTTGCGTGAATTGGTGCCGCAGGCGGCAACGATCGGCATCCTTCTGAACCCAAATTTTCAACCGGCTGCAGGTCAATTACGAGATTTGCAGGAAGCGGGGCGCGTTATCGGTCAGAAGCTTCATGTGCTGCACGCCGGCACTGATCGCGATCTCGACGCATCATTTGAAACTATTGCTCAACAGCGCATTGCCGCGCTCGTGGTGACCGCCGATCCGTTCTTCGATACGCGCCGCGACAAGCTCGTCGCTTTGGCGGCGCACCATGCGGTGCCGACGATCTACCATTTTCGCGAATTTGCCGCAGCCGGCGGTCTCATGAGTTATGGGATCGATTCTCTTGAGACGTATCGCCAAGTGGGTGTCTATGCCGGACAGATTCTCAAAGGCGCGAAACCCGCCGACCTTCCGGTGCTGCAGCCGACCAAATTCGAGACGGTAATCAATCTCAAGACGGCCAAGGCGCTCGGCGTCAAAATCTCCGATAATCTGCTTTCGCTCGCCGACGAGGTGATCGAATGACCCGTCGCAAGTTCATCACGCTGCTCGGCGGCGCGGCGGCGTGGCCGTTGGCGGCGCGTGCGCAGCAGCCGACGATACCGGTTGTCGGTTTCCTTCGCAGCACGCCGTCGGCGTCGTTTGATCACCTAGTGGCTGCGTTTCGCCAAGGCCTGAGCGAGGCAGGCTTTGTCGACGGGCGCAACGTTGCGATCCAGCAGCGCTGGGCCGAAGGCCGAGATGATCGGCTGCCGGCTCTTTTGGCTGATTTAATCAGGCTCAAGGCGGCTGTGATCGTCGCCAACACCATCGCAGCGCTCGCCGCCAAAGCCGAGGCGACGAACATACCGGTTGTGTTCACAACTGGCAGCGACCCAGTCCGTGACGGGCTCGTTGCCAGCCTCAACCGGCCTGGCGCCAACTTCACGGGGGTAGTTTTCAATTCCGGCGAACTGGGCACGAAGCGGCTAGAATTATTGCGTCAGCTCGCTCCCAAGGCGGCGACCATTGCCATGCTCGTCGGTCCGAGCACGCCCGAGACCGTGGCCGAGCAAACCGATGTACACAAAGCGGTGCAAGCGTTCGGGCAGCAGTTCATCTTTGCCGACGCGAAAAGCATGCGCGAGATCGAGGCGGCTTTCGCAAAGTTCGTCGAACGCGGGGCGGGCGCACTGTATGTCGGCACCGGCGCTTTTACCAACTCCCATCGCGAGGCGATCGTCGCGCTGGCCGCGCATCACGCCATTCCGGCAATGTATTCGCTGCGCGAATTCGCCTCGATCGGCGGGCTGATCAGTTATGGAACCAGCATCACCGATGCCTACCGTCAAGCCGGCATCTACGCCGGTCGCATCCTGCAGGGCGAGAAACCCGCCGACGTGCCGGTCATGCAGTCTACCAAATTCGAGCTCGTGCTTAACCTCAAGACCGCCAAAGCGCTCGGCCTCGACGTTCCGGACAGGCTGCTCGCGCTCGCCGACGAGGTGATCGAGTGAAGCGCCGCGCGTTGGCTCGGTAAAATGGACAAGGACTATCTGGTCCTTAAGCGCGCCTCCGCGAGCCGATCATCCGGCGAGTGGAACGACGACGACTTCGACGTGCTCGCCGACGGTGATGTTGTCGGCCGCATCTTCAAGGTACACGCCGCGCCATTCGGGACGCCGTGGATGTGGACGCTGGCCTT
>Ga0306923_10007232_pt1 | contig 11037 bp, 8 predicted proteins | sample sta12Can44000108_FD_203841 | JGI IMG/M metagenome (GOLD analysis project Ga0306923, IMG submission 203841) | Lab enrichment of tropical soil microbial communities from Luquillo Experimental Forest, Puerto Rico - statanox.12C.anox.44.000.108 (v2)... | ecosystem: Environmental > Terrestrial > Soil...
CGCCCGCGGGCGCTGAGGATCGGTCACGTCGAGCATGATGAGATCGGGTGCACGACCGAGCGCCGCAGCTGCGGCCGCGAAGCCGCCGACGAAGCCCACGTCCGCAACGCCTTCCAGCAAATCGCGGCCGGGATCGTCACTTGGGTGAAGTAGCAGATCCGCAGCGGCCACCTGGGCGGCGAACGCGCCAGCCGTCGCGGTGCCGTCGCCGGCCGCGGCCCCGTAGCTGTGCGACGCTGCCGCCAGATACGCGGCACCGAGAGCGGCGCGATCGTGCTCGCGTCCAAGCAAATGCTCGATGCCCGCCCCATACGCGCCCGGTGCCGTCCCGAAGACGCGCGCCAGTGTGGTGTTCGAACTGCGGCGTAACTCACCTCTTAGAGGATTGTCCTCCTCCGGTTCATCACGATCGGCGACGGCACGCACCGCGGCATCGATCAGCGCGATCTGGGTTGGGAACATGTCGCGGAACAGGCCGGATACACGCCACGTGACATCGACACGCGGCCGGCCGATGGCGGTGGTCGGCTCGACCTCGATGCCGGTGACCCGGGCCGTGGCGTGATCCCAGACCGGTCGGCAGCCCATCAGCGCCAACCCTTGGGCGATCTCTTCGCCACCGGTGCGCAAGGTCGCGCTCCCCCACAGGTCGATGACGAGGGCGCGTGGCATTTCGCCGTGTGTTTGCAAATAACCGCGGACCACTTCGCCGGCTGCGAGGCGGCTAAGATCGAATGCGGTGCGGGTCGGCAGCGCGCGCGGGTCGGCAGTGAAGAGGTTGCGGCCGGTCGGGAGCACGTCGCGTCGTCCCCGCTCTGGTGAGCCGGCAGGGCCGGGTGCAATACGTCGGCCATCGAGCGCCGCGAGCAGCGCTGCGCGTTCGGCACCCGCACTGGCCTGCCACAGCGGGTCCGCATTCGGCGCAGCGCGACCGTAAACGTGCTGGCCATCTTTGATGCGCAAGTCTTTCAGGTCGCACAGCCACGCATCGACGCGGCGCAGCGCCTGGTCGGGATCGACGTTAGACCCGACACCGGCTTCGCGCGCTAATCCGGAGCGCTCGGCATGCTCGACGATGAGCCGCGCCAAGCGCTCGCGCCGCCGCCGGTCGAGGCCGTCGGCTTGCGAATATTCGTCGACGAGCCGTTCCAACTCGCGCGCCGTTCCGCTGAGGCTGCCGGAGACGAGGGGCGGCGGCGCGTGCCCGATCGTGACCGCAGCGATCCGCCGTTTCGCTTGCGCCGCCTCGCCCGGATTGCTGACGATGAAGGGGTAAACGACGGGGAGCGGCCCGACGACGGTCTCGGGATAACAGGTTTGGCTCACGGCGACCGCTTTGCCCGGTAGCCATTCCAGCGTTCCATGGGCGCCCATGTGGACGAGCGCATCGACCTTTGCCCGATGGCGCAGCCACAGCCCGAAGGCGACGAGCGCGTGCCGTGGCGGCAGCACAGGATCGTGATAATCGGCGCGCCGTTCCGAGCCGCGGCCGCGGTCCGGCGCCAGCGCGACGATAACATTGCCATAGGCGTGGGCGCGGAAGCGAAACGCGCCGTCACGCACATCGGGATCCGCCGCCGCATCGCCCCATGCGGCTTCGATCCCCACGAATACGTCGGGCGGCAATGCGCCTGACAAGCGCATATAGTCGTCAAGCGACAGGCACGATTGTTCATTCTCCGCTGGAGGATGAACGGACGTCGACGCGAGGGCATCGAGCAGCGCGCGTGTGGTTTGCGGCGCGTGGTCAATGCTGTAGCCGGCAGCCTTCAGGTCCGAGAGCAGCGCGACGACACTTTGCGACACGTCGAGACCGACCGCATATCCGGTGCGGCCCGCCGCGCCCGGGTAGTCCGGCACGAGCACAGCGACGCGCCGGTCGGCGCGGGGCGTAACTTGCAGGCGGACCAATGCGGCGATCCGGTCCGCGACCATCGCAACCCGATCGGGCTCCGGCTTGTTGGCGAGCGCCGTGAAGGCGAGGCCCTCATGGGGTGGCAGCGGATGCTTGAAGGCAATCGCACCCGCGAGAATCCGGCCATCGAGTTCCGGCAACACCACGTGCATCGCCAGATCGGCGGCGCCGAGCCCGCGCGGGCTGTCGCGCCAAGCGCCGAGCTTGGTGTTGGCGATCACGACCTGGAGCACCGGCACGTCGGGACCGTCGAGCGGCGTCGGTTCTGCTCCATTGCCGGCCGCGAAAGCGGTCGTGGTGACGATCACCGCTGGACGCAAACGCGCGAGCGCACCGCGCAGGAACTCCGCCGCGGCGTCGTCCTTGAGACCGGGTGCCACCAGCGGCGCCGGTGTCAAGCCGCGCGCAGCCAGCGCCGCGCACATCGCGTCGATCGGCGCGAGGTCGGCGGCAAGAAGCAACGCGCGGTAAAAGATGATCGGCACGACCGGTCGGTCGGGCGCAAGCGAAGCGACGAGGCGGTCGACATCAACAGCCCCGATGCCCGGCAAATAGCCGGCGGTGCGCGGCACCGGTCGCGGCTGATGCACATCAAGCTCGGCCCCCGCGTGGTAAGCGAGGCGGCGCAGCAACGCGCGCAGATTCTCCGTACCGCCCTCGCGGAAGAAGGCCAGCAAACAATCGAGCTCAGTCGCGGGCAGCGTCGAGAGATCGGCGAGGCGCACATCGTCCCGGTCTTCGCCGGGCAAGAGCGCCAGGGCGATGCCGCGCTCGCGTGCGAGAGCCGTGAGCCGTTCGACACCGTAGCGCCAGAAATCGCGCCCGCCGAGCAGACGCACCATGATGACTTTCGCGTGCCGCCCAACGCGATCGAGCCACATATCGATCGAGAGGGGGTGTCGCAGGTCTGAAAGTTGCGTCAGGCGCACGCTCGGCAGCGCGTCTTTCTCGATCGCCCAGGCAGCGGCGAGCCCGACGAGATCGCTTTCCGCAAACGACAGCACCGCGATGTCTCCGGGCGGCTGGCGGAGATCGACCGCCTCGACGATTTCGTCGAGGCTCGTGGACGTGGTCGTGAGCAGATGCATGACGCCTCTCCGCTACTCATCGGCTGCGCGGGCAATGCGCGCGACGCAGTCACACGCCCGCGAGCGCTTGCGCGATTGCCGCGCGATCGATTCCTTTCAGTCCGATGACGACCAAGCGTCCTTCGCGTGCTTCCCCGGGCTCCCAGCGGCGGTCGTACTGATGAGTTACGCGCGGACCGACGGCTTGCAGCAACAGCCGCATCGGCTTGCCAGCAATCGCGGCGAAACCCTTCACGCGGAGCACCGAACCTGCTTCCGCAACTTTAGCGACCCGCGATGCAAGCACCGTCGGCTCGGATAACTCCGGCAGCGTCACCACGAAGCTGTCGAAATCGTCGTGGTCATGCTCGGGCTCGAGATCGTGGCGTGTGCGGCGGTTGGCGATATCGTCTTGTGTTCCGATCCCGAGGCCGAGCAACGCCGCGGGATCGACCTTGCCGTCCGCCGCGGTCACGACCGTGACTGCACGCGGCAGGGCGCGGCGAACCGCGGCAACCGCAACGTCGAGGGCGGCTGCATCGAGAAGGTCGCGCTTGTTCAGGACCACGAGATCGGCGCAGGCGATCTGATCGTCGAACACTTCTTCGATCGGGTCATCGTGATCGAGCGCCGTATCGGCGGCGCGTTGCCGCGCCAGTGCATCGAGGTCGGCGGCGACACGTCCTTGCGCCAACGCGGCGCCGTCGACGACCGCCACCACGCCGTCGACGGTGACGCGGCTCTTGATCGCCGGCCAATGGAACGCCTGTACCAGCGGTTTAGGAAGAGCGAGACCCGACGTCTCGATGACGATATGCTCCACGGCGGGCGTCCGGGCGAGAATGGCGTCGAGCGCGGGCACGAACTCGTCGGCCACCGTGCAGCACAGGCAACCGTTGGCAAGCTCGACGATGTTTTCTTCCGGGCAGGCGGCATCGCCGCAGCCTTTGAGGATTTCACCGTCGATGCCGATATCGCCGAACTCATTGACGATGACGGCGAGCCGCCGACCGTCGACGTTCTGCAGGACGTGACGGATCAGGGTCGTTTTTCCGGCGCCTAGAAAGCCGGTGACGATGGTGCAGGGGACGCGGGCGAGCGTCGCGTTCATTCGACCTCCTCGTAATCGTCGGGCGGGACGCGGGCGATCAGCCCGGTCTTGAGCGGCTGCGGTCGTCCGCGCCACGGCATCACGCCATCATCGGCACGGGCGAAGAGGCGCGCGCCAGCAATCAGCGCTGGCGCGGCTGTCGCAGGATCGAGATCGCCGAAAATATAGGTCCATCCCGCCTCCCGCCGGACAGCGGCCGAGAGGCCGCGCTTGCAGTTCGCGAGGCAGCGCACGCGCTTGACCCGAACGCCGGTATTTTTCGCGGCTTCGGCAACGGCGTCCGCGAACGCCAGGCCCGGCCGAGGGAAATCCTCCGGATCGGCGGGGCGGCGGCAGGTGATGCAGACAATCACCGTCGAGGCCGAATCGATCTCGGCCTCGGTCGTCGGCTGTTGCGCGATGTCGGCGAATGCCACCCGTGCCGCTCCTTCGGGCAAGACGCCCGGCTCGGGTGCTGTGCGCGAATGGCTGTGGTCAGGCCCTGCGCGTTTCGACCGTCATCGAGGCACCCCGCCCGACACGCGACCGAACCGACGGTAGGTCTCCTGGCTCGCGGGTCCTCGCCCGTCACCGCCTTCCCGGGTTCGACCCAGTGGCCTGTGGCACGGGCTCGCCGCTTACAGTTGCGGGGGCAGCCGCGGATTTGGGATCAGATGTCCCGCACCGCATTCCCTGTTGCTCTTTCGCTCGAAAGAGACCGTTCAGTCACCGGCATAAAAGGCGTGGCAGAGGTCTTTGTCAACGCACTGCGCCCCTGGCGCCGCGGGGAGATCTGCGCGAAAATTGCGCCAACAAGGTAATCCACCCAGGAGGCATGTATGGCTTACGAACTCGACGAATTCGTCGCCGACTGCTGCACCTCGCTTAAGCGCGATCCAGGCCCGGCCGGGCGCGAGGAGGTCCGCAAAGGGCTGGAGCGGCTGCTTGCGAATTCAGAGTTTGTGCAAGCGTACTGCGGCGACGATGCTCCGAGCGGCACCAAAATTCTCTACGAGGATCCGCAACTCGGCTTCCAAGTGCTCTCGCACTGCTACGACAGTCCAAGCGTGTCGCCGCCGCACGATCACGGCGCGTCATGGGCGATCTACGGCCAAGCGGCGCAATACACCGACATGACCGAGTGGGAGCGCCACGAAAACGGCGGCGCGGCAGGGCATGCCGACCTCAAGCCGGTGACCAAATATCGGCTCAATCCCGGAGAGGCCGGAATTTACCAGGACGGCCGCATCCACTCGATCGACTATCCCGCCAAGACACGGTTTGTTCGCGTCACCGGCGTCGATCTCGAGCGCATTCCGCGGCACAAATTCGACATCGCGACGGGCGTGGCGACACGCATCGAGTCGCGAACCACCAAGTAACGTTCGGTCATTTGCAATGAGTGAGCCTGTGCTGCGCGGCGTCAGTCCGCGCGATCTCAAAGCGATGCTTACGGACGGAGGCGAACTCGCGCTCCTCGACGTGCGCGAGGAGTTGATCTTCTCGCGCGACCATTTGCTGCACGCGCGCTTGCTGCCGCTGAGCCGGCTGGAGCTGCGCATCCGGGTGCTCGTCCCGCGGCGGGCGACGCGCGTCGTGCTGGTCGACGAGGGCGACGGCCTCGCGCAACGTGCGGCGGAAACCCTCGCCCGCCTCGGCTACACGAACGTTGCCGCTCTCGACGGCGGTATCGGCGCCTGGACCGCGGCGGGATTTGAGCTGTTCTCTGGCATCAACGTACCGAGCAAGGCGTTCGGGGAATTTGTCGAGCACGCCGACGCGACGCCGAATATCGGTGCGGAAGAGTTGGAGAAGCTGCTGCGCGAGCGCGCCAACGTGGTGGTGCTCGACAGCCGGCCGTTCGACGAATACTCGCGCATGTCGATCCCGACCGGGATCGATGTCCCGGGCGCCGAACTGGTGCTGCGCCTGCGCGACCTTGCGCCCTCGCCGGAGACGACGGTCGTCGTCAATTGCGCGGGACGCACCCGCAGCATCATCGGGGCGCAGTCCCTCATCAACGCGGGCGTTCCTAACAAAGTGGTGGCGCTGCGCAACGGCACGATGGGCTGGAATCTGGCGGGGTTTACCTGCGACAGCGGCCAGACGCGTCGCGCGCCCAATCCGTCGGCGGATGCGCTGGCGTGGGCGCGATCCGCTGCCGGCCAGGTGGCCGAGCGGTTCGGCGTGCGGCGCATCGAGGGCGACGACTTGGATCGTTTCCGCAAAGACCACGAGCGCACGCTCTACGTTTTTGACGTGCGCGACCCCGCGGAATACGCGGCCGGACACGTGGCGGGCAGCGTTTCGGCGCCGGGCGGTCAGTTGGTTCAGGCGACCGATCAATACGTCGGGACGCTGGGTGCGAGAATCGTCCTCGTCGATGAAAAGGAAGTGCGCGCGTTCATGACCGGCTCGTGGCTGCGTCAGATGGGCTTTCGCGACGTGTTCGTCCTGGCGCAGACGGGCGATGAGCGGGGCTCGCCTGCCGACGACGTTCCGGGACTTAATCAGCGGCCCGAGCTTGCCATCGATCCCGCGGGGCTCGCCGATCTAATCGCGCGCGGCGCCACAACGGTCATCGACCTGTCGCTCAGCCGCACCTATCGCCGCGGGCATATTCCCGGCGCATGGTTTGCGATCCGTGCTCGGCTCAAGCAAGCGCTCGGCACCGTTCCGGCGCGCGAATATTTCGTGCTCACGTCGGAAGACGGTAGGCTGGCGGATCTGGCGGCGCCAGAAGTCGCGGCACTGAGCCAGCGGCCGGTGCGCTATCTCAAGGGCGGCAATGCGGCGTGGCAGGCGGCGGGACATCCGCTCGCGGCCGACAATCCCAACCTGGCGGACGAGCCGATCGACGTATGGCTGCGGCCCTACGAACGCGCGGGCGGCGTGCGGGAAGGCATGGTCGAATATCTCACCTGGGAGACCGATTTGCCGGAGCGCATTGCGCGTGACGGCACCGCGGACTTCGCGCAGTTTCGCTCGTAAGCAGCGCTTCCCGTATTTCACAAAAGCGCTTCCCGTATTTCACAAACAAGAAGGGCTGCCCGAGGGCAGCCCTTCCATTGTCGGACCACGGCCCGGCATCAACGTGTGACGACATGTGTCACGCGGCCTTGACCCCGTGGAAAGCAAGGATCCAGGCCGTTGCCGGCGACCGCGGCGATTGACAATGAGACACTGGATCACCTCCTTTCTGTTGGTTGACGATACGCCCAATGTACGGAAGAGCGCCGGAATGGCAAGTCCGGTCGGACGCAAGATAGTTGGAAAATGTGCGGCATCTCGCCGGCTTGCGGGCTTGCTGTTAGCCGGCCTGCTGGCCCTCTTCGGAGGCAATGCCACTCCGGCGCACGCGCAAACGCCGGTCGATCTCCAGCTCGTGCTTGCGGTCGACGTCTCGGGCAGCGTCAATCAGACCCGTTTCGAGCTGCAGCGCGACGGCTATGTCGCGGCCTTCCGGAGCACGCGCGTCTTGGAGACCATCCGATCCGGGCTACATCAGGCGATCGCGGTCACGATGGTGCAATGGACCGGACCGGCGCTCCGGGTGCACGTGGTGCCGTGGATGCGCATCGCCGATTCTTCTTCGGCTGAGGCGTTCGCGGTTGCCGTCGGGCAAGCGCCGCGACAGTTGTTTGGAGGCGGTACTTCGATCTCCGGCGCCATCGATTATGCCGCGACATTGTTTGCGGGGAGTCCTTTCCGCGCGCGCCGGCGTGTCATCGACGTTTCCGGTGACGGTTCCAACAACCGGGGGCGATTGGTCAATCTTGCCCGCGATGAGGCGGTGGCGGCCGAGATCGGCATCAATGGATTGCCGATCCTCGCGCTCGAGCCGGACCTGGATCGCTATTACGAGCAGAACGTCATCGGCGGCCCTGGCGCTTTCGTGATTGCAGCCAGGGATTACGAGGCGTTCGGTGACGCCATTCTCAAGAAACTGATCACGGAAATTGCCGGAGCCGGCGAGCGTCGACGGAATGCTTCGAGTCCGAACGACCTAAGGTCGGGGGGCCTCGTCGGTTTTACTAAAGGTAAGTAGTTTATTTATCCGGTTTTAATCAGCGCGTGTGCGGTAGCATCTTGCTTCCAGCTGCGCCGTGCCGATTGGACGCTTTTCGAGAGGCCGTCGCGAACCATGTCCTCCGGGCTGGCGTTCCCGTTTTGATTCAGTTTCGTTTCCGGTTCGATTCGCCCTGGCGTCAGACGCCGATCGGCGCGCCGTCACTTTTCCCTTTGACGAATCAGGCAAATTCCGCACCCTAGCGGTGTTCAGGTGATTCGGAGCGCATCCATGGACGTCCTCTGCTTCGCCTCGCGCAAGGGTGGCTCGGGCAAGAGTACGCTCGTTGCGCATCTCTCGGCCCATGCGACGCGGCCAAACCGGCGCTGTCTGCTCATCGATGCGGACTCGCAGGGCTCGTTGACCCTTTGGCACAAGCTGCGCGGCACGGGCGAGCCGGCGCTCAGGAATGGCGCGCGCGGCGTAGCCGAGGCGGTCGCGGCGGCGCGAGCCGAGGGTTACGACTACGTCTTCATCGACACTCCGCCCGACATGTCGACAGTCGTGACCGAGGCGATCCAGTCGGCGACGCTGGTGATCGTCCCGACGCGGCTCGCGGTCTTCGATCTCGCGGCCATCAAGGAAACGATCGATCTCGCCCGCCATTTGCGAAAGCCCTATGCGGTCGTGATCAACGCGGCCCCGGCGCGGCGCGACAATACGGAATCGCCCTTCGTCACCCAGGCGCGCCAGATGATATCCAGCCTCAATGTTCCGGTCTGGTCGGGCCAGATCACCAATCGGGCGAATTACGCCCTGTCGCTTGCCTCCGGGGAGGGGGTGCGGGAGTTCGAGGCGCAGTCGCAGGCGGCGACCGAGATCGGCCGTCTCTGGCTTGCCATCGACCGGTCGGTGAGAGCGATCCACGGGGCGTACCAGAGCAGCGGCGTCATGCATCGCGTCGCCGCATGACGGCCTGATCTAGCGAAAGCCTGATCCTGCGACAGCGCCGCGTATGGCGCGGACTGCGTGCGGCGCACGCCCATCATTTCGTTGTCGTTCTATAGGTTTCCGCGGCGGCGCCCGGTACAACGGTTCCCGCCGGGTACCGTAAATGCATCAGCCTGCCGTTCGCGTCGCCGATTCGAAATCGTCGTGGGTCCTCGCGACCGTCTGCGTTCTCATCCTGGGCACCGCCTTCGGCGCTCCCTGGATGGCCGCGGTCGCGCTTAAAGATATCGCCGCCGAGGTGGGCGGCACCCGCTCCGTGCCCGCGCTGGCGAATGCCTTGGCATGGTTCGGTGCGGCGTTCGGCGGCATCGGAATGGGATGGATTGCCGAGCGCGTCGGCGTGCGCTGGACTGTAACGTTCGGCTCGCTGATGATGGCGGTCGGGCTCGCAATCGCGACGGCGGGCCCAAATTGGTCCCTCTACCTCGGATACGGCGTATTTGTCGGATTGATCGGCCTTTCCGGCATCAACGCACCGCTTTACGTCTACATCAGCAAACGGTTCGAGCGCAGGCGTGGCTCAGCGCTCGCCCTCATCTCGAGTGGGACTTACATCGCCGGCGCACTGTGGCCGCCGATTTTCGAGCGCGTCATCGCCTATGCGGGCTGGCGCCAGGCGATGCTGTGGTTCGCCCTGCTCGAAGCCTGCGTTGTTGTGCCGCTTGCGTTGATCTTCCTGCGCCGCGCACCGCAGCGGCTGCCCGTGAGCGTGACGCACCACGCCGGGCGCGAACCGGCGAGCGTGCTCGGCTGGCCGCCCAATCTGGTATTTGCCGCGCTCTGCGCCGCTATTTTTATGTGCTGCGTACCCATGTCGATGCCGCAGAGCCATCTCGTTGCGTTCTGCAGCGATCTCGGCATCAGCAAGGCGCACGGCGCCGTCATGCTTTCGGTGTTGCTGGGAACCGCCTTCTTGTGTCGTCAGATCTGGGGGTTGATTGCCGACCGGATCGGCGGCTTGCACACGGTGCTGCTGGGTTCGGTCACCCAGGCGGTGACGATGACCGCGTTCCTGTTCACTCAGGACGAAGTCGGGCTGTTCACCGTCTCGGCCGCCTTCGGCGTGGGCTTCAGCGGAATGATTCCGGCGACGGTTCTTGCCGGGCGGGAGTTGTTTCCCCCGGAGGAGGCGGCTTGGCGCATACCGGTGCTGCTGTTGTTCAGCGGGTGCGAGATGGCCATCGGCGGTTGGCTCGCCGGAATTCTGTATGATCATTTCGGCTACTACGGACCGGCCTTCGCGTCCGGCATCGTGGTGGATCTTCTCAATCTCGAGATCATTCTCATGCTGGTCGGACGTCAGCACCAGATTGCGGCGCGAGCGTATTAAGACGGATGAGAAAACACCTCGTCATCGTCAACGATCGGATACAGAAGGGCTACCGCTACGCTCTTACCGCCCGGATCGGCCGCGACTTCGATCCGGAATTTGCGCCCGAGCTCTCGCCGCAGGAGATGCTTCGCCTCGGGGTATTCTGCGGCAAGTACATGACCGACAGCCGCAAGGAATTTCCAAAAATCTGGTTCGCACGCGCCAAGCTCGCAATTGGCCGCCGTGACTGCTCGCTCAATTTCTTCGGCGTCGATGCGAGCCAACCGCTGTCGGAATGGCGCGCCAAGGGTTGGATTCATCCGGACGATCCGCGCGGCTGGTTTCAATGGTATTGCCGTTACTACGTCGGCCGGCGAATGCCGGAGGAAGATCGCCGGCAGATCAAACGGTGGAAGGCGATGCGCCGCCACGTGCGGCAGATTCAACGCCACTGCGAGCCGGGCGATCTGCTCTGCCGGCGGCGACAGCGCCAGGCACTCCTGCATTGGGCCTATGACAGCCGCAAAATTTGAAGGCGCGACTATTCCGCAGCTAAGCGATTCCGCAGATCCACTTTAACTTCTCCAACAAACATCAAGGTTAACGACGGATCGGTGCATCCGGCGGCTTTGG
>Ga0306923_10007235_pt1 | contig 11036 bp, 10 predicted proteins | sample sta12Can44000108_FD_203841 | JGI IMG/M metagenome (GOLD analysis project Ga0306923, IMG submission 203841) | Lab enrichment of tropical soil microbial communities from Luquillo Experimental Forest, Puerto Rico - statanox.12C.anox.44.000.108 (v2)... | ecosystem: Environmental > Terrestrial >...
GAAAGATTGACTGGGTTTAGTACAAGATCGGAATTTGGAATCTTCCTTGCCAGTTGCCGTTCGGCGTGGACGCGGTTTTGGTTCGACACGAAGAGCACGCGGGAAGCTCGTGCAAAAATGTTGGAAACGTGGTCGCGCCGGCAATCGTCGGTCAGCAGTGGTAGGTTCTCATTGCATTGGCAAACTAAAACAAAAGGGATCGGTGCAACGTAGAGCAACTCCAGCAGATCTGGCTGCGAAAAAACATCGAAACTCGATCCTTGGCTAATCACGATTACATCCGGATTCATCTTGAAAAGGTCGCGGTAACTTGATGCAGGACCGAATAATGTTCCTTGAACTCGGCAATCCGGGTTATGCCGGCGCAAAATCTTCGCTCCGCGGCGTTCAAGTTCGACCAGTTTCGGCGGCGTTTTAGTCCACCCAAGAACGGAAACGAAAACTTCATGCCCGGCGTTTAACGCCTCGAAAGCAGTTTCCGCCCAAAGTTCCTCGCTACCCCCCCAGGGATTCCAACTCATCGTCGAGATAAATCCGAATCTCAAGCGTAGTTGTTGTTCGTTCATGCGCTTAGTTGGATGCGATAGCCATTAATGGAACGGATTTGCTGGTCGCAGAAGTTCGGAATTTAAACGTCACAGAGACGTCTATGAGCAGCTCCTGCCCTTGGGGTGAGCCGCGCCTCGTCAAACTCCGTCGCAACGCGTTTGGAGGGCTTTTAAGGGACATGACAGTAACGGTTCTCGTAGCGCGAGTCAGTGGGCTCAAACTTTCATGTGCTAAATATATCATGTTATCTTAAGGCGGCTTATTTGATGATTCTCAGATTGGTCGAACAAGTCCTCGCTCAAGCGCTGGGACGTTCCGCATGCATTAAGAGTCCGATATACGTTGTGTTATTGGGTGCCGTCGCATCCACAATACTGTATTTCTTAAAATATTTGTTAGCACACCGGTTCAGCCAACTTGGATTGAAGCGCCAAAGACCGCGCAGACACCACGTTGCAAAGCCAAATAATGACGATCTTGGCGCTCGCAACGCCCAAATCCCTTGGTTGATGAAGAAACAGAGGGCCCGCGGACCGCAAGTCAGCTTCTTCGCTTCCTTGATCCGAAAGCCTGCTCGCTCCAACAACAAACGCAGCCCATCCGCCGTCCACCTCTGGAAGTCATACGGACATCCATGATCCTCGAAAAGCCCATGCGTTGTGAGAATGAGAAAACCGCCTGGTCTCAAGACCCGAAAACATTCTGTTATATAGCCAGTAGGCTCTGGCACATGCTCCAGCACTTGTGTAGAAAGAACCATGTCAAAAGAGCCATCCGGGGCAGGGATTGAAGAGTCTGCGGGTAAAAGAAAATCAAGCCCTTTGCAGGGCGTAAAGTCGGCCCGGATGTATTCGCTCTTCGGGAAAAGGGCACGGTAGGGTGACCCTCCACAACCATAGTCGAGAATGCGGATTTTTTCCGAAGTCTCAAAGAGACCAACGGCTTCGCGCAAATCGAACAGGTGCAAATAGAAAGAACTAGTTACCCGCGGGCGTAGCCGCTCCCCCACGTAGTCGTCCGCTTCCAGAAGCCGCGAGAGGTCGTTGTATCTTACTTCGAGAGAGCTATCCATTCTGCCTCCTCACGTAACTGCAAACTTCATGGCGCCACCGTATAGGGTTTTTTTATTCAAAATCACAACACGAAATTTTCAGATTCCTTCCAAATATTCCGCATAAAGCCAGATTCCTGCCGTTCCTTCGCGCAGCGCCTGTTTAGGGCGGTAACGGAATCTAGCGAATTCAGCGAAATACAAAGAAACTCTCTTGACCGCTAAAGTAGGGCTAGATCTATCCCGACTCGTGTGCCGGTCCTCATTTATCCGGCAGTTTGGTATAAATCGCAAAAATATTTCTGCCCTCAACGAATTTGGCGATCACTCTCATGAGGGGCTTCTGGTATGGCCGAAAGATTCGATCCGCAAGCTTGCCAAGACAGGGAGATTTTGAACTTAAATACTCCAGCTGAGTTCTGAAGTACGATCCGTGATCAAATAGAGGTTCTATCCTGACTAAACAAGCCCGCAGAGGAAAAACCTTCTGGAGGTTCTTTAGCGATTTCTTGTTCCATAAACCCATGTGGTGGGGAGGTAGGTTCAGCGTGTGGTATTTATCGTGTTTGAACAAGAAGGGATTATTGTTCGGCACGCTGATGATAAGTTTTCCGCGCGGTTTGATCACTTTTAAACAATCCGCGATAAAGTCGCCAGCAGCCTCAACATGCTCAAGGACCTGAAATGCACAAACAACACTGTATTTGCCCGGTTTGCTCTTAGCGTGATCGTGAATCGCCTCCGGATAAACATGCAAACCCTTGACCGTTGCTATTTTCACTGCCTGCGGGTTAAATTCAAGCCCCGCGCAACGGACGTTCCGGTCAACCATTTTGCGGAGAAACGAGCCAAATCCACATCCTACTTCCAAGACGTAATCCCTCTCTCCGATCTGTTTATTTGCCAGGTCATGCTCCCATCTCCAGGATCCATAATACCAGGGAAGTTTCTGCAAATGTTCGTACAGCTCGCTATCTCCGGCGATTCTCGGCGGGTAAAAAAAACGGTATCCCGTTTCATTACATCGATAGAGAGCAACACTGTCAATGTTTTCAAAGTAGGCGCTTGCGTCGAAAGCGTACTCGGCTTTATACTGAGCAACTATTCTCTCAGAGTCTAGCTCTTCTTCAAGAGTGACACTTTGTGCGCGAGTCAGTGGGCTGATAACTTTCATGTGATGTTAAGGAGGCTTACTTGATGATTCTCATCAGACTGCACTGGTCGAAGCGTCCCTCGCTCAAACGCCGAGGCGCACATTAAGAGTGCGATATACTTTGTGTAATTGGGTGCCGCTGCATCCACGATCCTATATTATTTGTTAAAATATTTGTCAGCACAGCGGTTCAGCCAACTTGGATTGAAGCGCCAAAGGCCGCGCAGACCCCACGTTGCAAAACCGAATAATGACGACCTTGTCGCTTGCAACTGCCAAATCCCTTAGCTTGGTGAAGAAACAGAAAGCCCGCGGTCCGCGCGGGTGTAACCACGCCCTCACCTAATCGTCCCCTTCCAGAACCTATGAAAGGTTGTTGTTTTCTAGTTCGAGAAAGCCATCCATTCTGCTTCCTCATGGTAAGTGCAATTTTCAGGGCGCCATCCAAACAGGGTGGTCTTATTCAAGATGATGACGCGAAACTGGCAGATCCCTTCCAACTGTTGATAACGTTGCCCTCCAGGGGGGTCGGCGAAATATGCCGTTAAGCTATACTGGCCAACGTTTAGATTCAGTCTTGGTATACGGCATATTACCGTTGTCGCACCTGAACCCTTGCAGATTTCGATAGGATGGTCAAAAGCAAGGAAATGAAGCACAGGAACCTGGGCCTGGTTAACGATTTGAAATGAGAGGCAGGCTCCGGGAATAGGCTCCGGATAGTAAAAATCAAACTCAATTCTCATCGGAGCGCCACTCTCGTGAATCGAGCCCGGCTGTGAACAGAACACTTCGACTCTAGTTATCGACGGCTTCCCGAGATTGGGTGACGCTTCGTAGCGCGCTTCTTGGCATTGCATTGAGATCAGGTATTTTCCAACGGTCTCCTGTGTTTCGCCAAAAAAAGTGCACCTGCCAGCCTGTAGCAGGGCACATTTCCTGGTAAGCGATGTGACGGCTGACATATTGTGGCTGACAAAAATTACGGTTCGCCCGGAATGGCTGACATCCTCCATTTTGCCCAAGCACTTCTTCTGAAACTCAGTATCACCGACCGCCAGTACTTCATCCACGATTAAGATCTCCGGCTCCAAATGCGCGGCCACCGCGAAGGCAAGCCGCACATACATACCGCTGCTGTATCGTTTCACGGGTGTGTCGAGGAATTTTTCGACTTCAGCAAAGGTAACGATCTCGTCGAACTTGGCCTTGATTTCGACGCGGCTCATCCCAAGGATCGCGCCGTTCAGGAAGATGTTCTCGCGTCCCGTCAGTTCAGGATGGAAGCCGGTGCCGACTTCAAGCAAGCTGGCCACGCGACCTTTAATGTGGATGCGGCCTTCGGTTGGTTCCGTGATCCTGCTCAGAATTTTTAGAAGGGTGGATTTACCCGCGCCATTTCGCCCGATGACGCCGAGCACATCTCCCTGCTTGAGTTCAAACGACACGTCCTTGAGCGCCCAGAAGTTCTCAACAAAATTGTTGGAACAAGGGCGAACGGTGACATCGGGATGAGATCCGTTTGAGCTGTGCCGGGCACGAATTTTCTCAGCGATCGCTTTGAACGGCGCTACTGCCCCTCGGGCAATTACGTCGCGGAGAGCAATGTATCGCTCGCCATTACCCTTGTGCGTCAGGGTGTACCGTTTGCCGAGGCTTTCAATCGAGATCACGGTGTCAGACATGAGAGGAGAAAATTTCGGGTTGCGGATTGCGGATTGCGGAATTGGCGCTCTTTCTATGTGGGATTGGCGCCGGGCTTGGCCGAACTGCCGCGCGGAATTGAGGATTGCGAATCGCGGATGGGAGGCTGAATGCTGATGGGAGATGAAAAAAGAACTTGAAGCTAGAACCAAGCGGTTTGCACTTTCCGTAATTCAGGTGGTTGGCAAGTTGCCTCGCGGCAAAGCTTCGGATGTGATTGGGTATCAACTGCTGAAAAGCGGCACCTCCATCGGGGTTAACTACCGGGAAGTCAATCGAGCACAGTCTCATGACGATTTCATTCACAAGGTAGCCATCTGTGAAAAGGAAGCTGCGGAAACAGAATATTGGCTGGAACTGGCGATGGAGGCGAATTTGATCGGGCCGAACACCACAGCTATTGCAAGAAGTTCAGGAACTGCTGGCAATATTGGTTGCGAGCGGCCGAACTGCCAAGTCGCGCGGCTGATTGCCATTACGCCAATTCCTCAGTCCGCAATCCGAAATTCTTCCTGGTAGTTGGCCCCGATGGAGGTGCCCTTTTCCAATCCGCAATCCGCAATTCAAATTCGGCCCTCAATCCGCGATTCGCAATCCGCAATCCCCAATGGAATTCGCTCCCCAATTCCGCAATCCGCAATCCGAAATTCAAATAATATCCGCAAACGTCTTCTCCGTCCTCCGGAAATACCAGATACCAAGAAATAGGAAGAGGGTGACAACTATCATCGAGATAGCAAAGCCCGGCAGATAAATGTCCGATGCTCCCCGGCAGATCGCCCAGCGGAACCCATCGATGACTCCCACGATGGGATTCAGGGAATAGACCAGGCGCCATTTGTCCGGAATTACTTCACTGCTGAAACCGACCGGTGAAATGAAGAGGCCGAATTGCACGATGAATGGGATAATATAACGAAAATCTCGAAATTTAACGTTAAGCGCAGTCAGGAACAGTCCTGGACCAAGCGCTGCGAGGAAGGCTAACATTGTGAAAAAAGGAAGGGTAAGCAGTCGCCAGTCCGGCATGAAGTGAAACCAAATCATCAGCACCCCCAGCAGCGCGGCTGAAATCAGGAAATCTACAAGACTGGTGATGACTGCGCCGGCTGGAATGATCAGGCGCGGGAAATAAACTTTCGATATCAGGTTAGTGTTGACGACCAGACTCTGGCTGGCTTCCGAGAGCGAGTTCGAGAAAAACTGCCAGGGCAACATCGCGGCGAAGACCAGGATTGGATAAGGGATGCCATTGGAAGGCATCTTTGCGATCCGGCCAAACACAACCGTAAAAATGACCATGGCGAGAAAAGGACGAAGAATCGCCCAAATCACTCCGATGGCAGTTTGCTTGTACCGAACGCTAATATCTCGCCAGGCGAGGATGTAAAAAAGCTCGCGGTAACGCCAGAGATCGCGCCAGTAGTTTTGCTCGGTGCGGCCGGGTTCGATCAGAAGTTCTTGCATTTCAGGTGCCCTTCAAAAACTCTACTTCGTTTGGCGGACTGATTCGTTCCAGTCGAAGCCGGGATCCTGGCCGAGGCTCTTATGTAGACCGGTTGGCCAATACTCCCCCATTGGCATATTGATAGGAAGCTCATAGGTTAGCTGTCTTTTTCTCTTTGTTGAATGATGGTTGAGCCATATCGACAGTTTGCCTCTAGATGAGGCTCTTATAGACTTCACTGTACCGTTGCGCTTGTAGCTCGAGCGAGTATTCTTCGACAGCGATGCGCCGGCACATAGCGCTCATTGCCTCACGTTTTCCTGTCCCGTTGAGCAGATCACAGATAGCGCTACAGAGTGCGGTCGGATCTGCAGGCACGGTCAGACCATTGACACCGTGCCGGATCATATCAGGGATGCCGCCGACCGCAACACCCACGGCCGGAACACCACAGGCCATAGCCTCAAGAACCGTGTTGGGCAGATTGTCTTGTAAGGAACAAATGACAAACAGGTCTGCGAGGCTGTAGACCATCGAAAGAAACCGGTCATTATTCAGAGAGCCTAAGTGCAACCACGGTATCTGCAATTGCATAAGCGGTTTGTTGTGACCTAAAGATACCAGCGAGAGCTTTGGCACCAATTCCGCAGATCGAGTAAGAGCTTGGGCCAAGAGCGCGAATCCTTTTCGTCGGCTGTCCGCTAGTTCGGCGAGAAAGAGCACAACCTTCGCATCTTGAGGAATGCCTAATAGATTACGAACACTAGTTCGATTCTGTGGAGCGAAGTCGCGCACGTTCAAACCGTATGGTATAATCGTGACAGGGAACTTCCCAAGAATCGGACTTCGACTCACTTCCTCGGCAAGCCATCTGCTCGGAGTTACGATGCGCAAACGCGATGGAGGTACCCGCGAGAAGATGCCTTTTTTCCTCCGCCATATCTGATGAGAGAGGTCCGTTTCATCACTTGAACCGAGTTGAGGACAAGCCCCGCAGTGATCGACGTAGCGTCCACACCCGAGATTGTAATGGCAACCTCCGGTAAATGGATTCATATCATGGAGGGTCCAGACTACCGGTTTGGATTGCGGTATGCGCGCGAAGAAAGCGTCATAGGCCAGAAGGCCGGAAACCCAATGCAAATTGATAATATCGCAGGCGGGTATCTGACTAAGCAACGTAGATGCGTATTCGCTCCTGTCATCGCTGAATAACTCGTAGCCCGCCGGACGCGAATTCCGGTAATGCCGAAAATCTTGTGCAATCCGATATTGGCCCAGACCGCGCCGCATACGACTCATGAGGTCCATCGGCCGATCAATGGCAATCACGCTGGGGTCGTCACCGCTTTTTGAGGCGACGAGCATGAAAGATTCGTGACCGACGCTTTGAAGGCCTTTGTGGAGGCGGTACGCAGCCCGGGCCGCGCCCCCTTGCAAATCGATTTTGGCCAGATGAACAATCTTCATATTCACAAAAAGGATACCAACAGTAAAACCGCCCACGTTTCTCGGATACTAATACGCCTAGCTAGCGAGCGAGGCCGCGCTTAGACCAGCCAGATGTAAGGTTATTAAGGTGCGCTGGGAGGAGCAGCCAGTCGTGCGAGGCGGCCTCGCTTATAGAATCCTTGAAAAGCAGAACCACCAATGATTAATGCGCGGATACGGAAAAAACTTGACTCATCTGCCACCGATTTTCCTTTTCAAGGGTCCAAATCGTCAGCCAGGAGGCCTTACGGGCAACCAGCCCACGCCACAGAAAACAAACTGCGAGGAGAAGTCCCAGCCATCGCGCTTGCAGACTTCATGTACACCCCTTCGTTTTCCATTTTAGCTGAGCGTCAACGATTCTTCGGCGCGCACCCTTGGCCCATCGCAGGACCGGACCTGGAATAACCCCGCGCAGGCCCAGATGCAGCTTAAGAAGAACAAAGCCCCTTCCCTTCGGACTCAAGGGCACAAAATACCTAGGTAAATCCACCCTCTTAAAGCCGTTATGCCGCTTGAAATCCCCAAGGCTTCCATCTTCCCACTTTGCGTAGACAAGGTAAGGAATTCCCTTTTCTGCACAGCGGTCAACGGCCTTGGCAATAAGGATATTATTGGGGGCCTTGTCTCGATGAGCAATCTTGGAAATGATCTGGCCCAAGGCTGCATAGTTCCCCGCAAACGCCAGCATGATGAAACCTATCAGTTCGTCGTTCAGGTACGCCCCGAAAATCTCCTCTCGAAACAAGAACCGACTGAATTCGCTTTTTATCGTTCGGAAATCTTTTCCGTAGTGCCAGAAACGCTTCCCTTGACGGACAGGCGTTTCATTGAAGATGGATCTCATTCCGTCGACAAATGAGTCATCGAACTCCGTAGTTCTGACAACGACTCCCTTCTTCTCCGCTCGCCTGACCATGTTCCTTGTTTTACTGTTCAATTGCTTCTCCCACCAGAAAGAATAGCTCTTAATTGGAAGCGCTGCGATGGCATCACTCACCATGTGGTAGCTATATCTGGGCACACAATGAGGCAGGCGTTGCCAGAAGGTTAGAATATCCGGCGAGGGGGCCAGACGCCGAAGACTCGCAATGACCGCCTCGGGATCCTCGAGGTCTTCATACCACTCGTGCTCGAGCCTGGCGATCCGTACGAACCGGCCCTGGATCAGAAACCTCTTATCGTTAACTTGAACACTCATTTCCGGATGTACGACCAAGTGAGAATGCTACCTATAAACAACCTGTCGAGGGAACTGGAGATACACTCCCCTTCACAACACTTCTCTAGATCTAGACTACCCACTTTAGGGGTTTCTTGAGGAGATCGTTCTGGCTTTTGCGCCAGGAACGATACCCAGCGCCTTGAGACACTCTCGACGCGCGTCCGTTTCAGTCGGACTCTGACGGCGAGGACGACAGATACGCTTTTGGATCGACAACAGGCATTGGCTCACCTCTTCACAACCCGTTGCAGTAACGCGTCAAGGGAATCCGCAACAGCCGCAGAACCGTACATGGCTTGCACAGACCGAGCTGCCGTATGCTCCCACCTTCCTGTCCGTATCACGTGCTGGATGGTTGCGGCAATTGTTGCAGCACTGTTGTCGGCCATGTACGTTATCCCCGATTCAACCTCCTTTTCCAGCGTGCCCATTGGCGTGGTGATAACGTGGGCGCCGGCTCCTAGATATTCGATAATCTTGAATGCAAAAACATTCCCGGGCGTCTTGCTTAGAGCGTGTGGGTTAATGCAAATTTTTGCCGAACAGAGGAGCTCTACTAATTCTTTTCTGTTAATTAAGCCATGAAATACTATACCTCGGATCTCTGCTGCAAGTTGCTTTAGTTCGTCTGTCAATTGACCGTGCCCAGTAATGTGGAGCTCCCAGCCGGAGATCTCTGCTGCTCCCCAGGCCGTGATTAGCCGATCGATGCCGTTCGACTTCGTATGTGTACCAGAAAATAATACCCAATTCTTCCTATCGCTATTTGTCCGCGCACTTTTTGTCACGATGTCGTCACCCACAACACCTCGCAACAGGAGCTTCGGAATGTGAGGCGAAAATTGCGACAGAAGGTGCGGTGACACCGCTATCCCTCCGGAAACTATTCCTAAAACTCCAGTGGCCGCGTCATGATGGAATTTTGTAAGGAATCCGCCTGCTGCCTGACCTACGACGTTCACGAAGGAATCGTCTTCATATTCCAAGATGACTGGAAGCCCCAGACTTCGGTTAGCATAGTGCGCGCAGGTGATATGTGCACGTTTCATGTTATAGATAATTACGAGATCATAGGGTGCGATTCGGTGTCTCTTTTTGAAAAAGCGAAGCGTCGATACGCTCGACCAAAGGCCGCCTAAGAATCTGATACGCAAGGCAGACGAGTAATGGATCGAGATCTGTGGGTTAAATGGTTTCGTCTCGAAAAACGCCGGATACAGCCTGCAGCGCGGATCATCTACTTCACCGGGGGATATGATATCCAATTCGTGCGATCGAGAGCGAAGCAGTTGGGTGATGAGCTCGATCTTGATTGTGTTAGCTAAACTAAGATTATTCACCACCGGCCGACGTTCTGCCAGGGTTGGACCTTTGTATGGAGCAATATACGCAATTCGCATCTTGTTTAGTTCAATTGAGTTGTGGACTCGCTTGCTTTGATTATTCGACCACCCGCTTACCCTGTTTGCGCGCGTAAAACTGTTCCTTGATCCACTTGTAGGTGGTCGCCAGGCCTTTGTCGAGCGGCGTGTTGGGCTCCCATTTTAGGACTTTCTTGATAAAATCGTTGTTGCTGTTACGTCCACCGACGCCGCGTGGCGCCGTGAGGTCGTATTCGCGCTTCAGCTTCAGGCCTGCGATCCCTTCAACCTTGTCAACCAGTTCGTTGATCGTCACCAGTTCGCTGGTGCCGAGATTGATTGGGGTTGCAATCAAGTCGTCGCAGTGTGTGATCATATCAATGCCCTTCACGCACTCCTCAATTTACATGAAGCTTCGCGTAGACGTGCCGTCGCCCCAGATGTTGATCTTGCCGGTATCCCCGTAAACTGCCTCGATGACCTTGCGGCAGATTGCCGCGGGCGCTTTCTCGCGTCCGCCGTCCCACGCGCCATTCGGGCCATAAACGTTGTGGAACCGCGCGATGAACGTCTTCATGCCTCGCTCGTGCCAGTATTCCTCGCGGAACATCTCGGAGACGAGCTTTTCCCAGCCGTAACCGCGCTCGGCCATCGCCGGGTAGGCGTCAGATTCCTTGAGGGCGCGCACATTCGGATCCCGTTGAAGCAATGTATTGTAAACGCAAGCGGCCGATGAGAAAAAATACCGCTGCGCACCTGCCGGTAGGCCGCCTCGATCATGTGGGTACTGATGAGGATGCTACGCAGGCACTCGACCCGTTACGCTCAATAAACCCCATACCGCCCATGTCCGCGGCGAGGTTGTAAACCTCCACGCCACCCTCACAAACTCGAGCACAGTTGTCCTCTCGGCTCAGATCAAGACAAAGCGACTCGACGCAAGGTAAGCGTAAATACCACTCATATAGCGGCTTCCTGTCTACGGTGCGGATGCGGGCGAAGCCCTTTTAAGTGAGTTCATTAAAGACGTACTCGCGCACTGCGCGCATCCAACA
>Ga0306923_10007238_pt1 | contig 11034 bp, 6 predicted proteins | sample sta12Can44000108_FD_203841 | JGI IMG/M metagenome (GOLD analysis project Ga0306923, IMG submission 203841) | Lab enrichment of tropical soil microbial communities from Luquillo Experimental Forest, Puerto Rico - statanox.12C.anox.44.000.108 (v2)... | ecosystem: Environmental > Terrestrial > Soil...
CGATCAAGCCGTGTCGGGCGCTGCCGTGGGTCTCGGCATCCTCGATCGCGAACGGATCATCGCCAAAGCCGGTTTCAATCGATGGTTGGTGCCACCGGCGGCGCTCTGCATCCATCTGTGCATCGGCATGGCCTACGGCTTCTCGGTGTTCTGGCTACCGCTGTCGCGCGCCATCGGCTTGAGCGCATCGAAGTCCTGCCCGGACATGTCGATCTTCACCGAGCTCGTCACCACGACGTGCGACTGGAAGGTCGCGAGCCTCGGCTGGATGTACACCTTGTTCTTCGTCTTCCTCGGCATCTCGGCCGCGATGTTCGGCGGCTGGGTCGAGCGCTCAGGCCCGCGTAAGGCCGGCGTCGCCGCGGCGGTGCTGTGGTGCGGCGGTCTGGTGCTGGGCGCGATCGGCGTCATCGGCCATCAATTGTGGCTGTTGTGGCTCGGCTCCGGCGTGATCGGCGGCCTCGGCCTCGGCCTCGGCTACATCTCCCCGGTGTCGACGCTGGTGAAATGGTTCCCGGACCGGCGCGGCATGGCGACCGGCATGGCCATCATGGGCTTCGGCGGCGGCGCCATGATCGGCGCGCCGCTCGCCAATCTGCTGATGAATTATTTCAAGACGCCAACCAACGTCGGCGTCTGGCAAACCTTCCTGGCGATGGCCGCGATCTATTTCGTCTTCATGATGATCGGCGCCTTTCGCTACCGACTGCCGCCGACCGGCTGGCGTCCGGATGGCTGGACGCCGCCGCCGGCCACCAACACCATGATCACCCAGCATCAGGTGCATCTGCGCGATGCGCACAAGACGCCGCAATTCTGGCTGATCTGGTGGGTGCTCACGCTCAATGTCTCCGCCGGAATCGGCGTCATCGGCATGGCCTCGCCGATGCTGCAGGAGATCTTTGCCGGCAAGCTGATCGGCCATCCGGAGCTCGCCTTCAACGCGCTCGATGCTTCGCAGAAAGTAGCGATCGCGACCATCGCGGCGGGCTTCGCGGGGCTATTGTCGCTGTTCAACATCGGCGGCCGCTTCTTCTGGGCGTCGCTGTCCGACTATATTGGGCGCAAAAACACCTACTACACGTTCTTCATCCTCGGCATCATCTGCTACCTGTTGATGCCGTGGTCGGCCAATGCCGGCTCGAAGCTGGTGTTCGTCAGCGCCGTCTGCATCATCCTGTCGATGTACGGCGGCGGCTTCGCCACCGTTCCGGCCTATCTCGCCGACATGTTCGGCACCCAGTTCGTCGGCGCCATCCACGGACGCCTGCTGACGGCCTGGTCGACGGCCGGCATCATCGGCCCGGTGGTGGTGAACTATATCCGCGAAGCGCAGCTCGCCGCCGGCGTGCCGCGCGCGCATCTCTACGACTACACTCTCTACATCCTCGCCGGCATGCTGGTCATCGGCTTGATCTGCAATTTCCTGGTCAAGCCCGTGAATCCAAAATGGTACATGAGCCCCGAGGAAGTGGCGAAACTGCAAGCTGCAACCGCAGCAGCAGGCGCGACGACGACGGGCTCGTTCGGCATCGGCAAGGGTGGCCTCGATTGGCAGGCCGCACTGTTCTGGTGCTTCGTCGGCATCCCGCTGGCCTGGGGCGTGTGGATCACGCTGGAATCGGCAGCGAAGATTCTGCAATAAGCCGCCGCAACGGTAAGAACGCGAACGGCGCGGCTTTTTGGGCCGCGCCGTTTTATTTTGTTTCTTGGATGCGGTGCGACACGAAGTGATGCACCGCTGATCCGGGATCGTCTCAAACTCAAACGTATGCGAAGGTCCCGGGTTTGCGGCGCACCACTTTGTGCTGCGCTGCGCCCGGGAAAACTCAGCCGCTACGCCACCTTCTGCTGCATGTGCGGGAACATGGCGGCGAGCGCCTCCGCATCCATCTCGGTCTTAAACTTGTGGCGGTCCTTGAGGGCCGAGGCGCGCTGCGCCGCCGGCCGCGCGCTGACCTCGTCGGTGAGGCGCTTCAAGTTCTTGTACTTGTCCCAGGCGCCCTCGCCGACGACATTCGGCAGCAGCCGTGCCCAGCCCCACACGTTCATGTCGACGATCGTGTAGGTATCGCCGAGCATGTATTTGTGCTTGCCGAGCCGCACATCGAGGATGCCGGCATGGCGGTGGCCTTCGAACGTGTAGCGGTTGATGGCGTAGGCGATCTTCTCCGGTGCGTAATTTCGGAAGTGCACCGACTGGCCGAAATAGGGCCCGACGCCGGACGACACGAAGAACATCCAGGACAGCAGTTCGCCGCGCCCCTTGTCGGACTTCGCCGGCAGGAACTTTCCGGTCTTCTCGGCGAGATACATCAGGATGGCGCTCGAATCGAACACGGTGGCGTCGCCATCGACGATGGCGGGCAGCTTCGCATTCGGATTGATCGCCAGAAAGTCCGCCTTGTGCTGCTCGCCCTTGCGGGTGTCGACCGGGATCGCGTCGTATTGCAGGCCGGCCTCTTCGAGGAACAGCGCCACCTTGGTCGGGTTCGGTGCTCCGCTATAGTAGAACTTCAGCATAGTTTCACTCCTTGATGTTACGTTGTTAGAACAATCCGACAATGCGGCCGTCGGAGCCGATGTCGATCGAATCCGCCGCCGGCACTTTCGGCAGCCCGGGCATGGTCATGATCTCACCGCAGATTGCCACCACGAACTCGGCGCCGGCCGAGAGCCGCACCTCGCGCACGTTGATGATATGGTCGGTCGGCGCGCCCTTGGCATCGGGGTTGGTCGAGAAGCTGTATTGCGTCTTGGCCATGCAGATCGGGAGCTTGCCGTAGCCCATGGCCTCGAAATTGGCGAGCTGGTCGCGCACCGGCTTGTCGACCGCGATATCTCGCGCGCGATAAATCTCCTTGGCGATAGTGCGGACCTTCTCCAGAAGCGGCATGTCGTCGGGATAGAGGAACTTTAGCTTGCTCTTGCCAGAGTCGCAGACCTTGACCACGGCGCGGGCGACGTCGGCGGCGCCCTCGCCGCCCATGGCCCAGTGATCGGCCATGTAGCACTCGACGCCGAGTGACTTGCACTTGTCTTTGACCAGCGCGATCTCGGCCTCGGTGTCGGCGGAGAAGCGGTTGATCGATATCACGGGCACGATGCCGAATTTCTGCACGTTCTCGACATGGCGCTGCAGGTTGCTCATGCCGGACTCGAGCGCCTTCAGGTTCTCCTGCTTGAGGTCCTCTTTCTTGACGCCGCCGTGCATCTTCAGCGCGCGGATGGTCGACACGAGTACCGCGCAATCGGGCGCGATGCCGGCCTTGCGACACTTGATGTCCATGAACTTCTCGCCGCCGAGGTCGGCGCCGAAGCCGGCTTCGGTAACGACGTAGTCGGCGAGCTTGAGCGCCGTGGTCGTCGCCAGCACCGAATTACAGCCGTGGGCTATGTTGGCGAACGGCCCGCCGTGGATGAAGGCCGGCGTGCCTTCGAGCGTCTGAACGAGGTTCGGCGCCAGCGCCTCCTTGAGCAGCACGGTCATGGCGCCGTGGGCCTTGATGTCGCTCGCCCGCACCGGCTTGCGGTCGCGCGTATAGGCGACGACGATGTTGCCGAGGCGGCGCTTCAGATCGTCGAGGTCGCGGGCGAGGCAGAAGATCGCCATGACCTCCGACGCGACGGTGATGTCGAAGCCGTCCTCGCGGGGAAAGCCGTTGGCGACGCCGCCCAGCGAGCCGACGATCGAGCGCAGCGCGCGATCGTTCATGTCGAGCACGCGGCGCCAAGCGACGCGGCGCTCGTCGACGCCGAGCGCATTGCCCCAGTAGATGTGATTGTCGAGCATGGCGGCGAGAAGGTTGTTCGCCGAGGTGATGGCGTGGAAGTCGCCGGTAAAGTGCAGATTGATGTCTTCCATCGGGACCACTTGCGCATAGCCGCCGCCGGCAGCGCCGCCCTTCATGCCGAACGACGGCCCGAGCGACGGCTCGCGCAGGCACAGCATCGCCTTCTTGCCGATGTGGTTGAGCGCGTCGGTCAGCCCCACCGTCGTCGTGGTCTTGCCTTCGCCGGCCGGCGTCGGCGTGATGGCGGAGACCAGGATCAGCTTGCCGTTCGGTCTGCTCTGCAGCAACTTGACGTAGTCCATCGACACCTTGGCCTTGTAGTGGCCGTAGGGCTCGAGATTGTCCGGGCTGATGCCGAGCTTTTCCTTGGCAATGTCGAGGATTGGCCGCTTCTTAGCGGCCTGGGAGATTTCGATGTCGGACTTCGGCGACTGATGTTGCGTGGCGGGCATGTTTTGCTGATCCGTCGATTGAGGGGAAAACCCGGCAAGGCTGTGATGATTTATCCTGTCATGCCCGCGGGCGCGGGCATCCGGTGCTGAGACTCACGCGAACCTCGCTTTGACCGCGAGGTTGACCGACGTCGCCCACTCGCCGGCCTCGACTTTCTTGCCGTCAGCAGGCTGCACGCGCGTGACTTTGAAGCGGCCGTCGGCGCAGACCACGGTGAAGCCGTCAGCATCGACGGCGACGATCTCGCCGAGCTTGCCGGCGATCCCTTTCGGATCTTTGGCCGGCAGCGGCTTGGCGTCGAAGATTTTCAATTGCCTACCGTCGAGCGTGCTCCAGGCGCCGGGCGCCGGATTGCAGCCGCGGATGAGGCGGTCGATCAGCTGCCACGGCTTGCCCCAGTCGATCTTGGCATTGTCGGGGCCGCAGCGGCCTTCGTAAGTTGCCTTCGCCTCGTCCTGCTTGACGCGCGGCGCCTTGCCGGCCTTCACCAGATCGACCGACTCCAGCATCGCCTCGACGCCCATGGGAAATAACCGATCGAAATAAACGGTGCCGAGCGTGTCGCTCGGCCCGATCGGCGTTTTCTTCTGCATCAGCACGTCGCCGGTATCGAGGCCGTTGTCGGGCCAGAAAATCGAAAGCCCGGTCTCGGTCTCGCCCTTGATAATCGGCCAGTTGATGGCGCTGGCGCCGCGATAGGCCGGCAGCAGCGACGGGTGATACTGGATCGAGCCGTGGGTCGGGATGTTGAGAAACTCTTCGGGCACAAAGAGCGTTACAAATGCCATGACCTGAAGGTCGGGCTTAAGCGCTTTGAACTCCTCCCACACGTCCGGCTTCTTGTAGGACTCCGGCTGATACACCGGCAGCTTCGCCGCCACAGCCGCTTCCTTCAGCGGGTCGGGCCGCGCGCCCGGCTTCTCCGGCGCGACATAGACGGCAATGACATCCTCGCCGCGCTTCAGCAGCGCTTCGAGCACCGCCTTGCCGAACGCCTGCTGGCCGTGAACGACGATACGCATACATGTTCCTCTCTCAATCCTCGCTTGTCATGCCCGCGAAGGCGGGCATCCGGTAACCACCGCTCCCACGGTGAATACTGGGTCCCCCGCGGGAGCTTGTCATCGGGCCGGCCGCTTCGAGCCGGACCCGTTGGCGGGGGACGACAGTTTCGCTATGCCGCTTCCGCCTTGGCTGGCTTCTCGGGCGGCGTGATCGCGCCCGATACTTTGATGTCGGCAACTTCCTTGTCGGAATAGCCGAGCACCTTGCGCAACACTTCGTCGGTGTGCTCGCCAAGAAGGGGCGAGCGCCGCACGTCGGCGGGCGAGTCCGACAATTTGATCGGATTGCCGACGGTCAGATATTTGCCACGGCCGGGGTGATCGACCTCGACCACGGTGCCGGTCGCGCGCAGCGACTGCTCCTCGGCGATCTCCTTCATTGACAGGATCGGCCCGACCGGAATGTCGTGCTGGTTGCAGATATCCATGACCTCGAATTTGGTCTTGGTCTTGGTCCACGCCTCGATGGTGTCGAAGATGTGCCGCAGCCGCGGCAGCCGCGCCGGCGGCGTGGCGTAGTCGGGATCGGTCTTCCATTCCGGTTTGCCGATCAGGTCGCAGATCGGGGCCCAGACCGGCGCCTGGGTGATGAAGTAGCTGTAGGCATCGGGATCGGTCTCCCAGCCTTTGCATTTCACGATCCAGCCCGGCTGGCCGCCACCGGAATCGTTGCCGGCGCGCGGCACTGCCACGCCGAACGGCACGTTCTCGCCGTACTGGCTATACTCGGTGAGCGGACCGTGGCCGAGGCGCTGCTGGTCGCGCAGCTTGACGCGGGCGAGATTGAGCACGCCGTCCTGCATGGCGCACAGCACGCGCTGGCCGCGGCCGGTGCGGATGCGCTGATAAAGTGCCGAGACGATGCCGAGCGCGAGGTGCAGCCCGGTACCGCTGTCGCCGATCTGCGCGCCAGTGACGAGCGGCGGACCCTCGCGGAAGCCGGTGGTCGAAGCCGCGCCGCCGGCGCATTGGGCCACGTTCTCGTAGACCTTGCAGTCCTCGTACGGTCCCGGGCCGAAGCCCTTCACCGATGCGACGACCATGCGCGGATTGAGCTTGTGGATGTGCTCCCACGTCAGCCCCATGCGGTCGAGTGCGCCGGGGGCGAAGTTCTCTACCAGCACGTCGCACTGCTTGACCAGGCGGTCGACGATTTCCTTGCCCTTTGGGTGCTTTGAATCGATCGTGATCGAGCGCTTCGACCCGTTGAGCATCGTGAAGTAGAGGCTGTCCTGGCCTTTGACGTCGCGCAATTGGCCGCGCGTGATATCGCCGACGCCGGGCCGCTCCACCTTGATGACGTCGGCGCCCATGTAGGCCAGCAACTGCGTGCAGGTCGGACCCGACTGCACGTGGGTAAAGTCGAGGATCCGCACGCCGTCGAGCGCCCTGCCCGCCTGGCCCCACGGCTTGGTCGACGGCCGCGGCAGGCCGTTGCTTACGGCCGCTTTGGCCGCCGGCTTCTTGGCCTTCAGCTTCACGACTTTCTTGGCGGACTTCTTCACCGCCGCCCTGGATTTCGCTTTTACTTTCTTCTTGGTCGCCATTGTCTCTCTCCCTAATCCCAGCCCGGACTCGAGACCCGGGATCGCTAGCTCCGTTCAATTTCTTCCACGATGACGCTTCGCGTCACTTCTTCTTGACTGCGCTCTTCGGATTGAGATTGCCGATGCGGCCGCTTTCGCTGCCGGCCGCCGGATCGATCACCGCGTTGATCAGCGTCGGCTTGCCGGAATCCATCGCGGCGTTGACGGCGCGCCTGAGCTCGTCCGGCGTCGTGGCATTGACGCCGGTGCCGCCGAACGCCTCGATCATCTTGTCGTAGCGCGAGCCCTTGACGAACACCGTCGTTGCCGGGTCGGAGCCGGCGGCATTGACGTCGGTGCCGCGATAGATGCCGTCGTTGTTGAAGATGACGACGCAGACCGGCAGCTTGTAGCGGCAGACGGTCTCGATCTCCATGCCGGAGAAACCGAACGCCGAGTCGCCTTCGACGGCGAGCACTGGCTTGCCGGTCTCGATCGCCGCACCGATGGCGTAGCCCATGCCGATGCCCATGACGCCCCAAGTGCCGACGTCGATGCGCTTGCGCGGCTGATAGACGTCGATGATGCCGCGGGCGAGGTCGAGCGTGTTGGCGCCTTCGTTGACGAGGATCGCGTCGGGGCGCTCCTTGACGATGGTGCGCAGCACACCGAGCGCGCCGTGATAGTCCATCGGCACGTTGTTGTTCATCAGCCGCGGCGCCATCTTGGCGACGTTCTCTTCGCGCTTTGAGGTCACGGTCTTGATCCAGTCCGCGGGCGGCGGCGGCCAGTTGCCGCCCATGGCGGCGAGCAGTGCCGCGACGCAGGAGCCGATATCGCCGACCAGGGGCGCCGCGATCTCGACGTTCGAGTCCATCTCGCGCGGCTCGATGTCGATCTGGACGAACTTCTTCGGCGCGTCGCCCCAGGTCTTACCTTTGCCGTGCGAGAGCAGCCAGTTCAACCGCGCGCCGATCATCATCACCACGTCGGAGTCTTTCAACACCGTGGAGCGCGCCGCGCCCGCGCACTGCGGATGGGTGTCGGGCAACAGTCCCTTCGCCATGCTCATGGGCAGGAACGGTATGCCGCTTTTTTCGACGAAGCTTTTGATCGCGTCGTCGGCCTGGGCATAGGCGGCACCCTTGCCGAGAATGATCAGCGGGCGTTTGGCGCTTTTGAGCACATCCAGCGCGCGCTTGACCGCGTCCGCCGCGGGAATTTGCGCTGGCGCCGCATCGATTACCTTGACCAGCGACTTCTCGCCGGCTTCGGCATCCATCGCCTGGCCGAATAGTTTCGCCGGCAGATCGAGATAAACGCCGCCGGGACGGCCGGACACCGCGGCGCGGATGGCGCGCGCGAGCCCGATGCCGATGTCGGCGGCATACAACACGCGGAACGCCGCCTTGCACAGCGGCTTGGCGATGGCGAGCTGGTCCATCTCCTCGTAATCGCCCTGCTGCAGATCGACGATCTCGCGCTCCGACGAGCCGGAGATCAGGATCATCGGGAAACAGTTGGTGGTGGCGTGCGCGAGCGCGGTCAATCCGTTGAGGAAGCCCGGCGCCGACACCGTGAGGCAAATGCCGGGCTTCTTGGTCAGGAAGCCTGCGACCGAGGCCGCGTATCCGGCGTTCTGCTCGTGGCGGAACGAGATGACGCGGATGCCCGAGGCCTGCGCCATGCGGCCGAAATCCGTGATCGGGATGCCGGGCACGCCATAAATCGTGGTGACGCCGTTAAGCTTCAGCGCATCGATAATGAGGTGAAAGCCGTCAGTCAGCTCGCGCTCGGCGGCTGCATCGGCGGGTTTCTCTTTGACCGCTGCATCTGCCATGGGTTTTCCTCCGTCGCCTGTTTTCTATCAATCCAGATAATCGGCGTATTTCGCCACGTGGTCGGCCAGGCCGAGCGCGTGATCGCGGACCAATTGCTCGGCGCGCACCGTGTCGCGCGCCTCGAGCGCCTCGATGATGTGCATGTGATCGCGGATCGAACGATCGGCCCGATCCTTCTCGCCAATGGTCTTGCGCCGGATCATGCGCATATGGGTGAACAGATTCTCCGCCAGGTTGATCAGCATGGTGTTGCCGCTCATGCGGATGATGGTCTGGTGGAAGCCGATATTGACCTCGGAATATTCGTCCAGATGCGCCCGCACCGCACCGTTATCGAAGGTCGCAAACATGCGGCGTAGCAACGCGATGTCCCCGTCGCTCGAGCTCTTCGTGATTAGCCGCGCCGCCATGCTTTCGAGCGCCGCCCAGGCGGTGATCAGCTCGATGACTTCGCGCCTGGTCTTGCGCACCACATAGACGCCGCGGCGCGGCACCGAGCGGACGAAGCCCTCACGTTCGAGTTGCGCCATGGCCTCGCGCACCGGGGTCCGGCTGATGCCGAACTCGTGCGCAAGGCGGCGCTCGTCGAGCCGGATTTCGGCGCGGCTCGCATAGACGTCCATGGAGGCGATGGCGTTTTTCAGCGCTGTGTAGGCTTGGCGCTTAAAGCTTGCCGGACTTGCCAGCGGATCGACGGCCAAGCGCGGTGCCGGCAGGTCCGCCGCGCCCGGATCGACGTCGACATGACGCAAAATGGGAAAACTTGAACTCATCGCTGGTATACAATATTCCAGTTTCGCCGAGCTCCACAATAGTTGAACTGGCGATCTTCGCGTTCTCGACGCGAAATTGGCTGTAACGTCGAAGCCTTCAGTCCGGCCGCTAAACAGCGCCGGCCGCGCGCGTATCGGCCGCAAACGCCGGGAAATGCAGCGCGACCTTGAGGCCCGGGGCATTGTCGGAGAGCTCGATCCGCGCGCCGTGGAGGCGGGCGATGGCTGCGACCAGGCTCAAGCCCAATCCATTGCCCGGAGCGCGGCGGCTGCGTTCGAGCCGGTAGAAGCGCCGGAATACGCGCCGACATTCGTTGGCAGGAATGCCCGGCCCGTCGTCGGCAACGGCGAGAATGGCGTCGGCCGCGTTTCGCGTCACGGTGACAACGACATGGCCACCGTCGCGGCCGTGCTTGATCGCATTGTCGATCAGGTTGGCCGCGGCCTCGAACACGAGATCGCGGTCGGCGGTCGCCAGGACCGGCTCGGCGCCGACTACTTCGACCCGCCCGCCCCTGTCCTCGGCCGCGGCGTCGTACAGTTCCGCCACCTCTGTTGCGACTTCCGCCAGATTCACCTGACGAAACGCGGCAGTGCGGTTCACCGTCTCGATCTGCGAGAGGCGCGTCAACGACGAGAAGATGCGCAGCACGTCATCGAGGTCGGCGATGGTGTGGCCGATCAGGGCCTGATCCTGCTCCGCGTCGCGACCGCTGGTAGCGGCTTTTTCGAGCCGGCCGCGCATGCGCGTGAGCGGCGTGCGCAGATCGTGCGCGACATTGTCGCTGACCTCTCTTACTTCGCCGACCAGCCCCTCGATGCGCTCGAGCATGGAATTCAGGTTGCTCGCCAATTGATCCCACTCGTCGTGGCTGCCGCGCAGCGGAATGCGCTTGCTCAACCCACTGTCCATGATGGCACGGCTGGTCGCGTTGATGGATTCGATGCGGCCCACCGTTCGCCGCGTCACGCTGACGCTCGCCACGGCGGCGAGAACGAACAGGAAGACGACGGCGAAAATGAGCGCCGCGCGGATCTGCCGGGTGAATTGGTCGAGATCGTCGATGTCGCGTCCGACCAGCAGATGGAAGCCGTCTGGCAAGGTGCGCCAGCGGCCGCGGAACAACGATCGGTCGCCAGGCGCCTTCGGGTTCAAGGCGTCGGCGCGGAACTCGATCCATCCGGGCGTCTCGACTTCGCCGGGCGGCCATTGCTTCAAAGTGCCGGCGACCGGCTTGAAGGTGCCGTCGGCGAGCAGATAAAGCGCGCCGCTCAAACCCGCCTCGCCGGCGCGCTGGGCGATCGTCCCGATCAAGCCCTCGCGGCCGGTGGCGTCATAGATCTTGCGCAGGTTCTCTTGTTCCGCTGCGATCGCGCGGTCGGTGCGACCGAGCACGAAGGTCGCGGTCGACCAATAGACATAGCCGAATAGCGCCAGCACCACGGCGCCGAACACGGCGATGCTGATCAGCGCCAGGCGGAAGGTTGTCGAGCGCAGCGTCTTAGTGAGGAGACCGGACACAAAAACCCACTCCGCGGACGGTGTGAATGAGCGGATAGCCATGCTCGCCGTCGACCTTGCG
>Ga0306923_10007240_pt1 | contig 11033 bp, 9 predicted proteins | sample sta12Can44000108_FD_203841 | JGI IMG/M metagenome (GOLD analysis project Ga0306923, IMG submission 203841) | Lab enrichment of tropical soil microbial communities from Luquillo Experimental Forest, Puerto Rico - statanox.12C.anox.44.000.108 (v2)... | ecosystem: Environmental > Terrestrial > Soil...
TTGACCAAGGAGGCGGATTTGCCGCTCTGGCACGAGGATCTTGGTCTACGTTTCATGCTCAATCCCGGTCTCGCTTAATGCACGTTCGCTTGTGCTCGCTAGCCTGGGGCACGACAACGACGTGTTCTCCGCCCTCACGCGGATTCTTCTGCTGCGCCCCGCCCCACCCGCAGCTAACGGCGAACCGCCGCGCCCGCCCATGCCGGTCGAGAGATTCGGGAATTGAGACAGCCTGCACTGCGCTGCAGGTAGTCTCCCGCCATGTCTCAATGGATCCCGTTGGTGCATTGGGGCGTGGTGCCCCCGGAGCAGCCCGGACAGGGACAGCGCCGCCAGCACCGGCAGCCTCGTCGCCCGCGGTGAGTAGCCACGCACCGGATCGAAACTCACCGCGATCATCAGCCGTTCGCGCACGCGGGAGACCGACTGAGGGTGATGAAAAGCCCGCGCAGCTCGACGATGACGACGCCCACGTCGTCGCTGCGCTGTTTCCATTTGGTGGCAAACGCCAGAGCCCCAGCCAAGGGGCCGGGGCTCACAACGCGGTACGCGCTCGGCCCGTGGGACGGGGGGTCTGGGCGGGGCGAGCGACAGCAATGCTGACATTTCCCATGTCCAGCTGAAACTGAGATGCAAGCAGCGTCTTGGGTTCTCCCCGCTATCCACCGCGCTGGTGTGGGCAAGGCCTGCGGGACCGCAGCGGCTCAGCGCATCAGGCGATCATACAGCTCACGTACAGGTCGAGGATGCGCCGCGCGCTCATGGTCGGAGAGGTCCCGCAGCGCGGCGGCGGACAGAGGTCTGCGGCGTGCGCGCGCGAGCCATGCCGCTGCGCCGCCGAGCGCTGAGATCATTTCGCGGCGGTTCATTCAATAATCTCGTCGGCGAGCAATTGGATCGAGTTAGGGACCTCGATGCCGAGCGCCTTCGCCGTCTGCAGGTTGATGACGAACTCGAATTTGGTCGACTGCAAGACCGGCAAGTCTGCGGGCTTTGCGCCCTTGAGGATATGGCCGGTGTAGATGCCGACCTGATGAAACATCTCCGCAACGTCCGTTCCGTAACTCATCAGCCCGCCAGCCTCCACCATCTCGCGGCTGAATAGCGCCGTAGGGATTCCCTGCCGCATCGCCAGCAGCGCGATCTGCAGCCGCCTGCTCAAGAAGACAGGGTCAGGACCAACGAAAAGCGCATCGGCCAGCTCGCGCCTGAGAGTTGCGAAGGCAGTCTCGATCTCCTGGCTGGTGCCCGCCTTCAGCACAGCGATTTGCAGTCCGAGTGCGCGTGCGGCTTCGGGGATGACTCGCAGCGTGGTCTCGGCGGTCGTAGTATTGGCAGGGTTGACCAATACGGCGACACGAACGGCTTGGGGTACCATCTCATGCAGGAGCCCCAATCGCTTCGCATTCACCTCACTATTAAAAAATTGATTCCCGTTAGGTTGCCACCAGGCCGGGCAAGGCTGGCGACCAGGCCGAACTGGACCGGGTCTTCGCCAACGCCGAAGACGATCGGGATCGTCGTGGTCGCAGCTTTAGCCACCTGGGAAGCAAGGTTGCCAGCGGGTGTAGCAATAACGGCCACGTGACGACGCACGAGGTCGGCCATGATCGATGGCAGGTGATCGAATTGGCCCTCGAGCCAATGGTATTCCACCGTTACGTTTTGGTCCTCGACGTAGCCGGTTTCGTTGAGGCCCTTACGGAAGGCATTGCTCAAGGAAGCAACGGATGATCCGCTGTGCACGAAGCCGACGATCGGCAACGCCTGCTGCTGCCCACGCGCCGCGAGCGGCCACGCCGCCGCGCCGCCGAGAAGGGTTATGAACTCGCGTCGCCTCATCATTCGATGACTTCGTCGACGCGCATCAGCATTGACAATGGTACTTCAATGCCGAGAGCCTTCGCGGTCTTGAGGTTGATGATCAATTCGAACTTCGTCGACTGCTGGACCGGCAGATCGGCCGGCTTCTCGCCCTTGAGGATGCGACCGGCATAGCTGCCAAGTTGCCGATATCCTTCGGTGTCGCTGGTCCCGTAGCTCATCAGGCCGCCAGCCGCTGCGGCCTCGCGCCATGGGGAGGTCGCGGGTAATGAGTGGTGCGCCGCAAGTGCGATGATTTGTTCGCGCCGGTTGAGGAAGAACGCATCGGCCGTAATCGCGAGTGCACCAACGCGCAGCTCGACCATCTTTACGAAGACCGCTTTGAGCTCGCGCTCGGTGCTGGCATGCATCACCTGGAGTTCTAGCCCGAGCTTGCGCGCTGCCGCCTGCATGTCTCGCGTTTGGCTCTCGGCCGCCGGGAAGTTCGGGTTGACGAGCACTGCCATTATCGTGACGGAAGGGACCAGCTCGTGCAGCAGTTCCAACTGCTTCTGCCCGAGCTCCACCATCAGGTTGGCGACCCCCGTAGCGTTCCCGCCTGGTCGGTTCAAACTTGCGACAAGTCCCATCGCGATAGGATCGGTTGCCACCGAAAATACGATCGGAACGGTCGTGGTCGCGGCCTTGGCTGCGCGTGCTGAGACGGTGCCAGCGGCTGCGATCACCGCCGCCTGATGGCGAACTAACTCGGCCGCGAGCGCAGGCAATCGATCGATTTGACCCCGAGCCCACTGGTATTCGATCGCCACGTTGCGGCCTTCGACAAAGCCAGTTTCGCTCAGGCCCTGACGGAATGAAGCCGCCATGAGGTTGTATTCTCCATCCGGCGCTTCGCTATTGAGCCATCCGACGATCGGTGTCGCGGGCTGCTGCGCGCGCCCGACGCATGACCATGTCGCCGCGCCAGCCAGCGCGCCGATGAATTCTCGCCGTCGGATATGGATTTCCATGCGACCCTCCCGCGGGGTCATGCAACGAAGGGGACGATATCACACCTAGCCGTGCTGCGCTGCGGGACTTCGATCTGGCCTATGTCGGTTCGGGGTCAACCCCGGAAGTCGCCGTCTGGGCCCTTATGTCAGCTTTCACCAGCTACGGACTTTAGCCAGGACACTCTCGATAGAGTCAGCTTTTGCTGGCTTTCTGTGAACTGCCTCACACAGGGCGCCTGTGATCTATCGCACAATCCTCCCCAGCAGGCTGGGGGAGCGAGCCTATGTGGGCGTGTGCCTTTTGCGGCAAGGGCGTGTTTAAGCAGCAACGAACGGAGCGCATCAGCTTTCGGCAATCAAGCGACAAGGGTTACGTGCGATGTCAGGTGGCCGTTATGGTCTTTGTTTGCGATGCCTGCGGCACCCGAAGCCTTGATCCAGAGGCCACTAAGATCATGGACGCTGCCTTTCGGCGAGAGTACGCCAAACTAGGTTAAGCTCATTGCCTCCCGGAATTTTCCTCGGTCGCGAGCCATTGCCGGCGCGTCTCGCTGACGAGACGTTCGCGCCCTGGGCTTGCGCTCGTTCGCCTGGATCATGCTTTCCCGCCTGCGCAGGCGGAAACAGACATGACAGATTGGCCAGCATCAAGTCAGGGGCTCGCTGCAGTGCGGGATTTCGGCCCGGCTAACGTCCGGTTGGGGTCAAAACGAGAATTAGCCATTTTCGGCCTTATGTCTGCTACGGCCGGCTGCGGACATAACGGCCCAAATGCTTACCGCTGCTTAGTGCCAGACATCCAGGACCATGACTGCCGACAGGCACTTGATTCGTTAAGCAAGCCCGCGGCTGTTCAGGACGGCGCGTTCAGCGATGTCAGTCCAATCCATGATCAATGGGAAGGCATGCTGATAGCTCGCGTAGATTCTCTTGGAAACGTCGTCGCCAGAGCTGGCCTCGGCGATCACGTCCTTGCTGATGCGGTAGAGTTCCTTCAGCACGGAGTCGTTGAACTTTAGGATTTTGACGGTGCCTTCGTCACGCAGTCTGCGAAGCCACAGCGCATTGTTGAAATTGAACTCCGCAAGGGAGCGCGTGTATTCGGCTGCAGTTGCGTCTTCGATGAGCCGCCGGGTGCTCGCATCGAAGCTTTCCCACACGCCCTTGTTGATGCCAACCGCCGAGCCGGTTCCCGGCTCGTGGAAACCAGGATAGTAGTAATACCCGGCGACCTTTTGCAGCCCCATTGCCATGTCGAGCCAGGGCCCCACCCATTCGCTACCGTCGATCGCCCCGGACTTGAGCGACTGCACGATTTCGCCTCCCGGCACATTTATCACGCTCGCACCCAGCCGTCGGAGGACCTCGCCGCCGAGCCCCGGCATCCGGTAGCGCAGGCCTCTGAACGCCTCTAGCGAGGGGACCTCACTAGTGCACCAGCCGCCCATCTGAGTACCAGTATTGAGACAGAGAAGCGGCTTGATGTTGAATTGCCCGCTGAGCGCATCCCACAGCTCTTGACCACCGCCATATTGCACCCACGCGAACAGTTCGTTCGCGGTGAAGCCGAACGGGACGGCTGCGAAGAAATTGAATGCCGGCGACTTACTTTCCCAATAGTACTCGGTCGAGTGATATATATCAGCGACGCCCGCCCCGACCGCGTCGAAAGTTTCGAACGGGCGCACGAACGCGCCGGCCGGGAACACGTGGATGCTAATGCGGCCATCACTCGCGGCGCTGATCCGCTGTCCCAAACGTTCCGCGCTGGACTGCAGTCCAGGCGACCCAGCGGGCCAATCGGTCACCATCTTCAGCTGTCGCAGGCCTTGCGCAATCGCAGGCGCGGGGAAGCTCAAAGCCGCGCCAGCGGCCAATGATTGTGCACAGACCAGAATGTCGCGCCGCCTCATTAGCTACGCCCTAGGGTCACGATTACGCTCAACTCAATCCATCAAAATAGAAAAGTTTGCCAAGCGAAACTGGCGGGCGGTGCGACAATGTGCACCGCACAAATCCCGAGCGGCCTATGACCGCTTGGGGTCAAACCCGGAATTAGCCCTCTAGGCCCTTATGTCAGCTCCGGCCAAGAGGAGACCTGAGCAGGTGCAACAACGTGCGGGGAAACTGCGGCTACTCGATCACCTCGTCGGCGCGGCCGAGTAGGGAAATCGGAAAGGTGATGCCCAGCGCCTTGGCGGTTTTCAGATTGAGAACCAGCTCGACCTTCGTGGACTGCTGCACCGGAAGGTCGCCTGGCTTCTCGCCTTTGAGAATGCGGCCGACATAGACCCCGGCTTGATGGAAGGAATCCGTGAAACTGCCACCGTAGCTCATCAGCCCGCCTGCGGTGACAAAGCTGCGTAAATTGTGCACCGACGGAACCGCATAGCGGGTGGTCAGCGCAGCGAGCTTTTCAATCTGGCTCGTTAAGAGAGCATCGGGGCTTATGGCGAGCCCTCCTGCATCGACTTGGATCAGACTTGCCAATGCGGCATCGAGGTCGCGTTCGGTGCGGGCATGCAGGACGTGCAGGTGCAGCCCGAGCGCGTGGGCCGCCGCTTCCGAATCTTTCAATGTCTTATCCGCATTAGGACTGGTCGGGTTGACCAGGATACCTACTGTGGTCGCCGTCGGCACCAATTCGTGCAGCAGCTCAAGCCGCTTGGCCCCCACTTCGATGTTCAACGAGGTCACGCCGGTCAGGTTGCCGTTCGGCCGATTGAGGCTGGCCACCAACCCCAGCCCCACAGGGTCGCCTCCTATCCTGAAAACAATCGGAATCGTCGTGGTCGCTGCCTTCGCAGCCAAGGCCGCAGCAATGCTTGTCGCGACAATGACGGCCACTCGGCGGCTAACTAGATCGGCCACAAGGGAGGCCGATTGATCGTTCTGACCTTCCGCCCAGCGAAACTCGATTGCAACGTTCTGGCCTTCGATGTAACCGGCTTCCTTCAATCCCCGGCGGAACGCGGCTACATTGGGCGCGTGCGGTCCGGGCGACCCACTGTTGACGAACCCTACCACCGGCATCGCAGGCTCCTGCGCGCGCGCTGCGAGCGGCCAAGTCGCCGCACCGCCAAGCGTGACGATGAATTCTCGTCGCCGGATATGGATTGCCATGCGACCCTCCAAGGGGGTCATGCAGCGAAGGGAACGATATCACACCCGGACGTGCTGCGCTGCGGGAATTCGATCCGGCTTATGTCTCTTGTGGGTCACAACCCGAATTGCCGTCCACCGGCCTTATGTCAGCTCTGGCCAGCTGCGGACATAACGCCCCTTGGTTTACCGCCGCTATGTGCCAGGACCGGACGTGAGCAGGTGCAGCAAAATCCGCTAATGATGCGTTGGCGACGCCTCTCCTGTGCGGGTCGGATTGGCAGCCCCCACGTCCTTCGGAGTGTCCACAATCCTCGGTAGCCGGATCGTGAAGGTTGAGCCGCGACCGGGCTCGCTGTGAACCGTGATGTCGCCACCCATCATCTGGCAAAAACGTTTGCTGATCGCGAGCCCAAGTCCTGTGCCACCATATCTGCTCGCCGTGGTCGAGGAAGCCTGGGAAAACTCTTGGAACAGCTTGCCCATCTGCTCCGGCGTCATCCCGATGCCGGTGTCCGTCACCGGGAGCGTGATCCAATCGCCGCCGTCCTCCTGTCCCTGATGAGCGGTGATGGTGACAGTGCCTTTCTCGGTGAACTTGTTGGCGTTGCTCGCGAGATTAAGCAGGGATTGTCGCAACCGGGTCTGGTCGGCGTGGATCGTGCCGAGGTCCGCTGGGCAATCGATGACGAGGCGGTTGCCGTTCTTCGTCGCCATCGGCTCGATGGTTTTAGCCACGTCATAGATTACGGGCACCAGCGGGAACGTTTCAAGGTGAAGCTCCATGCGTCCCGCTTCGATCTTGGACAAGTCGAGTATGTCGTTAATCAGCGCGAGCAAGTGTCGCCCGGCACCCAGCACGCGGTCGAGCGGCTCGGTATCCTGCCTTAGCGCCTCCGCATCCTCGCGCAGCATCTCGCTGACCCCGATGATGGCGTTGAGCGGCGTGCGCAGCTCGTGGCTCATATTGGCGAGGAATTGCGACTTGTGCTGGCTTGCTTCGGCGAGCTGGCGGCTCTTGTCTTGGATTTCGTCGAACAACCGCACGTTTTCGATGGCGATGGCCGCTTGGTCGGCGAACGTGGTGGCGAGGTCGATCTGCCGCTCGGTGAACGGACGGACGACAGTGCGGTTCAAGTGGAGCACGCCAATAGGGGTTCCGTCGCGCAGGAGCGGCACACCGAGCACGGTGCGAAAGCCGGCTCTTTTCTGAACTTCAACCAAAGCGTATTCCGGATCGGCCAGAACATCGACGATATGAACTGGTTCGCGCTCAACCAGAACTCGGCCAGTCGTCGACCCCCGGCCCAGCACTATCGGCAAAGTTTCGATGTATTCACCGAAGCCGGGCGGTAATCCATGCGTCGCCACAAGATGGTAGTTCGTGCCTTTCTGTCGAGCGATGGTTGCGGTATCCGCCTCGCAAAGTCGAGCGGCCGATTCGACCAGCGAATTGAGTACGGACTTCAGATCGAAGGCCGAGCGGCTGATCACCTTGAGCACGTCAGCGGTGGCGGTCTGCTGTTCCAGCGATTCGCTCAATTCCTCGGTGCGCGCTTTTACCTCATCGAACAACCGCACGTTCTCGATCGCGATCGCGGCTTGGTCGGCAAAGGTTTCGACCAGCTCGATCTGCTTGTCGGTAAACGGCTTGACCTCGAGGCGATAGATCAGGATCACTCCGAGGAGATCATCGCCCTTGAGGATCGGCACACCGAGGAGTGTATGGGGATCGTCGATGTTTTTTGTGCCATGGGAGTATTCCGAGTCAGCTTGGATGTCGTGAATGTGGATAGTCCGGCGCTCCAGGGCAGCGCGGGCCGATCCGCTGTGGCGGCCGGGCCGGACCGGGTTGCTCTCGACGAATGCCTTCATTTCATCGGAGACGTTGTAGGCCGCCACCATCCGCAGCAGCTCGCTATCGAAGCGGAAGATGAATGCCCGTTCGGCCTCGCAGAGCCTCACCGCGCTCTCGCACACGGTTTCGAAGACTGGCTGCAGGTCGAAAGCCGAGCGACTGATCACTTCGAGCACGTTTGATGTCGCCGTCTGCTGCTGCAGCGATTCGCGCAGCTCGTTGAGCAGCCGCACGTTCTCGATTGCGATGACGGTTTGCGCGGCGAAATTCTGCACAAGTTCGATCTGCTTGTCGGTGAAAGGGCGGACCTCCAGGCGGTAGATGAAAATGGCCCCGATCAGCTCGTCCTCTTTGAGCATCGGTACGCCAAGAATGGTGCGCGCCCCGGCCGATTCGACCAGCGCAACAATGCGAGGGTGCTGATCGAGGTAGCTGCGGTCCTCGCGGAGATCCGGGATATGCAGGACCTCTTTCGACGCGGCAACGTGCCACAGTGGTGTACCTAGGACTTCCCCTGGATCAAACAAAGGCTGCCGCCGATACCGTTCAACATAGCTCGTCGTCGGGGGACTGTGCACCGCGACCGCGCGAAAGCGAAAGGTATCGCCCTCGCACAGGTACATGTTGCCGAACTCGGCCCCGCAGATGCGCGTGGCGTTGGCCAGCATGGCTTGGAACACCGGCTCAAGCTCGCCGGGCGAACTCGAAATGACGCGCAGCACCTCCGCGGTTGCATTCTCGCGCTCTATCGCTTCGTTGAGCTGTTTCGTGCGCGCATCGAGCTTTTCTTGCAGATCGGCAAAGGCAGCGCTGCCTTGGCGTGCGGGCCTTGGAGCCTTGCTGCGCTTCGGCCGCGTCGGGTTGCGGTGCTGCGTTTTCGCGGGTTTGCGGCTTACTGTGCCACGCCGTCTCACGTAGCCCTCCCGGTGGCAGGCAACCCTAGCCTACCACATCGAGGACGCCGTTGTGCAGCACAGCATAAATCGACCGCCTACGTCTGAATCGGGTCACCTCCGGAAGTCGCCGTTTCCGCTCTTATGTCAGCTCTCGCCGATAGCGGACGCGCCACTGGATCGGCTTGGGTCCGGGTAGTGCCAAGAAGAGACATATTCAGTGCAACAAATTGGAGTCTTACTCGATCACCTCGTCGGCGAAGATGTAGAGGTGCGCCGGGATGGTGACGCCGATCGCGTCGGCGGTCTTGCGGTTGATCGCGAGATGAAAGCGCGTGGGCTGCTCGATCGGAAGCTCGGCGGGTTTCGTGCCCTTGAAAATCTTGTCGACGTAATAGGCGGCGCGGCGGAAGAAATCGGCAAGATTCTCGCCATAGCTCATCATTCCACCGGCCGCGACGTATTCGCGCTGCGCAAACATCGTAGGCAGCCGGTATTGAAGTGCAAGCTCGGCAATTCGCTGGCGCTGTCCGAAGAAAACCGCATCGCCCGCAAACATAACAGCCCGGACCCCTTCCTTGGCGAAAGCAGCGAGCGTGCTTTCGATCTCCTGTGGGTTGCGCGCCTGCATAGGCACAAGAGAGAGGCCAGCTTTCTGAGCGGCGTCTTGCGTGCTCTTCAAGACGGAAGAATAGGTCGTGGTGTTTGGATTGCCGAGGAGACCAATACGGGAAATATTGGATACGACTGCGGCCAGCAGCTCCAATTGTTTGGGCGATGAGTCATCGGAGGACCCCGCCAATCCGGTCATGTTGCCGCCGGGACGTACTAGGCTCGCGACCAGGCCATTGCCGACCGGATCGACCGCATAAGCCATAACGACTGGAATCGTAGTAACGTCACGTTTCAGTACTGTCAGGGCCGCCGTGCCGGTGACGATAACATCAACGTTCAGTCGCACGAATTCCGCAGCAATTTCGGGAATTCTCTCATATTTCTCCTCAGCGGAGCGCCATTCGATGACGAAATTCTTGCCTTCAGCGTAGCCCAAGTCAGCCATGCCTCGCACGAACCCGGCGTAAAGACCGGAAACAGCTGAGCGCGATGTTCCGGAGAAGAAGCCAACGCGCCAGACTTTGCCCGGCTGCTGTGCGCGCGCCGCGAACAGCCACGCGGATGCCGCGCCGCCAAGCGTGAGGATGAATTCTCGTCGCCCGATGTGAATTGCCATGGGACCCCTCCCACGGGGTCATGCAACGGACAGGACAATATCACACCTGGACGTGCTGCGGTGCGGGATTTCAAATCGGCCTATGTCGGCTCGGGGTCATGACCCGAATTGCCGTCCGACGGGCTTATGTCGGCTCTGGCCGGCTGCGGACATGCCGGCCTGCGTCCGTTCGCCGCGCTGAATGCGTGGTCGACCGCCGCTATGCCGCGCCGTCATCTGCACCTTCCGGAGGGTGCAGGTGGTAGCCCCGGCCCGTCGTGTTCCGTCCGGCGGGTCGGGGCGTTCGCATCATGCGCCGACTGGGGGGTACGGTTCCCTGGGGGCTGCTTGCTGCTCCGCGCCCTGCTGGTCAACTGTGATCTACATCACAGCTTCGAGGAAGCGAGCTGTGCATCTATTATGAAAACCAAACAGGAGCATGCACATGCTTGGGTATGGTCTGCATTTGTTTAGGAAGGACGCGGTACCGCACAGCATGTTGGTTGTCGCTATCATCTTGGCCGTGGTCCTATTGATCCTTTGAAGCGGGCTCGCTGCTCCGCGCACTGGACGCAAAAAACAGAGCCCCGGCCGACAACCGGGGCTCGCCGCACGGACCGCCCATTGATGGTGCGGGGGGTTGGGCAGTCCGAAAGAGAAAGAGCCCCGCACTGCCGTCCTAGGCCCGTCCTAGGCACGGGCCGGGGCTCTCCTGGCGACCGCCCTTAAGCGCGCGGTCGCTCGGTGGGCGTATTCCTCCAAAGAAACGATGAGAGCTTGCCTCTCGCATTGCGTTAGAGTCAATCCCAATCCAGTTCCCTCGTCGGGCTCCTGTCGTCGGTTACGGCTCTCGACGGCACCGACGAAGCGGAGCAGAATGCTCGTGATCAGGGCCGCCCGTCTGCGCCAAACAAGACTGGGTGCGAGGGCGCCCGGTCGGGGAGCCCTGGTTCGGCTAGCTGCCAGGGCTCTTTCTTTGGTGACGGCGTGGCCGACCAACAAGCTTTGGCGGCGGGGCCTGCGTGTGGCGCCAGGGTGGGACGTTCCACTAGCTTACTGGCTTGCGTGCGCTGACTGCGACAGCGTTGACATACTCGCGCGCTCTCGCCAACGGCAAGCCAGTGCGCTCGCTTTGTCGCCGCGACAGCATCTCA
>Ga0306923_10007243_pt1 | contig 11031 bp, 6 predicted proteins | sample sta12Can44000108_FD_203841 | JGI IMG/M metagenome (GOLD analysis project Ga0306923, IMG submission 203841) | Lab enrichment of tropical soil microbial communities from Luquillo Experimental Forest, Puerto Rico - statanox.12C.anox.44.000.108 (v2)... | ecosystem: Environmental > Terrestrial > Soil...
TTCTCGTTGGCCGCGATGAACGGCGTCTGGATGTTGACCAGGTTCTGGCAGAACATCTGCGGGCTGCTGCTGGCTTGAGTCAGGCTGCTGACCGGCGGTTGCCCGATCTCGGACCGGTAGAGGTTGGTCTTGGCCAGGTCGATGTTGCCGCCGCGGTCCAGCACCATCCCGTCGTTCTCCGGGACCAGGGCCGCGTTCTTCGGCTGGTTCCTGGCGGCGAGGAGTTCGTCGAGCGCCTGGGACGTGGTCATGACGCCGTGGTTGCCCAGGTCGGGCGCTGTCAGCGGAGTGCAGCCGAGCGCCGGGTCGAGGAAGTCGTCGATGAGGGCGTTGTCGCTGCCGTTGACCAGCATCCTGGCGCCCGGCATGCGCGCCTTGTCGGCCGCGGTGTACTGCGCCGTCCGGCCGGTCGCCGGGTTGAGCAGGTAGGCCGTGGTCACGTTGTCGCTCGGGTCCTGGTCGACCAGGTCGAAGTTGCGCACCGTCGGGCAGGCGCGGCCGGTTCCCAGCGCGCCCGCGGTCACGACCATCTTCCTCGAGGTCCCGACGGACGGTATGACCAGGCGCCCGGCGCGCTCCAGGGCGAACGCCGCCTGGAAGAAGCTGGGGCCGTTGCAGAACGACACCTGCCCGAAGGGCGAGCCCGGTTCACCGTCGGTGCAGTTGCCCTGCCGGAGCGCCTCGGGCGTCGCGCCGACCTGGCGCAGGATCGCGCCGTTGAACCCGATGTCGATGGTGACGACCGCGTGCCTGGGCAGCTTCGGCACCACCGGCGCGACGGCCGGCCTGGTCCCCTTGGTGACGACGAGGGGGTTGTACACCGACAGGGCCCCGGTCCGCGTGTCCAGGATAGTGGCCTGGACGAACGCGCCCAGGTTGATCGAATTGATCATCTGGCAGCCGGAGGCGGCGGGTGACGTGCCGGCCGGCCCGGTGAGCTGGTAGGGCGTGGCCAGGCCCTTCGCCGTCAGCGGGTGAGCCGGGACGATGACGGCGCAATCGGTGTTGACGGCCGAGGACGAGACGCCCTGTGAGGAAGAAGCCGCGGCCTGGTGGATCTTGGCCGGGCCGCCGCCCGAGGCGGCGACGAAGATCCCGACGCCCAGGCTCAGCGTCACCGCCGCGGTGACCGGGACCGCGATACGGGCCGTACGGCCGTTCCTGCCGCGGCTGTCCCGGCTGCGACGGCGTACGGGCGGCTGACCGGTGACAAGCATGGCTCGACCTCCATCGGAGGCGCCCCGCTGACGCTCCCGGGCGCTAACCGTAGACCCGTGACAATGTCCAGGTAAGGGACTTCACAGGATTCGCGTTTTGTCCGGTTTTCAGCGCCGGGCGGGGCCGAATTCGCGGCAATTTCTTGCGAAGTTCTTACGTCGCAGGTTACGGGGCATTTACCGGGCCGGAATCAGCTCGTGACCTGCTTCACCCCGGGCCGGCCACCGGACGGCGATCGGATTCCGTTCGGAAAGTAGTTATTACGTCTCTCTCTGTCATAGCAAGTTATTGCGCAGGGATTACGGACGAGCTCCCCTCGGGCCATAAGGCGTGGATGCCACATCCAGGCTGCTGGCACGACGTGGATGTGGCATCCACGTCGTAAGAGCCGGGCGACGGGCGGAATCACCAGTCACGGCAGTGCGCTGGGAGCGCAGGAACACCAGGGGCAACGTCGCCTCCGGTCGGGCTGGCGCGTCCGGTGCTCAGGACTGGACCGGTGCTCAGGACTGGACCGTACCGCCGTCGACGTTGACGGCCTGCCCGGTGATGGCCTCGCTGGCGACGCAGAACCAGACCGCGTCGGCCACCTCCTCGGGCGTGATCAGCCGCCCGATCGGCTGCCTGGCCTCGAGCGCCGAACGGGCCTGCTCGGCCGTGCGACCGGTCTTCTGCACGATGTTCCCGATCGTGGTGGCCGTCATCGGGGTGTCGACGAAGCCCGGGCACACCGCGTTCACCGTCACCCCGGTGCCGGCCAGTTCGGCCGCGACCGCGCGGACCAGGCCCAGAACCCCGTGCTTGCTGGCGGTGTACGCGGCGAGGTACGGTTCGCCGACCCGTGATGCGGTCGACGCGATCACCACGACGCGGCCATACCCGCGTGCGCGCATGGCGGGCACGACGCGGCGCAGGCACCGGAACGGGGCGGTCAGGTTGAGTTCGAGCATGCGGTTCCAGTCGGCGTCGCTGGTCCGCTCGATCCGCGCCGAGTAACCCGCGCCGGCGCTGGCGATCAGGACCCCGACCGCGCCCCAGTCGTGCTCCGCGCGGCCGAAGAGCCGGTCTACCGCCGACGGGTCCGTGACGTCGGCCGGGACGGCCAGGGTCGGGCCGGGGCACGCCGCCGCCGTGGCCGCCAGGGCATCGGCGCGGCGGGACGAGAGCACGACCCGCAACCCGGCCCGGCTGAGCCGGATGGCCGCGGCCCGGCCGATGCCACTCCCGGCGCCGGTGACGAGAGCGATCCGATCCATGCTCACCCGCCGTTATGCTGCGGGTCCCATGGCACCCGTCCCGACCCAGGCATGCCGACGAGCCCGGCTCGCACGGGATCACCCCGCCTCCGGGCCGAGCGCCGGCACCGGTGCAGCCTCCGCATCTGTGGCGTCGGGCGGCTCGTGCTGCTCATCGCGACCGGATCGGGAGGGCTTCCGGGCCGGCCGCAGCCGGTCCATCAGGCTGGCCACGGCCTGCCCGGTGCCCTCGCCGATCAGCGAGCCGACCACGATGTCGCCCGGGTAATGCACGCCGGTGTGCACCCGGGAGTACGCCACCGCCGCCGCCACGAACCGCAGCGCCAGCCCGAGCCAGGGCTGGTCGTGGCCGATGGCCGCGGCGAAGGCGAACCCCGACGCCGCGTGACCGGACGGGAACGACGTGGAGGTCGGCATCCGCACGTTCCGCCAGACGGGGACCCCGGCGCCGGCCCGGTCCGGCCGCTGGCGCGACCAGGCGGACTTCACCGCCAGGTTCACCAACGCGGACGTGACGCCGATGGCCACCGTCCCCCGCACCGCGGCCCGCCGGCCGGCCTCACCCCCCGCCACGCCGAGCCCGGCCGCGATGGCAAGCCAGAGGCCGGAGTTGTTGGCGGCGTTGGAGAGCCGACGCAGCGGCTCGTCGAGCGAGGGGGTGGGGGTGGCTGCGACCGCGGCGTAGACCGCCCGGTCCACGGCACCCAGCTCACGCAGCCCTTGGGCGACCCGCTGACGGGCAGGCCCGCCTCCGCGGGCGAGCCCTTCGGCCAGCTGCTCCGCGACTTCCTCGGCGGGGCCAGCGGCCGGCTCGCGGACGCTATCCCTTTGTGCCATCGGCGTATCCTGTTCGTCGCCGCGCCTGGTCTACGCGGGCATCGGCTCCTGCGGGTGGTGGGCCGGCTGGCGAGGGCTACTGCGCAGCGTCCTCGCCGCTGCCGTGCAGGGCGTCCTGGAGTTCCTGCTCCTGGTCCTTGGACAGGGACGTCTTCAGGACCGTGCCGCCGTACTTGCTCATCGCCTCGACGGCCTTGTCCGGGGTTACCTTCTCCAGCATCAGGAACAGCGCCGACGTGCCCGGCTGGATCATGCCGCGGACCTGCTCCTGGAACTGCTTGTCGATGCTGGTCTTAGCGAACTTGCCCATCAGCGCGCCCATCCCGGCGCCGATCGCCATCCCGAAGACCGGGATGAAGAACAGCAGGCCGAACAGGAACCCCCAGAACATGCCCCACGTCGCCCCGGCACCGACCGCGTGATGACTCGTCTCGGTGTGGTACGTGCCGTCCGCGTCCCGCCTGATCACGGCGATGGCGTCCGGCTGGATGATCAGATCGGCGGCCAGGCGGCGCGCCTCGTCCGCGGCGGCAAACGCGGTGGTCTCATCCGGGTATCCGATGACGACCAGGTCAGCCATGGTGTCTCCTTCCTCGTTCGTGTCTTTCCGCCCGCCGCTGACGCGGCGTGACGGGCTCTGATCCTGCCCTTGGCGTTCCGGGGATGCCTCACCCTCCCGCGGGTGAACCGCCGCGGCCGAGCTCAGATCCCCTCGGTCGCTTCGAGGCGCCCGGACCGGATCGCCTTGATGAACTGCTCGTAGTCCTGCTCGTTCTGGTCGGCGTAGCGTTCGGAGAAGGAGGTGATCGACCGGTCGAACGCGTCGTCGCGGCCCAGGTAGGAGGCCATCGCGACCGGGTCACCGGACCGGGCGTGCGCCCGCGCCAGCGTCCACCCGCATATCTGCGCGTAGTACGTGAGCGTGGCCGGCGCCATCAGCTCGACCAGGGCCGAGCCCTTCATGTCGCGCAGCTGGCGCCAGTAGAAGTGCCGGTTCAAGTCGAGCCCCTTGGTCCAGCCCAGGAAGATGTCGCTGGCGGCCTGCATCATCCGCTGTCCCTGCACCACCCGCTCGCCGTGCTGCCGGTACCGGCTCCGGGGCAGGGATGCCTCGAGCACCGAGGCGGTCGCCTCCTTGACCTGCAGGAACAGCGGGTCCTGCGCGTCGCGTCCCTCCAGCAGGAGGATGAACGCCCGGGTCCCCACGCTGCCGACCCCGACCACCTTGCGTGCCGCGTCCACGATCTGGAACCGCTCCAGCAGCTTGCGCCGGTCGTCCGGCAAGGTGGCCCGGTAGGCGCGGAACTGATCGTGCAGGGCCGGAATGATCTGGTCCTGGGACAGGCCGAACGTGGCGGCCAGGTCGCGGGCCGGCACGATGACCGGCGGCTGGCTGACGATCCGGTACTGCCCGTCGACCAGCTCGCCGAGCTTGGACAGCGCCTGCAGGCTGTCGCGCGTGTGCGCCTTGGCGATGCTCTTCTCCGCCCGCCGGGCCGCTTCCTTCGCCGCCTTGACCTGCTTGGGGTCCTTCTGCTCCTTCTTGGCCGCCTTGGCCTTCTTGTCCTTGTCCTTCTCCTTCTTCACCATGGCCGGGACCTCGGCCGCCAGGGCATCCTGGATGATCGTATTGAACCTGTCCTCGTCGAAGTGCGCGTACCAGACGTCCATCGTGGGCATCTGCGCGAAACCGGCCATCGCCTCCCGGTAGGCCGTCACCGAGGCCATGGCCGAGGCCCGGGCGTCCGCCTTGGCGAACCCGTTGTTGCGGCCGGCGATCAGGAAGCTCGCCGCCATCCGCTTAACGTCGTACTCGAACGGTCCCGGCAGCGTCTCGTCGAAGTCGTTCAGGTCGAACATCAGGCGCCGTTCCGGTGAGGCGAACATGCCGAAGTTCGACAGGTGGGCGTCGCCGCACAGCTGGGCGTTCAATCCGGCCACCGGCGTGTCTTTCAGGTCCACCGCCATGATCTTGGCCGCGCCCCGGTAGAAGGTAAACGGCGAGACCATCATCCGGCCGTGCCGGACCGGCACCAGGTCCGGCTCGCGGGTCCGGTCCTGCTGCTCGAGCAGCGCGACCGGGTCGGGGCGGTCCGCAGCCGGGCTCCACCCGGTGTGGCTGGACGGGGGCGTGCGATCACGGGCCGTCCGGCCCTGGCCGAGGCGCTCATCGAGGCTCGGGTGCTTGATTCGCCTGATCCTTAGTGTGGCTCCCCTTGGTGCGGCTGCTCTTACGGCCATGTGGTCCACCTCTCGCTATTACGGCTGGCTGTCCTCGGCCGCGGCCAGCTCGGCCTCGGCAATCTCGGCGTCGGCCACCGCGACCGCGATGCCGAGGGCGCGCATGATGTGCCCGCCGGCCGCCATCACCCGGGGACCGCCCACCACCGGGGCCACGGCGATCATGATCCCCTGGATGTCATCGGTGGTCAGGCCGCTTTCCTCGATGGCGGCGGCGTTGGCGAACCAGGAGATGGGCGGCGCGTCCATCGCGATCAGGGCGGCCACCCGGGCGAGCATGAAGTCGCGCGGCGAAAGCGAATTGTGGTCGACCGAGGCGGCGGTCATGTCGGTGAGCGTGTCCAGGACGGGCGATTCGGAACTCATGAATCCCTCCGGTAATCGGTACGGAATCCGCGAGCCGGTGGCCCGCAGGTGGTCACACCCCCACTATTTCAGCGCCGCCCGTGACCAGGGGTATCACCCCTGAGGGGTGATACCCCTCCGGGTGGCATGGCGGATCAGCCTGCGATCCGGCACGTCTGGCAGCTGCGCACCGGCACCTCCGGCGGGACGGGCCAGCCGGTTCGCGTACCGGGTGGCCAGCGGTTCGGCGGTGGCGCCGTGCGCGACGATGCTGATCACGACGGTGATGGAGATGACGGCGACGGCGGGACCGGCCGTGGGACTGCCCAGTTCCTCCAGCGCGAGCAGCGCGAATACCACCGACGCCAGGCCCCGGGGACCGAACCAGGCCACCAGGAGGCTCGTGGCCCAGTCGAGGCGCGCACCGACCAGCGCGACGAGAACCGGCGCCATCCGGACGACGGTGAGGCTGAGGACCGCGTACAGCAGCATCTGCCAGGTCAGGCTCTCCACCGCGGGGACCAGCGCGACCGCGCCGAACGCCAGCCAGACCAGCAGGGACACCAGGGCGCCGGTTTCCTCCACGAAGGGCACCAACGGCTCGCCGCGCCGGCCGCCGGCCGTGCCGAACGCGAGCCCGGCGACGAACGCGGCGATGAACCCGTTGCCGCCCACCGCCACCGAGCACGCGTAGGCAAACACCGCCAGGCCGAGCACTGCCGCGCCGCCGAAGCCGTCGGCGGCCCAGCCGCGGCGACGCGCGGCGCTCACCAGCAGGCCGCCGGCCCCGCCCGCGGCCACGCCAATCCCAACCCCCACGGCCAGCTCCGCCACGGCGGCGGCCGGACCGTGCCCGGCGGCGTGACCTCCGGCGGCCGCTCCCGCTAGCGCGACCGACACGAACGGCGTGGCGATCCCGTCGTTGAGGCCGCTTTCGACGTTGATCAGCCGACGGATCTTCGCCGGTACCACCGGGTTGGCCATCATGCCTGCGCCGAGGGCGGCGTCGGTCGGCGCCAGCGCCGCCCCGACCAGCAGCGCCAGCCAGATGCTGGTGCTCGTGAGGGCGAGCGCGAGCACGGTGCCCAGGGCGATGGTCAGCGGCAGCGCGACGCCGAGCAATCGCAGGTACAGGCCGGAATCCGCGCGCAGCTCGTGCAGCCCGACCCGGGACGCGTCCGAGAACAGCACCAGGGCGAGGGTGAACTCCGCCAGATCCTTGATGAGCGTGTTGCTGGGCTGGAAACCCAGGACCGCGAGCGGCCCGTGGGTTAGCAGCAGCCCGGCCAGCACGAAGGTGATCGGGGCGGTGACGTCGAACCGCTCGAGCCTGGCCGACAGCGTCCCCCACCCGAAGACCAGTGCCGCCACGATGGCCAGGTCGGCTACGCTCACGGTCTCACATCCCCGCCCCGGGGTCCGGGCGGAACCGTCAGGTACTGGTCGGGACGGCCGGCTTGGCGCCCAGCCCGCCGCCCTGTGCGGCCAGGGCCTTGCGCTGCCGGGAGATCTGGAGGACCTTGTCCCCCGCGACGACGGCCGGCGCCAGCAGCGACAGGGCGAGCACCACGATCCACTGGCGTCCGCTGAGCGAGGTGGTGTCGAGCAGCCGCTGGAGCATGTTCAGTTCGACCGCGGCCCAGGTGAGGACCCAGCCGAGGATGATCCAGCCGAGGTAGGGGAACACCGGGGAGGACCACGGGGCCTGGCGCTCGCGCCGCATGACCAGGCCGATGTTGACCGCGCTGAACGAGACGATGGCGAAGGCCATGGTCATGTTGACCGACGGGCCCGTCGTGTTCGGCTTGCCGGGTCCCCATTCCAGGACCGACAGGGCGGTGGCGGCGACCACGAACCCGAAGATGAACCAGCGGATGATCCACGGCCTGGTGACGATCCTGGTGCCGGGCCTGCGCGGCGGCCGCTGCATGACCCCCGGGTCGGGGACGTCGACGATGAACCCGATCACCACGGTGATGACCACGAAGAACTTGCAGAACAGCAGCTGCAGCGGGAACAGGGCGACGCCTTCGTTGATGTTCAGGATGGTGGCGTAGACCATCAGCTGCAGCACCGAGGACAGGATGGTCAGCTGCATCCTGATGTAGGTGGAGATCCGCCGGTAGATGTCCCGGCCCAGGTCGACGGCCCGGACCAGGGTGGCGAAGTTGTCGTCGGTCAGCACGATCTTGGCGGCCTGCTTGGACACCTCCGAGCCGCTGCCCATGGCCACGCCGACGTCGGCCTGCTTGAGGGCGGCCGCGTCGTTGACCGCGTCGCCGGTCATCGCGACCACCTGGCCGTCCTGCTGCATGAGCTTGGCCAGGCGCAGCTTGTCCTCGGGGGCCACCCGGCCGAACACGTGCAGCTGGGGAAGCCGGCTGAGGACCTCCTCGTCGCTCAGGTGCTGCAGTTCGGTGCCGGTGATCACGCCAGGCCCGAGGCCGAGCTCGTCGGCGATCGCGCGCGCGGTGACGGTGTGGTCGCCGGTGATCATCCGCACGTCGACCCCCGCGCCGAGCGCGGTGTGGACCGCGTCCTTGGCCTCGGCGCGCAGCGGGTCCATGATCCCGACCAGCACCACCATGACGAGGTCGGTGACCGCGGCCATCGGGTCGGCCAGCGCCGCGATCATCGCCGCGTCGTCCAGGTCGCGGGCGGCGAACGCGAGGACCCGCAGGCCGCGTTCGGACAGCTGGCGGTTGGCGGCCAGGATCTCGTCCCGCACGGTGGCGATCGGGACGATCTCGCCGTGCCACAGCGCGTACCCGCTGCGCTCCAGGACCACGTCCGGCGCGCCCTTCACGGACATGAAGTGCGATTGCCGGACAATCGGGCCGACCAGCCAGTCCGGGCGGTCGTGGAAAGTGGCCATGAACTTGTACGCCGAGTCGAACGGCACCTCGGCGAGGCGGGGCAGGGCCTCCCGGGTCTCCTCGGCGTCCACGCCCATCTTCGCGGCCAGCACCACGAACGCCGCCTCGGTCGGATCGCCGATGACCGACCCGTCGTCACCGACGGTGGCGTCGGTGCTGAGCGCCAGGCCCAGCGCCAGGTTGTGGAAGTCGGGCAGCTTGGCCCCCGCGACGCCGAGGATCGCGCCGGTCTTCTGGTAACCGGGACCTTCGATCTTGAACCAGTCACCGCCGCCCAGCATGGTGACCGCGGTCATCGCGTTCATCGTCAGCGTGCCGGTCTTGTCCGAGTTGATGACCGTGGTCCCGCCCAGGGTCTCCACGTCCGACAGCGACTTGACCACCGCCTTGGACTCGGCCAGCCGCCGCGCCCCGGACGACAGCATGGCCTGGACGAACGTGGGCAGCCCGGTCGGGATGGACGCGATCGCGGTCGAGATGCACAGCAGCGTAAGCGTGGTGATGTCCTGCCCGCGCGCGATGCCGAAGATGGCGATGACCGCCACCGCGATGAAGGCGAGCAGGCCGAACACCTTGGTCATGCTGTCGAGCTCAATCTGCAGCGGCGACTTGGTCCGCTTGGTGGCCGTCACCATGCCGGCGATCCGGCCCATCTCGGTCGCGCTGCCGGTCGCGGTCACCACGAACACCGTGGTGCCGCGGGTGACCTGGGTGTTCTGGAACACCAGGTTCGTGCGGTCGCCCAGCGGGGTCTCGCCTTCGGGCAACGTCGCCGGGTCCTTGGGCACCGGAGCGCTCTCCCCGGTCAGCGCGGCCTCCTGCACCTCCAGTGTCGCCGAGGAGAGGATCCGGCCGTCGGCCGGGACCACGTCGCCGGCCTCGAGCAGGGCGATGTCGCCCGGCACCAGCTTGGTCGACTCGATCTCGTTGACCTGGCCAGAACGACGAACCCGCGCGTGCGGCACCTGCAGCTTCGCCAGCGCCTCCACGCTGGCCCGGGCCTTCAGCTCCTGGTTGGTGCCCATCACCACGTTGAACAGCACCAGGCCCAGCACCACCAGGGCGGTGGCGATCTGGACGATCGCGAAGCTGGCCGCGACCACGATCAGCAGCATGATGTTCATCGGGTTGGCCAGCTGTTCCCGCGCCACCGCCCACATGCTGGGCGGCGGCTCGGTCGGCAGCTCGTTCGGCCCGTATTCCGCCAGCCGCCGTTCCACCTCCGCGACCGTCAGCCCGGTATCGGCGTCGACACCCATCTGCGTCGTCACGTCCTGCGGCGACAGCGCGTACCAGGCGAGGCCGCCGCCAGCAGGCTGCTCGATAGTGGTGGTAGTAGCGGTCATCTCAGCTCCTCAATGACCTAGGGACCGACCTGGACGGGCACCGGACGACTGGGGCGGCTCCGTTTCCACCCGTAGTCCAGGCCGATGCTCAGCACCAGGATGACGGCCAACGTGATGATCGACGCGGGCTCGTGGATGAGGGTGGTGAACACGAACGTCACGAAGACCGCGCCGGCGGCCACGATGGCCAGGATCAGGATCGGGAGCTTGGCGCCGGTCTCCGCGCGGATCCGCACGTGGGCCGCGGTGATCATGGTGAAGATCACCAGGGCCACCGCGCTGCCGATCGACGCGATCGCGTCGAGGTTGAACCCGAGGGCCAGGACGATGCACACCGCCGCCGCGATCAGCAGCCCATTGGAGGCCCGGCCGCCGAGCTTGCGCGCCATCAGCGGCGGGAACTGGCCGGTCTCCGCCAGCCGCTCGGACAGCCCCGGTGCCGGGTACAGCCCGGCGTTCGTGGCGCCGGCGGTGGCGAACAGCGCGGTGACGGTCATCAGCCAGTAGCCCGCCCGGCCCAGCGTGGGCTCGGCGGCGACCGCGATCGCGGTGCCGCCGGAGGAGATCACCTTCTCCACCGTCAGCGTGCCGAACACGCCCAGGGCGATGGCGACGTAGATGACCGTGGCGATTCCGAGGGCCAGGTACATCGCCCGGGGCAGCTGGCGGGACGGCTTGGCCAGGTCCTTGGCGGTGAACGTGATGATGCCGAAGCCGAGGAAGGCGAAGAAGGTCAGCGCCACGCTCGAGATGATGTCCTGGAACGGCGGGTACTTCGACGGCGCCAGCAGCGACGGGGTCATGTTCACCAGCGTGACTACCGCGAACACGGACAAGATCCCCAGCACGACGTAGACGATCACCGTCTGCGCGTTCGCCACCAGCTGGGACCCGACGATGTTCACCCCGGTC
>Ga0306923_10007248_pt1 | contig 11028 bp, 5 predicted proteins | sample sta12Can44000108_FD_203841 | JGI IMG/M metagenome (GOLD analysis project Ga0306923, IMG submission 203841) | Lab enrichment of tropical soil microbial communities from Luquillo Experimental Forest, Puerto Rico - statanox.12C.anox.44.000.108 (v2)... | ecosystem: Environmental > Terrestrial > Soil...
CGGGAGAAGCTGCTAGCCGATCTGGATACCATGCTGGCCGGCGGCGGTGGTCCGGGGCCGCGGATCGTTGCCTTGTCCGGGCTGGGCGGCGCGGGTAAGTCCAGCGTGGCGGTGGAGTATGCATACCGTCACCTGGGCGAGGTGGGGGTTGCGTGGCAGTTCGCGGCGGAGGATGCGACGGTGCTGGCGGCCGGGTTCGCCGAACTGGCGGCCCAGCTCGGGGCCCCGGACGTGGCCGACGCCCAGGACCAGGTGGCGTCGGTCCACGCAGTACTGGCGGCCTCCCCCGCGGGCTGGCTGCTGATGTTCGATAATGCGCCGAAACGGGCAGCAGTGGAGCGGTTCTTGCCTCCGGCCGGGACGGGGCGGGCACTGATCACCAGCCGCAACCCGGACTGGCCGCGGGACCAGGCGCTGGAAGTGCCGGTGCTTGACCTAAAGGCCGCGGCCGGGTTCCTTGTGGCCCGAACTGGTGATGGTGACGAGCAAGCTGCCACCGAACTGGCTGATGAGCTGGGCGGGCTGCCACTGGCGCTGGAGCAGGCCGCAGCGTACATCCAAGCCAGCGGGGACAGTCTGGCTGCCTACTTGTCGTTGTTCCGTGCGCGGCGTGCTGATCTGCTGGCCCGCGGTGAGCCGATCGGGCATAGCGAGACGGTAGCCACTACCTGGCGATTGGCGTTTGAAACCCTGCTGCAAGCCGAACCGGACGCGGTTGCCCTGCTGCGGCTGTTGGCTAACTGCGCGCCCGAAGCTATCCCGATTCACTTGCTGCTGCAGCCCCGTGCCGGGCTTGCCGAGCAACTCCCCCCCGAGGTGGTGCCGCTGCTGGAGGACGAGCTCGCCGCCAAAGATGCGATCGCTGGGCTGCGCCGCTATTCGCTGATCAGCCCACCGGCTGTCGGCGGGTCAGTGTCCGTGCACCGTCTGGTGCAGGCGGTCACACTCGATCAGATGCCGAAGGAGGTAGCCGCAAGGTGGCGTCAGGCGACCGCCGCTGTAATCGAGGCCGCGATCCCTGATGACCCGCAGCACCCGGGAACCTGGACCATTTTCGCGGCGCTGTTGCCGCACGCCCAGGCAGCTCTCGCCGGTGCCACCGATGGCATGCAGCGGATCGCCAGCTACGTCGGATTCAGCGGCAGTTATGCGGCTGCCCGCGATCTCCAGCAGAGGGTATTTGAGGTGCGCAGGCAGGTCCTCGGGCCGGAGCATCCAGACACCCTGGAAGCCCGCGCTAACCTCGCTCACTGGACTGGGGACGCTGGGGATGCGGCCACTGCCCGGGACCAGTTCGGCGCACTGGCACCGGTGATGGAACGGGTGCTGGGTCCCGAGCACCCAGCTACCCTCGCCGACCGCGCCAGCCTTGCGCGTTGGACTGGGGAGGCGGGGGACGCGCCCGGCGCCCGGGACCTCTACGCTGCGCTGATGCCTGTAATCGAGCGTGTGCTTGGCCCTGAACACCCAGACATCCTCGGGGCCCGCAGCGACCTCGCCCGGTGGACCGCAACTGCGGGGGATGCAGCCACTGCCCGGGACCAGTTCGCTGCACTGGTACCGGTGATGGAACGGGTGTTGGGCCACGAGCACCTAGACACACTGGAAGCTCGCATCAACCTCGCCGAGTTCACAGGGGAAGCGGGGAGCGCAGCCACTGCCCGGGACCAGTTCGCTGCCCTGGTACCGGTGATGGAACGGGTGTTGGGCCACGAGCACCCAGGCGCCCTGGCCAGCCGCGCCAACCTCGCTGAGTGGACTGGGGAGGCGGGAGATGCGGCCGGCGCCCGGGACCAGTTGGCTGCGCTGGTGCCAGTGATGGAACGGGTGTCGGGTCCTGAGCACCCATACACGTTCACCGACCGTGCCAACCTCGCCTACTGGACTGGGGAGGCGGGGGATGCGGCCACTGCCCGGGACCAGTTCGCTGCGCTGGTGCCCATCCGTGAGCGGGTGTCGGGCCCCGAGCACCCGGACACTCTGACCGCCAAGGCTAATCTAGCCCGCTTGACGGGTGAGGCGGGGGATGCGGCCACTGCCCGGGACCAGTTCGCTGCGCTGGTGCCCATCCGTGAGCGGGTGTCGGGCCCCGAGCACCCGGACACCCTGGCCGACCGGGCCAGCCTTGCCGCCTGGACTGGGGAGGCGGGGGATGCGTCCACTGCCCGGGACCAGTTCGCCGCGCTACTGCCTCTTCGCGAGCGGGTCCTTGGCCCCGAGCACCCGGACACCTTGACCACCCGCCGCAACCTCGCCTACTGGACCGAGCATTCGGCTGGCAGCCGCGGGTCTGGGTGAACCAGCTCCGGCATGTTTGCCGGCAACTAGCTACCGCGTATTTGCCTCCGAGGCCGATGCGGCTGTGGCGGGCGCCGGAACCGCCTAATGATCGCTATTTCACGGTCCGAGCGATGGCAGGGTTTGCGTGCCGAATTGTGGTTATGCTCCCCGGTCTGGTGTGCGCTGAGGATGGGCCATGGTCGCTGGTCAGCATTGCGGCGCGGCAGGATGCTTGGTCAAGACGATCCTCGCTTCGGCCGCGGACTTTGTCGCGGTCACCAGGGTCACCAGTTCGAGAACTTCGCGCCGTGGCGCGCAGTAGTCAACGCCGTTCTGCTCTTTGGCATCCGGTGCGACCGCAGGAATGGGCGCGAGCGTGAGCGGAAGACGTGAGCGCGTGGCCGCGCTCCTGCTGCCGACCAGTTCTGGCAATACTTGGGCCTTACCCAGTAAGAGCGGACCGCGCTTACGGGGTCTTGCCGTACGCGTCGTGGTAGTTCCACCACCCGTACGGTGGGGTCTGCGGATAGCCCTCCGGCGAGTCCTCCCACTCCTCCTGGCGGCCGAGGGCCGTGATATCCAGGTAGCTCCAGGTGCTGCCCATCGCCTCGTCGCCCCGGAGGTTGACGAAGTAGGTCCGGTAGATCCGCTCGCCGTCGCGGACGAAGGCGTTGGTCCCGTGCCATTGGTCCACGCCGAAGTCTTTGTCAAAGTTGTCGGTGATCGTGTACCACGGGATCAGCTCCCAGCCCATGCGCTCCTTCAGGCCCTGGATCTCGCCCTGGGGGGCGCGCGAAACGAACGCGAGTGTCGTGTCCCGCGCGTTCAGGTGGGCGGGGTGCGCGACCTGGTCGGCCAGGAATGAGCAGCCCGCGCAGGCACGCTCCGGGTAGGCGCCGCCCCCCGGTGGGATGGTGGTGACGTCCGGCGCGTAGAAGGCGCGGTAGACGATCAGCTGCCGGCGACCCTCGAACAGGTCGAGAAGGCTCACCGGGCCGTCGGGGCCCTCGAAGCGGTACTCCTTCTCCACCGCCGTCCACGGCATCCGGCGGCGCTTGGCGGCCAGCGCATCGCGGGCGCGGGTCAACTTCTTCTCCTCGACCAGCAGCTGCTCGCGGGCGGCATCCCACTCCTGCGGTGACACGATCGGCGGAGTCTTCATCGGGCCTGTCCTCCCCCAGATACTCGGCGACGACGTCGAACAGGCGCCCCCATAGGCGCGCTGGCGCTCCATCCAGTCCGTTGCTTCGTTTAGCACAGCGGGCTCGAGCGAGAGCCAGGGGGCCCGGCTCCGATCGTACGCCGCAGCACGCCGGTCTCCTCGAGCCGGGCGTCAGGGGCAGTTTCTGGTGACGGGTCTCGTGTTACGAAGCGGAAGGGCAACGGTCCAGGCATGTGCAAAGATCCGCCGCTATGGCAGAGGTCCTCGCGGGGACGGCGTTGCCTTGTATTCCACACCGATTGGATGATCTGCGCGGACTGCCGGGGGGCAGACCGGATCCTGTCGTGGCAGGTCAGTCGTGGCGGGTCAGCATGAACACTGGCTGCGTGAGCTGGCCTGGCATGGGCATCGGGGGACTATTATCACATCATTTCGTTGCCGGATTCGAGGGCGATCAGGGCGGGACATGGCGGAGCCGCAAGACGCGCGGGCGGCCACCTCGCGGCGCGCCGAGTCGCCTGCGGACCGGGGGGGCGTGATCTTGACACCGGATCAGCGGGTGCGGGTGTTCATCTCCTCGACGCTGGGGGAGCTTGCTGAGGAGCGGGCGGCGGCGCGGCGGGCGATCGCCCGGCTGCACCTGGTGCCGGTGTGGTATGAGTCCGGTGCCCGGCCGCATCCGCCGCGCAGCATGTATAAGGCGTACCTGGAGCAGTCCCAGGTGTTTGTGGGGATCTACTGGCAGCGGTACGGATGGGTGGCGCCGGGGATGGAGATCTCGGGGCTGGAGGATGAGTTCCGGCTGGCGGCGGGCAAGCCGATGCTGCTGTACCTCAAGCGCCCCGCCCCAGACCAGGAGCCAGGCCTAAAAGCGATGGTCGACAGCATCCGGGTGGCCGGGACGGTGTCGTACCGGATCTTTGCCACGGCGCGGGAACTGGAGCGGCTGCTGGCCGACGACCTGGCCGTTCTGCTGAGCGAGAGCTTCGCGGGCTCAGCGGTGGGCATGGGTGCGCCAACTTCGTCGTCGGCCGGGCCTAGGGCGGCCGAAGAGGCGGATGTGCCGGCCGGGACGGTGACGTTCCTGCTGACCGATATCGAGGGGTCGACACGGCTGTGGGAGGCCCTGCCGGATGCGATGGAAGAAGCGCTGGATCGGCACAACCGGCTTGTTACCGGGGTGATCGCAGAGCATGGCGGGGTCGTGGTCACCGCCCGGGGGGAGGGGGATAGTCTCTTCGCCGTCTTCCCCAGCGCCGCTGCCGCGGTCGAGGCGGCCGGCACGTGTCAGCTCCGGCTAGCAGAGGAAGCGTGGCCTGAGGGCACCGCGCTGCGGGTGCGGATGGGGCTGCACACCGGCGAGGCGCGGGTGCGGGGCAGCGATCGTATCGACCATGCGCCGATCAACCGCTGCGCCCGGGTGAAGGCGGCCGGGCACGGCGGCCAGGTGCTGGTTACCAAGGCCACCCGTGACCTGGCCGGTGGGCGGCTGGGCGGCGGGTTCGGGCTGAAGCGGCTCGGGGAATTCCGGCTGCGCGACCTGGCCGAGCCAGAACTGATCTACCAGCTCACCCACCCCGGCCTGCAAGCCGACTTCCCGCCGCTGATCACGGTTGCCGAGCGCATCGGCAACCTGCCGCTGCAGGTGAGTTCGTTTATCGGCCGCGCCCGGGAGCTGGAGCAGACCGCGGCGGCGCTGGGCCAGGCGCGGGTGGTGACGCTGACCGGGCCGGGCGGGGTGGGCAAGACCCGGCTGGCGCTGCAGGCCGCCGGTCAAGTAGCCGAGCGGTTCGGGGACGGTGCGTGGCTGTGCGAACTGGCCCCGGTCCGCGACCCGGCCGGCGTGGACGACGCGGCCGCGGCGGTGTTCTCGGTGACCGCCCGGGCCGGCCAGAGCACCCGGGAGGCGCTGGTGGAGTTCTTGCGCACCAAGCAGCTGCTGCTGGTGCTCGACAACTGTGAGCACGTGATCGTGGCGGCGGCGGCGCTGGCCGCGGTGCTGCAGCGGTCGTGTGAGCGGCTGGTGATCCTGGCCACCAGCCGCGAGGCCCTGGGGATCGAGGGGGAACAGCTGGTGCCGGTGCCGCCGCTGGCGACCCCCGGCGCCGACGCCGACTTGGCGGCGATCGCCGAGGCGGAGGCGGTGCGGCTGTTCACCGACCGTGCGGCCGCGGTCAAGCCCGGCTTCGCAGTGACCGCCGGGAACGCGGCGGCGGTCGCCGCGGTGGTGCGGCGCCTGGATGGGATCCCGCTGGCGGTCGAGCTGGCGGCGGCGCGGGTGCCGGTGATGACAGTGGCCGAGTTGGCCCGGCGGCTGGACCACAATTTCGCGGTGCTCGCGGCCGCCCCGCGCGGCGCGGCGGCTCATCACCAGACGCTGCGGGCCACCATCGACTGGTCGTTCCAGCTGCTCACCGAGCCCGAACAGGTCCTGCTGGCCCGGCTGGCGGTGTTCGCCGGCGGCTGCACGCTGGAGGCGGCCGAGGCGGTGTGCGGCGGGGAGAGCATCGACCCGGACGCAGTGTTCGAGCTGCTGGCGGCCCTGGTGGCCAGGTCGCTGGTGGTAGCCGAGGACACCGGGATCGAGACCCGCTACCGGCTGCTGGAAACCATCCGCCAGTACGGTGAGCAACGACTTGACCACGCGGGCGGGACCGAGAGGTGGCGGGCCTGCCACGCCGGCTACTACGCCGACCTCCTCAGACGGGTCCGGGACCACGCCCACGACCCTCACCCCGAAGTGTTCTGGGCGGTGCGGCTCAGCGCCGAGCAGGACAACCTGCTCGCGGCGTGGTCGTGGGCGATCGGCACCGGCAACGTCGGCACCGCATTCCAGATGCTGGCCGGCTTCGCGCCGGCTGAGGTCTGGAGCACCTACCCGCTGCTGCTGCCTGGCGAAGCGGCTGTGGAACTCCCCGGCGCAGTCGACCACCGGGGCTACCCACTCGCCCTCGCGGTGAGCGCACTGTTCGCCTCCATCCGCGCGGATGTGGCCGGCGCGGAGCAGCTGTGCCGCCGGGCGGCCGAGGCCAACACGCGCCGCGACACCCCGGATTGGCGGGTCGAGGAGACCATCTGCGCCGCCCGCCAGAACATCGCTATGACTACCGGCGCGTTCACCGACACCGCCCGCCTTGCCGAACAGGCCGCTGGTCTGGCGCGAGCCGGCAGCGACCTCGCCGACGCTTCCGTAGAGCTCAACATCGCCGTGGCCGGTTACGTGCTCGCCGGCGACGCGCCCGCGGCGGCCCCGCTGGCTAGCGAAGCGCTCGCGCTGGCCCGCCAGGTCGGCGCCCCCGCGCTGATCGCCAGGAGCCTGCTGGTCGTGGGCGCCACCGCCGCCCGCGCCGACCCTGACCAGGCCCGCGCCTGCCTGCGCGAAAGCCGCGAGCTCAGCACCGCGCTCGGCTACCAGAGCACTACCGACCTCAACTGGGCGGCCGCGATCGCGTTTCTGATCGGCGACCAGGCCGCCACGCTGGAGTTCGGCCACCGGGTCATCCGCGCCCTCCAGCCGGGCCGCGACCGCCGCCTGATGGGTCTCAACCTCCACTGGATCGCAGGCATGCTGGCCGCCACCCGGCCCGAGGCCGCCGCGACCATCCGGGGCGCCGCCGAAACCTACGTCGTCAAGATGCCGATGTCCGATGAGCTGATCAGCCGGGCCGTGGCGGCGGCCCTGAGCGAGGAACGCGCGCGGGAACTGCGCGCCCGCGGCGCGGACATGGACTGGGATCAAGCCGTCGCCTACACCCTGACTCAGGCCAGCCAGGCTCTCAGCGAACTCGAATCCGCGACGCCGTCATGAGCCAACTGCGGCTTCATGCTGCTGATGCTGCCTGCGGCAGCGTCTGGCCGCGTGTGCCAGTAACCGTGGCGGTCATGGATTGGGGACTCACCCGTCCACGCCGGCTGACCGAGCCCTGACGATAGCCGCCCTCCCGGATCCACCAGCGCTCCTAACTGTCTGTTCTGCGATGCTGAGCCACAGTGAACTGGGAATTCACGGGCCGCCCATACTCGGCGTTCGGCGCGCCGTTTCAGCCTCCTAGGCAGGAGCGGTAGCTAGTGCCGTAGCAGGCAACGTTTGCTCGGCTGGGTGCTTTTGCCGAGGGTGCTGATCGCCGAGACTGGGTCGGTGACCGAACGCCTGCGGGTGCGGGAGATCGACGATGACGAGGGCCGGCGCCTGCTGCGGATCGTGCGCCGGGACAGCGGGCGGGTGGTGACCTGGCGGCGGGCGCAGATGGTGCTGCTGCCGGCCCAGGGCATGGACGTGCCCGCGATCGCGGGGGTCGCCTTCACCAGTGAGGACCGGGTGCGCGATGTGATCCGCAACTTCAAACGCGGACGGGTTCAGCTCGCTGTATCCGCGGTATCGGGGCGGCCGCCCGCCGAAGTTCACGCTCGGCCAGCGCCGGGAGATCAAGAAGATCGCCAAGTCGCGCCCGGGGGACTATGACCTGCCGTTTTCCACCTGGAGCCTGTCGAAGCTGGCAGAGTTCCTGGTGGCTGAGGGGGTGGTCGACGACATCAGCCACGAGGGCCTGCGTGCCCTGCTCCGCGAGGAGGGCGTCACCTTTCAGCGCCTGAAAACCTGGAAAGCCTCCAAAGACCCGCGCTACGCGGCGAAAAAGGCCCGGATCGAGCACCTGTACGCGATCGCCGACGGTGAGGCGGCCCGGGGCACCGGCGACCCTGCGGTCGTGTTCTGCCTCGATGAGTCCGGCCCGCTGAACCTGCAGCCCCGCCCAGGGCGGCAGTGGGCCGCGCTCAGCGGCAAGGGCAAAGAGCCCGGCCGGCGGCCACGGCCCCGGATGCGCCACCTGCAACCGCACTGGCGGGATCCGGCACCTGTTCGCCGCCTACGCGCTGGGCAAGGACAAGCTCTACGGGCACATCAAGCCGCGCAAGACCCGGACCCAGGTCCTGGAGTTCTGCCGGTACCTGCGCTCCCTCTGCCCACCCGGGACCAGGATCGCGATCATCTGCGACAACTTCAGCCCGCACCTGACCACCGCCAAAGACAGCCAGGTCGGCGCATGGGCCGCAGCGAACAACACCGAGATCGCCTGCACCCCGGCCAATTCGTCCTGGTTAAACCGGATCGAAGCTCAATTCACCGCGCTGCGGTACTTCACCCTCGACGGCACCGGCCACGCCAGCCACCGGCAACAGGGCAGCATGATCCGCCGGTACATCAGCTGGCGCAACAACCACGCCCACGATGAACGGCTCCGCCGCATCATCAACCGGGCAAACGTTGCCCGAACCGGCACTAGCTACCGCTAGTTTCCCCGGCCTTGCAGGCTCATGGCACGCCGCTGACCTGCGCGTATTAACCGGAAGTGCGTGGCCGCGACACGGTCGCCGCAGTTCACGCTCGCTGGGGCCGCGATCAGCAGTGCCGAGCCGGCCCGTCACAGGTTCCGGCGGTGTGCGCGTTCACCGACGCGGAGAAACCAGGCCCGCTCCCTGGACAGCCACCCGGTAGCGTCCCCCCCGAGTGTCCCGCGACCCGGGCGGTGGCGGGACACCGGCGGCGCGACGTGGGTGGTCAGTAGCGGCAGGTGGCCTTGATCAGGATGGGCACAGATTCGGTCTGCGTGGTGGTGCCGTCGCTGGCCCACAAGGTGATGGTGAACGACGAGTTCACCGGAAGGCCATACGGCATCGTGGTCACGACGTAGGCGCGGGCGGTGGTTTGCGGCCCCACGCTGAGCGTGCCGGTGCCGTTGCCGGAGCCGGGCGGGATGGGGGCGCTGCCCGCGGAGTACTGATAGCCCGTCTGATAGAGGATGTAGGTGGTATAGGAGCCGCGGTGCGGCAGGTCGGACGCGCCGATGTTCATCGGGGCGGACCAGCTGCCGGACAGGTAGATTCCCAGGTAGTTCGATCCGCCGCCGTTGGTGTAGCAGACCGGGTGGCCGGTGAACTCGTCAACTAGCTGCCAGCCGGAGCTGGCTGCCGGCGGGGACGCCGCGGCCGTGGTGCCTAGCGCTACGGCCATCAAGGCGGCAGGAGCCAAGATGGCCGCCGCGCGCCGGTGCCAGGATGTCATGGTGTTTCCTCCTGCATCTGGTGGTTCAGCCCTGGGGCATGCGGCTGTGTGCGGTCAGCTGACCGGTTCGGTTGAGATGCTCATTGAGGCGGCGGCGCCGAAGGACAGCACGGCGTATCCGGGGGCGATCTTGAGGTCGCCGAAGGCCTCGGGGAAGGTGGTGGCGGGGCCGAAGCCGCCGCCGGGCGGGCTGGTGAGCACGGTCAGCCCGGTCGTGTTGTCGACCCAGCTGACCACGAACGTCCCCGCGGCGTCCGCGACCACGTGGGGGCTGGTGGTTGCGTCGCCGGGCGCCGACAGCAGGGCCGGCGTGCTCCAGGTGCCCCCGGCCGGGCGCGCCGAGGTGTACGCCACGGAGATGACATTATTGGGGTAGGACCCGGACTGCTGCCCGAAGATGGCGCGGGCATCTCCCGCGCCGTCGATGGCGACGTCGATGCGCCCATCAGAAGAGGTGGTGGACAGCGTGACCGAGGGGGCCCAGGACCCGTCCGGCGAGCGGGTGGCGACCCGGTCGACACCGCCGCTGGCGACCCAGGCCGCCGCCGCGTCCCCCTGGCCGTTCAGCACGACGCGGGTGTGGCCGATGGGGTAGCCCGGCGGGGGGCCGAGGGCGACCGGGGCGGCGAACCCGCCCAGAACCGTCCCGGAGGCGGCGAGGGCGGCGGTCCGCGTGGCCCAGGTGATGACCGCGGACCCGGTGGCGTTGACCGCCAGATCCACCGCCTGGCCGCGGGTGGCCAGGGTGGTGATCTTCGTCCACTTGCGGGCGCTGGCCGGGAGGCTGGCGGTCTGGACCGCGGAGGTGCCGGTCATCCAGGCGGCGATCGCGTTCCCCGACCCGTCTATGCCGACCCCCAGGTCACGGTAGGGGTCGGTGGTCACGGTGACCGCGGGGCCCCACTGGCCCCCAGGGGGCCGGACGCTGGCCGAGACGCCGGCGTCGGTGGTGGACCTCCACACCGCGACCACCCGGCCATCGGGGGCGATCGCCACGGCCGGGTTGTAGCCCTGGCCGAGGGTGACCGGCGCGGACCAGGTCTGCCCATCGGCGCTGGTACAGGCCTGGACCGACACGGTGTTGTCCGGGTTCTGCTGAGATCCGGCGGCGACCTCGGTGCCGGCCGCGTTGACCGCGAGCGACGCGCCGCACGCGCCGGGCAGCTGGACCGGCGGCGACCATCCGGTGAGGGCCTGCGCGGGGGAGGCCAGGACGGTTCCGGTGCCGAGCGCGATCAGCGCTGCGGGCAGCACCAGGCCACCGCGGCGGATGGAGAACAACATGGCGACTCCCCTTCGACGATGGGGCCGTGCGCGATCACCAGCAAGGCGGCGCGGTCAGGGTGTGTAGAGTTCGGCGGTGGCGGTGGCGCTGGGCTGGCCCTTTTTGTTCTGTGTCTCGCCGCCGGCGGCCAGCACCTGGCCGTTCGGCAAGACGATGAGGGCGTGGAATTCGCGCGGGGTGGTCATGCTGCCGGTGGCTGTGGTGGCGCCGGTGACCGGATCCCACAGCGTCGCGGCCGTG
>Ga0306923_10007249_pt1 | contig 11027 bp, 6 predicted proteins | sample sta12Can44000108_FD_203841 | JGI IMG/M metagenome (GOLD analysis project Ga0306923, IMG submission 203841) | Lab enrichment of tropical soil microbial communities from Luquillo Experimental Forest, Puerto Rico - statanox.12C.anox.44.000.108 (v2)... | ecosystem: Environmental > Terrestrial > Soil...
GGGCGTGCCCGGACAGCGTGTCCCACATCGGCGCGAACGCGTACACGCTCTCCGGCCAGGGACTGGTCAGCAGGATCACCGACTCCCGGGAGCCGCCGCTGTCGGCGTACCGGATCCGGACTCCGTCGACGCTCCGGAAGCGGACTTGCGGGGTCATCGTCGCAGGCATGCAGCACATCCTCCAGGTTCGGGCCGTCCTTCACACCCGTAGACCCCCTGGCCAAGTCCCTGGTCATCCGAGCCGGCGCCAGCCGACATCCGTTGGCAAGTGCCGCTCGCGGGCTCGGCCCGGCCGGGAACGGCACCGGGCTAAGCTGGTCCTCAACAACTGGCTCGCCGACCTCACCGAGACGACCGCGGAGACGCTCTCCTTCGCCCGCGAGCTCGGCCTGGATCCCGCGGCGATCGTGGACCTGCTGGAGTCGACGCCGCTCGGATCGCCCTACGCGATGCAAAAAGGCCCGGACCATGCTGGCAGGCGACTTCACCCCCGCGTTCGCGCTCAAGCACGCGCTCAAGGACGCCGACCTGGCCGCCATCTACACCACACCCTGACCGTGACTAAGGAGCCAGACATGACAGACCGCACGCGACGGGGCGAGACAGCCGACGATCAGCAGCCGGTGGCGTTCGTGCTTTTCGGGGCGACCGGAGACCTGGCAAAGCGGCTGGTGCTGCCCTCTTTCTACCGGCTCGCCACCGAAGGGCTGCTGCCGGACCAGTGGCTGCTCGTGGGCAACGGTCGCGGCGACATCTCGCACGCGGAGTTCCGTGCCCATGTCCACGACGCGCTCACCGAATTCGGCCCGCAGCCGGAGCCGGCGGGCTGGGCGGCCTTCGCGGAGCGGGTGTTCTTCGCCGGCGGCGGGTTCAGCACCGGCGATCCCGGCAGCCTGCCCGGCGTCCTAGCGGAGGCCCGCAGGGCGCTGGGCAGCGACCCGCAGCTCATCCACTACCTGGCCGTCCCGCCCGTCGCGTTCGCCGGGCTGACCAAGGCCCTGGGCCGGTACGGCCTCGCCCAGGATGCCCGCGTCGTGTACGAGAAGCCATTCGGTACGTCGGGGGAGAATTTCCGCGAGCTGGACCAGGACGTCCACTCGGTCCTGGACGAGCAGCAGGTGTACCGGATCGACCATTTCCTGGGGAAGGAAGCCACCCAGGACCTGCACCTGCTGCGCTTCGCCAACGGGTCCTCGGCCGCGTACTGGAACCGCGAGCACGTCGAGTCGGTTCAGATCGACGTACCCGAGACGCTCGGCATCAGCGATCGGGCGCAGTTCTACGACGCCACCGGCGCGGTGCTGGACATGCTCGTCACGCACCTGTTCCAGGTTGCCGCCGAGGTGGCCATGGACCCCCCGGCCAGCCTGGGCTCGCTCGACCTGCAGGCCGCCCGGGAACAAGTCATCGGCTGCTTCCGGCCGCTGGACCCGGGCGAGGTGGTGCTCGGCCAGTTCGACGGCTACCGGGACGTCCCCGGCGTCGATCCGAAGTCCAGCCGGGACACCTTCGTCGCCGCCCGGTTGTGGATCGACAACCCTCGCTGGCGCGGCGTGCCGTTCTACCTGCGCACCGGCAAGCGGATGGCCGTCTCCGGGCAGAAGGTCAGCCTCATCCTCCGCGAGCCGCCCGGGCCGCTTGCCGGCCGGCTGCCGCGCGAGGCCAACGTGCTGTCGTTTTCCCTGGCCGGCGACGGCGAGATCGACTTGTCCCTGGTGGCCAAGAGACCCGGCCCGACGCTCGAGCTCGACGTGGCGCACGCGTCGATCCCGCTGGCCACGTTGCGCGGCGCCGATCCGCTGCCGGCGTACGCCCGGCTGATCCACGACGTGCTCCTGGGCGACCGCTCCCTGTTCACCCGCCCGGACGGGCTCGCCGCTGTATGGGATGTGGCCGAGCCCCTGCTATCCAGGCCGCCCAAGGTCAACTCCTACCGGCCGGGATCGTGGGGGCCAGCTCAAGCGCGCGAGCTGGTCGCGCCCGACCGCTGGCTCCTCGGCCAGTAGGCTCAGCTGTTCCGGGGGTCGTCTTCGGTGTCCTGGCCCTCCGCCTCGGCCAGGAGCCGGCGGGCCGCGGATTCGTCCGCGGGGGCGACCAGCACCCGGACACCCAGCAACTGCATCTGCGGATTCTGCCCGCCGGCATCATCTGCCGACACGACCGCTCTCAGCCCATTACTGCGCAGCAGGCCCGCGATCAGTTCCGCTTCCGTACGGCTGGCAACGACAGCCACCGGCACCGTCACCTCGTCCAAGATCTCAACGCCTTTCGTCGCCACCATCAGATCAGCCATCGTGGTAGCCACCAGAGTGCCTCCTTTCTCGAGCTTGCTCAAGCTGGAAACGATCGACGTTGATGACGGGCCGGGCGAAGGCGCGGTACGTTCCGAAAATTCAAATTCTTTTACCGAACGGATCGTGGTACGAGCGTCCAGGGCCAGGGCAGCTAGCCATCCCGGCCGCCCCCGCGCACAGTCCGCCCTTTGATTGCGATTTCCCGCGCTATGACGCGGGAAATCGCAATCAAAGCGGAAGAGTCTCTTTACGGCGAAGACTTTTCCGCCGTATGACGAGCAAAGATTTACGGGATCATGAAAATCGGCCCGCAAGATACCTGGAGGCCGGGGATTGCCCGGTTCTTCCTCGCCGGTTACGCTTCGGGCGAGGCAATGGTGAAGCTCTGGCCGCGGGGCTGGGGCCAACCTCGGCACGTGCCTGGGCGTGGTCTTGAGCGGCAGCCGCCACGGGTGGCATCATCGGTGCTCGTGGCGGTCGGTCTACGATTTACCGTGCCTGATCTGGACCAGCCGGGAGGCCGTGTGAGCGCCTATGCCCTCGCCAGGCGGCTGAAGCGTGGCATGCTGCCGGGCCGATGACCGAGCCGAGGGGCCGCCCGACGGGGCTGATGGACCGGCGGAGCGAACGGGATGCGCTTGACCGGCTGATCGAGGCGGTCCAGGCCGGGCAGAGCCGGGCCCTGGTGGTACGCGGCGATCCGGGCGTGGGCAAGACCGCGCTGCTTGACTACCTGGCCGGGCGGGCATCGGATGCGGGATGCCGGGTGGCGCGCGTCGTGGGCATGCAGTCGGAGATGGAGCTGGCATACGCGGGCCTGCACCAGCTGTGCGCACCCATGCTGAGCAGCGCGGAGGGCTTGCCGCTGCCGCAGCGCGAGGCACTGCGCGTAGCGCTCGGCCTCATTGCCGGCCTGCCGCCGGACCGGTTCCTGGTGGGGCTGGCCGTGCTGAACCTGCTGTCGGAGGTGGCCGGGGAACGCCCTCTGGTCTGCGTGATCGATGACGAGCAGTGGCTGGACCAGGCCTCGGCGCAGGCGCTGGGATTCGCGGCGCGGCGGCTGGCCGCCGACCCGGCCGGGCTGGTGTTCGCGGCCCGGGTGCCGGGTGCGGAGATGGCCGGCGTGCCGGAACTCACGGTGGATGGGCTGCCCGAGAGTGATGCCCGGGCGCTGCTGGATTCCGCGCTGACCGGACCGCTGGATGCGCGGGTCCGCGATCGGATCGTGGCCGAGACGCAGGGCAACCCGCTGGCGCTGCTGGAACTGCCGCGCGCGCTGACCTCCGCCGAGCTGGCGGGCGGGTTCGTGCTGCCGGGCGCGGTGTCGTTGTCGGGGCGGATCGAGGACAGCTTCGCCCGCCAGCTCAAGGCGCTGCCGGACCAGACCCGGCGGCTGCTGCTGCTGGCGGCGGCCGATCCGTCCGGGGACCGGGCGCTGGTGTTGCGGGCGGCCCGGCGGCTGGGCATCCCGGTCGGCGCGATGACGCCGGCGGTGGAGGCGGGGCTGGTGGACTTCGGCGCCCCCGTGCGATTCCGTCATCCGCTGGCACGTTCGGCGGCCTACCGTCTGGCGTCGGTCACGGAGAGACAAGAGGCACACGAGATTCTGGCCGAGGTGACCGACCCGATCGCCGACCCCGATCGCCGGGCCTGGCACCGGGCCCAGGCCGCACCCGGCCCGGACGAGGACGTCGCTGTCGAGCTGGAGAATTCGGCCGACCGGGCACAGGCCCGCGGCGGACTGGCCGCGGCCGCGGCGTTCCTGGAGCGCGCGCTGCTGCTGACATCCGATCCAGCACGCCAGGCCGAACGCGCGCTGGCCGCGGCGCAGGCCAGCATGCAGGCCGGCGCGTTCGGCAACGCGCTCGAACTGCTCGCCACCGCGGCGGCCGGGCCCCTGGACGAATTCCAGCAGGCCCGGGCGGACCTGCTGCGCGGGCAGATCGCGTTCGCCTCGGGCCTGGGCAGCGACGCTCCCCTGCTGCTGCTCGCGGCGGCCCGGCGGTTCGAGCCGCTCAACCTCGACCTGGCCCGCGAAACCTACCTCGGCGCGTGGATGGCGGCCCTGTTCGCCGGGCGCCTGGGCGGCCCGGTCGGCCTGCTCGAGGTCTCCCGCGCCGCCAGGGCCCTCCCCCCGCTGGCGCACGCGGCGCGTCCGGTCGACCTGATCCTCGACGGCCTGGCACAGCTGGTCACCGAGGGACCGGCCACCGCGGCACACAAGCTGCGCCAGGCGGCGCGCGCCTTCGCCGGCGCGGACATCACCATGGAAGAAAGACTCCGGTGGGGATCGATAGCTCACGCGGCGGCCAGCGCCGTGTGGGACGACGACGCCTGGCGCGATCTGCTCACCCAACAGGTCCGGCTCGCCCGCACCGCCGGCGCGCTGGACCAGCTGCCGGTCGATCTGGGCGCGCTGGCCATGAGCGCCGCGTGGAGCGGTAACTTCGCCACGGCCGCTGCCCTGATCACCGAGTCCGACGCGGTCTGCGAGGCGACCGGCAGCCGCGCCGCCCCGTACGCCGCCATGTTGCTCGCCTGCCTCCGCGGTGACCACGCCGGGGCTATCCCGGTGATCGAGACCACCATCACCGAAGCCACCGCCGGCGGACAGGGACTCGCCGTGACATACGCGCACTGGACGGCGGCCATCCTCTACAACGGCCTCGGCCGGTATGACGAGGCACTGGCGGCGGCCCGGCAAGCAAGCGAGGACACACCCGGGCTCTACGTCTCGATGTGGGCGCTACCCGAGCTGATCGAGGCCGCCGCACGCAGCGGGAATACCGATACCGCGGGCGATGCGCTGGCACAGCTGACGGAAACCACGCAGGCCAGCGGGACCGACGTCGGCCTAGGGCTCGAGGCGCGCTCACGCGCGCTGGTGAGCGGCCCGCAGGCCGCCGAGACCTTGTACCGCGAGGCGATCGACTGGCTCGGCCGCACCCAGCTGCGGCCGGAACTCGCCCGCGCCCACCTGGTTTACGGCGAATGGCTGCGCCGGGAGCACCGGCGGACGGACGCCCGCGCGCAGCTGCGGACCGCTCATGAGATGCTGGACGCGATGGGCATGGCGGCGTTCGCCGAGCGCGCTGGGCGCGAGCTGCAGGCCACCGGCGAGACTATACGCAAGCGCGCGGCCGAGGCGCCGAGCGCGCTCACCGCGCAGGAGTTTCACATCGCCAGGCTCGCCCGCGACGGGCGGACCAACCCGGAGATCGGCGCCCAGTTGTTCCTCAGCACGCGTACGGTCGAATGGCACCTGAGTCACGTGTTCGCCAAGCTCGGCATCGGCTCCCGCCGCGAGCTGCACGCCGCGCTGCCGCTGTACAGCCAAGACCGCCAGCCCGCCTAGCCGCCGATGACCGAGGATTCCGGGCGGTGGGGCCGCACGACGAGGCTGAAGGACCGGCGCCGCGAGTGCGGCGCGCTCGGCCAGCTGATCGAGGCGGTCCGGACCGGCCAGAGCCGCGCCCTGGTGGTGCGCGGTGACCCGGGGGTGGGCAAGACCGTCCTGCTGGACTACCTGGCCGGGCAGGCGCGCGGGTGCCGGGTGGCACGCGCGATGGGCGTCCAGTCGGAGATGGAACTCGCATTCTCGGGGCTGCATCAGCTGTGCGCGCCGATGCTGGATCACCTCGATCGCCTGCCGGTACCGCAACGGGACACGCTGCGGACCGCGTTCGGCGTCGCCGTGGGCCCGCCGCCGGACCAGTTCCTGGTCGGGCTGGCCGGGCTCAGCCTGCTGTCCGAGGTGGCCGGGGAACGCCCGCTGGTCTGCGTGGTCGACGACGCGCAGTGGCTGGACCGGGCCTCGGCGCAGGCGCTGGGTTTCGCGGCCCGGCGGCTGGCCGCCGACCCTGTCGGGCTGGTGTTCGCGGCCCGCGATCCCGGCGCCAACCTGGCCGGGCTGCCCGAGCTGGATGTCAGAGGGCTGCCGGACGAGGACGCCCGGGCGCTGCTTGATGAGGTGCTGCCGGGGCCGCTGGACGCGCGGGTCCGCGACCTGATCGTGGCGGAGACCGGGGGTAACCCGCTGGCGCTGCTGGAGCTGCCGCGCGGGCTGAGCCCGGCGCAGCTGGCGGGCGGGTTCGGCCTGCCCGGCACCGGGCCGCTGACGGGCGCGATCGAGGACAGCTTCGCCCGCCGGCTGGAGACCCTGCCGGACCAGACCCGGCGGCTGCTGCAGGTGGCGGCGGCCGACCCGTCCGGCGACCGGGCGCTGGTGTGGCGGGCGGCCGGACGGCTGGGCATCCCGGTCCAGGCGAAAGAGCCGGCGGTGGAGGCGGGACTGGTCGAGTTCGCTGGCGGGGTCCGGTTCCGGCATCCGCTGGCGCGCTCGGCGGCCTACCGTTCGGCCGCGATCCCGGACCGGCGGCAGCTGCACGCGGCGCTGGCGGAGGTGACCGATCCGCGGACCGATCCGGACCGCCGGGCCTGGCATCGGGCCCGGGCCGCGGCCGAGCCGGACGAGGAGGTCGCCGGGGAGCTCGAGCGGTCGGCGGGGCGAGCGCAGGCGCGGGGCGGGCTGGCCGCGGCCGCGGCGTTCCTGGAGCGGTCGGTGGTGCTGACCCCCGATCCGGCTCGCCACGCCGAACGCATCCTCGCGGCAGCGCAGGCCAGCATGCAGGCCGGCGCGTTCGACAAGGTCCTGGAACTGCTCGCCACAGCGGAGGCCGGCCCGCTGGATGAATTCGCCAGCGCCCGGGTCGACCTGCTTCGCGGCCACCTCGCCTTCGTCTCGGATCTTGACAGCAGTACGCCCGTGTTGCTGCTGAACGCCGCGCGGAGGCTCGAGCCGTTCAATATGGAGCTCGCCCGCGAGACCTACCTGATGGCCTTCGGCGCCGTGATCACGGTCGGGACTGCCGCGGGAGGGGGCGTCCTGACGGAGATCTGCCGCGCCGTCCAGGCCCTCCCCCCGGCGCAGGGTGATCGGCGCCCTCTCGGGCTGCTGCTCCAGGGTCTCGCCCTGCTGACCACCGATGGCCGCGCCGCCGCGACCGAGACGCTGCAGCGCGCGTCGCAGGCGCTCACCGGCATCGCGGTGGGGGACGTCCTGCGCTGGGGCTGGGTGGCCACGGCCGCCAGCACCGCCGTGTGGGACGACGAGGCCTTTCACGTGATCTGCGCACGCCAGGTCCAGCTCGTCCGCGACTCCGGAGCGCTCGCGCAGCTGCCGCTCTACCTCTCCCAGCTGGGCATAGTGCGTGCGTGGATGGGCGACTTCGCGGGTACCGCATCGCTTATCGCGGAGAGCGACAGCGTGGCGGCGGCGACCGGGAGCCACTTCGCTCCCTACGCGCTGCTAATGCTCCAGGCATTGCGGGGAAGGGAAGCCGAGGCCGCCCCGGCGATAGCGAGCGTGATCGAGGAGGCCGCGGCCGGCGCGGAAGGGACGGGGAACCACGCGCATTGGGCGGCCGCGATCCTGTACAACGGCCTGGCCCGCTACCAAGGGGCGGCGTCGGCCGCCCGGCAAGTCACCACGAGCACCCTGCAGCCGTGGACCTCGGCGTGGGCGCTGCCCGAGCTGGTCGAGGCGGCCGCGCGGATGGCAGACGCCGAGCTGGCCCGCGATGCGCTCGCGCGGCTGACCGAGGCGACGCGGCCCTGCGGCACCGACTGGGCGCTCGGCATCGAGGCCCGCTGCCGGGCGCTGCTGGCCGGCGGGGCGGCCGCGGACGACCTCTACCAGGAGGCGATCGACCGGCTGAGCCGGACGCTGCTGCGTCCGGAGCTCGCCCGTGCGCATCTGCTCTACGGGGAGTGGCTGCGCAGTGAGGGCCGGCTCCCCGGCGCGCGCGAGCAGCTGCGGACGGCGCACGGCATGTTCGCCGCGATCGGCATGGAGGCGTTCACCGAGCGCGCCCGCCGCGAGCTGACCGCCAGTGGCGGGACGGCGCGAAAGCACGGTTCGCAGACACGCGACCTGCTCACGCCGCAGGAGGAGCAGATCGCGAGGCTGGCCCGCGACGGCCTGTCGAATCCGGAGATCGGCGCCCAGCTGTTCTTGTCCGCGCGCACGGTCGAATGGCACCTGAGCAAGATATTCACCAAGCTGGGCATCGGCTCCCGCCGCGAACTGCACGCCGCGCTGGCGCCGCACGGGCAGGACGGCCAGCCGGCCTAGCCGGGTGGGGCGCAGTGACCGGCGATCTGGCCGCCGTCGATGTGCAGGACCTCGCCGGTGATGTACGGCGAGGATTCCAGGAACAAGACGCCGTCGACGACGTCGCTGACCTGGCCTGCGCGGCCCAGCGGGGGAAGCCGGCCGCCTAGGCCGTCGAGACCGCCGGCCAGATGCAGCGGGGCCTGGATGATGCCCGGGGAGACGGCGTTGACGCGGATGCCCAGCGCGGCGTACTCGACGGCCAGCGACCTGGTCGCCGCGGCCAGGCCGCCCGTGGCCAGCGCGGTCAGCACCGCGGGCGGGCCGGCCGGCCCGGCCTCGGCCGGGCAGGTCAAGACGCTGACCACGTGGCCGCCGTATCGCGTCGCCATCTCGGCGATGGCGCGCTGGGTCAGCCAGAAGAACCCGGTGAGGCCGGCCCCGACGGCGGCGTAGTCGGCGGCGGTGTAGTCGGTGAACGGCTTGGAGATGGCGGCACCCGCGTTGTTGACCAGGGTGTCGATGCGGCCGAAGCGCTCCAGCGCCGCGTCCACGATCCGGCCGGCGGCGGCGGGCTCGGTGATGTCTCCGGCCACGGTGAGCAGGTCCGGTTCTTCGGACGGCTTGATCGTGCGGGCGCTGGCCACAACCGCCCAGGTCCGCCCGCGGTACCCGGCAACCAGGCCGGCGCCGATGCCCGCGGAAGCGCCGGTGATGATGGCGACCTTGTGGATGGTCATGCGGCTTCGCGGCCGCTCAGAAGTGGTCGACGTCGATGACCGCCTGGGCGAAGGCACGCGGGGCGGTTTGTTCGGGCATGAGGCTTTCCCTTCCGGGGTGACCTGCGGGTTGGTACTGGAATCAAGATCGCGCGCCCGGGCGGTGCGTCGCCCCCGTAAGGTCCCGGGTCAGTACCCGGGTCCTCGGGCCGGACCCCCGCAAGCCGCCCGTCCCCCGTCAGGTGTGCCCGGCCAGCCACGGCCCGGTCGCGCTGCCCGGGGCTCGCGCGACGTCCGCTGGCTTTCCGGCTGCGAGGATGTGCCCGCCGTCCGGGCCGCCGCCCGGGCCCATGTCGATGAGGTGGTCGGCGGCGGCGAGCAGGTCCAGGTCGTGGTCGAGGTTGCGGCCGCCGAGCCGCGAAGCCAGCGCCTCGGGCCGCAGCCGTGTGCCGTGGCACACCGAGCACACCCGGGTGACGAGGAAACGCTGGACCAGGCGGCGGGTGCGCTCGTTGTCGCTTCGCAGGGACCGTTCCACCGCGGCGACCGCGTTGTCGTAGTTCACCGACAGCCGCACGCTCCGCCCGTTCCGGCCCGACTGCAAGGTCACCTGCCGCTTGACCGGCTCGCCATGCAGCACGATGTCGCGCTCATGCTCGGTCAGTGACCGGTAGGGGACGTCGAGCCGGACCCCCAGCTCGCCCGCGGCGTACATCGATAGCCGCCGCCCGCCGGAGTTCCACGGCAGCACCGCGCCTTCGGCGATCGTCTTGTCCGGGTCGGGAACCAGGGTGGCGACGTCGACTTCGGACCGCACGCCAAGGCCCTGGCAGGCCGGGCACGCGCCGTAGGAGTTGAAGGCGAAGGATTCGGCGCTAGGGTGCGTGAAACGCGCGCCGCACACCGGGCAGGTGATCTCCTCGCTCAGCGTGGCGATCGACGGCTCGACGCGGTGGCCGTTCGGGCATAGGTACGAGCCAAGCCGCGACATCATCAGGCGCAGCACGTTGAGCACCTCGGACATCGTGCCGACCGTGCTGCGCGGCCCCGGTATCGGCGGCCGCTGCCGCAGGGCCAGCGCGGGCGGCAGGTGGTCGATCCGGTCCACATCCGGCCGCTGGGCCTGGGTCAGCCGCCGGCGGCTGTAGGTGCTCAGGCCCTCCAGGAAGCGGTGCAGGCCCTCGGCGTACAGCGTGCCCATGGCCAGCGACGTCTTGCCCGATCCGGATACTCCGACCACCGTGACCGTCCGCCACAGCGGCACGTCGACGTCGATGTCCCGCAGGTTGTTGTGCCGGGCCCCCGCACGCCGATGACGACGGGCAGGGTTCCCGGCACGGAAATGTCGGCAGCCTCCATAAGGGCAGGCTATTGGTCACGGGTGGACCGGCCCGCTGGGCCCGCTGTCCAGGCGCAGCGACTGCATGACCTGGAATGTGGTTGTGTAGGTGAGCTCTTCGACGTCGGCGGCGGCCAGCACGCCGGTGTACTTGGCGACGATGGGCGCGTACGCGCGCTCGGTAACGGCGTCGAGGTGGTTTTTGACCCCGGCCCAGAAGTTCTCACCGGCCGCCACGTAGAAAGGCACCGGGTTGACCGACGCCAGCGCCTCTCTGGCGCTGGCTTCGATGTCGGCCATGTACTGCTGGTGCACCGCGACGTCGTCGCGGGTGGCAAGCCGGCCCATGTGCCCGCTGATGAAGTGCGTCCACGGGTAGGACAGCAAGGTGGCCGGGGCGGCCATGTAGCCCGGTATGTCATCGCTGAGGTTGGCATTGTAGATGGGCACCCAGCCGCCGTTGACGACGTCGATGAACATCACGGCGTCGTGGTCAGGGAAGTGGATGTAGATGTTGTCCGGCGAGTGGTTGGGACCGTGCCAGGCGAGTTCGACCCGCTCGC
>Ga0306923_10007250_pt1 | contig 11027 bp, 5 predicted proteins | sample sta12Can44000108_FD_203841 | JGI IMG/M metagenome (GOLD analysis project Ga0306923, IMG submission 203841) | Lab enrichment of tropical soil microbial communities from Luquillo Experimental Forest, Puerto Rico - statanox.12C.anox.44.000.108 (v2)... | ecosystem: Environmental > Terrestrial > Soil...
CGATTCCCAGGGCCTCCTGCGCACCGACCTTCTCGAGATGAGGTATGGCTTCCGCAGCATAGCCCTGTGCCAGGAGGGCGTAGCCGAGAAGCTGGTGCGCGACCGGCAGATCAGGGCTCAACTCCAGCGCTCGTTTCAGCGGACGAATCGCGGAGCCGTAGTCATGCTTTTCCATGTACGCCTCGCCGAGATTCACGAATGCGTCAGTCAAGGTTGGGTCGATTTCGGTTGCCTTGCGAAACTCCGCTATTTCCACGTCGACCTGGTGCTGCTTGCGCGCTTCGAGCCCGCTCTGCACATGCCGCAGGGCGTCGGACGCAGCGGTTTGTCCGGCCAGCCAGGCGAGTAAGAAAAGCCGGATCATGAGCGCTCCGGTTCCCGTAGCTCGAGAAACTGATCCGCGGGAACGTCCTTGAGGACCTGCTTGGCGCCAGAAGGCCAGAGAATCTCCACTGTGGCTCGATTGCTTGAACCCAGACCGAAATGAAGGCGCTTATCGTTGGCCGAGACATAGCTGCCGGCAGAGGTCGCAAACCGCGTTTGACCGTTGACGCGCACGCAAGCCCCATAGCCGTCGCGGTTGCTGCGCGTCCCCGAGAGAGCGATGGAAAGCCAGTGATTGCCGCTGATCCCGCGATTCAGCAGGAGCGCTGGTGGCCCTCCGAGATTGCTGACGACAACATCCACCCAGCCGTCATTATTTATATCGCCAAAAGCAGCGCCGCGTGACGCCCATGGTACCGTCACGCCGGAATCGGCGCGCTCGAAGCGGCCATGGTTGTTTAGCGCGAGCAGAGGAACATCCTTGTAGCGCAGCGAAGCATCGATGTCTTGCACGTTATCGAGCACGTGGCTTTGCGCCACGAAAAGGTCCTTCCATCCGTCGTTGTCGAAATCCTCGAGGCCCACGCCCCAACCCGAGCTGAGAGATGTCAAGGCGCCAAGCCCGCTTTCAAGGCTCTGATAGCTGAAAACTCCTCCCCCGTCGTTGTGATACAGGGTGTAGTTCTCTCGTGGCAGAACCGTAACGATGACATCCGGGCGGCCATCGTTATCGCAGTCCTGAAAGACCGTGCCCATTCCGGAAAGGCCTTTGCCATCCGCGGTCAGTCCGGCACCGGATTCGAGGGCGCACTCGGTAAATGTGCCGTCGCCATTATTGCGGAAAAGAAACTGCTGCATGCCGTCATTGGACACGAAAATGTCTGTGAACCCGTCGCTATCGTAATCGGCGAACGCTACCCCGAGTGCCCGCTGTTTTTTTGCCGTTATGCCGGCGCGCTCGCTGACGTCCTCGAAGGTTCCATCGCCTCGATTGCGATACAAGATGCAGGTCGTGGCGGGAAAAGAACCTGGCGGACAGTAGGTGCGCCAGTCACCACCACAAATCTTGTTGTGATCCGCGTCCCAATCCATATAGCGAGTCACGAACAGATCGAGGTGACCGTCATTGTCGTAATCGAGGAACCCCGCGGAGACCGACCAACCGCCCGCGGCAACTCCGGCTCTGGCGGTGACGTCGGTGAAGGTGCCGTCCCCGTTGTTGTGATAAAGCGCATTTTTTCCATAATTGGTCACGTAGAGATCTGGATAGCCATCGTTGTCGTAGTCGCCGACCGCTACACCCATGCCGTAGTTGCCGTTGCCCGCATTTGCCAGGCCCGCAGCCCGGGTAACATCTGTAAAGCTTCCATCACGATTTTGTCGGTAGAGACGGTTCCAATACCGGGGATCACTCCGATCAAAATTTTCCGGCACTCGAAGTGTCTCGGTAATTCGTCCGCCGTTGACTAGGAAAATGTCTAGAAGACCATCTTTGTTGTAGTCGAAGAGTGCGACGCCGCCCGGCATGGTCTCGATCAGGAACTTTCGCGGAGTCGGAGAGTTCTGAAGGATGAAATCAATTCCACGCAACGGCTTGAGAGCGAACATCGGCGCCCCAGCCCCGAGGGCCGCAAGATTCAAGAAATCACGCCGTGTAAGCCGGCCAGCCATATGCGCGCGCGGCTCCTTTGATCCCCATGCAGTATGCATCGCATTTGGGCAGGGTTCGATAGGCTAACATGAAGCGAAGGCGCCGCGAGAAGGTGGAATGGGGAACCTGGCAAAGTTGATCGAGCAGCAGCCGGGACGGATCGTGCGGATCCATCCCGGCTGCAAGGGATTAGAACGTAAATTTGAGCCCGAACTGGATTAACCGCGGGTTCGTGCCTGGGTAAATGCTCGTCACCTGCCCGAACTGGGAGCTGCCCACGGAAGTATTGGGTGGAGCCCACTGCATCCGATTGAACATGTTGAAGAATTCGGCTCGGAATCCAATCCCGAATCTTTCATCGGGCCCAAACGTCGTTTTCTTGAACAGCGCAAAGTCCCAGTTGTTCACGCCGGAGGAACGCAATGTCGGATCGGTGCGCGATTCATCGCCATAGGTAAAGTCCGCAGGAGACGTAAAACACGCGGTGTTGAACCACTCGCCGATTTTAGCTACGCCCGCGGGTGTGCCCTTCTTACAGCCCGCAACCACGTTCGGCCGCGAGCCTCCGCCAAAGGTGGTGGTGTAGTTCGCGTTGCCGTTGCTGAGCGCTAATGGGAAGCCTTTCTGGAAGATCGTTATGCCGTCAACTCCCCAGCCTCCGACCAACTTGGCCTTGACGCCGCTGGCGTCGGACAGATACCTCTTGCCAGGGCCGAAGGGGAGATCCAGAACATAGCTGATCACGAGCCTCTGAGACACATCCTGCGACGACAAGGAGCGCTCACCTTTCGTGGTGTTGTTGTCCTGGATGGTTCCAGTGGACGCTTCGAGCCAGTTGGTGAGCGTGTCGGTGTCGCTGATCAGCTTCGCATTGGTGTAGGTCACGAGCAACGAGCCGGCGCCGGTGAATCTACGCTCTAGCGTCAACTGCAGGGAGTTATAGCTGCTGGCGTAGGAACCCTGGCCCGCCAGCTTCAGAGCTGTGTATTGCGGGTACGGGAGGGCGAGTTGACCGACCGTAGTCGTTGGACCCGACAATGCATACGCTGTGCCGGTGGTCGCGTCGTAGAAAGGATTCGGCACAGATTGCAACAGGGTTACGCCACCTGCGTCGCACCGTTTCAGGCCGGGGGTACTTGCCAATTGTGCAGCGCACTGAGCCGCTGCCGGTGGCAGAAAGCTGTCGGGCAGTTGGTCAATTTGCTGTGAATATGACTGCAGATGTGTTCCCTTTGATCCAACGTAGGCCGCCGAGAGGAAAAAATTAGCCGGCAGAGTCCGCTGGATGTTCAGGTTCCATTGCTGGATATAGCCTTCTGGGTGATTGTAGTAGTCAGCGATGGAGAAGTTCTGCACCACCTTCGTGGCATACTGCGAGGTGCCCAACGCGCCCAGGGTGCGGCCAACGGGCGGAACGACTCCGGTTCCCGGGAAGGGCGTATTGATTGTATTCACGGGCACCGTTCCATTTATCGTTCCGGTATACGACGTGGTCGCGTCATTCACCAAGTCATTGTTCGGATTGAGGCCGAAGGATACGTAGTTCGGGATCCAGAACACGCCGTATCCCGCGCGGACCACCGTTTTCGGATCATAGCTGTAGGCAAAGCCAATCCGCGGCGCCACTTCCTTTTTGTCCATCGGAATTGCCGTTCTGGTGTTGGGGGTGACGAGCGCCACATCGCCTTTGAGTCCCTGCAAGCCCGGCACGTTTGGAAGTCCCGCCGCGGACGGGTTGGCGAGCCAACTGGTCAAGTTTGGATTGAAGTAGGAGAGTCGGTTGAAACGCTCGGACCACGGGCCTTGCAGGTCATAACGTACGCCTATGTTGAGAGTGAGCTTGTTTGAGAAACGAAACGTGTCATCGGCATAAAAGGCGTTGTAGATCTGCTGGCCGGCAATCAAAGCCGGCACAACTGTCTGGCCGAAGAAGTGATTTTCCACGTTGCTCGGATTGTCGGCATATCCGAGCAAGAAGTCCGCAAAACCATTACCGGTAAAGCAAGACAGCCCGGACCCGCAAAACGCAAACGAGCCGCTGGCCACGTTGGTTTGCGCGTAGTTGTCGCGGCCGACTTCAAATTGATACCCCGCTTTCAGTGTGTGGCGGCCTCGAACGAGGGTGATGCTCGGCCCGATGTCGTATTGCGTGTTGCGGTCCTGAATAAAGCTCTGTCCCTGCGAACACATGACGTTATCCGCATAGTCGAACACGCAAGGTGTGGGTGGCGTCCGGGCGATGGAAGGAATTACCGCGTTGAATGAAGCTGGCCAGCCTATTTTCGTCAGATCAAAACCCGCATTGGTTGGTGAGCGGTTGTAAGCAAACCGGCTCAAGCTGGCATTTACGGCAAGAATCGTGTTTGGAGTAATGCTGTAGTTATAGCCGATGGCTGCTGCGCTCGTAGAATACTTTTCCGCGCAGCGGTCCTGGCACAGGCCCGTCCCCAACGGATCCTGCGGTAAATCCAGTACGTTCCAATAGGTATAACGGAAGAAAATGCGCTGCTTCGCAGTCAGGTTCTGATCCAGGCGTCCGACCACCTGATTCTGGTTTCCGCCGGTGGCGTAGGACTTTGCGTAATTGTTGGTGCATCCGATCTTCGCCGTCGGGTCAGGTACACAGGGCGCGTTGCCGGCAGGCCACAGGTTTACCATGTCGAGCGAAGTGGGATTGAGCCGCGAAGCCGGTATGACGTTGCCGGGAAATGGCGTCGCCGGCCCGGTATAGTTCGGGCAGGCCACCGCAGTCGTGACGGTTCCACCGCAGGGATCGAGGATCGGTGCAATGCCAGGCCCCGAGAAATCGCCCGTTAGTTCAGCGGGCGTGGGGACCGTGGTGACGACCGGCGAAGCTCCCTGACGAAGGCGGAACGCCTCCCAACTGAAGAACCAGAAAGTCTTGTCCCGCCCATCGTACACGTGCGGGATCCACATGGGGCCGCCGGCGTTTAGTCCAAACTGGTTCTGTGTGAAGCTCGGCTGCTTGTTCGGCTGGCCGGTCACGATCTCGTGCGCCTTGTTGAACGGGTCATTGGCGTTCAGAACCCGGTTCCGCAAATACTCATACAGCTCTCCGTGAAGTTCGTTGGTTCCTGACTTCGTGCTGAAGTTCATGACGCCGCCGGAAAATTTGCCCCAATCGGCGCCCGTGTTGCTGGTTTGCACTTTGAACTCTTGGATTGAATCCTGGGTGGGAATGACGACCGGCAAGTTGATATATCCAATATTGAGCGGCTGTCCATCCAGGTATTCGGCGCTTTCGTTGCCGAAGGAGCCATTCACCTGGTAGTTGCCCCACCCAAAAGGATTAACTCCCACGGGTGTGCCGCCAGCGCTACCCTGAGGCACCACCGACGGAGCCAGGGTTACGAGGTTGAAAACGTTTCGGCCATTGAGCGGCAGTTCATTTGCTTTGCGCTGCTCGACCACCTGACCGAGCGACGACGTTTCCGGTTGCAACAGGGGCGTTGCCGCCGATACCTCTACGGTCTCGGTCTGCGCGCCAAGCTGCAAGGTTATGTCGATGCGTGCTGTCTGCGCCACCTCCACTACGACTTCCGTGTTGCTCGTACGTTTGAAACCGGTCTTCTCCACATCGATGCGGTACTTCCCGGGGATCAGATTGACGAAATTGTAGAGGCCGTCGGGACCGGTGGACTGCACGCGTTTCTCGGCCGTTCCGCTGTTCGTCAAAGTAACCTGCGCGTCGGCAACGGCGGCTCCGCTCTGGTCGGTAACCGTGCCAGTTACAACGCCATAAGTAGTTTGGGCCATCAGGCGCGGGCAAAAGACGACAATGGAAAGAAAGCAGACCGCTACGCTCATCACCGTAACAAACAAAAAGTACGGCTTTTTCATGATCTGGCTCCTATCGCCGAAGTTTCACCGAGTGAACGAGATTTCGATGAAACACACCAACACCGCTGGCCTCGCTGGACCACCACTCGACCGCGAATTCCTCGACACTTTTCCTGGCTTTACGAGTGAATACGAAGCTGCGTGGCCATGTGTACCAAGCAGGATGCGTCCCGGATCCCGGATGCGGTGCGCGAAAAGTTAAAGCGTGGCTTTCTGCTGCCCAAGATACTCGTGCAATACCTGGTGCGACCACCGCCACAGCTCACAGCGAAATGCGATGATGACCAAAGAAGCTCCTTCCAATCCTTCGTTTCGAGGCCGGGTTCCTCCGGCCGAAGCAATCGTGGGAAACCCCCGGGCTTGGCTGGCAGGGCGGGCCTGGGCATGGCGTTCCATCGGAGTTCAAGCCTTGACTGTAGGCGAATAAAAGGCGAACATACAGCAAGAGTTTGCCTGTTTAGCTTGCGATGTCAAGACGAACGTTCAAATATCGCCTTTACCCGAATCGCCGGCAACGAGAAAAATTGCAGGCCACCCTCGAGGTGTGTCGAGAACTGTACAACGCGGCCTTGCAAGAGCGTCGTGAGGCCTGGTCGTCTCACCGCAAGGGCATCTACTACGTAGAGCAGGCGAAGCAACTTCCAGACATCAAAGCCGTTCGAGAGGACGTTCGTGCGGTTCACAGTCAAGTTCTGCAAGATGCGCTGCCCGCCGGATCGACAAGACCTTCCGGGCCTTTTTTTCCGCTGCCAGCGTGGACAAGTACCGGGGTTTCCTCGCTTTCGTTCCGCGAGCCGCTACGACTCCTTCACCTATCCGCAAGCCGGATTCAAGCTGAGTGGCCGCCTGTCACTTTCGAAGATTGGCGACATCAAGATCAAGTTGCACCGTGCGATCCAAGGCCAGATCAAAACTCTCAACCTCAAACGTGAGAACGGCATGTGGTATGCCTGTTTCAGTTGCATGGTAGAGCCTGAACCACTGCCAGCGAACGATAAGGCCGTTGGTCTTGATGTCGGGCTGTTGTCGTTCGTGACGCGGAGCGACGGACAGCGAATGGGTAATCCTCGTTTGTTCCAAAAAGCGCAGAAGCGTCTTCGTAGAGCACAACGACGGGTAGCCCGTCGCGAGAAGTTCTCGAAGCGCTGGAAGAAAGCGGTTCGCCTGGTGGCCAAGGTTCACCGCAAAGTTTTCAACCAACGCAACGATTTTCAGCACCAGTTGTCTCGAAAGATCGTCAACAACTACGGAATCATTTTTGTGGAAGACCTGAACGTAAAAGGTCTGTCCCGTGGCCTGTTCGCAAAATCGGTACACGATGCAGGATGGGCGGCATTCTTTCGAAAACTCTCGTACAAGGCCGAAAGCGCCGGGCGAAAGTTCTTGTCCGTCGATCCTCGTGGAACGAGCCAGCGTTGCCCGTGTGGAGAAGCAAATCCCAAACGGCTTTCGGATCGTGAGCATGTGTGCCTCGATTGCGGATTGGTCACCACGCGAGACCACGCCTCGGCCCTGGAAGTCCTAAGGCTCGGACTGAGCCTTCAGCCGCTAACCGCGGTGCAGTAATGCTGCGGTTGGACTGAGAAGCCCCCGGCTTCAGCCAGGGGAGTACCTCACGGATGATTTGCTTCCTTGCGAAGCAAGGCGTAGAGAAAGGGCTTGCTTGTGGGCTTTTGACTTCCCCCGTGGGGCTCGACCGTAACAAACACGGCGTCGATCTCCGCTAACTGTTGGGGATCGTCAAATCGCATCACCCAGCGGCGGTTGGCCTCGCTGTCCATGTACAAAATTCCCAAGTTCATGGGCGATGCCTGCTCCCCTTCGGGTGCCTCGCGCTGCCCCCAAACCTGGAAACTGCTGGCGTTCAGGACTTTGGTCTGACGATCGAGATCGAAAGCGTAGAAAATGAGGGATTTCCCCTGTGTGTAAAAGACGCGTCCGAACGGTTTCTGTGTACGGCTGCTGCCGTCGACATCAAATACATCGGCAATGTACAGCTTCCGGGCGCCCATCAATTCCCGGATATCCCGGTCCGAGCTGAGGTATTGTTCTGCATCTTTCAGGCGGCGCTCCTGTTCCCGAGTCGTTAAGGTAAGTTCTTCGTTTCGTGCTTCAAGCGAGGCCGTTCGAAGAAGGGTCTGGTCCCGTTCCGCTCGTAGCTTCGTCAACTCGGCGCGATCCCGTTCGAAGGCTTGGGCCTCGGTTTGGAGCTGCGTATTTAAAGTATCCCTTTGCTCGGAAATAGCCTCGAGCCGTCCCTCGGTTTGGCTGTTCACCACGCTGAGATCGCTTGAGCGGTCCTCCAGCGCTCGCAGTGCGGATCGAAGCCTGTCGAGCTCCTGTTGTTTTGCCGAGCTTTGCCGCTCGAGTTCGGAAATCCGGCGACTCTGGGCTTCCTTGAACGCAGCGTCTTGCTCCTCCGGTTGCTTTTGCGTTTGCCCATCGACGTTAGAGACCAAGGCCGGGCTCGCGGTCACCCGAGTGCCAAGGCAATAGCCTGCGTAGGCGGCCGCCAGGATGACGCAAGCGGCGAGCGGAATCTGAACGAAAGGATTACGGGCGATCCGGCGGAGGAAACTGGATTCGACACCTTCGGGTGCTCGAATCCTCCTCTCCGCATTCTCTGGTTGCTCCGTACGCACCCGCTCCAACAGCCGCTCGAGCGTAGCCTTATCCTCCCAGGTTTCTAGCTCGGGTCGTTCGAGGTACATTGCCGCCAGCGTGCTCATGCCCTCGGCTGTTAGGGATCGGTACTGCCGCAGGACCGCAACGCATTCTTTGCACTGCCGGAGGTGGAGTTGCAGTTCGGATCGCTCGAGTGGCGTAAGGCTCCCGGAGTCCACCAATGCGCAAAGCTCCCGATACCTGTCGTGCTTATTGTTGGCGCCGTCACCGTTTAGCATTTGCTCGCAGTCCGGAGGTGCTGCACGAACGCATTTTTCCGCAGACGTTCCAGGCCGCGATAAAAATGGTGTCGTGTGTTGCCAAGAGGCTCTTGCAACTTCTCGCTGATTTCCCGCAAGTCTAAACCCTCAAAGTAATACAACTCAAGGGTTAAACGCTGAATCTGTGGTAGCTGCTCAAAAGCCTTTTGAAGCTGCTCCCAGTCGAGTTTCGCACCGACCTCGCGATCAAGGTCCGTCTCGCCTAATAATGTATCGCCGAGCGAACGGATATCTGTACCAACGTAGAAGCCTCTCCGAACCAAGTGGGCCTTGCGGTCGAGGGCCCGGTGAAGCGCAATTTGCACAATCCAGTTTTTCAGGCTGCCTTTGGCACCGTCAAAAAGAGCCGATTTCTTATATAGATAAAAGAAAGCCTCCTGGACCACATCCTCCGCCTCGCCGTGATCGCGCAAAATACCTCGCGCAACGGTAAACACCAATCGGCAATACCGGTGGAAAAGGAACTCCAAGCCCGTCGAGTCGTTGGATCGCACACGGGCCATGAGTTCTTCATCGCTGGGAAGATGGGGTGCGGCCGCTTCCCGTCCCTCGCTTCGTTCCCAAGCGATCGGAAAGGTCAGGGCACGTCCTGGCGAAGTAGAACTCATGCCTAGTCCCCCACTCCACGGCGAAGGGCTGAAATCAGCCATAGAAGACGCGTTGCGCCGGACTTTCCCCGCAAGCCTTCGGCGGTTCAAAGCAAAATACACCAGTTCCGCCTTCGGCGAGAAGACTTTTCGATGCGGCCACACCAGATTTGTCTTAAAAAAGGTTGTGCGCGTTGGTACAAAACCGAGACAAGCCACGTAGCGATTCCGAAGGCTCGACTGGTCGCGCCTGTCGGGACGCGTGTTTCCCGCAGAGTTCGACGCCACAGCCCGCTCATCGATCTAGAACAGGAACTTCAGGCCAAACTGAACGAGCCTCGGGTTTGTGCCCGGTGCCGTTGCGGTTATAACGCCGAAGTTTACGTTGTTTGCGTTGCAACAGATGGTGTTCGGCGGCGCAAATTGCGTGCGATTAAAGATATTGAAGAACTCCGTACGAAACTCCAAAGCGAAGCGCTCAGCGAACCGTGTCCTCTTGAACACCGCAAAATCAAAGTTGTTGATCCCTTGCGCCCGCAGCCTCGCATCCACTCGCGGTTCGTTACCAAATGTGAAATCGGCTGGCGCTTCAAAACACGACGTATTGAACCATTTCAATACCTGGCTATTGTTCGCATCACCCAGTCGTGAGGTAGCACTCCCCTGCACTACCGGATTACAGCCAGGCACAACGTTGGGTCGGGAGCCTCCGCCAAATAGAGTCGTTCCGTTGGCTTGGCCGTTCGTGAACACCAAAGGAAATCCTCGCTGGAAAATAGTCACCCCATCCACCCCCCAACCGGTGACCAGCTTATCCTTCGCACCACGGACGTTGGTTAGATACTTTCCGCCCTTGCCGATCGGGAGGTCCAGAACATAGCTGATTACCAGGCGCTGTGGAACGTCCTGCGAGGAGAGCGAGCGTTCGCCTCTTAGATGGTTGTTATCTTGAATTCCCCCGACCGCAGGCTCCAACCAGGAAGTCAGCGTGTCCGTATCGCTGAGCAGCTTCGAATTCGTATACGCCACGAGCAATGACCCAGCATTGGCGAACCGTCGGTTAACCGTCAATTGCAACGAGTGATAGATGCTGTCGTAGGATCCCTGACCCGCCAGCTGCACGCTGGTGTACTGCGGGTACGGTCTGCGGAGCTGTCCGACGGTCGTCGCAGGCCCCGTAAGCGCCAAAGCCTGGCCATTGATGAAAAACGGGTTTGGCGCCGGCTGAACAAGGGTAACGTTCTGTCGCGGGTTGGGCAGCGAAGGATTTACTTCCTCCGCCGCCTGCGCCAGCAATGCATCAGAGATTTGGTTGATTTGTTGCGAATACTGCTCGAGGTGCGTTCCCTTGGCCCCCACGTATGCAGCCGACACAAAAAATCCGAAGGGCAGTTCGCGTTCCATGTTTAAGTTCCATTGCTGGACGTAACCACTCGGATGGTTACGCGGATCCACTTCCGTGATGGACTGCACAACTTGTGTGAGGTATTGCTGCGTTCCCTGAACTCCAAGACTGCGGCCCGGAGGCAGTGCGATTCCCGCGGGGAATGGGAGCGCCATGGTGCTCACCGGATGGGTTCCGTCCACCGTGCCGAAATAGGTTGTGGTGCCGGCATTGACCATATCGTTCAAGGGATTGAGGGCAAACGAGACGTAGCT
>Ga0306923_10007251_pt1 | contig 11027 bp, 7 predicted proteins | sample sta12Can44000108_FD_203841 | JGI IMG/M metagenome (GOLD analysis project Ga0306923, IMG submission 203841) | Lab enrichment of tropical soil microbial communities from Luquillo Experimental Forest, Puerto Rico - statanox.12C.anox.44.000.108 (v2)... | ecosystem: Environmental > Terrestrial > Soil...
GTCGGCCGGGCGGCCCTCTTCGTTGTCGATGTCGCCCAGCCGGGCAGCGAGGCGGGCGGTCGCCCGCAAATCTTCGCGGGCCCGGAAGGCCTCCGTCGCCGCATCGTAGTGGGTTCTCGCGGCGCCGAGGCTGCCTGCCAGATATGCGGCCTGGCCTGCTCGTTCGAGGAGCCGCGCCCGGGCGAGCTGATCCTCTTCGAGACCTGCGGCCTGCTCGAAGTACCGTTGCGCTTCGCTGTTGGCGCCCAGTGACCCAGCGCGGTCCCCGGCTTGTGTCAGGGTTTCCCGGGCCCGGCCCTGGATCTTCGGCGCGTCGGGCGCGTGCGGTGCCGCCGCGTACGCCTCCAGGTAGTGCGAGGCGAGAATTTCCGCGATCTCGCCCTCGTCCTCGGCCCAGGCGGCCGCCAGGTACTCGGCCGATGCGAGGTGCTTCGCCTTCCGCTCCTGCTTCGGCAGCCTCTCATACGCCACACGCCGGACCAGGTCCTGGAGGAATCCGTACTGGCCGCGTTCGGGGGAACGGGGATCGGCTTGCACGGAGAGGATCTCCTTGCGCACCAGCGCAGCGAGCAGCGGCAGCAGTGCTTCCTGGCCCATGCCCGCCACGTGCGCCACCGCCGGCACGGTGAACATCTTGCCGAGCACCGACGCGTTCTGGACGACGCTGCGCTCGGCCGGTGTCAGATTGTCGAGCCGCGCCGCGATCAGCGCGTGGAGGGTCTCGGGAACCTCAAGGGCCGACACGGCCTCGGGCACGCGATACGTGGCTCCATCACGGATGAGCACGCCACGGTCGATCAGCATCCGCACCGTTTCGACCGCGTACAGGGGCACCCCCTCCGCGCGCTGCAAGACGCCGTCCCTAAGCTGCTCCGGAAGCCCCGGTACCAGCCCAGAAAGAAGTTTCGCCATGGCGTCGGCCGAGATAGGCCCCAGCGACAGCGATGTGAAGTTCCGGCACCCTGCCCCCCAGTCCGGCCGCTTTTCCGCAAGCTCCGGCCGTGCCAGCGCCAGGATGAAAATGCGATGATCGCGCGACCACTGAAGGACATGCTCGATGAAGTCCATCAGCCCGCCGTCCGCCCACTGCAAGTCTTCGAACACCAGCACGACGGGCTCGCACGCGCTGAGCCGCTCGAAGAACACCCGCCAGGCGGCGAAGAGGCTGTCGCGCTCATGCGTCTTCTGCTCGTCGGCGCCGATCAGCTGGGCGAGGCGTGGCTCGGCCCATAGGCGCTCGTCCTCGTCCGGGAGATAGTCGGCCAGCGTGCGCGCTAGCTTGGCCCGGGCAGCGGTGGGCTCGTCATCTTCTGAGATCCCGGCCCGGGACTTAACCATTTCGCTCAGGGCCCAGTACGCGACGCCCTGGCCGTAGGCCAGGCACCGGCCGCGGTGCCACAACACCGTGCCGGCCAGTCCGTCGATGTACTTGAAGAACTCCCAAGCCAGGCGGCTCTTGCCGATTCCGGCGATCCCGGTGATGGAGACCAGGCGGGCGTTACTCTCGCCGGCGGACGCGTGGAACATCTCTTTGACCAGGTGGAGTTCCCGGTCCCGTCCCACGAACGGGGCCTCTAGCCCTTCGGGCCGCAGCGCGCCGCCAATACCCCCCACGACCCGCAGCGCCCGCCACAACCGGACCGGCTCCGCTTTCCCCTTCAGCTGGCGGGGCCCGGCGTCCTCGTAGGCGACGGCTGCTTCGGCCGATCGTCTCGTGGTTTCGCCCACGAACACCGAACCGGGATCGGCCACGGACTGGATACGGCTGGCCGTGTTCACCAGGTCCCCCGCCACCATGCCCTGGCCCGCCGCCTCCAGGTTCACCGCGGCCTCCCCGGTGAGCACTCCCGCCCTCGCCTTGAGTCCTGGAGCTCCAATCTCCTGCCCGAGCGCAGAGACCGCCTCTACCAGATCGAGGGCGGCCCGGACGGCTCGCTCGGCGTCATCTTCGTTGGCCACCGGCGTGCCCCACACCGCCATGACCGCGTCCCCGATGAACTTCTCCACCAACCCGCCATAACGCTCGATAAGCGAGCGGCTGGTGTCGAAGTACCGGGCTAGCAACTCCCGGACCTCCTCAGAATCGCGGGACTCTGACAGCGTGGTGAACCCGACCAGGTCGGCGAAAAGAACCGAGACCAGGCGGCGCTCGGCCGTCGGCGCCGGATGCTCCGCCACCAGCCCCCCGGCCGTACCCGCACCCTCGGCAGCTCCTGGCTGCGCGGCCGGGAGCAGCCCACCCCCAGGCGGCAGGCCGGTGGCTGGCGCCGGTGTCGCTGCGTTGAGCGCGTGCCCGCAAGCGTGGCAGAACTTTTGGCCGACAGTGACCGGCTCGCCACATGACGGGCAGCCCCCCAGCGGGCACCCGCACTCGCCGCAGAACCGGTGGCCGCCCCCCACGGATGCCCCACACTGCCGACACCGTTCCATGACGCCCCCCGCCTCAAGGCCCCAGGGTCTGGAGCATAACGCCCAATAATCGTAAAGCCCGCAGGCACTAGCGAGTAGATCAGAGCTTCTCATCTTGACCGCCGTGAGACAGCTTCGCTTACGAGTTCCGTGCCGCGCGATGTCAGCCCGGGTCTGCTGCGCCCGCGGCGCGGGGTCATTGCCCCGTGCGGCGTCGGCAGTCAGCCGGCGTCGGCTATGCCCTCCGCCTGCCGCTGAGTGGCGGCGTGGCCGAGCACCGCTGTCAGGAATGATTCCCTGGCGAGCTTGTACATCGTGGCGTCAGTGCGGGCTGTGACGGTCGCCGTGCGGGGACTGCACGCAGGAAGGCGATTTTTCCGACTCCCTCGCCAGGCCCGCAGCGCCGCAGGCAACGCCCGTCCTGGAAGACGTCGAGCTGCCCTGCGGCGGCCGCATGGTATGCATCCCCTCCTCGCCTTGCCGGATGAGGATTCCCCGGCCGACACCTCGGCGGGGCGAGGGCGGCCGCGAGGCCTTCGTGCGCTGGGATGGGCAGTTCAGCGAAGAGCGGGATTGAGCGCAGCAGCGCGATCTGCACGACCGGCATCCAGGCCGAACAGGGCGCCTTCCTGCGACTCGGTCTTCACGGATTGTGATCAGCCCAGGACTTCGTAAGCGTGTGCACTCCTGCCGATATGGTCGGCAAGTTGGGTCGCCAGAGTCTCTGTCGTTGCCGCGCCGGAATGGGTGATCTGTATGGGCCGCTGGGGCTGGCCGCAGCTGGTGTACCGCCGGCCGGGCGGCAAAATGCCTCGCCCGGGCGGGAGCGCGGGTCCTACAGTACGGCCGTGGCCAAGTCACGGCGGCGCTGCCAGCGCGAGCCTGACCCGGGTGTGGTGCTGGCGCGGCTGCGCTCCCCGGACCCGCAGGCCCGGGTCAGGGCGTTGCATGGCATCTGCCCGTGCGCGGCCGGGTTCGGCTGGTATGAGCGCTTCCGCGCGGAGGTGAAGCGGCTGCAAAAAGACCCCGACCCGCGGGTGCGCGCCGCGGCTCTGCACGTCGAGCACGACGCGTGCGAGATCGAGGCAATCGAGGCCGGGCTGGACCGGGCCGCCGAGCAGGGCTGGCGCTACAGCGACCCCGGCTGGGTCCGTCGCAAGCGCCAGCGCCAGGCCACCGGCCAGTGGCTGCCCCTGTGACCAGCGGCCCCGGGGTTCCGCGCGGTGCGGCAACGGGACCCGTGCTGGCCCGGCGTTCGTACCTGGTCTGCTCGGTCCAGCGGGCAGGCAGCTGGCTGCTGTGCCACGCGCTGGAAGACACCGGGGTGCTGGGCCGGCCGGCCGAGTACTTCCACCAGGGCGACGAACAGTTCTGGCGCGGCCGGTGGGGCGCGGCCAGCGACGATGCGTTCTTGCGGGCGGTGCGGCACGAGCCGGTCACCCCGAACGGGGTGTGGGGATCGAAGATGATGTGGAACTACCTGGACGACGCCGTCGCCCGGCTGCGCGCCTGGCCGCGGCTGGGCGCCGCCGCGGACGCTGGGGACCCGGAGGTCTTGGCCGCAGCCTTCCCCGGATTGCGGTACCTGTGGCTGCGCCGCGAGGACAAGCTGCGGCAGGCGATCTCCTGGTGGCGGGCCGCCGCCACCGGCCAGTACGAGCTGGCGCCGGACGAGGTGTGCGCCGAGCCGCCGGCGTTCGATCGTGAGGCGATCGGCCGCCTGCTCCGCTACGCCCAGGCGTGCGAGGCGGGCTGGCGGGACTGGTTCGCCGCCCACTCGATCCGGCCCTTGGAGATCGTGTATGAGGACCTGATCGAGGACGTGGACCGGGCCGCCCGCAACGTGGCCGGGTTCCTCGGCGTCTCCTGGCCGGCCGGGCTGGCACCGGTCCGCCCGCGGATGCGGCGCCAGGCCGACCAACGCACCGAGCGCCTCGCCGCACTGTTCAACCGGCACGATGAGCCGTAACCCCGCAGCACGCCACAAGCTCCCGCTCGCCGTGCCCGCCGCCACGCGCGGCCGGACGCTCGATACTTGGGCGCGGCGGGACGCCGAACATGCCCGCACCTGAACGATCACGCGATGTGACCGCCGCGCCCACACCCTGAACGCGCGTACCCGATCTGCTCGTCAGCCTTGTCTGTCGGTTCCGCCGTTGCTGCGGCACCGAAAGATCGTTCTGTCCCCGCCGTCGTTGTCCGGCTCTGCACCGGTGGGCTATGTTCCAGGGGCTGCATTCCGGGGTGAGCCGAGGGTTGGCCCCGATGCCATGAAGCCTGCGGCGTGCGACCATCTGGTGGTGGGTCTGACGGTGGTGATCGTGGATGACCATGCGGGCTTCCGGTCTTCGGCTAGGGCGTTGCTGGAGGCTGAGGGTTTTGACGTGGTCGGCGAGGCGGGCGACGGGGCGTCGGGTCTCGCCGCGGTCGGCCTGCTGCGTCCGCGCGTCGTGCTGCTTGACATTCAGTTGCCCGATATCGATGGGTTTGAGATCGCTGAGCGATTGGCGGGGGCGGGTGATCCGCCGGCAGTGGTTCTGGTATCGACTCGGGGGATTTCCGCCTACCGGCGGCGGCTGGCCCGTAGCCCGGCGCGCGGGTTTATCTCCAAGAGTGAGCTGTCAGGGAGTGCGCTTTCTGCGCTGGTTTCGTGACGGCCTGACCGGCTCCGCTGCGCGGCTGCGGCAGGCCGGGTGGGCGGCCGGGCTGCTGCTTGGCCTCGGGGCGGAGTGGCTGGCCCGTTCGGGGCAGAGCCTGGCAGCGGTCGCGGCCGATCTTGCTGTGGGGTGGACGCTGATCGGGTGCGGGCTGGTCGGCTGGTCCCGCCGCCCGCAGAGCGGGGTCGGCCCCCTTCTGGCGCTGGCCGGGTTCGCGTGGTTTTGCGGCACGCTGGCCGGCTCGCGGATCGGGGTGGTCGCCACCGTCGGCGCGGCGTTGCTGTTTGTGCACCGCGGCCCGCTGTGCCACGCGATCATCGGCTACCAGACTGGGCGGCCGTCGAGCCGGATGAGCCTGATCGCGGTTGTTGGGTGCTACGTGTACGCGGCGGTTGTCCCGCTCGCCCGCAGCAACGTGGTGACGATCGGCGTCGGTGTCCTGGTGCTGGCGGTGACGGTCTGGGGGTACACGCGGGCGGTGGGCCCGGACCGGCGTGCCCGGGTGACGGCGATCGCGGCGGCCGCCGTTCTGGCGATCCCGCTGGCGGGCGGGAGCCTGGCCCGGCTGATGGGGACAGGGCCGGCTGGGGACCGGGCAGTGCTGTGGGGATACGAGGCAGCCCTTGTCCTGATCGCGGCCGGATTGCTGGCAGGCCTGCTGTGGGGGCGATGGGCTCAGGCGGCGGTCACTAAGCTGGTCGTCGATCTCGGCGGGGACGCCGAGGCGGGCACACTGCGAGCCCGGCTCGCGCATGCCCTGGGTGACCGGTCGCTGGTGATCGGGTACTGGCTGCCCGAAGCGGGCGGGTACGTCGATGAGGGAGGGAACCTGGTCGGGCTGCCCGCGGCCGGGTCGGGCAGGGCGGTCACTCTGGTCGAGCAGGACGGTGAGCGGATCGCGGCGCTGGTCCACGACGCGGCCGTGCTCAACGACGCAGGCCTGGCTGACTCGGTGGCGCTGACCGCCCGGATCGCGCTGTCGAACGCGCGGCTGCAGGCCGAAGTGCGGCGCCGGGTTGCGGAACTGGAGGCCTCCCGGCGGCGGATCCTGCAGACCGGCGACGCTCAGCGGCGGCGCCTCCGGGAGCAGCTGCAGGCCAGCGCCGGTCGGCGCCTGACCCGCGCCGGGGAACTCCTGGATCTCGCCGTGGCGGAGGCCTGCGGGTGCGCGGACCCGGCCGCGGCCGGAAGGCTGGTGGCCGGCGGCAAGGAACTCGCGGAGGCGCAGTCCGATCTGGAGAAGCTGGCCGCCGGGATCCATCCGGCGCTGCTGACCGAGCAAGGCCTCGGCCCGGCGCTGGCCCCGCTCGCCGCCCGCTCACCCGTTCCCGTCCGGCTGGTCATCGCGCCGCAGCGCCTGCCGGGCGTCATCGAGACCGCGGTCTACTACGTCTGCTCCGAGGCGCTCGCCAATGTGGTGAAACACGCCAGGGCAAGTTACGTCGAGGTCCGGGTGCAGTCGGAACGGGATGCGGTGACGGTCCTCGTCGCCGACGACGGCATCGGCGGCGCTGACCCCGCGGCCGGGTCAGGGCTCAAGGGAGTCGCGGACCGGGTCGAGGCGCTCGGCGGCCGGCTCGTGGTGCAGAGCCCGGCGGGAAGCGGCACGCGGCTGCTGGCTGAGATCCCGGCTGTATCCCCAGCACCGGAGGCTGACGCCGGGCATTGAATCCGGGCGTTGGCCTCGGGGAAATGTCAGATCCCTATCCTGCTCCACGGCTTGACGGTTAGCCCGGTTGGGCCCTGGATCCCCCCGGTCCACCCGTCCCTTTTGAAGGTGAGCGTGTCCCGGTACACGCTCCAGATGTACGGGCCCCAGATCTCGGTGTCGGAGCTCGGGTAGGCGTTGTCATGACGGTAGAGGTTGATCTTGTCGCCGGTCACGACGTACGTCCCGTACGCGTACCTATTGTTCGGGAGGGCCGCCGGGTCACCGCCGGTATTCCGCCACCACCAGCGCCCCTGGCTGAGCTTGAGGGTGAAATGGCCGAAGTTCCCTACCGGCGGCCCCAGCTCGTTGGGGTCTGCCCCGGCCGCGGCGAGTTCGCTCTGCGTGTAGCTGACGTGCCAGGTTCCCTGGAGCGTGGCGGCGGCGCTGATGATCCCGCTTTTGGCGCCGGCCGCTGGGCAGGTCACGGTGCTGGGCGAGTCGCCTGCCGCCTTCCGCATGGCCGCGATCTCCTCGATGAAGGTCTTGGTGGTCGGGTTGGCGTCCAGCGTGCGGTAGACCGGCTGTATCGCTGCCCGCAATCCGGCCAGGTCAGCGGCGGACGCGGAGACGATCTTGATCCCCCGGCGGCACAGGTCGGCCACTGACGCCAGATCGTTGCCCTGGTAGATGCCCGCGCTACGGGCCTTGGCGGCGGCCCGGAGGAGCACGCCGCGCTCACCGGGGGTCAGGGAGCCGAACGCGCGCTGGTTCATGAAGATCACACTGGGGCGCGGCTCGAACACCACGTTCCCGGTCAAGATGGCACCCGGGAGGGCGAACCCAGAGTCGATGATGTTAGCGGGGCCCTCGAATCCGGTCAGCCCCCTGGTGATGCTCACGCCAGACCTCGACCGGGTCTGGGTGTCCGGGATGGCACCGAGCGCGCGGAAGATGTCCGCGGTCACCTGTGAGGGCCGGATCCCGATCCTGGCCCCGCGGTAGTCGGATGCGGCCAGCAGCGGCCTGGTAAAACCGAGCGGCCGCCGCAGCGGCCCGGGGAGTATGCCGAGGCCGACCAGGCCGTAGGGCCGCAGCCCGGCGAGCATCCTGGCGGGGATGCCTCTGTCCAGGACCTTCCGCTCGAGCGGGTAGCTGTCGATCAAGAATGGCGTCTGCAGGGCCTGGAAGCTGTCGATGCCCACCGTGTCGAACGCCTGCGACGCGGTGATCCCCAGCTGGGCCTTCCCTGCCTGGACGTCCTTGATCAGGCCGGTTTCATAGTTCGGATCTGTGTGCCGCCAGTCGCCCTCGATTTTGATCTGGAGCGACCCGCGCGACAGGCCGCTGACCGCGTTGGCGAAGGGCTGGGCATTGGAGAGGTCACCTTCCCCGTCCGCCAGCGTGAGAACGACCGGCTTGGTAACAGGCCCGCCGGCCTTGTCCAGGCTCCCCGAACCGCAGGCGGCTGCCCCTATCGCCAGTGTGGTGGCGAGCGCCACCCAAGCCGGGCCGGGCACGGCTCTGGCTTTCACCTCGGCCTCCTGTGATTGGTTCTACCGAGCGTCGCTGCCCCACCTCCTGTTTCGCATCGGGGACTGCCCGCCATTGTCCACCCACCGGATAAGGGTTGTCCCCTATGGGAATCCGGCGGTGACATGCCACGATTCGGTTGTGAACCGATCGTGGCGGACGGTCGCCACCGCCCGCACCGGTGCTCTGGCGCTCGGCGCGCTCGGTGCCGCGTTCGGGCTGCTGACGCTGGCCGAGGCGTGGTCTGCCCCGGCGGGATCGTTCGGCGGCACGTCCTGGGCCGGTGCGCTGGCCGAGCTGGCCGCAGGGTGGGCGCTGATCACGGCCGGGGTGGCCGAATCCTGGCGCAAGCCAGCGAGCCGGGAGGGTCTGCTGCTGGCCGGGGCGGGGATCGGGTGGTTCTTCACGGACTGGAACAATCCGGGCCTGGGCTCACCGGCTGCGTTCACGTTCGGGCTGGTCGTTTACGCCCTGGCCGCGCCGCTGGTGGCGCACGCCGCACTCGCCTATCCGGCGGGGCGCCTGGGTTCTCGCTTTGATGTATGCGTCCTGGTCTTCGCCTACGCCGGGGCCGGGCTGGTGCTGGGCCTGCTCCCGGCCCTGTTCTTCGACCCCGGGCGGCAGGGTTGTGGCCTGTGCCCGGCCAACCTGGTGCTGGTGCGCTCGGAGCCTGGCCTGGCCGGCGGCCTGCAGCGGGCCGGCCTGCTCCTCGGGCTCGGCTGGGCCGCCGCGCTGGTCGCGGCCGGGATACGTCGGCTAGTCAGGGCCAGCCCGCCGTTGCGCCGGATGCTGTGGCCCGTGCTGACCCCGGTCGGCTGCTACCTCCTGTTGGCCGGCCTGGACCTGGCGCACAGCCTGCCCCGCGGGACGCTCGGCAACGACCCGCTCGACTACCGGCTGTGGCTCGGTGAGGCGGCTTGCCTGGTGCTGATGGCCCTCGGGGTGTCCTGGGCCTGGGTCCGTGACCGCCGTACCCGCTCAGCGGTAGTGCGCCTGGTGATGGATGCCGCTCAGTCCCCGCCGCCGGGCGGGCTGCGGGACGTTCTTGCCCGGATGCTCGGGGACAGTGGCCTCGAGCTCGCCTATCCCGTGGGAGAGCCGCCCCGCTATGTGCGCACGGACGGGCAGCCGACCAGCATCGGGCCGGGCCGCGATGAAACACTCACGCCGCTGGCCCGCGACGGGCGGACCGTGGCGGTCCTGCGGCACCGGGCCGGCCTGCTGGACGACCCCGGCCTGGTCCAGGAAGTCGCGGCCGCTGCCCGGCTCGGCATGGAAAACGAGCGGCTCCACACTGAGGTGCTGGCCCAGCTCCAAGACTTGCAGGCCGCACAGGCCCGGATCGTCGCGGGCGGAGACGCCGAACGGCGGCGGCTAGAGCGGGACCTGCACGACGGCGCCCAGCAACGGCTCGTCGGGCTCTCCCTCGTGCTCCGCCTCACCCGCTCTGAGCTCAGCTCGGCCCCTGGCTCACGGCTCGTCGGCCTGATCGATCAGGCCGACCATGAGCTGCGGCTGGCCATCGACGAGCTGCGGGAGCTGGCCCACGGCATCTATCCCGCGGTCCTGGCGGACGAAGGGCTAGCCGCCGCCGTCGAGGCGCTCGCCGAAACAAGCGCCATTCCGATCACCGTCGGTCACCTGCCACCGGGCCGGCTCCCGGCCCCGGCGGAGGCCGCCGGCTACTTCCTCGTCGCCGAGGCTAGCGGGCTCATCGCCGATCTGCCCGGGGCCGAAGGCGCCACCGTGGAAGCGAACGACGAGGGGGACCGGCTCGTCATCGAGGTCACCTCGGACGCGGCAGTCCAGCCCGGGCCGGACCTGGAAACCGCGCTCCTCGACGTCACGGACCGGATCGGCGCGCTGGGCGGGCGGCTTCGCGCCGGCCGGGCTCCAGCAGGGGCCATCACGATAAGGGCGGAGATCCCATGCGAGTCGTGATCGCCGACGATGCCATGCTGATCCGGGAGGGGACCGCCCGCCTCCTCGAAGACGCCGGTGTGCAGGTCGCCGGCAAGGCCGGCGACGCCCAGCAGCTCCTGCAGATCGTGGCCACCGAACACCCCGACGTGGCGATCGTCGACATCAAGATGCCGCCCACCTTCACCGATGAGGGCCTGGCCGCAGCCGAGCAGATCCGCACCGCCCACCCCGGCGTCGGGGTGCTGGTCCTCTCCCAATACCTGGAGGCCCGCTACGCCACCCGCCTCCTCGAACAGCACCCCGAAGCGCTGGGGTACCTGCTGAAAGAACGCGTGTCGGACATCGGCGCCCTCAAAGACGCGATCCGGCGCATCGCCGAAGGGGAATGCGTGCTCGACCCCACGATCGTGGCCCGCCTCCTCAAGCGCCCCCGCCGGCCCGGGCCCCTCGATGACCTGACCGAGCGGGAGCGCGAGGTGCTCGCCCTGGTCGCCGAGGGCCGGTCCAACCAGGGCATCGCACAGACCCTGGTGCTGAGCCCAAAGACCGTCGAAGCCCACGTCGGCCGCATCATGTCCAAGCTGGGCCTGGACGACACCCCGGACTATCACCGCCGGGTTCTGGCCGTGCTGGCCTTCCTCCGCGTCTGAACCGTAAGGGTTAGCCCCAACAACAGGCCCTCAAATTTGCGGGATAGCCCTGCCCCAAGACCAGGGCATGCCCGCTACCTGGTGATCACGGGCTCCTCTAGCGTCGCTAGCCGAATGGGTCGCGCCGGCCCTTGCCGGAGGACGACCGCCAGGCAGGCGCGCAAGCCCAAGAAGTGATGCGCGACGGTTCGACGCCGATCGAGCCCA
>Ga0306923_10007252_pt1 | contig 11027 bp, 8 predicted proteins | sample sta12Can44000108_FD_203841 | JGI IMG/M metagenome (GOLD analysis project Ga0306923, IMG submission 203841) | Lab enrichment of tropical soil microbial communities from Luquillo Experimental Forest, Puerto Rico - statanox.12C.anox.44.000.108 (v2)... | ecosystem: Environmental > Terrestrial > Soil...
CGTGTCACTCAGCTTCGGCATTTCGATTGGGATAGGCATAACTGAGTCCAGGTCTTAACAGATTTGGAGCACACTGGCGATCACCCGTTGAGGATCCGGCAATTGTTTTCTTTCGGCAGGCGGGCTGTAGATGGCGGGAGCATCAATGGCAGAAACCCGGCCAACCGGCGCGTCTAGGTCGTCGAAGGCTTTTGCCTGGATAATGGAAACCAGTTGCGCCCCGATGCCGCAGAACGGCTTGTTTTCTTCCACCACCACGGCGCGATGGGTTTTGCGCACCGAGGCCAGAACGGTTTCCTCGTCCAGCGGGCGGATAGAGCGCAGGTCGACAACTTCCGCGTCGATATCGTGCTCGGCGGCGAGCAATTCCGCGGCCTTGAGGCAGGTGAGCACTGCCCGCCCGTGCGCGATCAGCGAGAGCGTAGTGCCTTGGCGTTTCACCTCGGCCAGGCCAAGAGGAATGAGATATTCCTCCTCGGGAACTTCCCACTTCTCCCCGTACAAGAGCGTGTTTTCCATTACCATGACGGGATCGTTGTCCCGAATGGCGGTCTTCATCAGTCCTTTCGCGTCGAAGGCCGTGGCGGGAGCAACCACTTTCAGCCCGGGCACATTGGCCAGGAAATTTTCGGGCGTGTGCGAATGAGTAGCGCCGACATTGGTACCCGCGTTAGCCGGGCCTCGAATTACAACCGGCAAGTTAATCAACCCGCCCGACATATAACGGATGCAACCCGCATTGTTAACGATCTGATCGAAAGCGACGTAGGCGAAGCTCCAGAACATCAGCTCAAGGACCGGACGAAGTCCGAGCATGGCAGCGCCAATGCCCATCCCGATAAATGCGGCTTCGCTGATTGGTGTATCTACTACGCGTTTGTCGCCGTGCTTCTTCCAGAGCCCTTCGGTGACCTTGTAAGCGCCGTTATACTGAGCGACTTCCTCGCCAATAATGACAACGTTTTCATCGCGCCGAATCTCCTCATCGAGCGCATTCTTCAGAGCTTCGCGGTAAGTAATCAGTGGCATTTGGTTCCCCTGCGCTAGGTGTTAAAGAAGTAACTACCATATTTGGCGGCCTCCGAGTGGTTGTCCACCTCCCAATAAACATCGGTTAAGATGTCCGAGTCTTCCGGAAACGGACTCTCCTCGGCAAACTTCACCGCGTTGTTAGCTTCCTCCTTCGCTTGGCGATCGATCTCTTCACAATCGCCTTCGGTGACAACCCCTTCGGTCAGCAGGTGCTGTGTCCAGATCCGGATCGGATCGTGTTTAGTCTTATATTCCTCGATCTCTTCGGGAGTGCGGTACTTCTTCGCGTTGGCGTCAGCAACCGAGTGCCCGTAATAGCGATAGGTTTGAATCTCCAGAACGCTAGGCTCGCTTTCGTTATGCGCTCGCTCAATTGCAATCTGGGCTTTGGCACGCACTTCATAGATATCCTCTCCGAAAAATACGTCCCAGGCGATATTGTAGGCCTCGGCGCGCCGGGCCAGGACGTCTTTGAAGGCTGATGACCTTCTTTGGCTTGTGCCCATCGAATAGCCGTTGTTTTCGATGATATAAATGACCGGAAGCTTGAACAGGGCCGCCAAATTCAGGGATTCATGAAAGGTACCCTGGTTGATCGCCCCGTCGCCCAGATAACAGAGGCAGCAGCCGCGGAGACCCTTGTATTTCAAAGCATAGGCGATCCCTACCCCTAGCGGCGTCTGACCTCCGACGATGCCGTGCCCGCCCCAGTAGCGTCGGTCAGGAGCGAAAAAGTGCATTGATCCCCCCTTCCCTTTCGAACAACCGGTCGCTTTCCCGAATAATTCTGCCATGCACTCAGTCATACTCATCCCCATAGCGAGCGCGTGGCCATGATCCCGGTAAGCGGTAATAACATGGTCGTTTTCGCCCAGGAGCGAAATGGTCCCGACCGCGACGGCTTCCTGACCGGAATAGAGATGCAGGAATCCGCCCATCCTCCCGAGGTTGTAGTACTTAAGCGCGGTTTGTTCAAAGCGGCGGATCCGGCAGAGGTCGCGGAGAAGCGTGATCTTGTCAGCCTTGCTAAGAGTACGATTGATCGCGGCGTTGGCGGGAGCGGATGAATCGACCAATGTATCCATATGAATAGGTTACCGGATTTGCTCGTTGGCGCCTGGCCTGCCGGCCGCAGGGCCCGGCGCGGGCGCGAGGGATTTTCCAAATATCGCCTGTGTTCCCACAAAGAGAGCTGTGAAAAAGAGATCGCTGAGGAGCGTATTTCGCAGAAAGAGGATCGTGGGCGGCATTCCCGGATGGCCAATCGTCATGGCCTGGATCCAGCCCGAAAAGGTGATCGGATAATGCTGTACCGGAATCGGATAAGGAGGATCCAGCAACCATCCCTCCACCGTGTTGGTGACCAGGTAGAAAATAAGGGAGCTCAGAACAGAACATCCGAAAAGTAGCAACATCTTATGGCGCTGTTGCTGAGAAACCCAGAAGCCGAGCAGCAGGATGATCCCGAAACTAAAATACCCGGCGATCATCCGGGTATCGAACAGAGGCACACGGTAGTGCGCGTTTAAGATCAAGTCGGAGACAAACAGCGCCACTACCGGTACGAGGAAGGCTGCCTTGCGCGAGAGAAAAGCCCCCGAGCAAAGTACGACTGCTGCCAGGGGGGAAAAGTTGGCCCACTGAGCCGGCGATCCGGCCAAGGCATACAGAACCCGGTAAACAATGGCGCCGAGAGTTAGAATAAAGGCTGGAACCATGACGGCAAAATTTTCAGGCAATGCCGTAACGAAATCAATGTGAATTGAAAAATCAAGCGGAGGCGGGTGGGGGAGGGAATAATAACACTAAAGAATAATGTGATGGGTTTTCGGGATGACAAAAAATGACAAATAGCCCAATAGCAAATGACAAAGAGCTGGCCCGTGGCGAGGAAGGCCTCCTATTGTCATCTGTCATTTGTGATTTGCATTCCGGATCGCTCACCAGTTTTTTACCATAAGCAGCAGTTCTCCGATCAGGGAATCGATCTTCTTCAAGTCTTTTCGGCGGCCTTTTTCCGGTTTCAACTCGAGGGTCCGGCAAAGGGTGAGCATATCCCGGAGATCGCGGATTTTGCTGGGGGGGAGTTTTGGATTCTTCGCCTGCTCAAGGACCGCTTCCCGGATCTGGTTGAGGTCCGTCTCGACCCGGCTTCCGTAAGCAGCCAGACATTCCCGAAAGAGCTTCCGCAAGAAGTCGAGCTCCTCGGCGACAGACTTCATGGGTGAGACTTCCAACGACTTGGCCATGGGTTACGAGAGTCGCTTAATAGTGCAGGAAAGCGGAAGAAAAGTCACGCCGGATTCGGCTAAAAATAGAAAGCGAAAAGGGGCGCCCAGTAGTCTGTCGGCGCACATCTACTGACAGCGGGGATCCCAGATCACAAAACGAATCAGTGTCTACAGACCACTCTCTACTTTGTACTGATCAGCGCCTCCGTGTGCCACGTAGAACATTCCTGGAGAAATTGAATTTGAGGGAATTTGGCGGAAGGTTCCGCGATGTTCGAGTATCCGAAGCGGTTTGATACGATTGTGATCGGCGCGGGGCATGCCGGGATCGAGGCTGGCGGTGCAGCAGCCCGGCTGGGTTGCCGCGCCCTGATCCTGACGCAGAACCTGGATACGATTGGGCAGATGTCTTGCAACCCGGCCGTAGGCGGGTTGGGAAAGGGACACATGGTCCGGGAAATTGATGCCCTGGGCGGGTTGATGGGGATCAACACGGATGCAACGGGAATCCAGTTCCGGATGCTGAACGCGAACAAAGGTCCGAGTGTCCGGGCTCCCCGGGCCCAGTGCGACAAGAAAGCGTACCAATTCCGAATGAAGGCCCTGCTGGAAAGCACACCAAACCTGGAACTCTTCCAGGGGAATGTGGCGCGGATCCTGGAGGAGGGGGGGAAAGTGACTGGGATAGAAACCACGCTGGGGGTTCGGATCCATGCCCGGAGCGTCGTGGTGACGACCGGGACATTCCTGCGGGGTCTGCTCCATGTTGGTCTGCGGAACCAGAGCGGCGGCAGGATGGGAGATGGCGTGTCGACCCTGAGCGACAGTTTGCGGGAACTGGGTTTTGAAATTGGGCGGTTCAAAACCGGCACACCCTGCCGGTTAAATGGGCGTTCCATTGATTTCCGGCGATGCGAGCGCCAGGATGGCGATATTCCGCCGCCACGATTTTCCGATCGAAATGAAGAATTGGAGGGCGTGGGGCAGGGGAGAGATCAAACTTTTACCTTGAACCGGCTACGGGACGGCTTGTTCCACGTGGAACAAGTCCCGTGCTGGATAACCTATACGACGGCACGGACGCATGAGATTATCCGGGCGAATCTCGATAAATCGCCCATGTATACGGGCCGGATCGAAGGGGTCGGACCGCGTTATTGCCCGTCGATTGAGGATAAAGTTGTCAAATTCGCCGGGAAAGAGCAGCACCAGCTCTTCCTGGAACCGGAAGGACGCCACACGAACGAGTTCTACGTCAACGGGTCGTCAACCAGCCTCCCTTTCGAAGTGCAATACGAATTTATCCATTCGATCCCTGGGCTGGAGCAGGCGGAGATTATCCGCCCGGGATATGCCGTCGAATATGACTATTGCCCGCCAACTCAGCTGAAGCCCACCCTTGAAACCAAGCGGATCGACGGCCTGTATTTGGCCGGCCAGATTAATGGTACCTCCGGCTATGAGGAGGCCGCTGCCCAAGGAATTGTGGCTGGCGCCAACGCCGGCCTCAAGATCTTGGGGAAGCCGCCCCTCCTGCTGGCCCGCTCCGAGGCCTATATCGGTGTCCTGATCGACGACCTTGTCACCAAAGGAGCCCAGGAACCGTACCGAATGTTCACCAGCCGGGCGGAATACCGGCTGCTGCTCCGTCAGGACAATGCCGACATTCGCCTGACCCGAAAAGCCTGGGAGGCCGGGCTGGTTTCAGCCGGGCATTGGTCCCGCACAGAAGCGAAACTCAAAGCAGTGCAACAGGTTAAGGAAACCGTGAGGACCCTGAAGCTCGATGGTCTGCGCCTGGATCAGCTCCTCCGGCGCCCCGACTTTGCCCTCGAGGACCTCCCGGAGGCACTCCTGAGCCAATTTGGTCGGCAAGCGTGGGAGCAAGTGCAGACCGATCTCAAGTACGAGGGATACATCCGCCGGCAGGAAGACGCGATCGCCAGGGCCGAACGGGCTGAAGGAAAAACCATCCCCGAGTGGGTGGATTACAAAACTATTCGGGGCCTTAGAACCGAAGCGTGCCAGAAATTCGGAAAAATCAAGCCAGCCACTTTGGGCCAGGCCAGCCGGATCAGCGGCATTACCCCAGCCGATATCGCGTTGCTTACAGTGTATCTGGAGAAGAAGTAGGGGGCGCCCATGATTCGGTAGGGCCAAGTTGCACCTTGGCCTGAATTTCAAAAGGAGCCAGCAACCAGGTGACCCTGGATTCAGGACGTGCAGAAGCACGTCCGTAGCGACGCAGGGCGCCAGGATTTGGTATGGCCAACATTTCTGAAACTTTTCAGGTCGCAGCGGTGTCCTGTAGGACATCTGGTAAAAAGCCCCTTGACATTGATTAGGAACCTAATAATTAGGCAGGTTAACTTTATGGCTGAAGAGGTCCCCTACTTCAAAAACCTGCCCCGTTACGAGGTCCTCCGCGAGATAGCGGAACGCCATCCAGAGTTTAATGCTTCGGCCTGTTTCGCCTTTCTGCACCTGTTGAAAACCGGGAACGAGCTTATAGCCCTGGACGCTCAGGTTTTGAACTCACTCGGAACACGCCAGGGCCGGTTCAATCTGTTGTTGCTGGTAGACAAGTGTAAGGCGCCGGCGCCGACGGCTGCGGAATTGGCGGAAGACACCGGCGTGACCAGGGCTACCGTCAGCGGTCTCCTGGATGGCCTGGAGAAGGAGGGACTGCTCGAGCGGCGAATGGATTCCGAGGACCGTCGGGTCGTGCGGGTCCACCTCACGCCCGAAGGCGCGGCGCTGCTGGATAAGGTTCGTCCAGCATACTGCCGCTGGTTCAGCAGCATAGTGGACACACTGAGCGAGGAGGAGCGCAGCAACCTGGTATCACTCCTGGAAAAGATCCAGTTGCAGATAGCCCGCCTCGCCGGTGACGTGCCGGCCACGTCCAATGCAGCCGCTCTAGCGCGATGAAAAAGATTGCGTTTACATTCCTGGCCCTTCTCGGGTTTGCCCTGCTGGTCTGGAAAGGACCGGATCTTTTCAAGTTGGCCCAGTCGAAGGATCCGGCCAAAGCCGTCGCTACATCCTCAGGCAGCCCCGCTGGGATGCCGGTGAAGACACAGATGGCAAAGACCGTGCAATGGCAGCCCTACCTTCAGGGCATCGGGAGCGTTGCTGCCATTAACGGCGTCAATATCAGTCCGGAGCTTGCCGGCACGGTCGTTCGGATCGCCTTTGACTCCGGGACAAAGGTAAAGGCCAACGATTTGCTGGTGCAGTTCGATATTTCGCAGGAGCAGGCCCAGTTGGCACAGGCCACCGCCAAGCGCGACCTGGCCAGGCTGACCCTCGACCGGGATCGGAGTCTGCTGGCAGCACGAACGGTCTCCCAGTCGGAGTTCGACACCGCAGAGGCAAATTTCCGCCAGGCGCAAGGCTCGGTGGAGGAGGCGCAGGCGATCATCGAGAAGAAAACGATCCGGGCTCCGTTCGACGGGGTGACCGGGATTCGTCAGATCAATCTCGGGCAGTACGTCAACCCCGGTCAAGTGCTGGTGACTTTGCAGGCGTTCAATCCGGTCTATGTCAACTTCATGCTTCCCCAGGAGAATCTCGGCGACATCGCGATCGGGAAGAGAGTGGAAGTGCTCATCGACGCGTCCCCTCGAGCGGTCTTTAACGGCCAGGTTACGGCGATCAACTCGGAGGTCGATCAAACCACGCGGTACATTCAGGTTCAGGCGACCGTGCCAAACCAGGATGAGCGGCTTCGGCCGGGAATGTACGCGAGAGTTAATCTGATCACCGGCACAGAGCGAACGGTCGTGGCGATTCCGGATTCGGCAGTGAACTATGCGCCGTACGGCAATTCTGTTTTTATTGTGTCAGACATGACTGGGACGGACGGCAAGCCTTTCAAAGGGGTAAAGCAGCAATTTGTGAGGTTAGGACAGTCGCGTGGAGATATGATATCGGTCACCTCCGGGGTTAAACCCGGAGACGAGGTCGTTACCACGGACGTGTTCAGACTGAGGAACGGGGCCGCGGTAAGCCCCGGAGCTCCAAGTTCTTCGGAAAGCCGCGGCGAGCCGGCGACGCCGGCTAACAGCTAACAATCGACGTCTATGAAAACAGGGGTGATCCGGTTAATCGTCAGCTTTTTCGTCATGTTCGTCCTGGTAGGACTCATAATCTTCGGATTGGGATACTACAAAGTGAATCAAATCCTGGGTTTCATAAAGCTGTCCCAGTCCGGGGCCTTTGCCCCTCCGCCCACCGCGGTGACCACGGAGGTTGCGCAGGCTAGCGGCTGGCGCCCTTACCTCGAAACGATTGGCTCCGTGGTAGCGATCAACGGAGTCACGCGTAGCACCGACCTGGCCGGGACAGTTGTGCAACTTGCCTTTGAGTCCGGCACGCCAGTTCACGCCGGTGATCTTCTTGTCCAACTGGATATCACACAAGAGCAGGCTCAACTGAAGCAGGCCGAGGCTCAGCGTGACCTGGCCGCCACGAACCTCAAGAGAAACCGGGAGTTGATGGCGAAGCACACGATCGCGCAGTCGGATTGGGATTCGGCTGAAGCCGACTACCGGTCTGCTCAGGCTAACGTTGAGGCGATCAAAGCCACCATTGCCAAAAAAACGATCCGGGCGCCGTTCGACGGCGAGGCCGGTATTCGGCAGGTCAACTTGGGTCAATATGTTAGTCCAGGGCAGCCGATCGTCTCGATACAGAGGTTCGACCCGACCTATGTTAACTTTTATATTCCACAACAGACGTTAGGAAGCGTTGCGATCGGGCATAAAGTGGAGGTCTTTGCCAACGCTTTCCCGAACGAGACTTTCAGCGGACAAGTTACCGCGATCAGCCCGCAGATCGACGAGAATTCCCGGAACGCACAGATCCAGGCTACCCTGAGTAATCCTCAGGGCAAACTGCGGCCGGGAATGTTTGTAAGGGTTGATGTTACAATCGGAGCGGACCGCGATGTAGTAGCGATTCCCGCTTCCTCTATTAACTACACTCCGGAAGGAGAATCGGTCTATCTTGTTTCGGACATGACGGGCAAGGATGGCAAGCACTTTCAAGGAGTGAAACTCCAACCTGTGAAAGTGGGTCAATCGCGCGGAGACATGATCGTAGTTACCAGCGGCCTGAACCCGGGGGATGTCGTGGTCAGTTCCGGCGTATTCCGGTTACGGGACGGAGCAAAGATAATTATTAACAATTCGGTAAGACCTGGAAGCGAGCTAGCACCAAGGCCGGCCGATAGTTAGCAAGGGAGAGCAGGACGATGAGATTCACGGACTTATTTATTAAGCGCCCGGTCGTTGCCACCGTCGTAAACCTAATCATCTTGATTGCAGGCTACACTGCCTGGAAGACCCTGAGCGTGCGCCAGTACCCGCGGAGCGATATCTCGGTGATCACGGTGAAAACGGTGTATGTTGGCGCCGACGCCGACCTGGTGCAGGGGTTCGTAACGACGCCCCTGGAACAGTATATTGCGGCTGTCGACGGCATCGACTACATGGAGTCGCAGAGCGCGCAGGGCCTGAGCACAATCACTGCCCAGCTTAAGGTTAACTACGACCCCTTCAAGGCGCTGACTCAGGTTCAAGCCAAGGTAAACCAGGTGAGGAATGATCTGCCTCCCGACGCGCAACTGCCGACGATTGATATTACGCCGAGCGACAGCCAGTTCGCGTCTATGTACTTGAGCTTTTACTCGGACGATCTCGATCGCAACCAGATCAGCGATTACCTGGCCCGGGTGGTTCAGCCCAGGCTGTCAGCCATTAGCGGCGTGCAACAGGCCCAAATTCTTGGTGAGCGCAAGTTTGCCATGCGGATCTGGTTGAAGGCAGGTCGGATGGCTGCGCTGGGATTATCGCCGACCGATATTCAGCAGAAACTTACGCAGAATAATTTTCTGTCCGCCATCGGCTCGACCAAAGGTTCGATGGTAGCGGTTGCTCTCAAAGCTAACACTGACCTGCGCAGCGCGGATGAGTTCCAAAAATTAGTTATCAAGCAGGCTAACGGCGCAATCATTCGTCTGGAAGATGTTGCCGACGTTGAACTCGGGGCGGAGGACTATGATTCCGATGTCCGTTTCTCGGGCAGCACTGCCACGTTCATGGGCATCTTTGTGCTTCCCACGGCAAATACGCTGGAGGTGATCAAGAATGTCCGGGCTGCTTTGCCGGAGTTGGAGCGCCAGCTGCCGGTTGGCATGAAGCTGGGCGTTCCCTACGATTCTACCGAGTACATTGAAAATGCGATCCAGGAAGTTACCAAGACGCTGACCGAAACCATCGGTATTGTCATTGTGGTCATCTTTCTTTTCATGGGCTCGCTGCGGAGCGTCCTGATTCCGGTGGTGGCGATCCCGCTGTCGTTAATCGGCGCGCTTTTCCTGATGCTCCTGTTTGGGTTCACGCTAAACCTGTTAACACTGCTGGCCATCGTGTTAGCCGTCGGTCTCGTGGTCGATGACGCGATTGTGGTAGTAGAGAACGTGGAACGGCATATACAGGAGGGGCAGAAACCGTTCGATGCTGCAATTAAAGGGGCTCGGGAGCTTTTTGGCCCGATCATCGCGATGACGCTAACCCTGGCCACCGTTTACGCACCCATCGGGATTCAGGGCGGCCTCACCGGCGCCTTGTTTCGCGAGTTTGCCTTCACGTTAGCCGGCGCTGTCGCAGTATCCGGGTTTGTGGCGCTGACGTTATCACCCATGATGTCGTCCAAGCTCTTGAAGTCCGGACTCGCTGAAAGAGGCTTTGCGGGTTGGATCAATCGTCGGTTTGAATCGTTACGAAATGGTTATACGAGGCTATTGACCGCTTCGCTTAGCATCCGGCCGGTGATCTGGACCTTTGCCGCGATCATAGCGCTTCTGTGGTTCCCATTTGTAATGTTTTCCCAGAAAGAGGATGCACCCAAGGAAGATCAAGGGGTGGTATTCGGGGTGGTCCAAACCGCGCCCAACGCCACGCTGGATCAGAATGTTCTGTTTGCCAAGCAGGTCAATAACGTTTTCAAGAGCTTTCCGGAAACGGCCCAAACCTTTCAGGTCACGCTCCCGGATCAAGGGTTTTCCGGCATGGTGACGAAGCCGTGGACTCAGCGGATACGTACCACGCAACAAGTGCTTCTGGAGGTGAACAAAAAGCTGGCTCTGATCCCAGGCGTGCGGGTGATTGGCCTCGTTCCGGCGCCGTTGCCGGGCGGGTCAAACTTTCCGGTCGAGTTCGTGATTGCTTCCACGGTTGGGCCGCGGGAACTCCTTGAATTCTCGCGCAAGCTTGTGCAAGCGGCCATGCAGAGCGGCAAGTTTTTCTTTGCCGACAGCGACCTGAAATATGACCAGCCGCAGGCCCGGGTAGTATTTGATCGGGATAAAGTAGCTTCCATGGGCTTGAATTTACAGGACGTAGGGGGCGATCTGGCGTGGATGCTGGGCGGAAATTTTGTTAATCGGTTCAGTATTCAGGGGCGGAGCTACAAAGTGATCCCACAGATTAAGCGGGTCGAACGTTTGACACCCGACCAGCTCGCCAATGTGTATGTTCGCGGTCCAACCGGGCAATTGGTGCAGCTGTCGACGTTTGCCAAGCTCGAATACGAGACGCAACCCCGAACCTTGAACCGTTTCAATCAGTTGAACTCGGTAAAAATTCAAGGTGCGGTCCAGGCTGGCATGGAAGACCAGGCGCTTAAGGTCCTCGAGGACGAGGCCGCGAAAATCCTGCCTGCGGGTTTCACGGTGGACTACACGGGTGAGTCTCGCCA
>Ga0306923_10007259_pt1 | contig 11023 bp, 10 predicted proteins | sample sta12Can44000108_FD_203841 | JGI IMG/M metagenome (GOLD analysis project Ga0306923, IMG submission 203841) | Lab enrichment of tropical soil microbial communities from Luquillo Experimental Forest, Puerto Rico - statanox.12C.anox.44.000.108 (v2)... | ecosystem: Environmental > Terrestrial >...
CGAAAAAGTCGAAACCCGCCGCTTTCTTTACGCCGTCGCTGGCCTCCCGCATTTCGATCGGCAATTTCGAAGACGATTTGGCGCGCATCTCCGACGCCGACTGGATTATTGAAGTCGTTGCCGAGAACCTGGAGATTAAACGCAATCTTTTGGCAAAAGTCGCGCAGCACCGCAAGCCCCGCTCGATCGTCACAACCAATACTTCGGGCCTGCCGGTTCATCTGATCGCCGAGGGATTACCTGAAGAGTTCCAGCAGCATTGGGCCGGGACGCACTTCTTCAACCCGCCTCGCTACATGAAACTCGTGGAAGTCATTCCGGGTCCAAAAACGGCGCCAGAAGTGTTGGACACGTTGTCTGACTTTTGCGACCGACGGCTCGGCAAGGGCGTCGTCTTCGCCAAAGACACCCCAAATTTCATTGCCAATCGCATCGGTACTTTTTCCATGCTGAATGCACTGAGGCTGATGTCGGCGCTCGGAATGACCATCGAGGAAGTAGACGCCTGCACGGGTCCGGCGGTCGGCTGGCCTAAATCGGCGACTTTTCGCACGGCAGACATCGTCGGCCTCGATGTCCTCATGCACGTGGTCAGAAATGTCTACGAGACCGCGCCGAACGACGAATCGCGCGAAACATACAAGGTCCCCGCCTTCGTCGAAGAGATGGCGAAACGCAACTGGCTCGGAGACAAGACCGGGCAGGGCTTCTATAAACGCGTCAAGGGAGAAGGTGAAAAGGAAATTCTAACGCTTGACGTGAACACGATGGAATATCGCCCGAGGCAGAAGGCAAAATTCGCGTCGATTGAGGCGGGCAAAGCGATCGAGGATACGCTCCAACGGCTCCGCGCCTTGCTGCAGCCGCTCTTCGAGGACCAGAAGACCGACAAAGCCCAGCAGTTCATCTGGGGCGGACTTTCCGAAATGTGTCTGTACGCCGGACGGCGCATGCCCGAAATCTCGGACCATGTTGTCGACGTCGACAGGGCGATGCGCTGGGGCTTTGCCTGGGAACTCGGACCGTTTGAAATGGTCGACGCGATCGGGTTGGCCACCTTTGCTGGCCAGGTGAAGAAAGAGGGCCGGGCCCTTCCAGCCATTTTTGAGAAAGCGCTCGCAAACGGAAAAAAGAGCTTCTACGAATCTCACAAGGGCGCAACATCAGTGTTCGATCTTGCCACGGGCTCAATGAAAAGAGTGGATGAAGCGGCAGGCATCCTTATTCTAAGGAGCCTGAAAGAAACTGGCCGCGAGGTAGAGCGCAATTCGGGCGCAAGCCTGATCGATCTGGGTGAGGGTGTAGTCTGTTGCGAGTTTCATTCGAAAATGAATGCCATCGGGGCGGACCTGATTGCCATGCTTCACCGAGGCCTCAAGCGCCTCGAGACCGATTTTGATGCCATGGTGATTGCGAATCAGGCAACGAATTTTTCCGTCGGTGCAAATCTCATGCTCGTGCTCGTCGGCGCGCAAGAGCAGGAGTGGGACGAGCTGCACATGGCCGTGAAGCAATTTCAAAACATTAACCTCGCCATCAAGTACGCGCCGAAACCCGTGGTGGCCGCGCCGCAAGGCCTGGCCCTCGGCGGAGGCTGTGAAATCGGTCTCCACTCGGCGAAAATACACGCGGCCGGTGAAGCGTATATCGGGCTTGTGGAAACCGGTGTGGGGTTGATTCCGGGCGGCGGTGGTACAAAAGAAATGTTGATCCGCGCAAACGAGCACGCTTCGTCGGGCGACGACCTGGACCTTTTCCACGTGCTGCGGCCAGTTTTTGAGAACATCGCGTTGGCGAAAGTAGGAACCAGCGCCGAGGAAAGCCGTGAGCTGGGATACCTTCGGCGGGAGGACGCGGTGTCGTTGAACCGCGACCGGCTGGTCGCCGATGCGAAGCAGACCGCGCTGGGCCTGGCGCGGTCCGGCTGGAAACCCGCGGCCGCTTCCTGGCAGGAAGGCGCGCAAACGACACAGATTAAGGTTCTGGGGGAATCGTTCCTTTCGGCTGCAAAGATGGCAATTCATCTGATGATGCGCGGAGGCTACGCTTCCGATTATGATGCGCACGTCGCGCGCAAACTCGCCAACATTCTGGCCGGCGGCGCGCTGACGGCACCGCAAATGGTCAGCGAGCAATATGTACTGGATTTGGAGCGTGAGGCGTTTGTGTCTCTTTGCGGAGAAAAAAAGACGCAAGAGCGCATCGCGCATAGGTTGAAGACGGGGAAGCCGCTACGGAACTAGCAGGGTCCCCGGGGGACACTTCACATGGGGATGGAAGGGAAACTTCGCCAGGCTTCCGAATCTGATCTCAACACCAACCGCAAGAACCCGAAAAAGCAATACTCCGACCTTACGCGGCACGCGACGGCATGTTGGTTTGGGTGGCCTAGCCGGGTTAGTCCACCTGACCCGCAAAATCGCTTAAATCCGTATTGCTCTAGTGCGTAGAAGTGTATATTCTTGTAGCCAGGGAGAAAGCTAATGCAAAGGCTCCTGGCTCCGCGCGAGGCGGCAAATATCCTCGGCATCAGTTATCCGACGCTCAAGCAGTGGATCTACCGCAAGAAAATCAAGACCGCGAAGACCCCCGGCGGGCATCACCGCGTGCCGGAATCGGAAATCGACCGGTTGATTCCCACGAAGCTCGAGCGGGGGGACGTTACTACCCGCCGCGGTAACTTCCGCAAGATCAGTGGACGCAACCAACTGATTGGCCGCGTCGTTTCCCTGAAGTTCAGCGGCCTTCTCGCCCAGGTGACACTGGCAATCGGTGAACAACACATCACCTCAATCATCACCGCGGACGCCGCCAAAGAGCTGCGGCTCAAAATAGGAGAGCGCGCCGCGGCGCTGATCAAATCAACGGAAGTCATGATTCTTCGCGTTTGAGCGAACCGGAACGCGCCGATGTATCGAGCTCCAAACCCGCTTGTCGTTGCACTCTTGTCGATGTGGCCATTGGGCTTGCATGCGCAGACAGTCCATGTCGCGGCGGCATCGGATTTGCAATTCGCGATGCCGGAACTTGCCGAGCGCTACGAAGAGGGCAGCGGTGCAAAAATCGAACTGTCGTTTGGTTCGAGCGGCAACTTTTTCGCGCAAATACAAAATGGTGCTCCCTTCGACCTCTTTTTCTCCGCGGATCGTTCGTACGCCGAAAAACTCGTTGCTGGCGGACGGGCGGATGCCAATTCGTTGTACGTTTATGCGCTCGGACGGCTGGTGCTGTGGGCTCCGCGTGAAGCGAATCTGAAACTTGCGGAAAAGGGATTCTCCGTGCTGGCGGACCCGCGCGTTCAGAAGATCGCGATCGCCAATCCCGAGCATGCCCCGTATGGCCGTGCCGCAGTCGCTGCACTGCGCAAGGCCGGGCTCTATGAACAGTTGAAGACCAAGCTTGTGTTCGGAGAGAACATTTTACAGGCGGCACAGTTTGCGCAGTCCGGGAACGCCCAAGTCGGCATGGTGGCACTTTCGCTGGCTCTTTCAGAGAGCATGAAGACCGGCGAGCAGTGGATTGTGCCCGCTGATTATCACCCGCCGCTCGAGCAGGCCGCAGTGTTGATCAACGCCCGAGGAAACAAGCCCAAGGCTGTGGGGTTCCTCGAATTTGTGAAGAGCGAGGCAGGCCGCTCGATACTCGCCCGTTACGGATTCACCTCCCCTTCTTCGGCGTCGCCAGACATGGAACACAAACCATGAGTTTCGACGCTATCCTGTTGTCATTGCGCCTTGCCGGGATTGTCTCTGTGGTCTTGCTGGCGATTGCGTTGCCTTTGGCGTACTGGCTTGCGTTCACGAAATGGCGGGGAAAATTCCTGTTCGAATCGGTCGTGGCGCTGCCACTGGTGTTGCCGCCTACCGTGATTGGTTTCTATGCTTTGATCGCAATGGGTCCCCACGGGCCTCTGGGGAAACTGTGGCAATCACTCTTTGGCCGCGGCCTGGCATTCACATTTCCGGGTCTTGTACTGGCTTCGCTCCTGTATAGTTTTCCGTTTGCCGTGCAGCCGCTGGTGGCGTCGTTTGAGTCGCTGGACCGCAGGTTGCTCGACGCCTCCTCGATTCTAGGCGCAGGTCGCCTGCGAGCCTTTGTGCGAGTGATCGTTCCGCTCTCGTGGTCCGGCCTGCTCACCTCCGTGGTGCTCACCTTTGCGCACACCCTGGGAGAATTTGGCGTGGTGCTGATGGTGGGAGGGAATCTGCCGGGCGTTACGCGGACGGCCTCAATCGATATTTACGATCGCGTGCAGTCCCTCGATTACACCGGCGCACACCGGATGGCTTTACTGCTCCTCGTAATTGCCTTCGTTGTGCTTTCCATCGTGTACGCGTTGAACCGGCGCGTCTGGTCTCCTTGGACGGCGCGGTAGGACGTCCGATGCTCCGTGTGCAAATCAGCAAGGAACTTCGGGCAGCGGATTCGCCGGCTTTTTCACTTCAGGTAAGCGAAGAGTTTCCTCTGGGTTTCACGGTTTTGTTCGGCCCTTCAGGGGCAGGGAAGTCTACCCTGCTCGATTGTATTGCCGGCCTGCTGGTTCCCGACCAAGGGCGCATTTCGCTCGACGGCGAGGTATTTTTCGATGCGGGACGGAAAGTTTCGCTACCAACCTCAAAACGCAACCTTGCATACGTGTTCCAGTCGCTGGCGCTCTTTCCTCATTTATCCGCTGAGGAAAACGTGGGCTACGGGCTGGCGAGCGTCGGAGCGACGGAACGAAGCGAGCGCATAGCCCGAATCCTCGGCGCATTTCACATCGAAGGCCTGCGGAAGCGAAAGCCGCGCGAGCTTTCCGGTGGTGAGAAGCAGCGCGTGGCCTTGGCGCGTTCGCTGGTCACGCAGCCCCGCGCGCTCTTGCTCGACGAACCCCTGACGGGGCTCGATAGCGGGCTCCGGCAAGCGATCCTGCAGGATCTACGCGAATGGAACACGGCGAATCGCATTCCGATTCTCTATGTCACGCACAACCGCGAAGAGGTGGACGCCATCGGTGAAAGGGTCGTGGCCCTGGTTGATGGCCGCGTGCGCGAAACCGGCTTGCCCCGAAGCGTGCTCGACGCGCCGCGCGCCGCTGCTCTGGCACAAGCGGCAGGATTTGAAAACCTTCTGTGGGCGCGAGTGGTCGAGCATCGCGAGAGCGACGGGGTGATGCATGTTGAACTCGATGGCTCGAAGTGCGCGCTGGAAATTCCGTTGGGTTCCGCCCAACCGGGAGAAGCGGTTCAGGTGGCCGTTCGAGCTGGAGATATCCTCCTCGCGACAGAAGCGCCGCGGGCGCTCAGCGCACGGAATGTCTTGCCGGGCATCGTAGAATCGCTGGAAACGAGAGGCGCGCTGGTGGTCGTCGAGGTAGTGGCCGGAGTTCGGTTCACCGTGCATGTCACCCCAGGGGCCGCGCGTTCGTTGCAACTCGCCCCCGGACGGACGGTATGGCTGGTGCTGAAGACGCATTCTTGCCATGTCGTGACTTAGCATTGCTGGCGAGCACGCCGCGCGGTCCTTGTCTGCTCGCTTCGTGCCTCTGCTACTATGGACCTGCGCAGTGTGTGAGGGAGGTCGTGCCCACAAGAGCGGGAAAGCACAAGTCCGTACCGAAGCCGCTACGGCCACGCGATGCTCCACGAGGCGGCGCCAAAACCAAGCCCACGACGAGGCTCGAGGAAGTCCTGCAGAGCGCGGCAAACATCTTTTTTTCGAAGGGATTTCACGCCACCAGCATCGAAGACGTCGCGCGCGACGTGGGCATGCTCAAAGGCTCGCTGTATTACTACATCAAGTCAAAGGACGACCTGCTCTTCCAACTGCTGATGGCGGGCATCGAAGATGGTGATGCATACATCGCCCAACACATCGACGTCACTGGCGACCCGTTGGAGCAACTCGAACGCGCTATCCGGGCCCAGATCGACTACATCATCCAAAACAAGGTGCCTTTTGGCTTGTTCCTGCATGAGTTTGATTCGCTCTCGGGCAAGCGGCAGCACAAACTAATTTCGGTGATGTCGCGCTACAATTCCCGCTTCGTGGAACTGGTCCGGCGCGGGCAGGAGCAAGGCCAGCTTATGGAAGGCGAGCCGTGGATCATCGTCAACGGCATCCTCGGAATGTGCAACTGGCTCTACCGCTGGTACGACACCGACAATGTTTCTGACCCGGAACAGGTAAAACAGATTTTCCTGAAGATGATTCTGGACGGCATTCGGCGGCGCTGAAAGGCGCTGCCAAAATCGAGCAACATTTGCGACTGCAAAAACGACGCGGGGCGAAGGGAATTCCGCCGCGCACTTGTTTGCGCGAAAGTGCCCGCCTGTTTGGAGACTGCCTCCGGGCTATTCGTCTCCCTCAGCGAGTGAGTTGACGTACTCAGCCAGCGCATTCGCGGGAAAGATCAGCGCCCCGGCACGGGTGTCCGATATGTGATGGCCGTGAAATTCCGCGTCATTCAACTCATCGGCCATTTGCGAAGCGAGCGCGTTGCGGGTCTCGGTGATTTGCGAAATTTTCGCGTCAAGTGAGCTGTAGCTGTCGGAATCTCCCTGGAGTGCCCTCTTGACCAAGACCTCCTCTGTGAAGTCGAGGCAGACTTCGCGCACTAGTTCTAGGTCTAGCAAGCGATAGCTTGGTTACGACTCAGGGAAAATCTTGTGAATAGATATTCACAGATGCACAGGTGAAATCGTGCGCCTAGCTATAGCTAGTCTTCCGCCATTCGACAGGTCGCTCCAAAGCTGCCGGAAATCTTCGGAAGTACCGCAAAACAGGCCCCAGCAGCAGCGCTTGAGTTTCAATCGACCCCTTCCGCGGACGACATGCCTTTTTGCGTCGGCCGGACGTTGAGATTGCGCATTAGTCGAAGCAGCGAATTCGGATGCAGGCCCAGGGCCTTTGCCGCGTCCGTGTAGCTCCCATTGGCCAGCTGGAGCGCCTGCTGGATCAACTGTTTTTTGAAGTCTTTCAGCGCGGCGTAGTATTTCGCGGATTCGCCGGGAAGGTCGCCCACCTCAACGATGCTTTCGGGCAAATCTTCCGGGCGAATGATCTCGCTCGTTCCCAGAACGGCGGCGCGCTCGATGGCATTTTCGAGTTCGCGCACGTTGCCCGGCCAATCGTAATTCCCCAGGCACCGCAGCGCCTCCGGCGAAACGGAGCGAGCCAGGGTCTGGCACTTGCCCTGCGCTTTGCGCAGGAAGTGCTCCGTCATCTCGCGGATATCTTCGCGGCGCTCGCGGAGTGGAGGGACCGTCACGGACACGACATTGAGGCGGTAGAACAGGTCCTTGCGGAATTCGCCAGCCTCCACGGCTTGCGACAACGACTTGTTGGTCGCTGCAATCAAGCGGATGTTGAGGGCTATCGACCGTGTGCCGCCGACCCGTTCGAATTCGCGTTCCTGAAGCACGCGCAGCAGCTTCGCTTGCAGTTCGGCCGCCAACTCGCTGATCTCATCCAGAAAAAGCGTTCCGCCTTCAGCCACTTCCATCTTCCCCTTTTTCTGTGAAACCGCGCCCGTAAACGCCCCCTTTTCATGGCCGAAAAGCTCGCTTTCGAGAAGGCTCGCGGCAATCGCGGCGGAGTTGATGGCGACGAAGGGGCAGTCGGCGCGCGGGCTGTTCGAATGAATCGCCCGCGCCACCAGTTCCTTGCCCGTGCCGCTCTCTCCCTGAATCAGTACCGTCGAGTCCGCGGGAGCTACCTTGCGAATGAACTCAAAGACCTTTTGAATTTTCGGGCTGCGTCCTACGATGTCGTGTTTCAGGGCAATCTCCGCGCGCAGCGCAAGATTCTCCTCGCGCAGCTTCTCCCAATGCCCCAGGTTCTCTAGGGCAAGCGCGGCGATATGCGCGATGGCTTGCAGAACGCGCAAATGCGTGTCGTCGAACTGTATGGTGGGCACCCGGGCATCAAGATAGATGGCGCCAATCACCCGCTCTCCCACAATCATCGGAACACACAGAAGTGAGATGGCGCGGTCCGCTGGCGCATCGGCGGACTTGGCGCGCGGCTCCTCCTCGGCGCCGCTTAGCAGCAGGCCGGAGCGCTCGTGCACCACTCTCTTCAGGATGATTTGGCTGACCGGCACCACGTGATCCGGGCCGCGCACTCGGTCCCAGGCGGTGCTCGAGCTGACTTGGCCCTGCGAATCGAAAAAAAGGACGCTGCCGCGCTCCGCCGGAATTACATCGAAGATGAAGCCGAGCAACTGCCATTGCAGGGAATCGCGGTCGCGGATGCTTCCAATGGCCGTCGAAAATTTCAGAAGGGCGTTCAAATCGCTTCGCACGCGCCCGGGACCAGCCGCGGACCCCGCGTTCTCATGCTGGATCAGCGGCGAAAGCGGATCCTCCTGGGACAGGAGGAAAGCTACGCCGCTGAACGACGAGGTGTCCTGGAATTCCACCGGGTTCGAGCGGCTCTCGTCGGAAGTCTCTTCTTGAAGAAAAACAAACAGCGACGACCCGACAGAAATCTGGTCGCCATGCTGCAAACGTTGCTCGGTTACCGGAACGCTGTTTACGCGGGTTCCGTTGCGGCTGCCCAGATCCCGAATGCGAACCTCAGAGCCGGTGCGCTCAAGAACACAATGCCGGCGGGAAAGCGAGCCGTCGAAGACCGACATCTGGTTGGTGGATTCGCGGCCGATCGAAACTTCTCCCTCAGGCAGAGAAAGAGTCTGGCCTTGAAATGGACCTCCGATGCCGAGGATACGCGGCTCCATACACGACCTGCGGGGATTCTACAACGAAGAGCGGTTCGATTCCTGCAATTGTGACACTAACCGAACGGCGAGACCCACTAACCGTTTGGTTAGCGAGATAAGCGAATCTCCACCGGCCAGCCCCGTAGCAAACCCCGCGAAACACTATAACCAGCCTGGAATGAATGGGTTAGCGCTGCGAGCCTTTTCGGGCGGCACTCGAGCGCCCCTTGGCCCTCGGACTGCATTAGAGCCAATCGTCGGTCGTTGAGAAGAAACATGCGGAGAGCAAAAGCCTGAAAGGTTAAGCCCAAAGCGAGCTCTCGCCTTTCGGGAGTTGCTCTCACATGAAAAATGGAGGAGCGGTCATGAAAAAGTACTTCAGTCTCGCATTGGTAGCAGCGGCGTTGCTTTTCGCTTCGACCGCAGGGGCCCAGGAACTTAAGGTGAAAGCGGACATCCCATTTGACTTCGTTGTCGGTAACACGGTGTACTCGGCCGGGACGTACACCATCAGTCCGGCGCTGTATTCCACGAGTGCCCTGCTTATCGAGGGCCCCAATGCCCGCAACATCGTTCTCCCCAGCCCGTGTTCTTCAACACTCCCCGCCCAGGCGACTGTGCTGGTGTTCGACCGCATGGGCGCCACCTACTTCCTCAACCGGGTCTGGGTCGAGGGAAGAACCGATGGCCGGGAATTCCCGAAGAGCAAGACCGAACTTCAGATGGCCAAGAACCACACCCCGAGCGACAACGTCACGGTTGTTGCACAACTGATCCACTAGAGGCGCGGCCCAGCACTCCACCCCACCCCGAAGCTGACTCACACGGTGAGCGAAGAGGGAACGGTTATCCGTTCCCTCTTTCCTTTTTTGCGCTCCCGCCTTCGGCAGGCTGAACGTGCGGGGTTGCGGAATTTGTTGAGGTCGGGAACAATCTACAGGTAACCCCAATTCACACTCCACGAGTGCCGATGAAGCGAAAAATCCTAGGTTCGCTGGACGACGCTGTCGCTGATATTCCCGATGGTGCGCGCATCATGTTCGGAGGATTCGGCGGCGCGGGCTTCCCGAACAATCTGATCCAGGCGCTTTCCCGCAAGGGGATCAAAAACATTACGGCGATCAGCAACAACTGCGGTACTCGCGATGGCGAACTGGGAATCATGTTCAAAAATGGCCAGGTGAAGCATGTGATCTGTTCGTTTCCCGGGCCGCACGCGAATCACTTCCAGGAGCGGTTTGCAAAGGGAGAAGTAACCTGCGAGCTGGTGCCCCAGGGAATTTTGTGCGAACGGATGCGCACGGCCGCTGCAGGTCTCCTGGGTTTTTATACGACGGTGGGCGTTGGTACGGAAGTGGCCGCCGGAAAGGAAGAACGCGTCATCGAGGGCAAGCGCTGCATCTTGGAAAAGCCGATCCACGCGGAATTCGCGCTCATCAAGGCGGAAAAGGCGGATGAGTTGGGAAATTTGACCTACCGGCTGGCGGCGCGGAATTTTAATCCCCTCATGGCCATGGCGGCGGAGGTCACGATTGTCGAAGTGGAAGATATTGTGCCGGTGGGTTCGATTCTGCCCGAACATGTAATCACGCCCGCAATCTTTGTCCACCGGATTGTTCAGGCGAAAGGAGTGCGTTATGCCGGATAAACTCCGTCTTTCCCGGGAACAAATCGCCGAACGGGCAGCGCAAGAGCTTACCGACGGGGCTTACGTGAATCTGGGGTGGGGCATACCGAATCTCATTTCCGATTACTTGCCCAAGGGAATCACCATCTACTTCCATAGCGAGAACGGAATCCTGGGAATGGGGCCGCGCGCGAAGCAGGGTGAAGAAGACTTCGACCTGGTGGATGCGATGAAGGTTCCCGTAACGCTGATTCCGGGTGCGTCGTTCTTCCATCAGGCAGACGCGCACCTCATGACACGCGGCGGCCATCTGGACGTAGCAGTGCTCGGCGGATTTCAGGTCTCCGAGAAAGGCGACCTCGCAAACTGGAAAATCCCCGGCTCAAAGGGAAGCGGTGGAATTGGCGGCGCAATGGACATCGCAGCGGGCGCCAAGAAACTCATCGTTTGCATGGAACATACGACAAAGGACGGAGCGCCAAAGATCGTCAAACAGTGTTCGTATCCTTTGACAGGAATCGCGTGCACGGACACGGTTGTGACGGACTTGGCCGTTATTGACGTGGCGCCGGAAGGACTCGTGCTCAGGGAGGTCGCGCCCGGATGGAGCCCGGAGGAGGTGCAGGCGGCGACCGAAGCCAGGTTGATCGTGCGCGGCAAGGTGCCGGGGATGCGCCTGCCGTAAGACAGATTCA
>Ga0306923_10007261_pt1 | contig 11022 bp, 9 predicted proteins | sample sta12Can44000108_FD_203841 | JGI IMG/M metagenome (GOLD analysis project Ga0306923, IMG submission 203841) | Lab enrichment of tropical soil microbial communities from Luquillo Experimental Forest, Puerto Rico - statanox.12C.anox.44.000.108 (v2)... | ecosystem: Environmental > Terrestrial > Soil...
AAGAGCGCACCGCGCTGCCAGCAATGGCGGCGGCATGGCAAACCCCACACGGAGCAAGACCAAATAGGGGAGGACGTCCTTCGGGACGGCGTGCCGGCTCGGCGCGCCACAACTCCCGGGTAGGTCGCTGGAGCCGCGCAGTAATGCGCGGCCTAGAGGAATGATCGCCCTGCCGCTTCGGCGGCAGACGGAATTCGGCTTACAGGCCCAGCAGCTACAAAATCTTTACGGACGAAGTCCTTCGTCGGCAACGGCGGACTCAGGATTTCGGCGGCAGGCTACAGATTTCTCCGCTCCTGCTCCAGCAACTTCGCCTTGCGCTCGACGCCCCAGCGGTAGCCCGCTAATTCGCCGTCACTGCGAACCACCCGATGGCAAGGCACCACGATCGCCACCGGATTCGTCGCACACGCTCGCGCGACCGCGCGAACGGATCCAGCTTCCCCGATTTCCCTGGCGACGTCGGAGTAGCTGCGCGTTTCCCCGCGAGGAATCCTGCGCAAGGCATCCCAAACTTTTTTCTGGAACACCGTAGCGCGAACATCCAGCGGCAAGTCCGCGGAAACCTGCTCGCCACGAATCGCTTCCAGCACCGGTCGCACGTACGGCTGCAAACCTTCATCGTCGCGAACAATCGTCGCGGCGTGAAACTCCTGCCTCAACCCGCGCTCTAATTCGCCGGCGTTCTCGCCAAACCGCACCGCGCACAAGCCTCTTCCCGTGGCCGCTACCAGCACGTGCCCCAATAGCGACCGTGCAACGGCATACGAAATGTGCTCCTGCTTTCCGCCGCGCCGGTACGTTCCCGGAGTCATTCCAAGCTCCTGTGTCGATTTCTCGTACAGCCGGCTCGACGAGCCGAAGCCTGCGTCATACAAAGCAGTCGTCACGTCCGCTCCTTTGCGCAATCCCTGTTTCACGTCGCTCATTCGCCGTGCCGCCTGGTACTCGCGAGGACTCAGTCCCGTCGCCCGCTTGAAGATCCTTTGCAGATAAAACGGGCTTACTCCGGCTGCCGCACTCAACTCCGCCAGCGTCAGTATCCGCTCCGCGTTATCGAGCAATTGCCGGGCTTTCGCAACAGCGCGGACCTGCGTCGATAGCTGGGTGGGCTTGCAGCGCAGACACGGGCGGTAGCCCGCCCGCTCCGCCTGCTTAGGATCAGCAAAGAATTCCACCGACTCGCGGCGCGGGCGGCGACTTGGACAGGAAGGCCGGCAGTACACGCCCGTGGTCCTCACAGCAAACACGAAGCGTCCATCCTGCCGCGCGTCACGATCCATCACGGATTGCCATTGTGTATCGATAAGCATGTTGCAAATCTAAAGCCGATCGAAGCCGCGTGCTATCCGCAGCTTGCTCTCAAAGTTAGATAGTCTGCCTGCTTTGCTGATTCACTTGGGTTGTCCAGCCTGCTCGGCCAAACCTCGCGCCGATGTCCCGAATTTCGACACAGCGACATTCAGCTCCGCTCCCAGCAGGATTGCGATGGCCGTAATTTGCAGCCAGACCATGAGCACGATAAACGATGCCAGCGTTCCATACATGGCATTGAGATACGAAAATTGCCGGAGATAAATTCCTAGCAATGCCGAACTGGAAAACCAAACCAGCACCGCAAACGCGGCCCCGGGCAATTGTTTCCCGAAGGAATGGCTTCGTCCCGATCCCAGGTAGTAAAGCATTTCGATTGACGCCAGGGCGCCCCCGACCGCGAGAACGTAGCGCACGACCGGCCAGATCCACACCACCGTATGGCTGATGCGAAAAGTTTGTTCGACGAGTTGAGCAAAGTTCGGGCCCAGCATCATGGCGACGAGCGCAACCACCGTCAGCCCGCCGATCACAAATGTCATTCCAATCGCCTTGACCCGGCTTTTCCAAAAGGTCAGCGTAACTTCCTTCTCGAAGATCGCATGCAACGACTCGTTGGTGGCTGCAAAGGCGTTCGACGCTGAAATGATGGTCAGCAGAAACCCGATCGACAGCAGCTTCCCTCCGCCGTGCATGGTGGAAGTCAGCATGCTTTCCACCATTGGCATTGTCTCTGCTGGCACAAAATGCCGGGACAGCTCCACCATGCGAATCGCCAGATCGGGAATGGGCAGCACCGCCAGCGCGCCCGCCAAAAAAATCAGGAACGGAAACAGCGACATCAAATAGTAGAAAGCCAGCGCCGCAGAAGAATTGATGCCATTGTGCTGCAGAAAACTTTCCACCACCCTGACCACCAGCCGATGCCGCAGAGTCTGGTGGAAGGTCGCCCACAAAGACTGGGCCGCCTCGCCGCTGACTTGTTTGGCTGACTGCACTGGCGACGACGCCACAAAGCCCCCCTTCCCGACTATCTGACGCTGCCGTCATCCTGCCAGTTGCAAGCCTCGCTCTACGATTGATCGCGCCTGAGAAGCAGATTCGAAAACGTGTGCATCAATTCCCAGTCGTTTCGCTCCTTCCACATTGGGCCGCCGGTCGTCGAAGAACAACGCACGCTTCGATTCGCAACCCAATGCTTCCAGGCACGACAGGTAGATACTCTCATCCGGCTTGGCGCAGCCATGCTCGCACGACCAGACTTGCACGTCGAACTCGACGAGCCAGTCGAATTTTGGCCGCAACACGTAAAGCAGATCAAATGTCATGTTGGAGAGTATGGCGATCTTGCGTCCCGTTGCCCGAACGTCGCGCGCCAGCGAAAGTGTCTCCTCATTTGGCCGGGTCCACAGGCCGGACTCTTTCGCGATGAACTGAGCGATTGCCTCCTCTGAGAAGTCCGCACCCGCCGCCTCGGCTACCTGTTTCCAATGCTCCGCATATCCATCGGCCGAGCGCCCATAGTATTCGCGAGTTTCGCTATAAAGCTTGTAGAAAAGTTCATGGTCCAGCCCACTACTTCGAGCGTACTCGGCTACGTCTTCGCGCGTCGGCGGATAGCACAGCACGCCACCATAATCGAAAATTACCGCATCCCAGTTCGAGGAATTCATTCCCCTCATTGTAGTGTCGCCAAAGGCCAACGAGTCCAGGGAGAACTTAAACTTCTGTCCGAAACACCTGTCGGAACTCGAGCGAACGAGGAGCCCGAACGGTGTCATTTGTGTAAGCCGTTGGCGTAAGCGCGCGGATCGCTAAGGCATTATTGACCCCTGAGCCGAGTAGCGGCGACACCCAAGCAATGGGCACGCGAGAATGGGAATTTTTGTTGACGCGCGCTGGCTCCGCCTCATCCAAGACAATGCCTCAAGCGCTCTGGAAGAGGAGGTGCCATGCCCGACTCACCCGACCACGGTCTCGTCACGCTGCCCAGCAAACACTCGGTGCAAGAGACCCTGAGCCGATTGGAAACGCTTCTTCAGGAGAAGGGCCTACAGATCTTCGCCCGCATCGACCACAGCGGCGAAGCAGAGAAGGTCGGCTTAAAAATGAACAAGACCAGACTCCTGGTTTTCGGAAGCCCGAAAGCAGGAACGCCGCTCATGCAGGCTGCTCCCACTCTTGCCATCGATCTTCCGCTCAAGGTTCTAGTCTGGGAAGACAGCTCCGGCAAAACGTGGCTGACCTATAACGATCCGGCGTACCTGCAACAGCGTCATAATATCCCGCCAGAACTTTTGCCGAACATTGCGGGCGCCGCAACGCTTTTGCAAAAAGCGGTGGAATAGTGTCCTTAGTCAATCCTAAAGTTCCTATCCGTGTGCTCCGTGTTCATCCGTGGTTCGATTCGTGCCTTTTCCGGCGACTGGCTACTGGCGAGCGGCCACTGCCTTCACCAGCATGCACGTCACGTCGTCATGCTGCGGCGCGCCGCCCACGAAGCGGTCGAGATCGCCTGTAACGTTGCGCAGAAGCTGTTCCGGCGAGAGCTCCGTTCCGGTCTGCACCACGAACATCAATCGCGGCTCGCCATATTCCTCACCGTTGACGTTCTCCGCCTCAACCACGCCGTCGGTGAACACCACGAGCCAGTCGCCCTCCTCCAGCACAACCGAGCCAGCCGCGTAAGGAGTCGTCTCCAGGATGCCCAGCGGAATGCCGCCGGCTTGCAACCTTTCAATCGCGCCGGAGGGCCTCCGCAGGATCGGAGGATTATGGCCGGCATTCACGTATACCATCGTGCGTGTCGCCGGATCGTAATCGGCGATGAACGCCGTGGTAAAGCGCCGGCCATCCTGGCTGTTGGTGCAGGCGTACGCATTCATTCGCTGCACCAACTCCGACAATGTCAGAGGCGCCGCCGTCAGCGTCTTCAGGCTCGACTGAATGGTGGCCATCAGCAGCGCCGCCGGAATGCTCTTGCCCGCGACATCCGCCATGGCAAACACGTACGTTGTGCGCCCGTCAGCCGCGGTGCGCGGAAAGACGTCGTAGTAGTCGCCGGCCACCGTGTTGGCGGGCTTGGTCGTAAACGCAATTTGCAGTCCGGAAATCGCAGGGGGACTCGCCGGCAACAGCCACGTCTGAATTTCTTTGGCGATTTGCAGATCGCGCTTCATCACCACGCGATCGCCCACTTCCATAATCAGCAGGGCGAACATCAGCAGCCCGCCCCAGAAATGGGCATCGCCCGTCAAACCCACCAGATGAAACCCGCCATCGCCTGTACCGGCCCCGATGTTTGCTACCGGCGCCAGCATCATTACCAGCGCAATCAGCAGGAGCACTCGCCTGGCGGGCGTCAGCTTCTCGAGCACCGCCCAGAAGAACCGTCCTACCAGCCCGAGGAAATGCTTGCCCTTCGAGACACCCGCCAGCCGCTCCTTGTCTACTTCCTTGGAGTACAGTCGATAGCTCGAACGGGCATCCGTGATAAACGAGCGCCAAAGCTCGTCGGCATGCATGCCCTCGGTTACGCGCGTCCAGAACCGGTCCACCCGGTCCATCACCGGCGAGACTTTGCGGGTCAGCTCGTCGGGCTGTCGCGGCGGATGCGGCGGACGCGGCGGCTTGGGAGGGGCGGATTGTGTCGGCGCAGCCATTGAGTAGAAAGCGAACTCTTCCTAAAACTCGATTATAGGTCGTGCGCCAGTAGCCGGGGCGGTGTGCTCTTTCTGTCCCACTAACCGCTACCCACGGTTACTGCGGCAGCGCCGGGCAGGTCTTCTCGTGGAGGTAATAGCTGCATTCAGCCGGAGTAAGTTCCCGCGTGACACGGCTGCGGGCGAGACGGAGCAGGTCGTGAAGGTCGATTGCGTAAAGTTGCACGGCTCCTGTCGCGTAGCCGGCGGCGAGGAGTTTGCCATCGGGTGAGAAGGCTACAGCGAACACGGTAGCCTGCGGCCCGCGCAGGTCGGAAAGCCGGTCACCGGTGCGCGCGTCCCACACATATGCGCGATGATCGGCACTGGCGGTCGCGATCCGGGAGCCATCGGGGCTGAACGCCAGATCACAAACTGTTCCACCTCGCGTCCTGATGGTGAGCAATGGAGCCCGGCTTGACGTATCCCGCACGATCACGTCTCCGTCCGCGCCGGCGGAGGCTAGCCGCTTGCCGTCGGGCGAGAATGCCACAGCCCACAATCCGTCACTGAACTTATGGCTGTTTACCTCGGACAAGCGTTCGCCCGTGGCGGCGTCCCACAGCACCAGTTTGCCTTCCCTGCTGCCGGTTGCCAGCAGTTTGCCATCCGGGCTGAATGCGGCGTCATCGGCGAAGACGCGGGCATCATGGGCAGCTTTTCGATCTGGATCGACCTTGCGCCACAACTGCCTGCCGGTGGAAGCATCCCAAACAGCAGCGCCGCCGAGTCCGTCAGAGGCCGCCACGCGGGTGCCGTCCGCGGTAAGCGCAAGCCCTTTCCAGGCGCCGTCATTGCCGCTCATTGCAATTTCATTTCCGGTTTTTAAGTCGCAGACCGCCACGTCCCCTAAGATCGACTTCGCGACGCGCTTTCCGTCCTTAGAGAAGGCCAGGCCTATGGCGTTATCGAAGCACGGCTGATCCTGCTCTTTCTGACCGCTTTTGAGTCCCCACAGAGTGAAGCCGGTTTCGCCGCTGACTGCAAGATCCCTGCTGTCGGCAGAGAATGCCACGTGAAGAACGCGCGGATTCGCATCGAGGCTGGGCAGTTCCTCGCCAATGCCTGCTTTCCACAGCCGCACGCTGCCATCCTGATGCGAGGTAAGGAGGCTGCGGCCGTCGTTGCTGAAGACCGCCGAATAGGACCGGTCGATGTCTTCGCTATGGAACCGCATTTCGCAGACGAGCATGTAGTTCTCAGCATTCCAAATACGCGGATGGCCATCCCAGCCTGTTGTCGCGATGTTTTTGCCGTCAGGACTGAAGGCGATGCCCATGACACCGTTGAAGTGAGCCCGAAGTTGCGTGACGAGTTGGCCCGTCCGCGTGTTCCACAACTGCATCATGCCGTTGTCAAGGCCGACTGCGAATGTGTTTCCATCGGGTGAAAATGCCACGCTAAGGGCATAACGCGCATTGGCGGTGAATCCGGCGATGCGGCGCCCCGTCGAAGCATCCCACAGCAAGGTCTCGCCATGCATGGCGGTGGCGATGATATCGGCTTGGGGACTCAAGACAGCAGCGTAAATCTGCGAACCGGCGTCTATCGTTAGCAGCTTCTTTCCGTCGCTCACGTTCCAGAGAATGGCGTGGCCGTCCTCGCCCGCTGTAAGTAGTTTCCTGCCATCGGGGTAGAACGCAACAGAGAACACGTCCCCGGCGTGACCCGGCAGCACCCGCTCTTCTTTTCCAGTCGCCAGATCCCACACGCTCGCAGTGCCGTCTTCGTTGCCGGCTGCGATTTGTTTTCCATCAGGACTGAAGTCGAGGTTCCGGCCTCGGTCGAGGTTCCGGCCTCGGCCGATGTCCTGCCGGTCCGCATGATGCGGCGGCAGGGTTTTCACTGTTCTGCCGCTTGCCCGATCGACCAACCAGATGGTGCCATCGTTGTTCGCCATCGCGATGAGCCTGCCATCCGGGCTGAACCGGGCACACTGTACCGGGGCGCCGGGGCCGGGATAAATCCTGCGCAGTTGCGAGGTGAACAGCGCGTCGTGCAGCGCTTGTTCCGCGGCGGGCAGCGAAGGCTCTCCGAAGCGTGTGGTTGCTCCTACCGCCTGCATGGCAAGCAGGATGCCGAGCTCGGGATTAGGGGTGAGGTTGGTGGCCGAGAGTGCCGCCAGCGCCCTTGCCTCCGCTTCGTGAGCATTTCGCACGGCCTTGTTTTTTTGGACAAATGCGTACGCCGCCAGACCAATTGCGATGACTAAAGCCGTAATTGTCGCCCCGATGATCACTCGCTGGGTCTTCGTTGCCAACTGGCGGCTGGCGAAAATGTACTCCGACTGCAAAGCTGTCAGCCTGGGCTCGCGGCTGGCCGAGCGCGCCACCATTTGCTCGGCTTCGCTCAGGTCTTTGCCTCGCAGCAGGAAACTGCGGTCCTTTCCCTCGCGCTCCCAATCCTTGGCGTGGATGAGCAGGCGGGTATGCGCATCAACCCATTCCAGGTCGGTTTCCAGCGTATGGAGCAATGCGGAAACGCCCGCAGGGAAACCGCCATCATCGCTGAATCCAATCCCCTGAAACCGGCTGAGCGCCTCGGGAATCTTCCTGTTCTCAACGTTGCGATAGAACAGCGGAATCATGCGCTTGCTATTGAGCGCAGCGTGACTCACTTCTTCGCTGGCAACTTCCGATTGAATCGAGTCTGGACTGACGACGAAGAGGAAGGTATTGGCGGCGTCGATCTCGCGGAAAATTTTTTCCTTCCAGTTCTCCGAGGCGCGTATGCCGTCAACATCCACCCACGCATCCCGGCCCGCAGTATTGAGCGCCGCAGCCAGCTTCGCGACGAAGTCAGAGTCCTTGCGTGAGTATGAAATGAAGACGTCCGACATGCTGGTAGGAGGGAATCTCTGTGGAAGAACCAGTTTGCACACTTCTGAATCTGATCGCAAGGCACGAAAGTAGAGCACGCAGTAAGGTCTATTCCATATCGGAACTAATCCAAGAAAGCGACCGACTGCACTCCGCTGACCTCGAAGCGTTTGCGGCAGCGGAGGTTCTTACAGGCGACGAGGTCGTCTTTGCGGACCATGTAGGAGCGGGCTTTGGCGAATTTGGCGCGGTCGCGCTCGTCGGCCCGGCCTGGTAGCTGCCCCTTTTTGGTGCGGACGGCCCAGCCGAGGTCGTATTCGCCGGACTGGCGGCAATGCGGACAGGTCAGGGTAGTCTTTCGGGTCTCTTGCCGCTCGTCGTAGAAATCGCGCTCTTCCATGCGCCCTCCGCGCGTGGTGCCTCAGCATCGCAAGACGCGCTGCCCCATTAGAGCACATTCGGAATGAGTGAATCCTGCGGCGTAGGGTAACGATAATCTCCCACCCTTTCCGCCCAAAAGAGGGGCGGAAAGGATGGGGCACCCGCCGGCAATACGATCCCACCCTGTCGCCAAAAGAAGGCGACAGAATGGGGCACCCACAGTGTCTTAGGACTGATTCGGGAAACAGCGAATGAGGGCGTTCGTCCCACAAATGGCGCCGCCAATCTGACACGGTGCTAACATCTGCAGTTAGGAGGCGATTTATGGTTGGCCTTCTCGTTCTCTCATTGGCGCTGTCGGCACCTGCCGCTGCTTTGGATCAGAATTCGCACGGCGCAGAGGTGAAGCCTGTATTGCCGGGTTTTGAGTTCACTGATCGGCAAGCTCCGGCGAGTTCGATCGACAAGATGGAGCTGCATCCGGCTTCGGACGTCTGCTACAAGATTCGGGCGTATGTGTTTTCGCAGGATGCGAACCCAAAGTTCCTGCGCGAGACGACCTGCGGTCCGAAGGTGTCGCAGACGCGCAAGACCAACGGCTACAAGCCGATTCCGGTGATGCCGGAGAAAACAAGCGACTCGACGTCGGAGAAGAAGTAGCTGACGTTCGTCTGCTGGAGTTCCCACCCAAGAACTACTCGCCGCCCGCGACTTTCGCCGCATAAGGATTGTCTTCCAGCACCTGCCACACGGTGTCGAGTACAGTGCCATCGACCCACTTCACGATGGCAACAGGGCGATCGCCGAGGCGCGGCTTTTGCGGCTTACCTCCGCAGATCTGCTCGACTTCGGCCTTGATCTCTTCGATGGGGCGAATCGGCAGCCCTTTTCCTTTCACGGCATCCAGCAGGTCCTGTCGCTTCGGGTTGATCGCGATGCCGCGCTCGGTAGCGACCACGTCGATCAGCTCGCCCGGGCCGGTGATGGTGGTGACTTCATCCACGATGACGGGAATGCGGTCGCGGAAGGACGGTACGGCAAGGATGGTACAGCCGGCAAACAGGCAGTTCTGCCATCCGCCGATGCCGTGCAGCAAACGCCCGTCGGAATGGGTGACCACGTTGGCGTTGAAGTTCACGTCGACCTCGGTCGCGCCGAGGACGGCAGCGTCCACGATGGAAGCGAAGTTTCCTTTGCCGTGGAAGTTGTACGAAGTGAACGGCGTCGTCATTACATGGCGGGGGTCGCTGGCAATGGAACGCACGGCGTCGAGGTCGAAAGTCTGGCCGTCGAGAATGTAGCCAATCAGACCTTCTTTGAGCATGTCGACCAGATACCGGGTCGAGCCGCCGCGCACGAAGCTGGCCTTCACGCCCGCTTCTTTCATCATGCGGGCAAGGTAGTCGACGAAAGCGAGGGCGACACCGCCTGCTCCGGCCTGGAAGGAGAAGCCATTGCGCATGATGCCGCTGTCGCGGAGGAAACGGGCGACGAGTTCGGAGATGCGCAGGCGATCAGGGCTGCGGGTGATCTGCGTCGTGCCGCTGACGATCCTGGTTGGGTCGCCGATTGAGTCCACTTCGACCACGAAGTCCACATTGTTGCCCTGGATTTGCCACGGGATGCAAGGGAACGGGACGAGGTTGTCAGTGACCACAATGACGTGGTCGGCGTAAACCGAGTCGGTGAGCGCGAAGCCAAGCGAGCCGCAGGCCGACTTGCCGTGCGAGCCGTCGGCATTGCCGAAGCAGTCGGCGGTAGGCGCAGCGATAACCGCTATGTCGATGTGGACTTCGCCATCCTGCACAGCCTGCCAGCGGCCGCCGTGCGAGCGAAGCACACCGAGGCCGCGCATATGGCCGTGGGAGCAGTAGTCGCCGAGCGGGCCGTTCATACTGCCTTCGATGTGGTGCACAGCTCCGGAAGCCATGAGGTCGATTACGGGCTCGTGGCATGGGAATGAAGCGCTGGGAAACCACATGAGGTCCCGGGCGCCCATACGCGCAGCCGTCTGAAGGGCAGTGAGCGCAACGCGGTCTCCATTGCGAAGATGATGGTGGCTGCTGATGGTGATGCCATCGCGTAGACCGCAGAGGCGGAGCGCGGTTTCGAGGTCGGGCACACGCTTATCGCCGTTGCGCGGATAGTCGGAGTTGGTACGGATGGGCGCGCCATACTTATTGCCCGTGGGACGAAGGCCGTCCACGCGCGCGTATGGAGTTTGTTGGCGTCCGTTGACGAAGGTTGGCACGCGGCGGCAAATCGCATTGGTAACGAGTTCGGCTGTAGTTAGTGTACTCACTGCCCGACTCCTCCCTGGGAGAGGAGCCCCATTTGCTTCGCGCGCTCGACCAGTTTGAGAGCACGGTTCACGACAGGCGCATCGATCATCTTGGAGCCGAGGCTAACGACGCCGAGGCCTTGCGCTTGCGCCTCTTCGAAGGCGGCGACGACCTTCAGGGCCTTATCGAGCTCGGCCTGCGAGGGCGCGAAGGTGCGATGAATGACCTCAATCTGCATGGGGTGAATGCAGCCCATGCCCTCGAAACCCATGGCGCGGGAAGCCTCGCCCCAGCGCAGCAGGCCGTCCATGTCGGCCACGTCACCGAAGACGGAGTCGATGGCCTGGATGTGCGCGGCATGGGCGGCGTTCACCACGCGCTGGCGAGCGTACAGGGATTCACTGCCGGTGACGGTTTTTACGACGCCGAGGTCGGCTGTGTAGTCCTCGAGGCCGATAGTGAGAGCGCAGATGCGCTCGGAGGCCGTTGCGATGGAGAAGGCGTTCTCGATGCCAAGTGCGGATT
>Ga0306923_10007262_pt1 | contig 11022 bp, 11 predicted proteins | sample sta12Can44000108_FD_203841 | JGI IMG/M metagenome (GOLD analysis project Ga0306923, IMG submission 203841) | Lab enrichment of tropical soil microbial communities from Luquillo Experimental Forest, Puerto Rico - statanox.12C.anox.44.000.108 (v2)... | ecosystem: Environmental > Terrestrial >...
AACAGTCTAGGTATCTGCTCACGAGGAGGCATCATGGGCAAGCTCATTCACATCGAGGCGTCCCCGCGAGGCAGCCGGTCCGCATCGCCAGCCGTCGCAGCGCGCTTCCGACGGCCAGACCCTTCGAGTGAACGGGGGCGTCATTTGAGCGGGCCTTCCATGAAGAGCGTCATCGTCATCACCGGCGCGTCGAGCGGCTTCGGCGAGCTCGCGGCCCGCGCGCTGACCCTGCTGCGCCAGGGGCGCTCCCGATGAATGCGCTCCAGCAGCTCCGGGCCCAGATGACCGGCACCGTCCTCTCTCCCGGGGACGACGGCTATCAGGCCGCCCGGGAGGTGTGGAACGCCGCGGTCCCGCACCGCCCGGCAATCATCGCCTGCTGTGGGAGTCCGGCGGACGTCCAGATCGCGGTAGCGGTCGCCGTCGAGCACGGCTTGCCCCTCTCGGTGAAGGCCGGCGGGCACGACTGGGCAGGTCGCTCCCTCCGTCACGACGGCCTGGTGATCGACCTCTCGCGGATGCGGGAGGTGAAGGTGGACCCGCTCACCCGCACCGCAGTGGTCGAGGGCGGAGTCACCATCGGAGACCTGGTGCGCGCCTGCCGCCCGTACGGGCTCGTGCCCGTCACTGGCACGGTGAGGACGGTGGGCATGTCCGGTCTCACCCTGGCCGGGGGCTACGGGCCGCTGGCCGGAAGGTACGGCCTGGCTCTGGACAACCTGATTGCCGCGGAGGTGGTCCTCGCCGATGGCCGCCGGGTCGTCGCCGATCGGTCGACGCACCCGGATCTCTTCTGGGCGTTCCGGGGAGGGGGCGGCAACTTCGGGGTTGTCACCCGACTCAGCTACCGGCTGCATCCCCACGAGCAGGTTGTCGCCGGCCTGGCAGTGTTCCCGATGCGCGACGCGCGAACCGTCCTCCGGGGCTACCGCGAGCTCCTCGACTGGTCTCCCGATGAGCTCACCCTTCAGATGGGGATGATGGCCACGCCGGCGGGGCCGGGCCTCTTCCTCTTCCCCACCTGGTCCGGCGAGCGCGCAGCAGGCGAAGAGCTGCTGGGAGGCCTCGCCCGGCTCGGGACGCCGCTCTCGTTCGAAATCGGGCCCACGGCGTACGAGGATCTCCTCGCCGCGCTCGACGTCTTCGGCGGCCGGGGCCGTCACTGGGCGCTCCGGACCCGCTCCCTGTCCAGGCTCACCGACGAGGCCGAGGCGGTGCTCCTCGAGGCCGGCGTCGCCCTCACCTCCCAGGTCTCGGCGATCAGCGTCCATCACTTCCACGGCGCAGCGGCCAGGGTCCCGGTCGAGGACACCGCCTTCGGCCTCCGGGAGAATCACCTGATGGTCGAGCTGATCGCCGGCTGGGAGCCTTCCGCGGGCGACGACGGAGCGAGGCACCGGAGCTGGGCCGACCACGCCGCCGAGGCGCTGGAGCCGCATGCGCTCCCGGGCGGCTACCCCAATCTCCTCGGCCCGGAGGAGCAGGCCCGGGCCTTCCAGGCCTACGGCCCGAACCTGCCGCGGCTGCTGGCGCTCAAGCGCCGCTTCGATCCCGACAACCTCTTCGCCGCGGCCACCCCCTTCCTGGGGAACGTGTGGTCCCGGACATCTCCGTCGGAGGAGGCGAGATGAGACCGCCAGCACTGCTGCTGCTCCTGATGTTGACGGTTCCGCCCGCCCAGGCCAGCGAATCGACGCTCGTCCCAGTGACTCCCGAAAACTTCAACCGGGCCGAGTCCGACCTGACCTTCCGAGCCATCGTCAAGGACGGCGGCCTGGGCAAGTTTGTGCACCTCCGCGAGCCAGCGCCGATCGAGTTTCCCATGGTCCGCCCCAACCGCGACACGCTGTACTCGATGGCCGTCTTCGATCTCGACGCCGGGCCGGTCACAATCACGCTCCCGGATTCCGGCACGCGGTTCATGTCTTTGCAAGTGATCGACGAGGATCAGTACACACCGTACGTCGTTTACGCCGCAGGCCAGCACACCTTCGCCAGGGAAAAGATCGGGACGCGCTATATCTCCATCGGAGTCCGCTTGCTGGTCGACACGACAGACCACGAGGATGTCAAACGGGTCCACGCCATGCAGGACGCCATTAAGGTCAGCCAGAGGGGGCCCGGAAGATTCGAGGTGCCCGAGTTCGATCAGGCGAGTCAGAAGAAGGTGCGCGATGCGCTCCTGGCGCTCGGCGAGACGCTTCCCGATACCAAGCGCATGTTTGGAGCCAGGGGCCAGGTCGATCCCGTCCGGCACCTGATCGGGACGGCGCTTCTCTTCGGTGGCAATTCCGAGAAGGACGCCCTGTATCTCAACGTCACACCGGAGAAGAACAACGGCGTCACGGTCTACAGGCTCGCCGTGAGGGAGGTCCCGGTCGATGGGTTCTGGTCGATCAGCGTCTACAACGCGGAGGGTCATTTCGTGAAGAACGGACTGGGTGCGTACTCGCTCAACAACATCACCGCACGAAAGAACACAGACGGCTCCGTGGCCGTTCAGTTCGGTGGTTGCGACGTAAGGGTCCCGAACTGCCGGCCGATCATGCAGGGGTGGAACTACACGGTGCGGCTCTTTCGCCCGCGCGCGGAGATCCTAGCCGGGAGGTGGACTTTCCCTGAAGCGCGGGCCGCCCAGTGAGGGCGACGCCAGTCTAGGGTTCGCCATTGCCGCCTCCAACGGCCTCCTCGAGCTCTGGCCGAACATCGACCGCAAGGTTCCGATAGGAGCCGCCAATCCGGGCGCTTCCTCGCTCGGGTCGACGATGACTGAGGTGACGATCGGATGCCAAATCCGAATGCGCTGAGCGGAAACGCCGTGGTTCGAAGCGCTCCGCTGCGCGGGGGAGGGGAGTGTCCAGATCGTGTCCACTTGGCGAGCGACTGTAGTGGACTGGCGTGAACTCTAGAGCACGGAAGTGGAACCTTGTAGCCTTGGATTCGTAGGCGTCACTAACAGTGAATGCAGGTGGGCGTGCTTGCAGTACATTTCAGCGAAACCACGTCGTTGCAGCGTGTCCACTGCATGCAACAGGGTACCCCAGGGTTCCCGAGTGCACGCGCCCATGGATGAGATTTGGATGAAGTCGGCATCCGAAAGGAAAGCGTACTTTACTTTCTCCAGGGCTTGGTAAAGGATTCGACCCTAGGGGACAGCACATGTCGAGGATCGTCGGCGAGACGCGGAAGAGCACGGTGGCCAGCGAGACGGTCGCCGCGTTCATTCCTAGCCCGCTCCCGCCCTCAGATCCACCGTTCGCGGTCGATGATCTCGGGGACGTTCTCCCCCGCGCCGAACACGCGCTGTCGCGCCTCGATCTGGCCGGCGAGATGGTCCCCTCGCTCGACTGGTTCATCTACGCCTTCGTCCGAAAGGAGGCGGTGGTCTCGTCGCAGATCGAGGGGACCGAGGCCACGCTCGACGACCTCCTCACGTTCGAGGCCACGCCGGAGGGGACGAAGCCCGGAGCCGATGTGGAGGAGGTCTGCAACTACCTGGACGCGCTCACGTGGGCGCGCCGGGAGCTCGTCCGTCCGAAGGGGCTTCCGCTCTCGATGCGCCTCGTCCACGGGGTCCATCGCCGGCTGATGAAGGGCGTCCGAGGTACCTCGAAGCAGCCCGGCGAAGTGCGCCGTAGCCAGAACTGGGTGGGCGGCACGCGGCCGAGCAACGCGGCCTACGTGCCGCCCCCTCCCGAGGAGGTCCCTCGGCTCCTCGGCGAGCTGGAGGGGTACATCCACGCCGAAGACTCGCTCCCGCCGCTTGTCCGTGCGGGGTTGGTCCACGTGCAGTTCGAATCCATCCATCCGTACCTGGACGGCAACGGGCGCGTGGGGCGACTGTTGATCGCCTTGCTGCTCGAGCACTGGAAACTCCTTGGCGCGCCGCTCTTGTACCTCAGCCTCCACTTCAAGCGGCGTCGGCCTGACTATTACCGGCTCCTGAACGAAGTGCGCCGGACCGGTGACTGGGAGCAGTGGAGCAGATTCTTTCTGGAGGGAGTGGCCGAAATCGCGGAGGAGTCCGCCACCACGGCGCGCGACCTCTATCGGCTCGTCTCGCGGGACCGCGACCGTGTCCTCACGGCAAAGGGGTCGTCGCTCACGGCTGCCAGGTTGCTCGAGATCCTGCCGCGGCATCCCGTCGTGACGATCCCCGGTGTTGTGAAGATGCTCGAGACGACGAAGCCGACCGCGACGAAGAGCATCGCGCTGCTCGAGACGCTCGGAATCCTGCGGGAGACGACCGGCAGGAAGCGGGATCGCGCCTACCGGTACGCTGCATATCTGGAACACCTGCGCGCCGGCACCGAGCTCATCGGTCGGTGAGGCGAAGCCTACGCTTCGCCCTCGACGTACTCGATGACCTGCCTGCGCTCCGCCGTTCCGAGTTCGGCCTCTTCCGGAGTTCGCCCATGTTGCGACCCAGGTGCACCGTCCGGTCGAGGTCGAGGATGAGGTAGCGCGTCTCCTCTGGCACTGCGCGCTGACACAGCTCGCGGAAGCTGATCGGTTCGCGGTGGAGGACGAGGTGCTCGACCGCCCGGATGCGGGGTGCGCCCGGGTCGATGGAGGAGGGCTCCGCAGCTCGATTCAGCACGGAGGCATCACGGGCGGCGGCGCGGAGAGCTCCGCCGCATCCAGCGCCCGCGCGATCCGATTGTGCACGTCGTCGCGGAGCTTGCGGACGTCACGTCCCCTCAGGCCAATCGTGGGAACCGGCTCGAGGATGCGGATCGTGACCTTCGCGGGCCGTGCCCACGGGCTGCCCTTCGGCATACCCTGCGCCGAGCCGCACACCACAACCGGGAGGATCGGCACGCCGGCTCCGACCGCGAGCTTGAACGCCCCAGGTTTGAATGGCAGGAGCGTTCCGTCCTCGCTGCGCGATCCCTCCGGGAAGATCATCACGTTCATCCCGCTCTCGAGATAGCGCTGCGCCTTCGTCATCACCTCGAGCGCGCTCTGGGGGTCGCCGCGGGCGAGGCTGATGTCGCCGGCGAGGGACATCCCCCACCCGAACATGGGGATCCTGAAGAGCGACTGCTTCGCCACCCACTTCATCTCGCGGTGGATGTTGCACAGAGCGAAGACGTCCAGGAACGACTGGTGATTCGCGACGACCACGTAGGCGCTGCGCCCGGCGGGCCACTTGCCCTCGACGCGTATTCGCCAGAACGGGAAGCTGCGCGACCAGATGACGGCGAGGTACCGGTAGAAGCGACCCGCCACTTTGCGGTTCCGGTCGAAGGGCCAGGTGGCGAGCAAGACGAGCAGGGTGAGAGGAGGCCAGATCAGGACCGCCACCAGGTCCAGGGCGTAGGCCAGGATGGTGACGACCTGGACGACGACCCGCTGCAGGACCCCGCCGTGGTGGTCCGACTCGTTTCGGCTGGGGGACTCCGTGGGGCCCGCTTCCCCGCTGGGCCCGATCTCTCGCGCACGGCGTCCCTCGCGAGGATTAGGCCGGTCCACACCGAGAAACGGCGGGCGTGCTCGATGCGTGATCGCTGCGGGCATGAACGCTCCTCCGCAACGGTAAGTTACGACCCAGTAGCTTACTGCGCACCAAGACACAACGTCGCACCCCAGCGTGGTGCGTGAAGCCGGTCGTGTTGCCGCGATCGGCGGCGCGGGTGTACTTACGATATCGTAACTAAGTCGCCAGCGCCGGCTCGACGTCAAGGCCGGACCTCCGCGCACCTGAGGGACGACGGCCGCGCTCCGCTTCCGAGCGGTGCAGCCGTGGAGGCGCACCGTGCTATCAGGGGTGCACCCCATCACGCGCGACGAGCGTGGGCGCCTTCGCGCCTGGCTGGGCCCGTCTGCGACGAAAGGACATGCCGAATGAAGAACCGATTCGATGTGAGGATTCCCGGGGCGGAGGACGAGAAGAATCTGGCGGCCGCGCGAGTGAACGTGAAGGAGCTCGCCGAGAAGGACTTCGAGGCCGAGGTCGTCGCCGCGAAGGTACCCGTCGTTCTCGACTTCTACGCCGCGGGGTCGAAGGCCTGCGAGACGCTCGCGCCGCGCTACGCTGCGGTGGCCGCGAAGTTCGCGGGCAGGATACGATTCCTCAAGATCCTCCGCGTCGCGAACGCCCAGCTCGCCGCCAAGCTCAACGTGACGACGAGCCCGACCGTCGTGTTCCTGAACGCCGGGAAGGAGCAGGGTGAGCGTCTGTCGGGCGAGGACATCAAGCGCACCGACCTCAAGGAGCGCGTCGAGGCGATGCTAGGCATCACCGTAACCGCGCAGCCGACGTGACGCCGGACGCCTCCCGACGTTTCCTGGCGAAGGCGGCGACGCGGCCGCCGCGTCGTCAGCGGCCGTGACCGTGACCGTGGCGGCTGCCCTCCGCCGCGCGAGCGGGTAGATCTGCGAGGAGTTGCAGGCACTCGGGGCAGGTCACGTTCGCCCGCTTGGCGGTCCAGCCCCACGGAGGCGGGATCGGACCCCGGCAAAGCGGCGCCTTCTCGCGCTCATCGTAGAAGTGGACCCGGGATTCCATCTCGCCACGATACGCCGTTCGCCCCGAGCGGCGCGCCTGGGCCCTTCTTTCCGGGCCCGAGGACGTGCGCTATTCCGTCGTCGGCGTGGAGTCGTTCATGCCCGGGATGCTCGCGATCCGCGCTCTAGCGAGCTTCCACCCTTGCTGCATGATCCAGGAGAGCGAGCGGTCCTGCCGCGTCGCCTCCTGCTGGATCTCCTGGAGCATGTCTTCGGGGAAGTACAGCGACTGCTTCCGCTTCTCGCTTCGCTCGAGCATCACTTCTTATACGCTGTTCGCCCCGACAGACGCCCGCACCTCAGGGCCACTACTTCTTAGGCTCGCCGCCCGGAGGCCGGCTCGGGCGACCCCCTCCGTCGCCTGGCCTTCTCCCTCCGCCAGGGCGCCCGCGCCCGCCGCGCTCGCTCTTGCGATCGTCTCTGAGCGAGTCCATCGAGAATCCTCCTGTCGCGCTCGCGTTGGCGCCGCGCGCTCCGCCTCCACCGCGTCCCCCGCCGCGCCTACCTCCGCCCCGGCCGCGCTCGTCCTTCGGCGCGCCGGCGACCTGCCTCATCTCCCGCGGGAAGAAGTCGAGGACGTACTGGTACGCGCCGAGCACCCGAGCGCCGCTCAGCTGCTCATCGAGGCCGAACACGCGGACCAGGCGAACGTCCTCGGCGCGCCGCCCGGCGATCTCGGCCGCAGCGCGAAGCATCGCGAGCCGGTCGCCCGAGAACCCGGTCGCCTTCGCGACGGCTTCGTCGAGAGCCGCCTTCACGGCTTCGCTCTCCGCGCCGCGCTCCGGCTCCTTCGGCGCCGCGCCGGACGGGACTGCAGCGCCCGCCTCCGCGACCGTCTCGCCGGCTGCGTCGGCGACCGCCCCCTCCGCCGGAGCGATCACCGCGGTCGGCACCGCCGCCTCCGACACCGCCGTCTCCGGCGCCGCCTCGGCCGCGCCAGTATCGGTGGGCTTCCCGTCCTTCGGGAGGGCTCGTCTCGCTTCGGCGATCGCAGCCGCCGCCGCTCGAACCACGGAACCGTTGAGCTCGGTGAGGGTCTTCATCGGAAGTAGATATACCTTCCCGTGTGCCGCTGGAAAGGGCGCGCCGAGCAGGCGTACCAGGTCCACCCGCGCCCCGCGTGCTCAGGGTGGCGCAGACATGCCCGCGACGACGAGGGCTCGCCCTGGAGCCTTCAGCGGAGCACCTCGGTCGCGGCGTCAAGCGCGGCCTTTCTGCGTGGCGTCTGCTTCTTCGCCATCTCCACGTGGATCGTGGAGATCGACTCGGACCGCAGCACCGTGACGAGCGTCCGTCGATGCTTCGCGAAACGAACGGCGAGCGCCAGGGCCACCACGCCGAGCAGGATCCACGCCATCAGACACTCCGGGGCGCGTGCGGTCCGCTCGCGGGTTCAGCTCGAGAGAGGGGGAGGAACACCCGCCGATCGAACCTGGGGATGAGTGAGATGCCGATGACGCAGGCGATCATGACCACGCCGAGAAACACCGCCGTCGTGAAGATCACGGACTCTTCGCTTTCTGGACGTCTGGGGCGATCCGGTCCAGAGGCGAAGAGTCGCGACGACGGCTCGGCGCGGGAGGCTTGGCATCGAGCAGGGCGTCCGCCTAGTCGACGTGATGAGACATAACACGGATGCAGCTCAGCGACGCGCTGGCAGGCCTGCACAGCCGCCGGCCCCTGCTGTGGCCGCAGCTCGGCGCGCCCCGGCGGCGGCCGAGCCGGTCGCGTGAAGCACTGGGAAGGCCTGGCGCACGGCTTCATCGGCCTGCGCGCGCTCGACGGGACAGCCCTCGCCGATGGGGACCTGTTCGAGCTCTCGAAGCGCCGTGAAGCGGACCAGCAGGCGCCCGCGCAGGCGCTCTCGGCGCGCAGCTTCGCCTGGCTCTTGTGTCCGGTTAAGGACGCGCCGCCTGATCGCACATCGCCGAGGTGATGCCATGGAAGGCCTCGAACGACGTGTTCGTCTCATCGCGCTGGCCGTACTTGCTCTGTTCCCGAGACAAAGCGGGGGCGAGGATACCCATCGACTGGCCGTCGACGCGATGCGAAACCTGTCGATCCCGATGGCTTCAGGCGGAACGTGTCCCGCACATCGTGTGAGCAGCGGGATCGAGCAGCAGAGGCAGCTGAGGGGCCTCCCGTGCCTCCAACGCAGGGCTTCTGTGCGAATTCGGTCAACGAGTTCGGTGTGCAGCAGTTCGAAATGCCGCGGCTCGGTTCAGTCGGCGTGAAGATGCCGTCCCGCTCGGACTGCCACTTCGATACCGGCTGCGCAATCGGATTTCACTGCGACTCGTCGAGCGGCGCTTGCATCCGCTGATGGGTCGAACCTGGTTCCTGATTCCGACGCTATCGCGCCTCCAGGCGCATCGAAAAGCTCTGGAGTCCAGAGGGCTGTCCCGGTCGGATGCCAAATCCGATTGCGCGGCCCGGAAACGCCCGCGGTTTCGAAGGCTCCGCTGCTCGGGGGGAGGGAGTGTCCAGATCTTGTAGTGCCAATGATCGCGGCGATGACGTCCCGATCGACCATCGTGCCGCATGACTGATTCAGCGGCTCAAGATGGTCCCCGCCATGACGGTCGCGGCCACGCCGCGGCCAGGATAGCGCCGCGCCCGCCGCTGGACGACCCCTCGCGTGCGCCGCCTCCGCCGCCGCGGGGCCGCTGCGCACGTCACCGCACTGCCTCACCTCGCTCGAGCGCACGCGCTTCACGCGCGAGCCCATCCACGACCGAGTGGAACCCCTTGAACTGCTCCAGCCGAGCGGCTGGCAACAGCCTCCGGAGCTCTGCCGCGATGCGCGGGACCCGCGCCGTCCCGCCCGTGCAGCAGACCACGCCGACGTCGCCCGGTGCGATGCCAGCGGCCCGCACCGTCTCCTCGAGGCAACGCGCTATGGCGTCGATCTCGCGCCGGCTCGCGTCCTCGAAGCCGCGCCGCGTGACGGGCTCGTGCACCTCGATCCCCGGATACGAGAACCGGATCGCAGAGGCAGCTTTCGAGGAGAGCTCGCGCTTGGCGCGCTCGATCGCCTCGAAGAGGTGGAACCCCTGGGTGTCATCCACGAGCGTGGTTAGCTGATCGAGCCGGCGGCGATCCTCCTCGGAGAGCGACCACCGGCGCACGTCAGCGAGGAAGGCCGCGATGTCGCGCCGCTGCAGCATGGAGAGGTGCGCCGGCGAGCAGAGGTGCTGCATGACGCCGAGTGGCATGCGGAGCACGTTGCTCCCGAACGGCGCTCGATACCGGACCTCGGCCCCGAAGTGTCTGCTCACCTGCGTCCGCATGAGAGCGGCGTCGAGCGCATCGCCCGCCACGGCCACCCCGCCGACGGCGAGCACGTCCGCGCGCTCCAGGGCGCGCGGCCCGATGCGGAGCAGCGTGAAATCGGAGGTGCCCCCGCCGAAGTCGCCGATGAGCGCCAGCTCCTCGCGGCTCGCCGCCGCGCCGAACGCTCGCGCCGCGGCGACGGGCTCCGGAAGGAAGTGCACCTCCTCGAAGCCGGCCGCCTCGGCCGCGCTCCGGAGCCGCCCCTCCGCGAAGGCATCGTCCTCGCCGTCGAAGTGGACCGGTCGTCCGAGGACGGCGCGCCGGACCTCGGTCCCGAAGAACGCGTCCGCGCGCTGCCGCACGTTGCGCAGCAGCGTCCCGACGAGCTGCTCGGCCGACACCTGGCGCCCACGGATGACCGTCCCTCGGAACGAGCGCGAGCCCAGGTAGTGCTTGATCGACCGCAGCAGGCGGGCCTCCCCGCCGTACTCGATGAACTGCCGCAGGGCCTCGCTCCCCACGAACGCGCCGCCTGCGTCCGGGAAACAGAGGATGCTGCGCAGGATGGTCGGGTCCGGCGCCGCGGGGTCGAGCGGCACGGGATCGAACACCCGGTCGCGGTTCGCCGCGGCGAGCAGCGAGTTGCTCGTACCGAAGTCGATCGCGTAGAGGGTCGGGATGTCCGCCATGCGCGGCCTCGACTAGCACGCCAGCCCACGTCGAAGCGACCCCGCAGCACGGAGGCGCGTAGCGTGGCGAGCGTGCCCGCGGGTCCACGAGCGCGCCACTTCCAGCCATGCAGGCGCCCGGCGACCCTGTATTTCGCTAGCGCCCTCCACCGAATGTGCCGAGGGTCGCGGGTGAGCGGCTTCGACGCAGCGCCGTCGGCGGTGGCGACGGTGGCGAGAGGCGCCGCCGGGGCAGGCCCCCTGCCACGGGTGCGCGCTCGGTCGCGCTGGCGGACCGCCGTGCGGCGCCGTCCGGCGAGGACGGTTCAAAGCGATCGGAAGGCGTCGGAAGATGACTTCCGCCTTCCTATTGAGGCGTCAGATGCGATCGATACGTTCCACCGTCGCGGCTCGAAGGATGCGCGCAGCGGCGACGGCGGCAGCTAACTTGGGGGCAGCCCCACCTCGGTGATGTCTCGAACGAACCGCTGGGCGACGGGCATGCCATGCCAAGAGCCAAGGCCTTGAAGATGGACGTACAGGATCGCCCTGGTGTGCTGGGCGAGATCAC
>Ga0306923_10007263_pt1 | contig 11020 bp, 6 predicted proteins | sample sta12Can44000108_FD_203841 | JGI IMG/M metagenome (GOLD analysis project Ga0306923, IMG submission 203841) | Lab enrichment of tropical soil microbial communities from Luquillo Experimental Forest, Puerto Rico - statanox.12C.anox.44.000.108 (v2)... | ecosystem: Environmental > Terrestrial > Soil...
GGCGGCCGCCGAAGCGGTCGGACAGCGTCTTCGCGAGCTTCGGGAAGACGAGCTTCTTCCCGAGGGAGAAGCCGAAGGACGAGTAGGGCTTCCCCTCGTCCTGCGCCGCCGCGTACTGCTCGAAGCTCGCCAGGGCGAGCTTGAACAGCTTCCCCTTCACTCCCGGCGTCGCGAGCCCCTTCGCGATCACGGCGTTGTACGCCTTCTCGAAGATGCGCGGCACGGACGGCATCACCGTCGGTCGCACCTCGCCTGCGTTCTCGACGATCTTGTCGAGCGACTCGACGAACGCCACCTCGCAGCCCACCGCGAACCAGACCGCCTCGATCACCTTCGCGAACGAGTGGGCCATCGGCAGGAACATGAGGACGACGTCGTCGGGCGTGATGAGCTGGAGCTGCTCGACCGCCCCGGCCTCGTAGACCCAGTTGCCGTGCGTGAGCACGACGCCCTTCGGGTTCCCGGTCGTGCCGGAGGTGTAGATGAAGCTCGCGGGCGAGTCCGGGCCGACGGCCGCGAGCCGCTCCGCGTGCGCCCCCGGGTTCGCCTTCCGCCACTCCGCGCCCGCGCGCTCGACGTCGGCGAGCGTCCGCTCGAACGCGTCCGCGGCAGCGCCGGTGGCCCGCACGATGCCCTCGAGGGCGGGGAGGTTGCCGCGGACCGCGCGGATCTTCCCGACCTGGACCTCGGTGTCGCAGAAGACGAGCCGCGCGCCGGAGTCGGCGAGGATGTACTCGCACTCGGCCGGCTTGTTCGACTGGTAGATCGTGACCGTGATCCCGGCGGCCCCGAGGATCCCGAGGTCCGCGAGGATCCACTCGAGGTTCGTCTCGCCGATGATCGCCACGCGATCGCCGGGGCGGACGCCGATGGCGGCCAGGCCGTCCGCCACATCGCGCGCCCGGCGGGCGAACTCCGTCCAGGAAGTGTCCACCCAGTGGCCGCTCCGCCTCTGCTTCACCGACATGCGCTCGCCGCGCGCCTTCGCCATCGCCTCGAACAGCGCGACGAGGTTCCGCGCGACGGGCGCGCCCTTCCCTCTCAGCTCGGGCTCCGCGATCATGTCGCTCCCCTCTCCCCCAAGGTTGCTCACTTCGCGGCCAGGCGCTGCCGCGCGACGTCCTGCCACCGGCGCTCCTCAGGCTCGTCGTACCGGCCCGGAGGGTTCGCGACGGCCTTCTCGAGCTGCTCGCGCTCCGGCCCGTGCTTTCCCTCCTTGCGGTAGAGGTCGGCGAGGTAGACGTGCGCGCGGACGTTGTCCGGGTTCTGCTCGAGCGCCGCGAGGAGCGCGCGCTCCGACTTCTTCGCGTCGTACTTGGGCCAGGGCAGCTCGTAGTAGAAGCGCCCCCACGCCGTCTGGATGGCGCCCCGCTCGAACGACGGGTCGATCTTCTCCGCGTGAGAGATGCGGTCCTTGAACTTGCCCTCGATCCCCTGCCTGAGCGCGGTGAACACGCCGATCCCGAGGGCGTAGTTGCCCATCCCTGCCGCCGCGTAGTTCCAGCCCTCGACCCGGTCGGGATTGGCCTTGATCGCCCGCTCGCCGAGATCCCAGGCCAGCTTTCCGACCTGGCTCTTCGCCTTCTTGTCGAGCGACGGGTCGTCGGCGCGCCAGAACGCGAGGCGCGACTGGCGCCAGAGCACGTCGTAGTCGCCGGGCGCGATCCGGGCCGCCTCGTCGAGCGCGGCCTGCACGCCGTCGAGCGCGCCGGGGTGGTCCCGACGCGCGTACGCCTGGTCCGCCTTCTCGAGCAGCGCAGAAACCTCTTGCCGCGGCGCGTCAGCGGGGCCTGCCTCACCCTGCAGTTGAGCGACCGCCGTCGACGCGGCGAGCGCCAGGGCCAGGGCGAGGACGCGGGGCATGCGATCTTTCATGCGACAGGTCGCAGGCGGACGCCAGCCACCTGAGGGAGGTCATCGGCGCAGCGCGGTCAGCCGGCGCAGACGACGTCGATGCGCGCCCGGTCGCCCTGCTGCAGCCGGCAGCCGTTCTGGAACGTCAGCGTCGCGGGCTGCCCCGCCTGGGGCGGCGCGTAGACGGCGCCGGCAGCCGCCGCGTCCTGGGTGCCGTCGAGCGCAACCGTGCACGGGATCGTCGCCGCGCCGCGCTCGACGCCGACGATGAGCATCCGCCAGTCGGCGGGCGTTCCCTGGAGCGGCATCACCTGCCCTGGGTCGATGAGGCCGGCGATGGCGACGAGGGTGTCGTGGAAGCTCGTCTTGCAGATGCTGTCGACGAGCGCGTGCGCGCCGAACGCGTCGGCGAAGGCGCGGTAGCGGTAGGCGGGGTACTCCACCGGGTTCCCCGCGGGCTCCGTGCAGACCACAGGCTGGAGCGAAGTCGGGTCGACCGCGACGATCAAGCCGAAAACCACGGGACGGGACTCGCCGTCGATGGGCGCCTGGAAGTAGTCGACGTAGTTCTGGACGGCGTAACTCGTGCACCCTGTGGGCTCGCCGCTCGTTCCCTGGTGCAGGGGGTCCGAGCAGTCGTCGTCGTCGGAGACGATGATCACTGCGAGCCGGGCGCCGGGCCTGAGGAACCCGTCGTTCGGGCCGCCGGGCCCCGCGTCGTCGAGCGCGACCTTGGCCGCTTCGAGCCCCTGCTCCTTCCCGCTCCCGCACACGCCCACGAACGCGTTCTGGGTGAAGTCGGCGACGAGGGTCGGCGACGAGGCGACCAAGATCCGCGGCGGCGATGTCCCCGTCGTGCTCTGGACCCGGTGCGAGGGGTCGCCGGTGCTGGACGGCGCGGCCTTCACCGAGACGAGCGCGCCCTGCGGGTACGGCGTCGAGGCAGGGTAGAGCCCCGGGCACTGGCTGTCGAGGAACGTGTTTGGATAGGAGGCCGGCGGGCCCGCCGCGTACCGGTGCATGGACGTCGTCGTCACGCCGATCTGGAAGTCGTTCTTCACAGGGGACGACGCAAGGCGATCGACGAACGCCTGGAAGTTGGTCTGCAGGTTGTTCTGCGCGCCCTGCATCGACTGCGAGTCGTCGACGACGAACAGGATGTCCGTCTTCACGGCCGCGGACACGACCTGCGTCGCCTCGCAGCGCGTGAGCGCGCCGGCCGGTGCGCGGTCGCACGCGGCGAGCGCGAGGGCGAGCGCGGCGAGGAGCGGGCGTCGAGCGCGCATAGTGACCTCACTGGGCGGCCAGGCAGGCGGGTTCCGTCGAGCCGCCCGAGCAGCAGATGCAGGTGCTCTGGGGCGTGCCGGCCGCGTAACAGCCCCAGTCCGCGCTGGCGCCACCGAGCGCGCTCGCGCAGTCCGCCTTGCTCGTGCAGCCATTCACGGGCTGCTGCGCGATGTAGTCGGCGGAGTAGGTCTCGCCGGGGTTCGCCTCGCAACGATTCGTCGCGTGGTTGATGAAGACGAACTGGCTCACCGCGACCGGGCCGCCGCTCCCGTCGCGCGTCAACGTGAACCACCAGTCGTACCCGGCCGCCCCCGCCTGGGCCGCGGTCATCGACGCCGGAGCGGGTCCCTTGCAGAGCTCGCGGGTCTGGCCGTTCGCCTGCGCGATGCGGAGCAGCGTGATCTGCCCGTCCGCCGGCATCGTCGGGAGCACGAGGCCGGAGGGCGGCTTCACGATCTCCGCCACCTGGTTCAGGATCTGTCCGAAGTCCGGGTCGCAGACCGAGCCCTCGACGACGTCGGCCCCCTTGGCCTTGAGCGACTCGGCGGTGGCGAACAGGCGGAAGCCGGCCGCCTGCCCGCCGCAGAAGTTGGGGGAGCCCGTGCTCGAGCACTGGCCCGCCGGGCAGTCCTGCTGCAGGCAGACGCCGGGCGTGCACTGGATCGCGCTCGGGTTCGCCCCGCACGCCGCGGAGATCTGCTCGGTGGGCTGCAGCGAGCGACCGCAGACCGTCTGCTGGGCGGAGGCGACGAAGGCCGCGCCGAGGGGCCGCCCGAGCCCGGCGAAGTAGTCGACGATGTCCCCCACCTGGAAGCGCTGCTGCTGCGCCGGCGGCAACGTCGCGTCGGCGACGCAGGCGTCGGCGCCGGGCACCGACGCCCCGGTCATCACGATGCCCTTGGCCGAGTCGTCCGGCGAGGAGCAGTCGTCCTCGTCGCCGATGACGACGATCGCGAGCTTGGCCTTGTCGTGCGGCCACGCGGCTGCGGCCGAGGCGGTGCGGGTGGTCGCGTTCCACGCCGCGTTGCCGGCCGCGTCGTACGTGTCCTTCTGCTGGTTCGCGAGCGCCTTCTGCACCGCGAGGCGCGCGCCCTGGAGCGCCTGCTCCTCGCCGGAGCCGCAGGTCCCGACGATGACGTTTCCGCCCACCGTGGCGCCGCCGACCGTCCCGCCCACGAAGAATGCGACGAGGTCGTCGCTGGTGAACCCCTGGCCGTTCGTGGGCAAGCACGCCGTCGGCACGCCGGCGCAGCGGAACCCCGCCCCGCAGTCGGCCGCGGTCGTGCACGACTTCCGGCAGACGCCCGAGAGGCACGCCTCGGTGGCGGCGCAGTCGGTGCTCGTCGAGCACCGCTTCGCGGCGGGGTAGAGGGTCTTGTCGAAGTGGAGGACGCGGGGGTTCCCGTTCCAGGAGACGAAGTCGCCCCGCGGGAACGGGTACTGGTCGACCGCGACCCCCGCGGCAGTGCAGCCGGCGAAGTTGTAGTGGTGCTCGAGGTCGCCGCACGGCGCGCCGGCGACGGCGCACTGGAGCGGCACGGTCGCGCCCTGCGGCACGGACCCGTCGGCGGCGCAGCAGCGGTTCTCGCCCTTGAAGCGCGTGCAGGTCGTGCTGCAGGCCGTGCCCGCCGGGCACGACGTGTCGCCCGCGCCCGAGCACGCCTTGGGCTGCGGGACGGGGGTGCCGGTGGACGAGCAGCACACGAGCGAGCCCGAAGCGGAGCCGCAGGTCGAGCTGCACGTGCCGGCCTGGGCGTTCCAGAACACGGACGTCGTCGTGACCGCGACGTGGAAGTCGATCGGCAACTGGCCGTTCGCCGCGCGCGCGAGGTTCGTGTCGTTCAGGTTCTTGATGAAGACCCCGAAGTTGCTGGCGAGCTGTTGCTGCTTCCAGGCCATCGACCCCGAGTCGTCGACGACGAACAGCACGTCCGCGGTCGAGACGTCCGCGAGCGTCACCCGCTCGGTGCCGGGCTGCACGAGGCAGTGGCCCACGGGGTTGAAGTTGTAGTTCTGGCACCCCGCCGCCACGGCGAGCAGGAGCGGCATCAGGGCGCGGGCCCGGAGCGGTCGCGACATCGAGTGGAAACCTCCGATCGAGCGGATGATAGACCGCGCTCGCCAGAGGGCAAACTTGGGGAAGACGCCTACATCGCCCGCGCCCGCTTCACCCGCGCTCGCTTCACTCCCACTCGATGGTCGCGGGCGGCTTGGAGGAGATGTCGTACACGACGCGGTTGATGCCGCGCACCTCGTTGATGATGCGCGACGACATCCGCCCGAGCAGCTCGTACGGCAGGCGCGCCCAGTCGCCGGTCATGCCGTCCGTCGACTCGACCGCGCGGATCGCGCAGGTCGACTCGTAGGTGCGCTCGTCGCCCATCACGCCCACGCTCCGCACCGGGAGCAGCACCGCGAACGCCTGCCAGAGCTTCTCGTACAGGCCCGCGCGGCGGATCTCGTCCTGCACGATGGCGTCCGCCTTGCGGAGCACCTCGAGCCGCTCCTCCGTCACCTCGCCGAGCACGCGGATGGCGAGCCCGGGGCCGGGGAACGGCTGGCGCTGGACGATCGCGGGCGGCAGGCCGAGCTCGAGGCCGAGCCGGCGCACCTCGTCCTTGAACAGCTCGCGGAGCGGCTCGACGAGCCCGAGCTTCATCACCTCGGGGAGCCCGCCGACGTTGTGGTGGCTCTTGATGGTCGCGGACGGCCCCTTGAACGAGACCGACTCGATGACGTCCGGGTAGAGCGTCCCCTGCACGAGGAACTGGGCGCGCTCGCCGTGCGCGGCGAGGGCCTCCACCTGCTCCTCGAAGACCGCGATGAACTCGCGCCCGATGATCTTCCGCTTCTGCTCGGGGTCGGTGACGCCGGCGAGCTTCGAGAGGAAGCGGCGGGAGGCGTCCACCGTCAGGAGCGGCAGGTGGAACATCCGCCCGAACACGTCCTCGACCTGCGCGCGCTCGCCGCCGCGGAGCACGCCGTTGTCCACGAAGATGCAGCGGAGCCGGTCGCCGATCGCCCGGTGCACGAGGAGCGCGGCCACCGCGGAGTCGACCCCGCCCGAGAGCGCGCAGATGACGTGCCCGCCCTTCACCTGGGCGCGGATCTGCTCGACGGCGATCTCGGCGTAGGCCCGCATCGACCAGCTGCCGGAGCAGCCGCACACCCCGTGGGCGAAGTTCCAGAGCACGTCCTTGCCGAGCGGCGTGTGGACCACCTCCGGGTGGAACTGCACCGCGTAGAAGTGGCGGCCGCGGTCCTCGGCGGCGGCGAAGGGCGCGTTGCGCGTGGTCGCGATGGGCTCGAACCCGGGCGGCAGCGCCTCGACGCGATCGCCGTGGCTCATCCACACGTCGAGCTGCGCCGGGAGGCCCTGGAAGAGCGGCGAGGACGCCTTCACGTCGATCGTCGCCGGACCGTACTCGCGGTGGGCCTGGTTGCCGACCTTGCCGCCGAGCTCGTGGGCCATGAGCTGGAGGCCGTAGCAGATGCCGAGCACCGGGACCCCGAGCTGGAACACGACCGGATCCGGTCGCGGGCTCCCCTCGGCGAGCACCGAGGCCGGGCCGCCGGACAGGATCACGCCCTTCGGCGCGAAGGCGCGGATGGCCTCCGACTTCGCGGTGCACGGGTGGATCTCGCAGTAGACGCCGAGCTCGCGCAGCCGCCGCGCGATGAGCTGCGTGTACTGCGAGCCGAAGTCGAGGACGAGGATCTTCTCTGCGTGGATGTCCATCAATCCGCCCGGTAGTTTGGCGCTTCCTTCTCGATGATGACGTCGTGGACGTGGCTCTCGCGCAGCCCCGCCGAGGAGATCCGCACGAAGCGCGGCTTCACGCGGAGCTCGGCGATGGTCCTGCAGCCGAGGTAGCCCATGCCGCTCCGGAGGCCGCCGACGAGCTGGAAGAGCGTCATCTCGACGCTTCCCTTGTACGGCACGCGCCCCTCGATCCCCTCGGGCACGAGCTTGTCCGCCTCGGAGACGTCGGCCTGGAAGTAGCGATCCTTCGACCCCTGCTTCATCGCGCCGATCGAGCCCATGCCGCGGTACTGCTTGTAGCTCCGCCCCTGGTAGAGGATGACCTCGCCGGGCGACTCCTCCGTGCCGGCGAGGAGCGAGCCGATCATCACGCTCGACCCGCCCGCGGCGAGCGCCTTCACGAGGTCGCCCGAGTACTTCACGCCGCCGTCGGAGATGACAGGCACCCCGTACTTCTCGGCGGCGCGGGCGCACTCGTCGACGGCGGTGACCTGCGGGACGCCGACGCCGGAGACGACGCGCGTGGTGCAGATCGAGCCCGGGCCGACGCCGACCTTCACCGCGTCGACGCCCGCCTTGCAGAGCGCCTCGGCGGCCTCGGCGGTCGCGACGTTGCCGGCGACGAGCTCGACGCTCTTGAAGGCGGCCTTGGTCGCCTTGACCGCCTCGATGACGCCCTTGCTGTGGCCGTGCGCGGTGTCGATGGCGATGACGTCCGCGCCCGCCTTGAGGAGCGCCTGGATCCGCTGCTCGCGATCCGCGCCCACGCCGACCGCGGCGCCGCAGAGGAGCCGGCCGAGCTTGTCCTTCGCGGCGTTCGGGTGCTTCTGGATCTTCTCGATGTCCTTGATGGTGACGAGGCCCCTGAGCTCGTAGGCCTCGTTCACGACGAGGAGCTTCTCGATCCGGTGGCGGTGGAGCAGGTCCTTCGCCTCGTCGATCGTCACCCCCTCGCGCGCGGTGACGAGCTTCTTGGTCATCACCTGCTCGACCTTCTGCTCGAGGTTCTTCTCGAAGCGGAGATCGCGGTTCGTGAGGATGCCGACGAGCCGGCCCCGCTGCACCACCGGGATGCCGCTGATCCCGTTCTCGCGCATCAGCGCGACGGCGCGGTGGAGCGGCACGTCCGGCTCGACAGTGATCGGGTCGCTCACCACCGCCGACTCGTACTTCTTCACCTTGAGGACCTCGGCCGCCTGGTCCTCGACCGACAGGTTCTTGTGGATGAAGCCGAGCCCGCCCTGGGCCGCCATGGCGATCGCCATGCGCGCCTCGGTGACGGTGTCCATCGCCGCCGAGACGATCGGGACGTTGAGCTGGATGTTCCGCGTGAGCCGCGTCGACGTCTCGACCGCCTTCGGGAGGACGTCCGACTCCGCGGGAAGGAGGAGGACGTCGTCGAACGTGAGCGCGAGGCGCAGGTCGTCGCGGTTGAGCATGCGGACGTATAAACGGCCCCGCTCAAACGCGTCAAGGCGCCCGTGAACCTTGCGGTTTCGCGGGCGGCGCGCCGCTCCCGCACGCCGCCGCGGCTCGCCGCTCCGCGGCGCGCCCGCGCCCTTCGCCGGCGTCCGCGCGACGTCGGGTGGGCGTGCGCGTACACGACCCGCGCCCGCGGCGCGAACCCGCGAGAGCGTGCGCTTGCTCGCTCGTCCGGGCGGCGGGGATAATCGGCGGCCGGTGGAGGGACCTCACGACAAGCGCGGCGGTTCGCGGACCCCCGTGGGTATCGCCGTCCGGCTCTCCTACGGCAGCGTCGAGGAGTTCGTCGAGCGGTTCGCGGTCAACATCTCGCGCGGCGGCGTGTTCATCCGCTCGCGCGACCCGAAACCCCCCGGCACCGTCCTCGCCTTCGAGCTGCGGCTCGCGGGCGGCGAGGCGGTCGTCCGCGGGAGGGGCGTCGTCCGATGGATCCAGGCGGAGGACCGGGCCGCTCACCCGCCCCGCTCGCCGGGCATGGGCGTGCAGTTCCTCGCGCTGGACGAGGGCTCGCGCGCGCTGGTCGAGCGGATGGCGGCGCTGAAGGAGCGGCGCGGCGTGGCGCCGGGCGTCGTCGCGCCGGCCCCCATCGCCGCGCGCCCGGACGGCCAGCCGGCCGCGACGCGTGCCCCGACGCCGGTGATCCCGACGCCGCCCGCGCTGGAACGCTTGACGCCGCCGCCGCTCACCCCGGCGCCGATGCCGGCCCAGGCCGACCTCTCCGCGCCGCATCGCGTCGAGCAGCTCTCCGGCGGCCCGGCGCGCGTGGACGTCGGCCTCCCGGCGCACCCCGTCGCCATCCAGCGCCCGTCGCGGGCGATCATCGGGATCGACCTCGGCACGACCAACTCCTGCGCCGCCGTGGTGAAGGACGGCCGTCCCTACGTCATCCCTTCGCGCGAGGGGCACAACACCGTCCCGTCCGTCGTGGCGCTGAACGCGCGCAGCAAGATCGTCGTCGGCCACCTCGCGAAGGCGCAGCTCCTCGTGAACCCCAAGGCCACGGTCTACGGGGCGAAGCGGCTCGTGGGGCGCGCCTTCGACACCGAGGTCGTCCAGGAGATCCGCGAGAAGTTCGCCTACGAGATCCTCGCCGACGAGGAGGGGCTCGCGGCGGTGCGGATCGGCCCGGAGACCCTCACCCTCGAGCAGGTCTCCGCGCTCGTGCTCCGCGAGGTGAAGGAGGTCGCGCAGAACCACCTCGGCGAGGAGGTGAACCGCGCGGTCATCACCGTCCCCGCCTACTACAACGAGCGGCAGCGCGCGGCGGTGCGGAGCGCCGGCGCGCTCGCGGGGCTCCAGGTCGAGCGGATCCTGAACGAGCCCACCGCCGCGGCCATCGCGTACGCCTACGGGCGCCACGTGAACCAGCGCGTCCTCGTGTACGACCTCGGCGGCGGCACGTTCGACGCGTCCGTCCTCGAGCTCTCGGACAACGTCTACGAGGTCGTCTCGACGGGCGGCGACACGTTCCTCGGCGGCGTCGACTTCGACACCCGGATCGTCGACCGGCTGCTCGAGGTCTGGGCGGAGCGGACCGGCGCGCCGTTCGCGGGCGACCGGGTGGCGCTCTCGCGCCTCGTCGACGCGGCCGAGCGCGCGAAGTGCGCGCTCTCGGAGCGGACGGAGTTCCAAATCCACCTCCCCTTCCTCGCGACGCGGGACGGGGCGCCGATCGGGCTCGAGACGGCCCTCACGCGCGAGGACGTCGTCCGCCTCGTCGAGCCGCTCGTGGATCGCACCCTCGAGGTCTGCCGCGAGGTGCTCGAGGCGAAGGGGCTCGGCGCGAAGGACGTGGACGAGGTGCTGCTCGTCGGCGGGCAGTCGCGCATGCCGCTCGTCCACGACAAGGTGGCCGGCTTCTTCGGCCGGCCGCCTTCGCACTCCGTCCACCCGGACGAGGCGGTGGCGATCGGCGCCGCGCTCCTCGCCCACTCGCTCGGGAGCGCAGAGGGCGTCGTGCTGATCGACGTGCTGCCCATGTCGATCGGGATCGGCCTGCCCGGCGGACGGGTCAAGAAGATCATCGAGCGGAACACGTCCCTCCCCGCGCGCAAGCAGTACGGGCTCGCGACGACGCGCGACGGCCAGACCGAATTCGAGCTGGTCGTCCTCCAGGGCGAGGGCGCCTCGCTCGACGCCTGCGAGTACCTCGGCACGCTGAAGCTCACGGGCCTCCCGCCCGGGCCGCGCGGCATGGTGAAGATCGCGGTCACGTTCGAGCTCGGCGCGGAGTGCCTCCTCACCGTGACCGCGCGCGAGCTCAACACCGGGCGCAAGGTGCAGGCGGTGATGAGCGCGCGGGAGGGCGCGTCCGCCGCGCGCCGCAAGCTCGACGACGGCACCGCCGGGGCGCCCATGCAGACCGGCTCGTTCCCGGCGCCGACGGTGACGCCAGCACCGCCAGTTCAGGCGGACGGCGAAGCGAGGCGGGCGGCCCCCGGAGACGCGGCCGGGATGCTCGGCGTTCTGAAGCGGCTCTTCGCGCGACGCTCGCCTGACCCGTGAACGAGCCCGAGCCCGGATCCTCGGGAGGCGCTAGTCTCTCTCCGCCTCCGGCGTGATCGCCTCGCTCGCCCCGCGCCGCGCTTGGAGCCAGCGCAGGAACAGCCCGAGCGCGACCACCGCGACGCCGAG
>Ga0306923_10007267_pt1 | contig 11019 bp, 10 predicted proteins | sample sta12Can44000108_FD_203841 | JGI IMG/M metagenome (GOLD analysis project Ga0306923, IMG submission 203841) | Lab enrichment of tropical soil microbial communities from Luquillo Experimental Forest, Puerto Rico - statanox.12C.anox.44.000.108 (v2)... | ecosystem: Environmental > Terrestrial >...
CTACTACCTGCGCGATCTGTCCGGCAAGGCGGCGAGGATCGAAGAGAAGATCTGAGGGGGCCTCTGAGCAGCTGCAGGCGCCGGCGGTGGCGCGGGAGTAGATGATGACGCTCCGCTCGTTCTTTTCCGCGCTGTGGCGCGGCCTCGATGGCCTGCGCAAAGCGTTGCACCTGATCCTGCTGTTGGTGATCTTTGGCTTGCTCATCGGCCTGCTGCGCGGCAGCGTCCCGCGCATCCCCTCCAAGGCTGCGCTGCTCATCGTGCCCGAGGGGCAGTTGGTCGAGCAGCTCTCCGGTGATCCGCTCGAGCGCGCGGTGCAGGAGACCCGCGGCGAGCAGCACCGTGAGACCCTTCTCTGGGACCTCACCGACTCGATCCGGGCCGCCGCGGCGGACCCGCGCATCCCGGCCGTGGCGCTGGACCTGGAGAAGTTCGAAGGCGGTACGCAGCCGACACTCGAAGAGCTCGCCGCGGCGCTGCGCGAATTCCGCGCGAGCGGCAAGAAGGTCATTGCCTACGGGGTCGAGCTCTCCCAGGAGCGCTATTACCTCGCCGCGCAGGCCGATGAGGTGCTGCTCGATCCGATGGGGTTCGTGCTCATCGACGGCTACGACCGCTACCGCATGTACCTGAAAGACGCGCTCGACAAGCTCGGGGTCGAGATCAACGTGTTCCGGGTCGGGGCTTTCAAGAGCGCGGTGGAGACCTACACGCGCACCAACATGTCGGCCGAGGATCGTGAGGAGAGCCGCGCCTACCTCAGCGCTCTGTGGAGCGCTTACCAGGAGGCGGTGACACGCGCGCGCAAGCTTCAGCCCGATGCGCTCGCCAAGTACGTCGGCTCGCTGTCGAAAACAGTGCCCGCCGCCGGCGGCGATGCGGCGCGCGTGGCGCTGCAGGCCGGCCTCGTCACCGCTCTGAAGACGCGCATCGAATTCGAGCAGCGCCTGGTGACGCTGGTCGGCAAGGACGACAACAACGGCTCCTTCAAGTCGGTGTCGGCCGATGATTACGTGCACTACGCCCATGCGCAGAAAAAGCTCAAGGCCGATGGCAAGGCCCGCATCGGGGTAATCGTCGCGGAAGGTGAGATCCTGGATGGCGAGCAGCCTCCGGGAACCATCGGTGGCGAGAGCATGGTCCGCTTGCTGCGCCAGGCGCGAACCGACAAGGACGTGAAGGCGGTGGTGCTGCGCGTGGACAGCCCGGGCGGGAGCGTGCTCGCCTCCGAGGAGATCTATCGCGAGCTCGTCGCGTTGCGCGGCGCCGGCAAGCCCATAGTGGTGTCGATGAGCGGCTACGCCGCTTCCGGCGGCTACTACATCTCGGCCCCCGCCGATGAGATCTGGGCGAGTCCGGCCACCATCACCGGCTCGATCGGCATCTTCGCCATCATCCCAACGGTTGACCGGACGCTCGGCAAGGTTGGCGTGAGCGTCGATGGGGTGGGTACGACGCCGCTCTCGGGTCAGCTGCGCATCGACCGGCCGCTCGGCGAGGAGGCGCGCGCACTGCTGCAGTCGACTGTCTCGCGTGGCTACTCCGAGTTTCTCGAGCGGGTGGCTAACGGGCGCAAAAAGACCCGCGATGAGGTGGACCAGATTGCGCAGGGGCGCGTGTGGGCCGGTACCGATGCGCGCCGGCTTGGACTCGTCGACCAGATCGGCTCGTTCAACGACGCCGCGAAGGCAGCCGCGCGGCGTGCCAAGGTGACCGACTATGCGCTGGAGTTCATCGAGCCCGAGCTCACCTGGGCACAGGCGCTCGCCATGCAGCTCCGCTCGAGCCTCGCCGCCCTGGTGATGCGCGCCAGCCCGGGTGAAGCGGCGCTCGCGCAGCTCGCCCAGCGGCTCGACCCGGTGACCCGCGAAGCCCAGCGCCTCGCCCGCTTTGGCGTGCCAAACCACCTGTACGCCTACTGCTTCTGCGAAGTCCGCTGAGCGGGCGGTCGACTCCGCTGTCGCGAACGCGCGCAGCCGACCCCGCTGCTGCGAGCGCGCGCAGCGATGAGCTACACGCGGCGCCCTAGAGCGTCGACCAGTCCAGAATGACCTTGCCGGACTTCCCCGACCCCATGGTCTCAAAGCCCTGGAGGTACTCCTGCACGGGGAAGTGATGCGTAATGATGGGCTCGAGCTTCAGCCCGCTCTGCAGCATGGCCGCCATTTTGTACCAGGTCTCGAACATCTCACGCCCGTAGATGCCCTTGAGGGTGAGGCCCTTGAAGATCACCTGGTTCCAGTCGATCGCCATTTCCTCTGGCGGAATGCCGAGCATGGCAATCGAGCCGCCGTGGTGCATGGTGCGGAGCATGTCGCGGAAGGCGGCGGCGTTGCCCGACATCTCGAGCCCGACGTCGAATCCTTCCTGCATGCCGAGGTCTTTCATGGTCTGATCGATCGACTCGCGCTGCACGTTGATGGCGCGGGTCGCTCCCATGCGGCGTGCGAGCTCGAGCCGGTAGTCGTTGACGTCGGTGATGACCACGTGCCGCGCGCCCGTGAAGCGCGCGACCGCGGTGGCCATGATGCCGATCGGACCTGCGCCGGTGATGAGCACGTCCTCGCCCACCACGTTGAAGGCGAGTGCGGTGTGCGTGGCGTTGCCGAAGGGATCGAGGATCGCGGCGATGTCATCGGAGATGGAGTCGGGGAGCTTGAAGGTGTTGTAGGCCGGGATCGCCAGGTATTGTGCGAAGGCACCGGGCCGGTTGACGCCGACCCCGACGGTGTTGCGGCACAGGTGGCGGCGTCCCGCCCGGCAGTTGCGGCAGTAGCCGCAGGTGATGTGTCCCTCGCCCGAGACGCGGTCGCCCGTCTTCAGCCCCTTCACCTCGGAGCCCATCTCGACGATGCGTCCGCAGTACTCGTGGCCGACCGCCATCGGCACGGGAATGGTTTTCTGCGCCCAGGCGTCCCAGTTGAAGATGTGCATGTCGGTCCCGCAGATCGCCGTCTTCGCGATCTCGATGAGCACGTCGTTCGGCCCGACCTTGGGCTCGGCGATCTCCTCGAGCCAGATGCCGGGCTTCGCCTGCTGCTTGACCAGTGCTTTCATGCGCTTCTCTTTATTGGGGGGCAGGGCCGGCGGCTCAACAGCCGCGCCGCCTTACTGCGGTGTCTTTCAGTGAATGACGCCGAGCTCGCGGCCGACGCGAGTGAAGGCCTCCAGCGCCCGCTCGAGCTGCTCGCGCGTCAGTCCGGCCGACATCTGCGTGCGGATGCGTGCCTGGCCTTTGGGCACTACCGGGTAGGAGAACCCGATGACGTATACGCCGCGGGCGAGCAGCGCATCGGCCACGCGCGCGGCCAGCGCCGCATCCCCCAGCATCACGGGAATGATCGGGTGCTCTCCCGGCTTCAGATCGAAGCCGGCAGCGGCAAGCCCGGAGCGGAAGAAACGGGTGTTTTCGAAGAGCTGCGCGCGCAGCTGAGGGCTGTGCTCGAGCAGGTCGAGCACCGCGAGCGTCGCGGCCGCCACGACCGGTGGAATGCTGTTGGAGAAGAGGTAGGGGCGCGAGCGCTGGCGCAGCCACTCGATGATCTCGCGCCGCGAGGCGATGAAGCCGCCGCTCCCGCCACCGAGTGCCTTGCCGAGCGTGCTGGTGATGATGTCGACGCGCTGCGCGACGCCGCAATGCTCGGGCGTGCCTCGTCCGGTCGCGCCCATGAAGCCGGTGGCATGCGAGTCATCGACCATCACCAGCGCGTCGTACTTTTCCGCCAGGTCGCAGACCTCGCGCAGCTTGGCGATGAATCCATCCATCGAGAACACCCCATCGGTCGCGATGAGGCGCGTGCGCGCTCCCTGCGCCTGTTGCAGGCACTGTTCGAGCTCCGCCATGTCGCTGTTGGCGTAGCGATAACGCTGCGCCTTGCAGAGGCGAATGCCATCGATGATGCTCGCGTGGTTGAGAGCATCCGAGATCACCGCATCGCGCTCATCGAGCAGCGTCTCGAACAGACCCCCGTTGGCATCGAAGCACGAGGAGTAGAGGATCACGTCCTCGGTGCCGAGGTAGCGGGCCAGGCGCTCTTCCAGCGTCTTGTGAGTCTGCTGGGTGCCGCAGATGAAGCGCACCGAGGCCATGCCGTAGCCGAGCTCCCCGAGCGCCCGCTCGGCCGCGGCGCGCACCGCCGGGTGATTGGCCAGGCCGAGGTAGTTGTTGGCACACAGGTTGATGACATCGCGATCGCCGGCGTGTACCAGCGCCCCCTGCGGACCTGCGATCACCCGCTCGCGCTTGTAGAGTCCCTGCTCGCGCAGCGCAGCCAGCTCGCTGCCCAGGCGCTCGAGAAAGCCCTGATTCATAAGGGGCGATTATACCGAAGCCCCCAGGTCCGCCGCCGCGCCGGGTCCAACAGCGCCACGGCCTCGACCCCGGCCGGGGTCGCATTTGAGCCGCCGCAGGTCGCCGCAAAGCATGTCGCCGCCCTGTGCGCGTTGCAGACTGCGGCGTGCATCCCCATTTAGGGAGCCCGGGTGCTGCGGCCACGCCGCGGCACCGGGTCGGTGCTCATGAGCTTAAGCGTCTTCGACATTTTCAAGGTGGGGATCGGCCCCTCGAGCTCCCATACCATGGGGCCGATGCGCGCGGCCCATGAGTTTGCCGCGGGCCTGAAACGCGCTCACCTGCTCGCTTCGACCCGGGAGATCGCGGTGCGCCTCTACGGATCGCTCGCGCTCACCGGTGTGGGACACGGTACCGATCGCGCGGTGCTCGCTGGCCTCGAGGGAGCAGAGCCCGAGAGCGTGAATCCGGATGACATCGAGTCGACGGTGCGACGCATCCGCGCGAGTGGCCGGCTGCGGCTGCTCGGCGAGCACGAGATCGCCTTCGATGAGCCGATGCAGTTGCTTTTCATGCAGCATGAGCGGCTGCCGCGGCACTCCAACGGCATGCGCTTCACGGCGCTCGCTGAAGGAGGGCGAGTGCTGTGCGAGCAGGACTATTACTCGGTCGGCGGCGGTTTCATCGTTCGCGGGGATGAAACCGAGGCGGCCGGACCGCATGAGCGCGCACCACCCCCGTACCCTTTCCACTCGGCCGCGGAGCTGCTCGCGCAATGCCGCGAGCACGGCCTGGAGATTTTCGAGCTGGTGCTCGCCAATGAGCGCACCTGGGCGAGCGAGGCCGAGGTACGCGCAAGGCTCTTGGCGCTCTGGCAGGTGATGCAGGCGTGCGTCGAGCGGGGCTTCCACCAGAGCGGGGTGCTGCCCGGGGTGCTCAAGGTGCGCCGTCGCGCGCCGCGCTTGTACCGCATGCTCACAGAGAGTGCCACGCTGAAACCGCTCGATGTCATGGACTGGGTCAATGCCTACGCACTCGCGGTGAACGAGGAGAACGCCGCCGGCGGGCGGGTCGTGACCGCACCCACCAATGGCGCGGCCGGCATCGTGCCGGCGGTGCTCCACTTCTACCGCCGCTTCGAGGAGGGCGCGAACGATGCCGGCGTCATCCGCTTCCTTCTGGCCGCGGGAGCGGTCGGCATGCTCTACAAGCGCAACGCCTCCATCTCCGGAGCCGAAATGGGCTGCCAGGGAGAGGTCGGAGTCGCCTGCTCGATGGCGGCGGCGGGGCTGGTCGCGGCGCTCCAGGGCACCAACGAGCAGGTCGAGAACGCGGCCGAGATCGGCATGGAGCACAACCTGGGGCTCACCTGCGATCCGGTGGCCGGGCTGGTGCAGATTCCCTGCATCGAGCGCAACGCGATGGGATCGGTCAAGGCGGTGAATGCCGCGCGCCTCGCCATGCGGGGCGATGGTACGCACAAGGTGTCACTCGACCAGGTGATCGCCACCATGCGCCAGACCGGCGCCGATATGTCCACGATCTACAAGGAGACCTCGCAGGGAGGTCTTGCGGTCAACGTACCCGAGTGCTGAGCGCTCCCGAGCGCTGCGCGCTCCGCGGCGCCCGTTCAGCCGAAGAGCCCGAATAGTCCGCGCGCCGGTGGCGTCGCTCGCAACACATCGTTGACGGCGGCGACGCCGACCGCCGTCCAGTGGCCTGTCTCGAAGGTGATCGAGCAGACCCCTGCCGTCGCAAGTCCGCTCACCTCCGCCTCGGGAACCAGCTGCTGCACCAGCTCGGAGACACCCGGGTTGTGAGCCACCACCAGCAGATGTCCCACCCGGGGTCCGGTGCCCTGCACGGCTCTCAGCAGGTCCGCCGCGGTCGCAAGATACAGCGCTTCATCCCGCATGACGAGGCGCGCCGGGACCGACAGCACCCGGGCTACGATCTCCCCTGTCTGCTGGGTGCGGCGTGCGGGGCTCACGAGCAGCAGGTCCGGAACGAGCTCGAGCTCCAGCAGCCGCCGCGCCATCGCTTCGGCCGCCGTCGTGCCGCGCCGATTGAGGGGCCGCTCGAGGTCGGAGAGGCCGGCGTCCTGCCAGCGTGCGTCCGCGTGCCGCATCAGAGTGAGCCGCTTCATCCCTGTCTCACTCCGGGGGACTCTCGATCAATACGCGGCCGTCCTGCTCGCGCACCCGGTAGGTGCGCAGCGGCTCGTAGGCGGGCGGCGTGAGCGCTTCCCCGCTTCGCAGGCAGAAGTGCGCGCCGTGCCGCGGACAGATGATCTGGCAATCTTCCACTGCGGCTTCTCCGAGTGACTCGCCATCGTGCGTGCAGCGGTCTTCGACTGCATACAGCGCCTCACCGCAGCGCACGACGACCAGGTGCACGCCGTCCACCTCCACCGACAACGGCGTCGTCTCGCTGAGAGCGTCGGCTTGCCCCACATCTGTCCAACTCATGCTACGCGGCGTCTGTGCGCTCAAAACATGCCAGTCTGCAGGCGTGCCGCCTCGGACATCATGCTCTGGTTCCAGGGTGGATCGAAGGTGAGGCTGACGCGCGCTTCGCGTACCGTGGGAATGCGTCCGATCTTGTCGCGCACGTCGTCCACCAGGATATCCCCCATGCCGCATCCGGGTGCTGTCAGCGTGATCGTGACGTCCACGGTCCGTGTGCCATCATCGTTCTGAGTGACCGAGCAATCGTAGACCAGCCCGAGATCGACGATGTTGATAGGAATCTCAGGATCGTAGCAGGTGCGCATCTGATCCCAGGCGAGCCGCTTTACGTCCTCTTCGCCCGCATTCGGCGCAAGCTCCGGTGGCTTGACCGGCTCCTGGCCAATGGCATCCGCGTCCTCCCCTGCGATGCGGAACAGATTTCCCTCGAGATAGACCGTGAAGCTGCCGCCGAGCGCCTGCGTAATGTAGCCCGCTTGCCCGGGCTTCAGTTTGACTTCCTGGCCCGCGGGAACGATCACCGCACGCACCTCGCGGCTGACGACGAAGGGCTCGTTCTCGTGTCTGCGCATGGCGCTACTCGGTGGACACCGTCGCCGGGCTGGCCGCAAGCGCGGCGTTCAGCGTGTGCCAGCAGAGGCTTGCACACTTGACGCGCGCCGGGAACTCGCGCACCCCGGAGAGCGCGGCGAGCTTGCCGAGCGTTGCAGCCGCCGCGGCATCGGGCTGCGTAAGCAGCGCATGCACCTGCTCGAAGAGCTGTCGCACACTTGCACGGTCCTTGCCCTTGACAGCTTCGGTCATGAGCGAGGCCGAGGCGGTGGAGATGGCACAGCCGCGGCCCTCGAAGCGGATGTCTTCGATGCGCTCGCCGTTCAGGCGCACCGCGAGCGACAGGCGGTCGCCGCACAGCGGGTTATTTCCCTCCGCATGGTGGCTTGCGCCCTCGAGCGCGCCGAAGTTCCGCGGGCGGCGATTGTGATCGAGGATCACATCCCGGTAGAGCTCCTTCAGATCCATCAGCCGAACACCTCACGCGCACGGCCGAGCGCGCTCGTAAGGCGCGCCACGTCCGCCTCGTTGTTGTAGCAGCCGAAGGAAGCGCGCGCCGTCGCGGGCACCCCGAAGAAGCTCATCACCGGCATGGCGCAGTGATGCCCGGTGCGCACCGCCACGCCCTCCGCATCGAGGATGGTGCCGAGATCGTGCGCGTGCACACCCTTCATGACGAAGGAGAGCACTGCGGCCTTGTGGGCGGCGGTGCCGATGATCTCGATGTCCGGCATGCGTGCGAGCTCGGCGGTCGCGAGCTTCAGCAGATGCTGCTCGTGCGCGGCGATCGCATCGATGCCGAGCCGCTCGAGGTAATCCATGGCAGCCGCGAGGCCCACGGCGCCCGAGATGTTGGGAGTGCCGGCCTCGAACTTCGAAGGCAAGTCGTTGTAAGTGGTCTTCTCGAAGGATACGGTCAGGATCATGTCCCCGCCGCCCTGCCACGGTGGCATCGCGGCGAGCAGCTCCTCGCGGCCATAGAGCACGCCAATGCCGGTGGGTGCATACATCTTGTGCCCGGAGAAGGTGTAGAAGTCCGCGCCCAGCGCGCGCACATCCACACGCGCATGGGGTACTGCCTGCGCTCCATCGATCAGCACCACCGCCCCGTGGGCGTGTGCGGCCTCGACCATGCGCTTGACCGGCAACACGGTGCCGAGTGCGTTGGACACGTGGGCGAAGGCGGCCAGGCGCGTGCGCGGGCCGAGCTGACGCTGAAATTCCTCGAACGGCACCTCACCGCGGCGATTGATGGGCGCGACGCGTAGGCTGGCGCCAGTCTGCTCACATACCATCTGCCAGGGGACGATGTTGGCGTGGTGCTCGAGCGCAGTGATCAGGATCTCATCGCCCGGCCCCAGGCGTGGGCGCGCGTAGGACTGAGCGACGAGGTTGATGCCCTCGGTCGTGCCACGCACGAAAATGGTCTCCTTCACCGAGCGCGCGTTGATGAAACGTCGTACCCGCTCGCGCGCGCCTTCGAAGGCCGCGGTAGCGGCCTGGCTGAGCGCGTGCACGCCGCGGTGCACGTTGGCATGCGCATGCTTCTCGTAGTCCTCGACCGCGCGCAGCACCGGCAGTGCCCGCTGGGAGGAGGCGGCGCTGTCGAGATAGGTGAGCGGGTGACCGTTCACGGTGGTGGCGAGGATCGGAAAATCACGCCGCACCGCCTCGGCATCGAACGCCGCTGCTGGCGCATCGAGCGGCAGGTTGGCGGCCATTACAGCAGCTCCCGCAGCGTTTCATCGCGCAGGTGAACGGCCAGTCGCTCCTCGATCTGGCGCCGCAGCGGTCGCAGCGTGACCTGTGAGATCACATCCTCGAGGAAAGCCCATTTCAGCAGCCGCTGCGCGCTGTCGCGGTCCAGCCCTCGCGAAAGTAGATAGAACAACATGTCGTCATCGAGTTTCCCGGCGGTGGCCCCGTGATTGCAGCGCACCTCGTCGGTGTAGATCTCGAGCTGCGGGCGTACGTCGATCTCCGCCTCAGGTCCCGCCAGGAGTCCGCGCAGCGACTGGTGCGAATCGGTGCCGCGCGCACCGGGGGCGACGATGATCTTGCCGTTGAAGGCGACGCGCGCGCGGCCCGCCGCGATGCCGCGGAAGGTCTGCACGGTGCGTGCATTGGGGGCTGCATGCTCGACGACCGCGTAAGCGTCCTGCACCTGCTGGCGGTCACCGAGCGCGGCGAGCGCGAGCGAGAGATCGGCGCGCTCCCCGGCGAGCCGCAGAGAGAGAGTGGAGCGCGCTGATTGTCCGCCGGTGCTGATGCCGTGGAGCCGGTAGGCCGCATCCTCGGCGAGCTCACCCGACAGTGTGTCGAAGAAAGTGCTGCGATTGTCGAGCTCCTGCAGGCGGTAATGCTCGAGCTGCGCACCGCGTGCGAGCTCTACCTGAACCGCACTCGTCACGAAACTTGCCTGGGCGGTGGCACTCGAATGCCTTTCGATCAGGGTGAGCTGTGCGCCGGGCTCGAGGTGCACCTCGAGTCGCGGATACGAGGCTCCGCTCTGCGCCGGGGCGCTCGCCACGAACAGGACCTCCAGCTGCAGCGGTGCACCGCTTGTGGCAGCGACATCGATCCGGAGGCCATCGGTCGCGAATGCCTCATTGAGCAGCGCAAAGCGCTGATCCGCGCGGGTGATGCCCTCCGCCGGCACTGCATCGACCGGCACTGTCTCGGCCGGCGCTGCCTCAGCCGGCTGCGATAGCCGCGTGGCGCGCGCCGCACCTGCCGCCAGCGTCGCCGACACTGCCGGTGCGAAATGGCCATCGACGAATACGTAGCGGGATATGCCGGGAAGGGCCTCCGGCAGGTGAGCGAGGCTCGGCAAGATCTGAGGCGCGGGTGCGGGAACGAAACGCATGCGCTCGAGAGCGCGCAGGTTGGCGTACTTCCAGTTCTCATCGCGCGAGCCCGGGAGTCCCTGCGCCTCGAGCGCCTTGATGGCGCTGCGGCGGCGCGTGTCTGCGATCCCGCTGCCCGGTAGCGCGCGTGCACCGGTCGCGAAATCTTCGACGATGCGGTCGGTCAGCGCGCTCATGCCGCCTCGCCAGCGATGAAGTCATAGCCACGCCGCTCGAGCTCGAGCGCCAGCGTGCGGTCGCCGCTGCGGGCAATGTGCCCACGCACCAGCACGTGCACATGGTCCGGGACCACGTACTCGAGCAGCCGCTGGTAATGGGTCACGAGCAGGCAGGAGCGGTCCGGTGCGCGTTGCGAGTTGATACCCGCCGCTACCACCTTGAGCGCGTCGATGTCGAGACCGGAGTCGGTCTCATCGAGTACCGCGAGGCGCGGCTCGAGTACCAGCATTTGCAGGATCTCGTTGCGCTTCTTCTCGCCGCCCGAGAAGCCCTCATTCACTCCGCGCGAGAGGAAGCTGTCCTCCATGTGCATGAGCTGCATCTTCTCGCGCACCAGCGCCAGGAACTCGAACGCGTCCACCTCAGGCAGCCCCTGCTGCCGGCGCAGCGCATTGACGGCGGCCTTGAGCAGGTACACGTTGTTGACACCCGGAATCTCCACCGGGTACTGGAAACCGAGGAACAGGCCGAGACGCGCGCGTTCCTCCGGGGGCAGCACGAGCAGATCCCGCCCGAGGTAGTGCACGGATCCGGAGGTGATCGTGTAGCCGGGGCGCCCGGCGAGCACGTGGGCGAGGGTGCTCTTGCCTGAGCCGTTAGGCCCCATGATCGCGTGCACCTC
>Ga0306923_10007270_pt1 | contig 11018 bp, 10 predicted proteins | sample sta12Can44000108_FD_203841 | JGI IMG/M metagenome (GOLD analysis project Ga0306923, IMG submission 203841) | Lab enrichment of tropical soil microbial communities from Luquillo Experimental Forest, Puerto Rico - statanox.12C.anox.44.000.108 (v2)... | ecosystem: Environmental > Terrestrial >...
CAAAGTAGGTGTGAGTGCCGTCGATTCCTCGGAACATCACGTGACCTTGTTCGTAGAAGCCTTGGATGGTCTGGAGGAGTTGGCGAGAACGCAGCCGAAGAATCGATCCGTCGGCCTGATTGTTGATGAATTCCAAAAAGCCATCGAGATTGGCGGCCCTGCTGCGGAAGCAAGCATTCGCTCCGCTATCCAGCGTCATAAACGGACCGGGTATGTCTTCGCCGGTTCTAAAACCCGACTGCTCAGCGCAATGACAACCGACGCTTCTCGGCCGTTTTATCGCCTAGGCACATCGCGCTTCATTGGAGCAGTGCCCCGCAATGATTTCGTCTGCTTCTTACAGCAGAAGTTCATTGCCAGTCGATTCGCCATCTCGCATCCTGGTGTATTGGACATGATTCTGGATCTCGCAGATGACGTGCCCTACAACGTGCAAATGCTGGCCCACGCCTGCTGGGAGGACCTCAGGGCAAAGGCAAGAAACCACCAAGCAGTCCTAAACGATAGCATCATTCGAGGGGCTCTCGAACGTCTCGTCCGGCAGTACGACCCCTTTTACACGCAGCTCTGGAACGGGTTGACAGCCATCCAGCAGAAAACGCTCATTCTGGTCACTACAGAAGGTGGAACCAATCTTCAGTCCATGAAGGTAGTCCGTTTGCTAGGCAAAGGTCCTTCGACAGTGCGAAGGTCTCTTGGGCTTCTAGTGGGCCGCAGCATCTTGCGTGAGGAAGAGGCCGGTGGAACTGTACGAATGCGGTTCGAAGATCCTTTCTTTGCGCGGTGGATCGAAATGTTTACAGTGCGAATTTAGAACGTGGAGGATACATTTGCGAAGCATGGCGGGAAATTGCGCATTACTCATCTCTTTTCTCGGCATACGACAGGGTGGGTGAGTTCTTGGCTGCTGACCTTCCGGGGCAGTGCAACGGAAGTGCAAGAGCAGTTGCATAGCCCGCGGTTGAGCTCGTATAAGGGTCAAGCAAATTGACTTGAACGGGGCGGCGTAGCGCTTCGCAGCCCGCCCGAGCTTCCACGGCCACCTTCGAGTATTCTCAAATGAAGAAACCCAGCGTTCGGTCTGTGCGAGGTACAACTGCCCGGCTTCAAATCGGCTTGTGCTCGTGCCGACGAGGAAGCTCGGCGGCTTCCAGGGCAGCACCTTCAGCAGACCCGCAATCAATACATCGACTGTGAGTGTTCGACTGACTGCGGGGCGTAGAAACGCAGTAGGATCCGGAAACCTATTTTGGGTCAGACAGAACGTATCTCCTGAAGGAGCTGCGAAGGCGGGTCTCCACCCGCCTAGTCTATATAGGAATGGATTATGATTGCGCTCCAACAAAATTGGACGAATATTTGCTACCATGACGAGGCGGTGAGGTGGATATGTCTCAATATGTAATCGAGCGCGAGATCCCGGGTGCGGGAAATCTGTCGGACGCTGAACTCCAGGAGATTGCCAGAAAATCAGTCGGCGTTCTCAATGACATGGGTTCGAAGATCAAATGGCTGCATAGTTATGTAACCGGCGACAAGGTCTATTGCGTGTACCTGGCTCCGGACGAGGAAACCATTCGCGAGCATGGGCGGCGTGGTGGGTTTCCGGTGAATCGCGTCTCAGCAGTACGCCGAATGATAGACCCCAGTACCGCCGGTTGAGCCGAGGGGCGTTTAAGTCAGGGCTTGGCAGTGTCCTTCTTGCCAAGCGCTTCGTTGACCGCTTCCTCCAGCGACATCTCCCAGCCCGACGACCATGCTTCCAGGCCGGCGGCGTTCGCTAGCATGTTGCGCGCGGGTTCCAGCTTTGCTTCCAGTCTGGATCGCTCTGCCGGAATCAGAGGAGCGCCGATGCGCTGACGCAATGCAGCGGCGGCTCCTGCTAGCCGCAACGCCTGCTGCGGTCTGGATTGCTCTGCTGCGCTTACCGCGAAACACTCCAGCACCCTCGCGATACCACGTTTATGTCCCAGATCCTGAAACATTCTGATGCCTTCGCCATAGAGGCGTTCTGCATCCTGATGCTTACTCTGCGCTGCACTAAGCCTAGCCAGGTCACATAGGGCGCTCGCGATGCCCCAACCGTCCCCCAACTGCCGGAAGGCTGAGAGACTCTGCTCGTAATAGGAGCGAGCAGCGATGGAATCGACTGACTCCCGTAGGAGGTCGCCCAGGTAGTTCAGGGTCCACGCAACTCCGGCGCTGTCAACGCTGGCGTGGAAGATGGCGAGACACTCGTCATACAGTGCGTGGGCACGCGCGAGGTCGCCCTGCAGCCTGACCACATTCGCTAGATTGCTGAGTGCACGAGCAGTGTCTGTGGAACTGCCTAAGTCTTTCCAAGTCGCGACGCACTGCTCGAAAAGCGAGCATGCAGTTTCGAGATCTCCACGATCGCGGGCGGTGACCCCTAATGCATTGAGCGCCACGGCAACCCCGCGGTGGTCATGCAGGTCGCGGCAGGCTTTCACACTCTCCTCTTGCCATTTCTGAGCGGAAGCGAAATCACCCTGTGAGCCTGCAAGAACCCCAGCATAGAACAACAGATGAGCGCGCATTTTGGGCTGGTCCGCGCTCTCTAATTTGAGCAGCCTGTCCAATAGGGCTCGGCCCTCGGCAAAGTGCTCCCGCAGCTCCCAGAAGTGAAACAGAGCGGATCCGAGGCGCATACCCCAGTCTGCATCACCGGTTCCGATCAGAAATTCCAACGCTTCGCGAAAATTTTGGTGCTCGAGATCGAAACGCTCGAGCCACTCGGGATGAGTGCTCAGTTCTCCGCCACACTCCTCCGCAAGCACAACGTAATAAGCGGCATGGGCTCGGCGAGTTGTAAACTCTTCGCCACTCTCTGCTAGACGGTCCAGAGCGTACTCCCGGATTGTGGACAGCATGAGGAAGCGTCTCTCAGCGCTGGTCTCTTCCAGTTGCTGGGTCAGGCTCTTATCTACTATGGAGGCCATCCCATCGAGCACATCAAAGCCAAGGTCGCCTTTGGTATTGCAGACGGCTTCCACAGCTTCCAAGGTGCAACCCCCAATGAACACAGAAAGTCGCCGAAACAGGCTTTGCTCCACTGTGTTAAGAAGGCCGTAACTCCAGTTCACGGTGCCGCGAAGCGTTTGCTGCCGTAGCGGCAGATCACGCGCGCCTCCTGTTAATAGGTTCAACGAAGATTCCAGGCGTGTCCGCAAAGTCTCCGGCGAAAGCAGCTTGATCCGCGATGCCGCAAGCTCAATGGCAAGAGGCAGACCGTCCAACCGGGCGCAGATGGCGGCAATGGCCGTCGCGTTTTGTTTCGTGAGTGCGAAGTCATGCTTTACAGCTTTCGCACGTTCCAAAAAAAGTGCCACTGCCGGGAAACGTGAAAGCGCATCCGGCGACATGTGAACAGATCTCAGGTCGGGCGCTGCCAGAGGTGGGACTGGAAACTCATGTTCACCGTAGACATGAAGCAATGCTTGGCTCGTCACAACCACCGTCAGGTTGGGGTTTAGAGTGAGTAGTTCCGCAATCTCGGCCCCCGCCGAGATAAGGTGCTCAAAGTTGTCGAGCAACAAAAGTCGCGGCTGGGCCAACCCACGCACATACTCTCTCAAGGTCTCTCGCGGCGATTCAGCAGGCACTTCCCGCAGTCCGATCGCTTGAGCGATGGCTGTAGTGACCGCCTCGCTTCCACCGACGGCCGAAAGGGAAACGAAACAAACTGCATCGGAAAACCGGTCCGACATTTCAGCAACCACCTGTAGGGCGAGCCGGGTCTTACCAATACCACCAGGCCCCGTCAGTGTGACCAGCCGCACATCTTCGCGATTGAGAAGTTGTCGGAGAATAGCCAATTCGCGTTCACGCCCAATGAAGGCCGTGCGCTGTACAGGCATGTTGCCTGGGTGAGGAACGGTATGACGGGCGCCGGGATCAACGCGCAGGTCGCGAAGCGTGGCGAGATCGCGAGCTAAATCTCGGGTTGATGCGTAACGCTGATTCGGGTCCTTGGCCAGGCACCGCTCCAGGATCCAGAAAAAAGGTGCTGGCGCCTGCACTCTTACGGAGGGCAGCCATTCTGGCTGGTCGCGAAGAATGGCGGCCATGATTTCCGCTTTGCCTCTTCCTTGAAATGCAGCATGCCCGTTGAGCATTTCGTAGAGCACCACACCGAAAGAAAACTGATCGGACCGAAAATCCACGGCGTCGCCGTTGGCCTGCTCCGGCGACATGTAGCCGACAGTCCCCATGACTGTTCCGGGATCGGTGAGCGAACGCACCAGGGTCGAGCCATCCGAATTGGAAGGCTGGTTGGGTAGTTTCGCCAGACCAAAATCGAGAATCTTGGCAGTGCCATCATGAGTGACCATCAGGTTTTCAGGTTTCAGATCACGATGAATGAGGCCTGTTTCATGCGCCTTGGCCAGAGCGTCGGCAATCTGTGTCGCGATCACAATAGCCTTGCGGAACGGTAGTGGCCCGGAAGAAATCAAAGCACGCAGCGTCTTACCGCAAATTATCTCCATTGCGATATAGTGCGTGCCGTTCAGATGGCCAAGTTCGTAAATAGTCACAATGTTCGGGTGGTTGAGCGCCGAGGCAGCTTTGGCTTCGCGCTGTAAGCGACTTAGAGCCTGCGCATCTTGCGCTACATCGTCGGGCAAGAATTTAAGAGCAACCGGACGGCCGAGGTCAGTGTCCTCCGCCTTGTAGACCACGCCCATTCCTCCGCCACCCAGCTTTTCAATCACGCGGTAATGTGAAAGCGTGCTGCCGATAAGGTTCTTCCAGCTCTCCTTGGAGGCTTGGTTAGCAAGGATTTTGCCTGCCACCTCCAGCGCCGGAGATTCAATAAATTGCTCGGCCTTTTTTTCCTGAGCCAGCAGCGACTCCACTTCGTGGCGCAGTTCGTCGTCACCTCCACAAGCGGAATGGAGGAACTCAGTGCGGCGGCTTTCGTCCAGCTCCAAAGCTTGCTGACAAAGTTCTTCAACTCTCCGCCAAACCTCAGGATTCATCGCTCGTTCTTCCCCGGCTCAACCCGCGCAAAAGCCAGATTTTGGCCATTCGCCAGTCCCGAACTACGGTATCGCTCGAAACACGTAGGACTTCAGCCGCTTCTTCGACACTCAACCCGCCGAAGAATCTCAGCTCTACAACCTTGCTTTTCCTTTCATCAACCGCAGCCAATGACTTCAAAGCATCGTCCAAGGCCACCAGATTTATGTCAGGTTCACTGCACACCGGCGGAGCCTCTTCTAGAGAAATGCGAACAACGCCACCGCCGCGTTTCAAATAACCGCGCGAGCGGGCAAAATCGATCAGAATGCGCCGCATCAACTTCGCCGATACGGCAAAGAAATGCGCGCCATCCTGCCAGTTTACTCGTCCGCAGTCCACCAACCGTAGATAGGCTTCGTTGACCAATGCCGTGGTTTGGAGCGTGTGCCCGGAGTGCTCTCCCCCATATAGTGCTGCGCGATCTGGTGCAGTTGCCTATACACCGGTGGCGTCAGCTTTTCCAAAGCTTGTTCGTCTCCGCCACTCCAGGCTTTCAATAGCTGGGTAACCTCGTGGTTGGAGGATGTATCCAAGCGGCCTCTTAGGTTTCAATAAGTTACAACGAAAACAGCAAAAAACCTAGTCCTCGCGGTGTGCGACCCTCGCAGACTCCGCGTTTTTCTTTCTCCGTTAGCGGTTTCTTTCGATCAATTCCCGCCTTACCAAATAGAGGCATGCGGGATGAGCCGCAACCCGCGTTTCGGACACTTTCCTCGCAAGACACATAAGGAGATCAGAGCATGAGCATGAAAAAGGTAGCGTCAATCGCATCTCACACTTCCGTGTTCTTCGTCAGCGTCTTGGCACTTTCCTCGCTTGCCTTGGCTCAACACACAATGCAGCCAGCCGGACAAGAAAATCAAAACAAATTCGTTCAGATTGTTCGCCAGGCTACGAAACAGTACCTCGACATCAACAATGCCATCGCTGCTGGCTATGGCCCATTTCTGGGCTGTGTCAGCGGTTCGGACCATGGCGCGATGGGCATTCACTACGTCAATCCCAGCCTGCTCAACGGAACGATCAACGCCACGCAGCCCCAGGCACTGATCTATGAGCCATCGTCCAACGGTCAAATGACGCTGGTTGGCGTCGAGTACATTGCCGACGCGGCCACCTGGCTCGCGAACAACTCCGGTCCTCCTATTTTGGAGGGTCCAGGTATTTCTCTTCGTCGACAGCCCAAACCGATTCCATATTCCGTCCTTCTTCGAGCTTCACGTCTGGGCGTGGCGGGACAACCCGCAAGGCTCGTTTGTTGACTGGAACGACCACGTAAGTTGCGCGCATGAGTAGAGCGCTGGAAGGCGTCGGCCCGTGCTGTGCGCCTCCCGTGCTTTGTCATCCGACCGCTGTGAAAAAGGAGAATCGCCCTCTCGCCTGGTTCATGTGGGAATCGACGACGGGAGACAAGTGCCCGAAACGCGTTGCTCGTCGGAGAAAGAGTGGGCAAATGCGCGTGTGCGTGTGCTCTCGCACTCACCAGTCTGGGAAGGGGGTTGGTCTATGATCGGGCCTTGCGCGGGAGGCGCTTATGAAGGCGCGTGCTCCCAGATAGTGCCGGTGATGTGGCGAAACGGCAGGGCAAGTGGCGATCGAGCGCACATTCGAAAGCTCGGTCGCCGGTTCATGAACATTGAGCGATACAGATCGAAGCTAGAAGCTTATCCAAAAACTTGGTTGGGCGCTACGGCACGTCGGGGTCGGCTGCGATTCAGAATGCATACAGATATAATGACGTGGATTTAAGAGGACTTTATGGATATCAGATCGTTACAGCGGCCTTTGAAAGATGCATATCGGCAGGCTCCGGCCAGTTCTCGAATCACTCTGGTCGCGCATGGCCGACAGACCGACGTGCCAATTTCTTGCTCCGTGGACCTCGGACGAGCGATCTATGACGCTGAGGCGCACAAAGGCGTCGGCGGGGCCGGTACTAGCGCCTGCTCTGGGGATCTGTTACTCGGTGCATTGGCCGCATGTGCACAGATCACTTGCCAGATGGTAGCCGCCGCCATGGGAATACGCACCGATGATATCGAGGTGACCGTTGAGGGTGATCTGGACTTGCAAGGGACCCTGGGAATGTCAAAAACCGTGCCCGTCGGATTTGAAAGTATAAGGGTCAATTTCGATGTCCGCGCGCCGCAAGCGACGCAGGAGCAGTTGACAACTCTTCAGCAAAAAACCGAGCAGTATTGCGTTGTAATGCAAACATTGCTGCATCCTCCTCGAATCAGGAACGTGTGGGTAGATGCGCAGTCGAGCAGCGCTTAGTGCATGGTTCATCCCAATAACCGCAAAGGTGCCACATGCTCCGCGATCAAATACCAATGCCGTTCGAAGCTCTGTCAAGAACGTAACTTTTGCCATCGGGTTCGTTCATGCAAAATCCCTGCCCAACGTTAGTGTGTCTCACTTCTGGGCAACTGTGTTCGGCTTGTCTCGAACAGAAACCACACTCGGCGCTGCGTCTGGTCGATCCAGTTCTCCAACAGGCTCGCGGTTGCGACGTCGTTTGCCTCATTGCATAGGTCATGGATCTCAATCATGCGTGCGACCAACGCCTGGTTGTCTTCGCGCAGTTCTCCGATCATGTCCAGCGGTTCCACGTATTCCGCATCGTTGTCGGCGACGTGTTTAAGACGAGCCACGTGCCCGATCGAGCGAATCGTGGTTCCGCCCAGCTTGCGAACTCTTTCGCCAATGTCGTCGGTCATTGCGAATACCTGCTCGGCTTGTTCATCAAGCAACAAGTGATAGTCGCGAAAATGTGGGCCACTGACATGCCAGTGGAAATTCTTCGTCTTGATGTAAATAGCGAAAACATCTGCGAGGAAGACGTTGAGCTCCGCAGTGAGGTTCCGCACGTTCTCCGCGCCCAAATAAGAAGGCGTTCGCAGGGGAGCTTCACGTCGCTTTGCAATTCCGCTTCTGGTCGCCATGTCGTCTCCTTCGAAAAGTGAATGTTCGACTGCTGAAACCCAATTGCAACATCCATGCTTGAGCTAAGGGAGATAAAAGCAGAGTGAGGTGTAGGCCACGATATCACCACCTTGGGGCGTTGTACCTATACCGCTCCAAAGGTTGCGATGTATGTACACGACCTGGTTCCCCTGCTCGATCCTGCCATATTCGCCTCGATAGAGGCGATACCAGTAGCCCACCGTCGCTTCGTAGATGTTGCGATTCGCCCCGCTACAGGTATTCAGCCCTACCTCGTTCGTGCAGCTTGTGTAGCTGACGAGAGGAGAACCGTAACCCGCAGCGGTCCCAGTGGGTGAGACAAATGCATATCGACCCGCGTATTCATCCCCACCATAGGTATACAAATCAAGTCGGCTACTTCGGTGATATACAAGTCCTCCCATGATCCTAGCTTCGCGCAACGGAAGCAGCGCCCCGGTTGTCGGATTCAGGGTGGCATCCGGCAGCCCTGAAGTGCCATAGCGGCCGATGCCTTGCCCAAGGAGGCCTTCCAGCGATACTTCCAATTTCTTATTCACAAAGGGCATTAGCGTACCAAAGCCAACGCCATAGCCTTCGGAAATGTTTGTATGGCCATTCGTGCTGGCCGTTGATGCGATTCGATCACGGAAGAAACGGCCTAAGGCTTTGATCTCAAAGTGTCCCCAGCCTGGTTCAAAGGCGACCTTCGCCAGGAGATCAGGAGCTAGCTCTGTTGCGAAACCGTTGCTGTAATTGACCAGAAAGGGCAGAAGGTTAACACCAGCTGCAGCATTCTGGCTGTTGTTCAGCCCCATGAGGTTCGCAGGCACGAACGCCGCTGAATAGGTAGTTTCTGGACTCTCAACCGCAAAAGCTGCCCAGACCTTGTTGTTGAAATTCTTCGTTACACGAAATGCTCTTTGCCGTGTCCAGGTGAAGCCAACTACATACTGGCCATCCTGCGTAATGGGTCTTAGTTCCGCTAAGGTTGCAATACCGTGCTCGTTCGTAGTGAGAAGGGACCACGTCTGACCGGAAGTGATGGTCCATCCTGAAGGCCTATCGAGCTGAATCCAGAGCTGTCTCAGACGGGGTGTCCAAGAATTAGATTCAACGTAATTGGCAGTCGGTGCTGCGCCGAGAAAATCGGTTTCTACATATCCTGTCAACTTGGTACTGCCTGCTGTGCCTTGGATTAGCAGCGAGAACTCCGAGTTTCGCGCGGTTCCGCGGAACTCGCTCAGGTGTGCGTTCGACGTTCCATTCAGAGGAATCGCTGAATACGTGTTCGCAATATCTGCGTTTTGATTGCGAGTCCGGACCAGCATTGTACCTTCCAGAAAACCACCCGGTGTCAGAGTGAGCCCTTTGAAGTGGATTGAGGTCGGTTCCTCGGGGTTCTTCGCCTCGCCGGGCTGGAACTGAAGATTTTGTGCCGGCGGAGTCTGGCTCTCAAGCACGACTGGATCAGTATGGGGGCTCGTCGCTACGGTCCCTCTGGACGCCTCCAACTCCGCAATTCGATTCTGCATTTTGGCCATCTGCGAGCGCATCTCGTCCAATTGCCTCTGCAACTCGCCGGTAGCGGAGTCTTCGTTGGACGCTTGAGCCAGTCCTGCCACAGTAGCAATCAATGTAAAAACTCCAACTAAGATGACTAGCCGACTCATGATCTCACCTGCAATCGCTCACTTCATCGACACGTAGATTTGGCACAAGCATGGGATGATAACCTTCGAAGGCGGCAAGGCGCGCCGAAGGCGGGAACGCGGCGAAAGCTTTCCAGTCTAGATCTTCCGACAGAATTGCTCTGAAGACGCTTCGCCTTGTCCTGTGCCTGTATCTTTCCCCCGCGGACGAGCAACATACTCTGTCGTCAGTTGAGCCATGATGGGTTCTCCCAAACAAGAATTGCGCGTGGAATGTGATCAATTGCGCATTCGTACAGCTTCGATTAGGCCATCAGCTCTGGACCAAAACAATTAGACGATGGTATTGATTGACATCTTCGCTTCAGATCCACTTAGTCAGCGTGCAGATACTGACGAGCAACGTCCTCATGTCCAACCGTCCTCGCGCCAATGCTAAAGTGCGGCCAAGCAGTATTGCCCCGAAAGGGAACGGGCCAAGGTGTCTCGGTCACCTGGCGAAGGATACTGGTCTACTCAGGGCTAGCTGACGCAGCGGTCACGCCAAGTGAATTGCCTGACCCGCGGACCCGAGCTTGGCAGCCATCGTTACCAGGTCAGCGAGGGAATTCGCTCTCATCTTTTGCATGACCTGCCCTCGATGCGCTTTTACGGTGATCTCGCTGATGCCGAGTTCGCAGCCGACCTGTTTATTCAACAGGCCGGAGACGACCAAGCCCATGACCTGCCGTTCACGGGGAGTAAGGGAAGCGTAACGGTCTCTGAGTTCCTGCATCTCCGTCTCGCGAGCGAGAGCCAGACGGCTGCGTTCAAGCGCTTGCCGGACGACGCTCAACAGCACCTCGTCATTGAGCGGTTTCGTTAGGAATTCGACAGCCCCGGCCTTCATAGCCTGGACTGTTTTGGGGACGTCGCCATAGCCCGTAATGAAGATGATAGGCATGTCCGTCCGTTCAACGGCAACGCGCTTCTGCAACTCGAGACCATTGAGTCCAGGAAGAGAGATGTCGAGCAGGAGACAGCTTGGAACAAGCGCTCTTGGTCGATCGAGGAATTCCTGTGCCGAAGCGAAGGTTTCCGGTTGCCATCCTTCGTTGCGGATCAACAGTTCCAACGATTCGCGTACCGAGACGTCGTCGTCCACAACAAACACAATGGGCGTACCGCTCAACATTGGCAGTGACCCCACTTCATCAACAAGTGTACGCGCAAACTTCTTTGTATTCCCAAAGTTGACCCGACGGAGCTCTTACTGAGTATCACATAATATACTGACACTGTTGAGGATTTTGTGCTATGTTTCAGGCATGGGATTTCCAGCGGGAGTACGGCGTGATTTTCAGGCTCTGGAGCGGAGACGGTTGGTGGCAGCGGCTC
>Ga0306923_10007271_pt1 | contig 11018 bp, 10 predicted proteins | sample sta12Can44000108_FD_203841 | JGI IMG/M metagenome (GOLD analysis project Ga0306923, IMG submission 203841) | Lab enrichment of tropical soil microbial communities from Luquillo Experimental Forest, Puerto Rico - statanox.12C.anox.44.000.108 (v2)... | ecosystem: Environmental > Terrestrial >...
TGTCCGCGACCGTGACGTTGCCGTCGAGCGCCAGCTCCACGTCGCGCGAGAGGCGCCGCGCCGCCGCGCCCGCGATCTCCGCGCCCTGGTGCACCGAGCGCGCTGCGTTGCCGATGATCGGGTAGCCCAGGTCCGTGTCGTACTGACCGGCGAACACGAGCTCGTCGCGGAAGTCCATGTGGAAGAGGTTCGCGGTGAGCGACGCCGTGCCCGCGTGCCAGGTGGCGCCCACCTCGTAGTCGTTCACGTGCTCCGGCTTGACCAGCGGGTCCTCGTAGATGCCGGCAGCCTGGTCGATGTGGCCATAGAGCGGCACCGAGCCCACGGTCTCGCCGTCGTAGAGATCGCGAAGCGCCGGCTCGCGGCTCGCGTAGGCATACGAGGCGAATGCGCTCCAGGCCGGCGACGGCTGCCACGACAGCGCCACGCGCGGGAGGCCGAAGTCGTAGCGCTGGTCGAACTGTACGCCGTCGAACTCATCGCCCCTCATGAAGTAGCCGACATGGCGCCAGGCGAGGTCGCTCGTCGCGCGCAGGCCCTGCGCCAGGTCCCACTCCCAGCGCGCGAAGAGTCCGGTCGAGAGCGTGTGCGGATGGTAGTCGTAGTACGCCGACGGGTTCGGCGTGCCCGGCGGCAGCGGGTCGCCGGCGATGACGCTGCCCAGGTGGTGGCCGTCGTGCCAGCGCAGCTCGCCGCCCAACGTGAGCGCGCCGCCGCCGTAGCGCCAGCGCGCGCGCGGGATCCAGCCGGCCTGGCGGTCCAGGATCTCGCGGCGGCGCGTGACGTCGAACATGACGATCGTGGCGCGGCCCTGCGCGTCGCGGATCAGCACGCCGGTCGAATCCTGCGCGTAGTGGTCGCGCGGGTAGAGCAGCGTGTCGGTGGTCGGGATACCGGCCAGTCGGTAGTCGGACAGTGGCACGCCGTTCCGCTTCTCGTCGTAGTAGCCGCGGCCGTCGAACCAGTAGAGCGTCTGCGACACCGTGAGTGCGTGGTTGGGCGCCCAGTCGTGGATCAGCTCGTAGTGCGGCTCGAAGAAGTGGTCGCGCTCGCCGTCGTACGTGAGCGGGTTGAAGCGCCGGTCGCGGTCGGCGTCGCCGGTGACGAGACCGTTCATGTGGTCGGGGTCGTTCCCCAGGTAGGCGAGGTGCGTCTCCTCGGGCCCGCCGTAGAGATTCACGCGGAACGTCTGGTTGCCGAGCACGCGCCGTGCGCCGAGCACGTACGACCAGAGCCGTGACCACGACTGGTCACGATAGCCGTCGGTCTCGACGCGCGCGTAGCGCCCGTAGAGGCTCCAGCCGCCCGCGAGCGGCCCTGAGGCGCCCTCGAACACGAGCCGCCGCGTGCCGAACGTGCCGCCGCCCGCCACAGCCGAGAGGCGCGGCGCATCGCTGAACGGCGACGTCTCCACGTTCACGCTGCCGCCGAGCGCTGCGGCGCCGTAGAGCGCCGAGCCCACGCCACGCTGGATCTGCACCTCCGAGGCGGCCGAGAGCAGGTCGGGATGGTCGATCCAGTAGACCTCGTGCGACTCGGGGTCGTTCAGCGGCACGCCGTTCACGAGCACGCTGATCCGGCGCTGCGGGAAACCGCGGAGCGTCAGGTATGAGTAGCCGATGCCGTTCCCGGCGTCCGAGTAGGCGAACGCGCCGGGCTGGGTGGCGAACGCCATCGGCGTGTCCTGGCCCCAGTCGAGCTTCTGGATGTCCTCGCGCTTCAGGCGCGAGACCGCCTGCGGCGTGCGGTCGCCCGCGCGCGACGTGCTCACCTCGACGACCGGCTGCGGCACCACGCCGGGGAGCGTGTCGGACGGGGCAGCGGAGCCCGCGGCGCGGGCGAGCGCGGGTCTCGAGAGCGCGAGCAAAGCGAGCAAGGTGAGCATTCTTCTCACGGCAGGGACTCCTCCCGGGACCCCAGCGTCACACCCCAGACGAGCAGTGAGGCTGCGAGTCCTACATAGATGGGTTCGACCGAGAACGGATAAGCGCCGCGTGACGCCGGCGCGTTCTTCCACAGCACCCAGCCGAGCGTGACGAGCCCAGGCAGCACCATCAGCCACAGCGCGCCGCCGGGTCCGGGCCGGCCGCGCTTCGAGATCGCGAGCAGCACGGGCAGCAGCAGCACCGGTGTCACCACGGAGCCGAGGTCGTGCCACAGCGCCACGACACTCGGCCGCGCCAGCGCCAGGACCGCGGCGAACGCGCACGTGAGCCAGAGCCCCCAGCGCGACCACGCCGGGATGCGCGACGGCTCGCCGCCCTTCACCCGCCACACCACGTCGCGGCCCACCGTGGTCGCGGCGATGAACGCATAGGCGTCGATCGTGCTCATCACCGTGGCGATCATGCCGAGGTAGAAGAGCCCCAGCGCCACCGGCGGCAGCGCCAGACCCGCGAGCTTCGGGAACGCGTAGACCGGGTCTGCGAGGTCCGGAAGAAGGGCGCGAGCGTAGAGCCCGCAAGCGGTCGTCAGAAAATCAAAAACAACCCAGAACGCGATCGACCACAGCACGCCGTTCCGCGCCACGCGCGGGTCGCGGGCGGCGTACGCGCGCTGCCAGAATGCCGGGTCCACCATGGTGCCCAGCGCGATCACGTACCACACGATCACCGCCGACGCGCCATTGCCGCCATCCCACACCCAGTGCGAGGCCGGCACATGCGCCGTGAGGAAGCCGAGGCCCCCGTGCTGCGCGACGAGGAAGCCGAGCAGGATCGCGAAGCCGCCGTACATGAGCGCGAACTGCACCTGGTCGGTGAAGATCACCGTGCGCAGGCCCCCGCGGTCGACGTAGAACACGCTCAACACCGACGCGGCGACGACCCACGGTGCTGCCGGCCCGCCGAACATCGCGGCAAACAGAGTTCCCAGCATCAGCACGTAGGCGGCAGGCGCCGCGTTCACGAACACCGCGAGCGCGCCCATGAGCGCGACGCGCCGGCCGTAGGCGCGCTCGAGCAGGTCGGGGATCGTGAGCAGCTCGGCCTCGCGAGCGCGCTTCGCGAGCAGCCACGCGAACAGCGCCGCGCCGACGTAGTACGGCACGCCGAACACGAGCCAGTTGGCGATCCCGTAGCGCCACGTGAACTCGCCGACGCCGAGGATGCCGCCGTAGAAGCTGGCGACGAGCGTCGCCACGAAAGCCGGCAGCGTCACGCGCCGGGCGGCAACCATGTAGTCCTCGGCCGAAGGCCGCGCGCCGAGCGCCCGCAGCCAGACCCAGGCGAGCGTGAGGAAGTAGAACGCGATGAGCGCCCAATCGAGGACGCTGTGCGTGAACATCGGCGCGACGCCTTCCCGGACGGCGTGTGCGCCTCTCGCCCCGATGCGGCCGGAGGCCGCAAAGGCTCCAAAGACACAATCGCCGTCCACGAAGGGACGGCGGTGAAGACGGGAGACTCTGGTCTTCGCCGTTTCCCTACGCTGGTCTCAACCAGTTCAGGTTCGACGGGTGTGTTCTCAGGCCCGCGGCATCTCCGCAGGCCACCCCGAACGGACGGCCGCGATGATGCAATGACCACGCGGCACGCGCAAGGCGGGCAGTCACCCGACACGGTAGGATGCGCGGATGCTCGCCCTGCTCCCCCTCGTCCTGCTCGCGGCCACGCCGCCGCCGCCTTCGCCAGGCGCCTGGCACCTCGTCGCCAGCACGCCGTTCGATGCGAAGCAGGTCACGTTCTACTGGGAGGGCGCCCGCATCAGCTCGCCGGCCACGTTCACGACCGACGGCAAAGACATCAAGGTGAACGGCATCGCCGCGCTCCCCACGATCCCCAGCGACACCGCCGGCGTGAACGCGCGCATCGCCGCGGTCTTCGCCGGCGTCCCGCTCGTGGACAGCCTGGTCGCGCAGGGCGCGAGCTACGAGGAGGCGGCAGACAAGTACGGCTGCGAGATGGGCCGGCGGCTCCGGCGCGCGCTCAGGCCGTCGCTCGCGGCGATCCGCTCGAGTGGCGCCAGCCAGGGCACGCCACAGCTGAACGCGATCGCGGAGGAGCTGCGCATCCCCCACGACGCGATCCGCGTCCGCGCGAACGTGCTCGAGTGCATCATCGCCGGCGGCGTGAATCTCAAGATCCCACTCGGCGTCCCGGACTCGGCGCTGCTCGCCGATCCGTGCGCGCCGCTCTCACCGGAGACGCGCCGCGCCAACATCGAGAAGCGCGTGTCGTCGACCGTCACCGCGCTCGGCGAGCCGGGCCCGCGGCTCGTGATCGGCGACCAGGCGCGCACGGTGTCGTACACCGGTCCGGCGGCGGCGCAGGCATTGGACCAGGTGCGCCAGGCGATCGAGATCCACAAGCGTGGCGGCGCCGATGCGGTGCGGCGCGACTGCAAGGACTTCCTGATCCCCGCGCATGTGCTGATCGTCATCGCGCGGCGGGCGAGCGCAAGCCCTTAGCCTCCGCCGCAGGGCAGGTCGCTCACGATCAGGCGCCCGCCCCGCGCCATCACATCGATCTCGTCCCCGGATAGAGCAGCGCGGCGAGCGTCCCGAGGATGGGCTTCGCGCACGCGGGGAACACCTGCCAGGCGGCGACGATGCCCATGATCGACAGCCCGGGCGTGGCGATCGCACGCCGCAGCGAGCGCGACGCCTTGACCGGCAGCACGAGCGCCAGCACCGAGGCGCCGTCGAGCGGCGGGAACGGCAGCAGGTTGAACACGAGCAGCAGGACGTTGAGCGCGAGCAGCACGCTCAGGCCCTCGGCGAAGAAGTCGCCGAGCAGCATCCGGTCCGCGGGCAGCGCGTTGCTCACGAGGTGCTCGACGCCCAGCAGGTGCGGCGCCTCGAAAACACCGATCGCGAGCCCGGCGCGCAGCATGCAGAAGGCCGCGAACGCGATCGTCAGGTTGCCGAGCGGGCCCGCGAGCGCCATCAGCGCCGCGCGACGCGGGTGCTTGTCGGCCCACGCCGGGTCGTATGGGGCGCTCGCCCAGCCCATCGTCCAGCCCTGCGTGAGCGACGTGAGCACGGGGATCACCAGCATGCCGATCGGCGAGCGGCGGACGTGCGGCCACGGGGACAGCGACACCTGGCCGGAGAGGTACGCGGTCGGATCGCCCAGGCGCCACGCCACCCACGCGTGCGCGGCCTCGTGCACGGTCGTCGAGAACAGGAACGCCGGCAGCCAGAACACGAGCGCATGGAAGACGGGTGCGGGCACGGTGCTTTTCTCCGAGGGTGCGTATCCGGGATTCAATGCACGCGGCGCGCCGTGGGCGAACGCGCGCAACTCGTCGCGGAAGTCCGTGAAATCGTTGCGTGCGCGTTGATGACACGGCGGTCTCTCCGTGCGTTCGCGGACGCACATCGTGCATCCCGCATGGCGTGTTCCCGACCGGTCAAGCGCCGTTTCGGCGCGGCTTTGCGGGGCTCGCGCGCCGCCGCGTATGCTGCGGCCATGAGGCAACGCAGCGGCGCCGTGGTGTGTCCGGGTTGCGGCCGGCTCGTGGACGTGAACGAGCCCGTGTGCCCGTACTGTGGCCGCCCCTCGCCGGGCATGTTCGGCTACGGCCGCACGCTGCAGCGGCTGCTCGGCGGCTTCGACCTGTCGCTGGCCGTGATCGGCGGCTGTGTCGTGCTCTACGTGCTGTCGCTGATCATCGATCCGCGCGGCATCTTCCGCATGGCGGGCATGTTCGACATCCTCGCGCCGTCGAGCAGCGCGCTCGCCGTGCTCGGGATGACGGGCGGATTCGCCATGCAGCAGGGCCGCTGGTGGACGATCCTCACCGCCGTTTTCCTGCACGGGAGCCTGCTCCACCTGCTCTTCAACATGGCGATCACACGCCAGTATCTTCCTCATGTCGTGGAGCTCTACGGCTCCGCACGCGCGTGGGTGATCTTCGTGGTCGCGGGCATGGTGGGCTTCGCTGTCTCGAACCTCGCGGCGGGTGTGCCCACGATCGGCGCCTCGGGCGCCATCTTCGGGCTGCTGGCGGCGCTCATCGTCTACGGCCGCCGCACCGGCCAGCACGCGGTGACGCAGCAGCTGTGGGTGTCGGCGGGGATGATGTTCCTGTTCGGGTTCGTTCTGCCGGGCATCAACAACTGGGCGCACGCGGGCGGCTTCGCCGGCGGGTTCGTGGCCGCCGAGGCGCTGTCGTTCTCGGGCCGGCGCGAGAGCCCGCTGACGCTCGGCCTGGCTTGGGGCTCGGCGCTCATGGTGGTCGCGGCGTTCACGCTGCAGCTCGTCCGGCTGGCCGGCATCCTGTTCGTGGGCTAGGGGGATGAAGGCCGCGAAGAAGCGTTGCGCCTGGGCGGGGATGAGCGATCCGCTCTATCTCGAATACCACGACGAGGAATGGGGGGTGCCGTCGCACGACGACCGTCACCTGTTCGAGATGCTGATCCTCGAGGGCGCGCAGGCGGGGCTGTCGTGGTCCACGATCCTCCACAAGCGCGCGGCCTACCGGAAGGCCTACGACGGCTTCGATCCCGAGCGCGTCGCTCGCTACACCACGGCAGACAGGCACCGGCTGCTCGCGGACGCGGGCATCGTGCGCAACCGGCTCAAGGTCGACGCCTCGATCGCGAACGCGAAGGCGTTCCTCAAGGTGCAGGAGGAGTTCGGCAGCTTCGCGAAGTTCGCGTGGGGCTTCGTGGGCGGCGCCCCGATCGTGAACGCGCGCCGGAGCCTGAAGGACGTGCCCGCGCGCACGGCGGAATCGGACGCGTTCTCGAAAGAGCTCAAGCGGCGCGGGTTCAAGTTCGTGGGCACCACGATCATGTACGCGTTCATGCAGGCGGTGGGCATGGTGAACGACCATGCGGTGGATTGCTTCCGCTACCGCGCGGGCTCGCGGCCGGCCACTCGGCGGAGCCGCGCCGGGAGCCGCGCACGGCGGTGACCGGCTCGCTGCTCGAGGCGGTGAGCGAGGTGGCCGCGCTCGCGGGGGCCGAGGCGCTCAAGCACTTCCGCGCACCGCTCGACGTGGAGGCGAAGGCCGACGGCTCGCCGGTCACGCGCGCCGACCGCGACGCCGAGCGCGTGGTGCGCTCGTGGGTCGAGCAGCGCTTCCCGGAAGACGGCATCCTCGGCGAGGAGTTCGGCGAGACGCGGCCCGGCGCGCAGCGGCGCTGGCTCGTGGACCCGGTCGACGGCACGCGCGCCTTCGTGAAGGGCGTGCCGCTCTGGGGCACGCTCGTCGCCGTGGCCGAGGGCGAGCGCGTGCTGGCAGGCGCCGCCGAGTTCCCCGCGCTCGGCGAGCGGCTGGAGGCCGCGCGTGGCGAGGGCTGCTGGTGGAACGGCACGCGCTGCGAGGTGTCGCGCGTCTCGCGCCTCGCCGACGCCACCGTGCTCGCCACCGATGTCGGGTTCCTGAAGACGCCCGAGCGCGGCCAGCGCTGGCGCGCGCTCGCGACGCGCGCCGCGAACGCGCGCACGTGGGGCGACTGCTACGGCTACCTGCTGGTGGCGATCGGGCGCGCCGAGCTGATGGCGGACGGCCGGCTCTCGCCCTGGGACGCGGCGGCGCTCCAGGTGGCGGTGGAGGAGGCCGGCGGTGTTTTCACCGACTGGAGCGGGCGCTCGACCGCGTTCAGCGACGGCGCGGTGGCCACGAACGCCGTGCTCGCCGCGGAGCTGCGGCGCGAGCTGGGGATACCGGCTTGAGATTCCTCTTTCCTGTTCACCCCGGCGCGCGCATCATCACGGCGCCGTCCGAGGAGCCTTGCCCATGTCCGTCACTCGTCGCATCGCGATGGTCGCGATGCTCCTTCTGGCTGCGGTCCTTGGGTGCGGCCGCGAGCCGACCCGGCCCGTGGTCCCATTCGTCATGATGACTCTGAGCGCCACGCCGAGCGCCGGATCACCCGCGAGCCCCGTCACATTCAACCTCAAGGTGACGAATGCTGGTCCGACGCAGGTCTGGTACATCGAGGGCTGCGGTTGCGATGCGATGGACGTGACCGTGCTGGGGCCCGATGGAAATGCCGTTCTGCTCTCCGACCCCTGGGCTTCCTACCCTTACCCGCTTTGCCCCTGTGGCCCAGTGTCGTTTGCATCCGGAACAGATCTGTCCGGCGGCGGCAGGTTCACCGGGACCCTCTTCGCACCCAGCCCGGTCTCCCCGAGCCCGAGCTACGCCGCGCCCGCCGGCCGTTACACGGTGATCGCAAAGTTCTGGTACGAGCCAGGGAAATCTTTGTCGCTGCCCCAGGTCGAGCTCACGCGGCGCACCACGTTCGACTGGCATCCCTGATCGCCCCCGACGACGAGCGCAACCCGTTGCTGATGCCAGTCTGAACCTTCGCGCGCGCTGCGGCCTGTTGGCGGGGTCCGTCGGCCGTTTGCGCCCCGGCAAGGCCGGAGGCGAGACTGGCCGCCCCCCGCTTCCCCGAACCCGAACGGAGAAGAGCCCATGATCCGCATCACCAAGCCGCAGGCCGAGGAGCACGCCGAGTACTACGCCAGGTACATCAAGCTGGTGGGCGACGACGCGCTCTCCGCGCTGCGCGCGCAGAGCGCGTCGACGCCGCGGCTGCTCTCGGGCCTGAGCGAGGCGCAGGCCATGCACCGCTACGCGCCCGGCAAGTGGTCGGTGAAGGAGGTCGTGGGCCACATGATCGACGGCGAGCGCGTGTTCAGCTACCGCGCACTGCGCGTGGCGCGCGCCGACACGACACCGCTCCCAGGCTTCGACGAGAACGCGTGGGTCCCGGCCGCGCACTTCGATCGCCGGCCGATGCCCGACCTCGTGGCGGACTACCAGACGGTGCGCGCCGCAACGGTGGCGCTGTTCTCGAGCTTCGAAGAGGAGGCGCTCGTCCGCATGGGCACCGCGAACGACCAGCCGATCAGCGTGCGGGCGCTGGCGCACATGATCGCCGGGCACGAGCTGCACCACGTCGCGATCCTTCGCGAGCGGTATGGCCTCTCGTGAGCGGCCGAAGCGCCGGCTGCGGATCGGCCGCGAGGCCCCGCCGCCGGCGCCGGGCAGCTCGTACCCGCGCATCTACGCGGTCGTGACCCGCATCCCGCGCGGCCGCGTCGCCACGTATGGCCAGGTGGCGGCCGAGGCGGGGATGCCCCACGCGCCGCGCGTCGCGGGCTACGCGCTCCACGCGCTGCCGCCGGGCAGCGGCGTGCCCTGGCATCGGGTGGTGGCGGCCGGCGGCAAGCTCTCGCTCGGGAAGCTCGATCCCTCGAGCGCGTTGACGCAGCGGCTGCGGCTGCAGAACGAGGGGGTGCGCTTCGACGGTCGCGGCTGCGTGGACCTGGAGCGGCACGCATGGAAACCCCGGGCGCCGCGCATGCGTAGGGCACGTCCATGACGATCCGCGAAGCCCAGGAGGAGAGCCGCAACGTCTTCCTGGGCGGCTCCGTGGGCCAGCTCGTCTCGAGCGCCATCTGGTTCGCCTCGGCCGCGCTCGCGACCTGGGGCTCGCGCAACACGGCGATGCTGACGCTCGTCGTGGGTGGCCTGTTCATCTTCCCCCTCACGACACTCGTCCTGCGCGCAGTCGGCCGGCCCGCCTCTCTGAGCCGCGAGAACCCGCTCGGCTTCCTCGCCATGCAGGTGGCATTCACGATACCGCTCGCGATCCCGTTGATCCTCGCCGCGACGGCCTACAAGCCGGAGTGGTTCTACGCCGGCTGCCTGATCGTGGTGGGCGCCCACTACCTGCCGTTCATCACGCTCTACGGCCAGCCGATCTTTGGAGTCGCGGGCGCGTTCATGGCCGCGGCGGGCATCCTGCTGCCGCGGTTCCGGCCGGGCGAGTTCGCGACCGGCGGCTGGCTGGGCGGCGCGATGCTCATCCTGCTGGGCATCGTGCTCGCGGTCGCGCACGCGGCGCGGACACGCGCCGCTCACTCGCCGTAGAGCGTCGCTCCCGGCGGCGGCGTCTCGGCGTGCGCCCGCTTCGCGAGCGTGACGCCGTTCGCAAGCGTCGTCGCGGTCGGTGCGTTCCAGTCCGCCTCGAAGATGCCGCGCGCCCGGCGCGCGAGCGGCCGGTGGTGAACGGTGATCGCGACGTTGCGCGTGGCGCTGAAGTAGCTCGGCTCCCAGTTGCTGGTGCCGAGCCAGAGCCATGACGAGTCGGCCACCATGTACTTGCAATGCTCGACGCGCGCGAACGGGATGTAGCCGCCGCTCCAGTCGGGGACCTGGGAGACCTTGACCTCGATGCCCGGCGTCGCCGCCAGCGCGCGCAGGTCGGGCTCGCCGCGGCCGCCGATCTCCCAGTCGGAGACGATGAGCTTCACCTTCACGCCACGTCCGGCGGCGGCGACGAGGGCCTTGTGCAGCGTCGAGTCGGCGTTGCCGGACCCGGCCCTGCCGGGTGCCCCCCCCACGCCGTAGGTGAGGAACTGCGCCACGATCTCGTGCTTCGCCGCGTTCAGCCGGCCGGCGAGCACGTCGCGGTCCCACGGCAGCGAGGGCGGCGACTGCGGCTTCGGGCTGGCGCTCGGCCACAGCTCGCCCTTCTCGCCGTCCTGCTCGAACGCGATCGGCCACTTGCCGGGCTTGCGGTCGACGGGCTCGGCCTTGCTCGTGCTGTCGGAGGCCGCCCAGTCCGTCTCGAACACGTCCGCGAACGTCTTCGCCACGGGCTCGAGCCGCACGCGGGCGCCCAGCTCGTGGATGTGGGACAGCGCTCGCCAGTCGAGGTTCTGGCTCCCGAGCCATGCCTCGCGGTCGTCAACGACCATGAACTTGGCATGCTGCACGCCGCCGGCGATGCGGTGGTAGTCGATCACGCGCACGCTGAAGTTCGCGAGCCTGCCGAGCGAGTCGGCCGGCTGCGGGTAGGTGCGGTGCATGCCGGCGTCCAGCAGCAGCCGCACTTTCACACCTCGGGCGCTTGCGCGCCCGAGCTCGTCCAGCACGGGATCAAGGGCTTCCCCAGGCTTGCGCGAGAGATAGAAGTGCTCGAGGTCGAGGCGTGTCTTCGCGCCGCGGATCATGTCCACCCACACCTCGGCCGCGGTCGGGAGCGACGGGTCGCCGAGCGCGGTCTCGAGCGGACGGCTCTCGCCGAGCAGCACCGGCGGGGCCGGCGGCGC
>Ga0306923_10007275_pt1 | contig 11017 bp, 8 predicted proteins | sample sta12Can44000108_FD_203841 | JGI IMG/M metagenome (GOLD analysis project Ga0306923, IMG submission 203841) | Lab enrichment of tropical soil microbial communities from Luquillo Experimental Forest, Puerto Rico - statanox.12C.anox.44.000.108 (v2)... | ecosystem: Environmental > Terrestrial > Soil...
TATAGAGCGGGTGCGGCTCGAAGGGCTTTGATTTTAGCTCAGGGTGGAATTGTACCCCGATGAACCAGGGGTGATCGGGGAGTTCGACGATTTCGGGCAGCATGCCGTCCGGCGACAAGCCCGAAAAGCACAGTCCCGCCTCCTCCAAAGTGTCCTTATATCCGATGTTGATTTCGTAGCGGTGGCGGTGCCGTTCGCTGATGAGAGTCGTGCCGTAGATCTGCGCCACCCTGCTTTCTGGGTCGAGCACCGCTTCGTACGCGCCGAGCCGCATTGTCCCGCCTAGATCCCCGTCTGCTTCCCGCCGCTCCAGCATATTCCCGCGCATCCACTCGGTCATCAGCCCGACTACCGGATGTTTGCACGGACCGAATTCGCTGGAGCCCGCGCCACGGAGCTTTGCGAGATGGCGGGCGGCTTCGATTACTGCCATCTGCATGCCGAAGCAGACGCCGAAAAACGGGACACGGCGCTCCCGGGCGTAGCGTGCGGCCTCTATCATGCCCTCCGAGCCGCGTTCGCCAAACCCGCCCGGCACGAGAATGCCGTGAACGCCTTCGAGCTGGTGGACCGCTCCCCCTTCCGCCTCGAAAATCTCGGAATCGATCCAGTCGAGATCGACCCCCACATTATTGGCTATGCCGCCATGGGTCATCGCTTCCGCCAAGGATTTGTAGCAGTCCGGCAGATGTGTGTACTTGCCGACAATCGCGATCGTCACCCGCCCCTCCGGCTTGTAGATGCGGCTGACGATCTCGTTCCAGCGATTGAGATCGGGCTCGGATACGTCGAGCGCGAAATGGGCGCAAACCTCCCGGTCAAAGCCTTCGGCATGGTAGGCGCCAGGCACTGCATATATCGTGTCGACATCGAGGGCGGGAATGACGCGGTTCTCGCGGAGATTGCAGAACAGCGCGATCTTCTTGCGAGCTGCAGGTGGGATCGGCCGGTCGCAACGGCATAAAAGGATATCTGGCTGGATGCCGAGGCCGAGAAGTTCCTTAACGGAGTGCTGGGTGGGTTTGGTCTTGAGTTCCCCAGCCGAGGCGATCCACGGCACCAGTGTCAGGTGCACGAAGAGGACACGCTCGCGTCCGAGCTCATTGCCGAGTTGCCGAATCGCCTCGAGAAAAGGCAGGCTCTCGATGTCGCCAACGGTGCCCCCTATCTCGCAAAGGACGAAGTCCTCATGGGCCAAATCGGCCAATATAAATTCCTTGATGGCATCGGTGACGTGCGGGATGACTTGGACCGTTGCGCCAAGATACTCGCCGCGCCGTTCTCTGCCGATGACGGTCGAGTAGATTCGGCCGGTAGTGACCGAATCGCTGCGCTGCGCCGCGACACCGACATAGCGCTCGTAATGGCCGAGATCGAGATCTGTCTCGGCACCGTCATCGGTGACGAAGACCTCACCGTGCTGATAGGGGCTCATTGTCCCCGGATCAACATTCAAATACGGGTCCAGCTTGCGGAGCCTCACCCTGAAGCCGCGCGCCTGGAGCAGCGCGCCGAGTGCTGCTGCCGAAAGACCCTTACCCAGAGAGGAGACCACGCCGCCGGTAATGAATATGAACCGCGTCATGGAACTCCAGCGTATAGCATCACGCCGAGACTGCCTAAAAGGCAAAATTTGAGGTGGCAGGAAGTCCCGCTTGTTTACCTCTGATCCCGAGGCCAGCTTCCCATGCCGACCACGAATCGTCTCGGCTCACTTCGCGAGCGGCGCGCTCGGCTGAGCCGGCTCCGAAGGCGGCGGCTGCGGCTGCGGCGCCGCCGGAACTACTGGAGCTACCGGCGCGGCAGGCCCGGTTGGAGCGCTCTGATCGAAGATCGATTGCGGTGCACGCTCGCGATTGTGCAGGACGACCAGCAGCACGCTCGTCGTCATGAACGCGGCGGCAAGGATTGCCGTGACTCTGGTCAGTAGGTTCGCGGTCGACCGGCCGGTCATGAATCCCGACATGCCCCCGCCGCCCATACCGAGGGCGCCACCCTCGCTCTTTTGCAGGAGCACTACCCCGATAAGGGAGATGGCGACCAAGATGTGGATGGCGAGAAGCAGAATGATCATCAGCGAAAATACCAACCGGCCAAATGTGTCGGGCTAAGGGAGATATCTGGTGTCTGCTCACTCGTTCGCCAGTATCGCAGCGCCCGCGCTGCCGCACTGAGCGATCGCCCAGCAATCTTCCGCGTTGAGGCTCGCTCCGCCGACAAGCGCGCCATCGACCTCGGCGAGGCCGAGGATCGCCGCAGCGTTTTTCGGGTTGACCGAGCCGCCGTAAAGAATCCGTGCGCCGGGCGGGATGCGGGAGCGAATTTCGGCGTGCATGCCAGTGATATCTTCCGACGTGGCGGTCAAGCCGGTGCCAATCGCCCAGACTGGCTCGTATGCCACAACAAGAAGACCCGGTGTGGCGCCATCGGGGATCGAACCGGCGAGCTGGGCCGAGACTACGCTGACGGCCTCCCCTGCCTGACGCTGTTGTTGTGTCTCGCCGACGCAAACGATCCCCACCAAACCAGCCCGCCAAGCACCCAAGACCTTGTCCTGGACCACCCGGTCCGTTTCGCCATAGCCATGGCGGCGTTCCGAGTGCCCGAGGATCACATGGGTACAGCCGAGGTCAGCCAGCATTTCGGCGCTGATTTCGCCGGTGTAGGGACCTTTTGAGGCGGCGTGGCAATCCTGCCCGCCAACAAAGATCCCGGTGCCGGCGAGAATACGGCCAACATCCGACAGCAACGTCGCGGGGGGACAAATGAGCAATTCACATCCGAGCCCGGCGCCCTCCGCCGCCATGTGCTCGGCGAGCTGTCGCGCCAGCGCCGTGCCGGCTTCCCGCAACCCGTTCATCTTCCAATTGCCCGCGACGAGTTTCGTACCAAGCGTCATGTTGCGACCCCATTCCGCAGTCACTATCATCTGCGAGGTACGATCACATCGGTGCTTGGGCGGGTCAACCCGCCCGGCACTTTAAAAAGAGGCCGGCTGCCTCCATGCTTCAAGCGATCCGCTCGAGGGCGGGATCCTTCGTCGTCAAGCTTCTCTTCGTGCTGCTGATCCTGACCTTTGGGATCTGGGGTATCGGCGACATCTTCCGGTCGCGTTCGTCCGATACGACGGTTGCGACTGTTGGCAACCAATCCATTCGTGCCGAAGAGTTGCAGACTGCTTTGCGCCGAGCGCTTGAGCAGTTGAGCGCTCGGTTTGGCAGCGCAATCGATCTTCAGCAAGCCAAACAGCTAGGCCTGGTCGACCAAACGCTCAATCAGCTAATCGACCGAAGCTTAGTCGACCAGGAAGTAGCCCGACTGCAGCTCAATGTTTCGGACGAATTGATCCGTAATGTGATCACCGGGAACCCGAGCTTTAAGGGCACCGACGGGCGCTTTGATCGCAATCTCTTTAACGCGGTACTCGGCGCGAACCGGCTCACCGAAGACCAATATGTGGCACTCCTGCGCCACGATATACCGCGCAATGACCTGATGCACACGGTGACGGGAGCCGTCGTCGTGCCGCAGCCAGTGGTTGACCTGCTCTACCAGTATCAAAACGAGAAACGGATCGCCGACATAGTCTCGCTCGCCAATGCCAGTGCCGGCGATATCGGGCAGCCGAGTGAAACCGAGCTCAAATCATTTTATGAGGCGCATCCGGATCTGTTTCGCGCCCCCGAATATCGGGGCTTTACGCTCGCGAGCCTCAAACCCGATGATCTTGCCAAGGACATCGAGATCCCAGAATCGAAGCTGAAGGAGGAATACGACCAGCGCCGCGACGAACTCCAGATCCCCGAGCGCCGTGAAATCGAGCAGATTCTCGCGCCGTCGGAAGAGAAGGCAAAGGAGGCCGAGACCGCACTCGCTGCCGGCAAGGACTGGCGCGAGGTGGCCACGACAATAGCGGGTCAGAACCCGGATACCATCGATCTCGGCTTAATGAAACGGGAGGAAATGCCGACCGCGCTTGGCGACGTCGCTTTCGAACTCCCGCTCGACAAGCCGAGTGAACCGGTAAAGACCCCGCTTGGTTGGCACATCCTGCGGGTCGTGAAGATAGAGCAGCCGGTGACGCAGAGTTTCGAACAGGCGAAAGACAAGCTCGAGGCCGACCTTGCGCATCAGGAAGCCATCGATCGTATCTACAAGATTGCCAACCAAGTCGACGATTCGCTGGCAGGCGGCGCCACGATCGACGATGCGGCGGCGAAGTTCGGGCTAAAGGTGACGACCGTGGCCGCCTCGGATGTCGGCGGCCACGATGCCGAGGACAAGCCAGTGACGCTTCCGGTCGGGCCCAGCGAGGTCCTAAAGCTTGCCTTTGCAACAAACGAGGGACAGACGAGCCGGGTCACGGAGATACCGGATGGCGGAATCTTTGTGCTGCGGACGGACAAGGTAATTCCTTCCGCCGTCAAACCGCTAGACGAGGTCAAAGAAAAAGCTGTGACGGCCTGGCAGGCTGGCAAGCGGCGCGAGGCAGTCGCCAAGCAGGCCGAAGAGCTTGCAGCCGCTGTGAAATCGGATGGGAAGCTGGCGGCGATCGCTGCTGAAAAAGGGCTGAAGGCGGTAACCTCTCCGCCTTTCACACGGCACCCCGGACAAAACAGTCCGGTGCCGCCGGTGCTCGTCGACAAGCTGTTCACAGCAAAGCCGGGCGAGGTAATCACTGGCTCGGATGCCGCCGGATCCTATGTCGCGCAGCTCGACGAAGTGCAGAAGCCCGAAAACCCGCCGCAAAGCGCGACGGCTTCCCTTTCTCACGAACTCGACACCGGACAGCAAGCCGACCTAGCCGAGGAGTTTACCCAAGCTTTACGCTCGCGCTTCCCAGTCGAGATCAATCACGACGTGCTCGACAAACTGTTCTGAGCGCTCCCGCTGCTCATAGTGGCTCGAGCACCAATGTCGACAGGACGGAAGCAATGATCGGCATCCCGATCTCGTCGCGTAGCGTCATCACCGATTCCGGATGAAATTGCACAGCGGCAATCGGCAGATCTCTATGTTCTACTGCCATGATCACTCCGTCTGCAGTTTCTGCGGTGACCAAAAGGTTGGGCGGTAGTGAACTGCGTCTTGCGTGCAGTGAATGGTACCGACCCACGGTAAACTCGTTTGGCAGTCCGCGAAGCAGCCGGCCGCCGGCCGCTCGCACCAATGAAGGTTTTCCGTGTACCGGAACATCGAGTACCGCCAGGGAACCGCCAAAATATTCGACAATTCCCTGTAGGCCGAGACAGACACCGAACACTGGCAGATGTCGCTGCACCAGCAGGTCGAGTGTCTCCGCCATCCCGAAATCGGCCGGCCGTCCCGGCCCGGGAGAAAGAACCACGAGATCGTGATCGCGGCCTTCGCGCAATTCGGCGCGAGCGAGATCGGACCGCAATGTTACGACCTCGGCGCCGGTCGTGCGGACGTAATTAGCCAGTGTATGAACAAAGGAGTCTTCGTGATCGATCAGGAGAACCTTCCGGCCAATACCAGCCGTAGTGGTCGATGACGTGGCGGCGTTTGCTGTCGTTGTCCGGGGTCCGCGGATCGCAGTGAACATCGCGGCCGCCTTCAGCCGGGTTTCGGCCTCCTCGGCCTGCGGGTCGCTGTCATAGAGTAACGTGGCGCCGGCGCGAACTTCCGCTACACCGTCCTTCATGCGGATCGTACGCAAAGTCAGGCCGGTATTCATATTGCCGTCAAATGTCACTCGCCCAATGGCGCCGCCATACCAGCGGCGCGACGAGCGCTCCTGTTCCTCGATAAACCGGATGGCCCAGCGCTTTGGTGCGCCGGTCACGGTCACTGCCCAGGCATGGCTGAGGAACCCATCCAGCGCATCGAACTCCTCGCGCAGCACTCCCTCGACGTGATCGACGGTGTGGATCAGTCGTGAGTAGAGCTCGATCTGACGTCGGCCAATGACCTGCACAGTACCCGGCACACACACCCGCGATTTGTCATTGCGGTCGACATCCGTGCACATCGTCAATTCGCTCTCGTCCTTTGTGGAGTTGAGCAATTCCCGGATGCGCTCAGCATCTTCCACCGGGTCACGGCCGCGTGCGATCGTGCCGCTGATCGGGCAGGTTTCGATGCGACTTCCTTCGACGCGCACATACATCTCGGGCGAGGCAGAAACGAGAAACTCACCTTCCCCGAGATTGATCAGCGCGCCATAGGGTGCGGGATTGGCCTGCCGCAATCGGTGAAACACCACACTCGGCGCGTCGGCACAGCTGTCGGCAAGGAGTTGCCCGCAAACGACCTCGAACAAATCTCCGCGGGCAAACGCCGCCCGAGCGCGCTCGACCAGAGCAGCGTATTCGCGGGGCCCGTGGTCGCTTTCGACAGGATGGCCAGTCGGGGCGCAGTCGGCACGATAGGGCGCTGGTGCAGTTGTGCGCGGCAAACCGTAGGTCGACACGCCGGCGACCTCGAATTCGTAGCGATGGGTGGCCGCGATCTGCCGCATATGGTCGACGACGAGGATTTCATCCGGCAGATAGAGGACGAGATCACGCTGGTCTTGAGGGCGCGGCAATCGCAATTGCATCGGTTCGAACTGGAACACCAGATCGTATCCGAATGCGCCATAGAGCCCGAGATGCTGATCCTCGGAGCTGCTGAACAGGTCGACCAGCGCCCGCAGGACCGAAAATACCGAGGGTTGCCGGCTGCGGCTTTCCTCCGCGAAGCGCTGATTGGTCTCCTCGATCTCGCCCGAAATGTGGTCAAACGCGGCCCGTTGAAGATCGGCGGCGGTGAGGCTCGCGAGGTGATCCCCGAGCGGGTCGATGAGAACGCCACCGCGCTCGTTCAGCGCCTCGACGGAAAACCGGCGACCGCGCGCTGTAAAAACCAGCGGCGGGTCGACAAAGCCCATATCCCACCGCGTATAGCGGCCCGGAAACTCGAAACTCGAGGAAAACAACACACCGCGCCGTTCGTCGAGCGCCTCGGCGAGTGCGGTGTCGGCTGGGCGATAATCGTGCGTGTGGATTTCCCGGGTAATCCGGATATCCCCCTTCGTACTGTAGCTTTTGCGCTGCATGGAACCTCCTCTGCGCCGCACCGCCTCGGGAGATCCGGGAAGGGTCGTTTTGAAACTCAAGGACCGCCCGGTTTCCCTAGGCGGCCTGTATTGCTACTGAGACAAGCGATGGCCGCCGTTGTTACACCGGCCGCCACCAGATCGTCGATTGCGGGAAACAGTTCATGCCGCTGCTTACCAGCTCGACGCAGGCAATGCAACCTCGATGATCTGCTGCTCCTCGCCCTCATCCTTCGCAATGGCTAGGCTCCAGGAATGGTGAGGCGTGTGCCACGGCTTGAAGGGACATCGCCGGCGTCTTCTCCCTTTACGCGAGTTTGAGACCGGCGTTTTCCGGTACGGTAGCCAATTCAATTCACAGATGACCGAAGGAGAAATGTAACAGTCTGAAACAGCCTTTGGAGTCATGCACTTACAAGGCTCGTTAACTATTTTCAGAGAACCCAATAAGATCAGCTACTTACTGTCGACCAATTTTTAGGCATATTACAAAACAGTTAACAAAGCTCCGCACTTGATTTTTGCAGGAGCCGTTCCATCCACAGAGTTATCCACCGTATTCGGGGATAATCCGCCAAGTCGTACCGGTGGTTGACGGTCCTCTGACGGACGAACGGCTGCGATTTTGACGCGTACTTGAAGAGCGCCTGAGCAAAGTATCTTCGTGACATCGATCTACAACCTTAACGATTGTAACTTCTGGCGCGGCGCAAAAGTTCTTCCTCACCCCCGGGAGCACACGGAAGTCGGTCCGAGCCTTCCCACCCGAACTAATCGGCGGGCCGAAGCCTGTGGGAACGACAGAAGCAGCCGAAGCGTCTTTGCAAAATCCGGGATTTCTTGCCGTGCGCCACTCGGTACCAATGCCTGAGGGCGCGGGCCTAAGAAGGGCCCTGCTTCATATTATATCCAGCCGCGGCAAGATCGAATTCTTTTGGCCGGCTGAACATCTCGCCGCGGACATCCCACAGCTCAGGATACATCGGGTTTTCGAAGAGCTGGTTGGCTGCCTGCCGCAGATATCTGAGCCCGCTCGAGCCGCCTGTTCCGGGGTTGCTGCCGATGACCCGCGACACGGTGGCGAGATGCGCAAAACGCCATTTTCGGAACGCGTCCTCCATATCGATTAGCTTTTCGCCGAGCTGATAGAGTTCCGGCACGCTCATTCGATTTCGGTAAACATGGCTCCAGGCCCTGAAAACTGCCGCAGTTTTTTGATACGGGCGCGAGTAGTCGGCTGACCGGGTGTCCTCGGTCCCGAACATCGGTAGAGTTTTTGCCATATACGAGATCACCCCGTCATAGATGCCGGGTGCCGAAAGGGCAGTGCGCAGCGCATCTCTTTCTTCACTGGTCTGCGCATTTGCGAACACGTCTACGGTCTTCGTCTTTCCTGCGGGGAGCTCAAAAACGATAGAATCGTATTTAAGACCGAGCTTGTATTCCAATATCCGGTACTGAACCGATTGGAAGCCCGAGGCCCCATCCCTCCCCACCGTTTCGCGGAATAGAATGAATTCATCTGGGGTCAGTGTAGCGAGCACGTCCCAAGTCGATATCAGAATGTGCTGGATTGCGCTGACCCGCGACAACCGCTTGAATGCGATAATGCAGTCGCCTTCATGCGCGTCCTTCTTCATCAGTGACTGGGTCGCGCAGTCGAGCTCGTGAATGGCGAGCTTGAACCAAAGCTCGTGCTGCTGGTGAATGATGATGAAGAGCAGCTCGTCATCCGAGCTGGTCTGCAGCGTCTGCGCCGAGAGAAGCCGCTCGAGCCCGAGGTAGCTCGCGTATGTGTTTCTCATCTCACTCTCTAGCCCAATCACCCACCTCGCCCCCTTGCGGGGAGAGGGAGCGCTGCGGTGTCTGCGCGGTCAGTTGATGGCGGGACCGAGAGGAGTCAACCTGTGTCGACCAGGACAGCATGATGGCAGGAAGCGAGATGACGGCGAAAGAATATGAGGCGGCGATCAGACCCGACATCGTGTTCGCCGAGCATGACGGCGTGACCTTGCTCGGCGATCTCTATCTGCCGACGGGCCTCGCTAGGGCGCCGGTGCTACTGCCGTGAACGCCAGATCGCCCAAATTGACCAGATAAGATTTGGCGCCGCCGGTCGCCTCTGATTTGAAGACCTCACGCGGCTGTGAAAGCGAGCCTTCGTTGAGCTCGGTTCCGACAGGGAGAATCGTCTCGTTGCCGTGTACGGGGAATGCCGGCGCGTCGGCAATTGCTGCAAACATCAGCAGCGCTGCGGTCGTCGACGCTTGGACCGCCGGTCTCGCATAATGGACACGCCGGCGGGGTACGCGGCACTCCGACATTATTGTGCGATCTCTTCGAGCGACGGCGCGCGCAGCCCCACCTTCGGCGCCGCTGTTTGCAACATGACGATCAACTCCTCGCTCGCGGCGCGAAGCTTCTCCGATTGAAGGCTCTTCAAATCGGGCACAGCGACCAGAGCCTTCAGCCGCTCGATCTGCTGTCGGATGGTCGCCGCCAACTCCGGGGCACCTGCATCGACGGCCCCGGCGAAGATAGTCCGATAAGCTAGGTCGATGCCGTCGACATTGTTGCGCATATCGTTGAGCGAGGTGCCGCTGAAATTTGATTCGCCGCCGGCAACCTTGCTCTCGCCGATCTCATAGGCGAGCCGGGCGAGGCCGTTGAGCAGCCTCTGCGGCAGCAGTTGAAGATGCCGGACCTTTACGTCCAAGTCTTCAAGATGAAAAACGAGTGCGTCCGTCTCCGGCTGAACATCGGTCCGTTGTGCGCCAAACAACTTCGCCTCAATGGCATGAAAACCCAGCAAAGCATTGGGCCACGCGTCGATTTCCCGATCAAGGTCAGGAACAAAGCCGCTGGTAAATACCTCCGCACGCTCCCAGCCGATGCGTGCGTCGACCCACGCCGTTTTCGCGCCTTCGAGATCGCCGACCGCAATCCGTTCACGCAGAAGCCGGGCGCCAGCGAGCGATTGGTCGATCTGCTCGGTCATCATGGGTCGATAGCCCTCAGCAGCTTCCGCGAGAGCCTCGCCCCAAACCGGTGAAGGCTGCGCCGCTACCAGAACAACGGCAACGGTTGATGCTAAACCAGTCTGAAACCCATGCCGCGTGAGGGCAGCTGGAGGCTTCTGCTCCCTTAGTGCGGCTTCTTTCGGTATCGGCACTCCCGGTACAAGGTTGATCGATTGGCGTCTTGGATACCCTGATCGCAGCATTCACCCCCCAATCGCCGACCAACAGAACCGTTCTTGCAACTGTGAAACGATATGTGTTTAACCGCGCCACTTGACACTTTTATGACGGTGAAGCTGTCGAGCAGTGACGGCAAATTGACATAAATCCGGCACAAAACTGCAACCTCGGCGGGCTACCCTCAACCTGCACGCGCCATTCGCCCGGGGTGATCCCTGGCTGGTGGCGCGATGCATTATCCGAAACAACGAGGGAGCGAGCGAATTGCTCGCAGGGGAACATGCAGACACATGGCAGAGGCGAGCAAAACACAGCACCGGTCAAATATTGTAATACTTGGAGCACCAAATTCGCCGCTCTCACCACCAGTGTCATTCTAGCGTCGCTCGCTAGCCCAAGCTTTGCCGATACCGCGTCAACGCAAACGCCGATCAAGCACGTCGTCGTCATTTTTGGCGAGAACGAAAGTTTCGACCATTATTTCGGGACGTATCCGGTCGCCATGAACCTGACGGGCGAACCAAGTTTTGTCGCCCGCGACGACACACCTTCGGCCAACACGCTGCTCTCTGCCGGACTTTTGAACAACAATCCAAATCTTCTTCAGCCCTATCGTCTCCTTCCATCCGAGGCTTACACCTGCGACATGGATCACGATTACACCGACGAGCAAAAGGCGGTGGACGGCGGACTGATGGACAAGTTTGTCCAGGCGACGGGCAACATAGGCGTCGGTTGCAGAAGCGACGGGTCGACG